>ERZ1370068.5287-contig-4314_pt1 | contig 51432 bp, 105 predicted proteins | sample MGYA00561227_ERZ1370068 | MGnify/ENA primary metagenome ERZ1370068 (study PRJEB38410, sample SAMEA6850437) | metagenome | study: Metagenomic assessment of the ecological functions of the soil: analysis of the soil microbiota associated with the... | reverse complement strand
TTACGTATTGCTCCCCGATACTATGTTGCCCTGAGGGGCAAGGGTACCCTCTGTAGCATACGCTACACCACGTAGTATCGTGTTAACCGCCTACTGCCCAGCCACTTACACCATACGCCTCAGCGTAGTACCGCTTAGACTATTAAGTTGTATGACAACCATACTATCCTATCTCCAATATAGCGTAAGCAACTAGCGTGCCATACCTATAAGAAATTCACGTAAATAATGTTTCATCCCCGGGACCAAGGACCAACAATAATATAGAGTTATGATGTCATCGTTTGACGGACGCCGAACAGCTCGTTGTCGTGTAGCGACTTATAGTGATTGCCTCCAAAACAGCAATTGTCTGTTTGCCACTTGCTTGCCACATAGACAAGTTTTCCGTCTCCCCAGCCTAAATTGTTTATTTCGGTTCCGTAGTGGTCCCTTGTATATCTTCCCAGATCATGTCGAAAGTTAGCCGATATTTCGACATATATGGCCAATTATTTATTACGTAAGTTTCGTAATGCCCCCCACCCTCCCCTTACCAAAGCCTAGTGGAGGGAGGGGAGGTGGATAGGTCGTCAAGGGGGTCCTATGTATGAATGCATACATTTATGCGTGGGCCCTTTTTTCGCGTAAGGCCCTTATACATATGTATTTATAAAAAAAAAAAAAAAAAAAAAAAATCCCTTCGCGCGCGAGAAAAAGAAAACGTGGCCCCCAAATCACATATAGGACCCCTCTGACCACCTATCCACCTCCCCACCTTCCCTTAGGCATCTCTCAGGGTTCACCAGCCGCTTTCAGCGCAGCTCGCCCAGTCCTTCAGCGCAGCTCGCCCAGGGACAAAAACTTCCAAACTTATTTGCAAACGGCCATCTGTTTGTCGTATATTACATGAAGACCATGAGCATCATTTCCAAGAAATACAAACTCAACCTGGAACTCGAAGAGAATGAGCTAGCCTCGCTCTACTTCGCTATCGCTTGCACACGTAACAAGATCACTGACTACATTCGCCAAGGCATCAAGCTCGAAGGCGAGACTCTCCATCTTGCCCTTCTCGACAAGCTATGGAATGCCAGACTGACAATCGCAGAGTAAACCCCACTTTTTACCAAAGCGCGGCGCCGACGGGCCGCCGTACCCCAATCCGCCCGTCAGCCTTTCGTAGGCTGCGCCTATGCGCACTTGAAGAACAGGTCGTAAAAATCCCTAAACATAAACTGACGAGCGTTCAATACGCGAAACGCCCTCGGGCGTCTTTATGAAATACACAAAAACAGATGACGTCGCTCACTCCATTGTCACCTATTCAGTGATAGCGGCAGTGACCCTTGGGATGATATACGTAAGTGTTGCTAAGCCTAGCGGCGTGAGCCACGCGGATATAGCCAAGTTGGCGAAATATGACCGTGAACACCAAGCGGAACGAGCCGAATACATCGAACGCGCCCGTTTCATTTATGGAGATGGAACGCCGGCCCAATTAGAAGCATTGGGCCGGGCACTGGACGAATGAAAACAAACCTAAACCTTTGCGAAACGCCCCACTAAAAACGGGGCGTTTCCTCTTTCAGCCCATACACCCCACACGCGTAGGCTGTCGCCTATGCGCACCAGCGCCCCGCCACGACCTTCCAAGCATCCGCCGACTAACTTTACCCGCCCGCCCAAACATCAGCCCACCACGGCCCGCTGTGATGCACAAAGCGCCTGGTGTGCGTGCGAGCGCCCCGCTCGTGCTGGGACCCCATTCACAACGCGCCAAGGGCAAAGCTGGCTGGCGAGATTCGCCTTTGTATGTTTATACAATGTCGATACATTGAACGTATGACCACAACCTTGAAAAATGGGGCAACAGCACTGCGGTGCGCATTCCCTCAAGCATTTTGCAAGCCGCCAGACTCAACCTCAATGAGCTTGTCGAGATTCGCGAGGAGTCTGGGCGCATCGTCATCGAAGCAGCGAAGAAAGCTAAATTCGATGAACTCCTTGGCGCCATGGATGTGAACAACCTACCCGAACTCGTTGACTGGGGCCCGCCAGTGGGCAAGGAGCTTTGGTGAGCTACGTTCCCCACGCTGGCGACATCGTCTGGCTGAACTTCTCGCCGCAAGCTGGGCACGAGCAAGCGGGCCATCGCCCTGCTCTGGTTTTGAGTCCCGCTAGCTATAACGAGAAGAGGGGCTTGATGCTCTGCTGCCCGATGACGACGAAGAGTGCCGGATACCCCTTTGAAGTAGCGATTGCCGCAGGAGCGCGCAAGGGCGTCGTCTTGTCTGATCAAATTAAGAGCCTCGACTGGCGTGCTCGAAACGCCAGGCGTAAGAGCATTGTCTCCGGCGAAGAACTCGCTGAAGTGCGCGCCAAGATCGCGGCGTTGATTTTGGAATAAACAAATCTTGCATTCTCCCGCCTGTTCGGCGTATACTAATCAGACACACACCCACAATGAAAATCCGCACCTCCTTCGACTATCCCCCGATTCCCAACCGTTCGTTCGACTGGTCCGCCATCGACTCCGACACCTACGACGGTCCGGGCTCCCCTATCGGCAGCGGCCCCACGCAAGCCTCCGCCATCGCCGACCTTCTCCAGCAAATCGCCGAGGACGCCGAATGAGTCATCTTCTCGATGAAACTCTGGAATTGCAGCGCCTCGTGCTGGTCGCTCTCCAGCTCGTCGCCCCCGAACAACGCCGAACCGGCGGCTTCCCACTTGAACGTGCCTTTCGCGAAGTTTTGCCCGACGCCTACCGGCTCGTCCAACTCGCCAAGGAATTCCTCGATCAAAAGGAGGCTGAGCATCAAGCCTTCCTCAACACTCCCGAACAGCATGCCTTACGTGACGCACGCATCGCCGAATTCCGCAAAGAATACCTAGAATGAATACCTCTGACGATTCTCCGGTCACCAAGCGCGACCTCGACGTTGCCATCGCCCGCATCGAAAAATTCGTCGTCGATCGCGAAGCTTCCCTCATCTGGAAAGTGATCGCTCTCCAGGTCACCCTCATCGGCGCCATTGCCGGCGCCCAATGGGTAGCTCTCATCACTCTTCTGCAACACTGGAAACCATAGCCTCGAACGCAGCACGCGCAGGCTAGCACCTGTGCGCACAAATCCACACCCATGAAACTGAGTGAACTAGACGATAGCGACAAGATAGTTACGAAAGACTATCTCGATATGAAACTAACAACGGAATTTGCCAAGCTCCGCTTGGAGATCGAACTAACGGCTAAACGACCAATTCCGTTGGAGCGTCGGACTAATTCTAGGTTTATACATAGCAATTGCGATCGGCTACTTTATCAAATAATCAACCCCGCAGGTAGGCACCGCCTACCGCCCGTAATTCACAAATCACCTATGAAACAAGAACCCATCTACACCGAAGCCGAGCAAGCGATCATCCGGGCCGCCTGCTCCCTGATGGGCCGCAAGGGCGGCGCCGTGACCGGCCCCTGCAAAGCCCGCACAGTCACCTCCGAGCAGGCCCGTCACGCCATCAACACCCGCTGGGCCCGCTACCGGGCAGCTCAGGCCACACCCAAACCCAAAAATGACTAGCGAACAAATCGAACACCTGGCGACGAGAGAACAACTGGCTGACCTGCGTGCCGAATTCCACAAAGAACTGGGTAGCTTCAAGTATGACCTGACCTGGCGCATGATCACGATTCTGGGCATTCAGACGACGGTCCTTCTTGGGGCCATCTACTTCATGCTGGAACATTGGAAGTAAATTAACTGCGACTCACGCACACTGCCGTGCGCGCACCCCGTTGCGCGTAAGTTGCACCCCGCAAATGAATAAATCCCAACTGAATGAAATGGCCGCACACACGCTTCGCGGAAGCTTCAGCCTGGCGATCGAAAAATCGCCAAGGAAATCGCCAAGGAAACTTTAGCCGACGAAGAGTTCCGCGAATCCCTGCACACCCTGGTTCGCGCAGCCTCCAAAAAAGCACTCGCTGAACTCGCAACAGAACAACCATGATTGATGATTCACGCCTGCGCCGCCTGGAGCGCCAGCTCACCCGCCTGCGCTGGACCACGATCGTCGCCCAAATCGCCTACTTCGTCGCCCTCTGCCTCATCTTGAGGCATTTCTACCCACGTCCAGGCTAACCGCCCATGAAACTCATCGATCTCGAAGACAGTGCTCAAATAGTAACTAAAGAGTACCTCGACACCAAGTTGGACCGTCTCCAAATATCCATCGACCACCTCGAAAACAAATTGGATTCGCGGTTCAACCACCTTGAGGCCCGAATAAACAAAGCTCGATCAAGTGAGGTGGCTCATCTGGGTTCCGGTCGCAGCCTCCCTGGCCCAGATCATCACGACCTACTTGAAATGAAGCTTGTGCGTAAGTCGCCCCCAGCACGTCCAGGCTAACGCCTGCCCGCACTCAAACCTTCGACTTCCGCATCGCCCCTGCTGGCTGGGACATTCGCAGCAAATTACTTCTTCAACGGCCAATGGCCCGCGTGAACTCGCGGCCCCTCGGCTGCATGCCTCTCGGCGGCCCCTGCGCACACCTTGGCCAACCCTCAAGTTCTGCAGCCGCTTGCCATAGCTCGCTGCTGCAGTCCTCATCGCCGTTGTCACAAAATTCAATCATCTCATCAACCAGCGCCTTGAGGGTCTGACATTTTAGGTGCTTTTGGGAGTAAAACGCTGCTTGCACATAAAGCCCTTCCGAGCTGGAAGCTTCTGGATCGTAGATTTTGGCCGTGGTAAGATCCAGATACAGTTCTTCCAGGATCTCCTCCTCGAAGAATCCGTCCCTACCCAGCTCGTCGATGACCTTCTTCAGCTCTCTACAAATGATCTTCTTGTCTTCTTCTTGCATAAGTCATTCTCCTAGCACGCGTCGGAGCACGCGCTCCAGCTTCTCCTTGTAAAGCCCCGCCGGATTCCGATCGCCGCTTTCCCAGGCCCGCAACGTAGCCTGCGTAAAGCCCCACTCTCGAGCTGCCGCACGCTGCGACAACCCTAGCTTTTCCCGGGCTTCTGTAATTCGGTTGGAAAAAGATTTTTCACTTGCGCAAATAGAGCACATGTGCTCGTATATGATGTCGATAACACAAATGAACTCGACCATCAATTCAATTCTAGTCGGCGACCGTGTGGTCCTCGAGGCAGTCGGCCCCGGCGGTTTTAAGCCACAGCTTGCAGCCTTCTCTAAACGGATCGCGGAGGCTCGAGGAAAGCTTGGGCTTTCTCAAGCCGCGGCAGCACGCAAATGGGGGTTTTCACAAGCAACCCTTTCTGCCTGGGAGAATGGCACGCGGAACCTCGCAGGGCTCTACAAAGAAAAACTCGAGCCAATTCTCGAGCAAATCGAGCGAGGGTCGAAGCGATGAGTATCTACGAATATCACCCCATCGCGAATCTCTTTCCACTTCTGGAAGAGGACGCAAAAGAGCAGAAAGATTTGATCGAATCGATCAAGAGTCAAGGTTTGCTCAATGCAATTGTTCTTTTCGAAGAGAAGATTCTTGACGGGCGCAATCGTTACCGTGCCTGCCTCAAGCTTGGAATTGAGCCCAAAATCGAACAATACACAGATAACGACCCAGCCGGATTCGTCGCTGGGCAGAATTTGCACCGCCGACACCTTTCTCTTACACAGCGTGCCTTCATTGCTGAAGAGATGGCAAACTTGCCCCACGGCGGAGATAGAAAGTCGGCTAAAAATCAAGCTCTCGGGCGAGAGCTTGATCTCAAAATCGGAGTTCTGAAAGCCGCCGAAAACATGCATGTTGGAAAAGCCACAGTCCACCGCGTTCGGCAAATAAAACGAGACGCATTACCCGAAATTGTCCAAGCGGTGAAAGAAGAAAAGATCGGCATTGAGCCAGCAATACACATCACGAAACTGCCAAAGGAGAAACAAGCATTAGCACTCGCGGAGAAAACTGCGAGGGGCGAGGTGTCGCACACGACGAAACTTTGCCCCTTCGAAATCCGAGTCTGAGGGCAATTCAAAATTCAACGGGCGGCTTTCTCCGGAGCAGATTGCGGAATACGAGGCCAGGATCAATGCTCCGAGTACCTACCCAGAGGATTTGCCTCTCCCGGTTCATCCAAAGCCCATTTAACCGCGCATATCCAAGAGGCAATTACTGATCTTAAGAAGCACGAGCCTAGAATTGGGCAAATGAGTCGGCGTTGGTGTTATCAGGAAGTCTGGTGTCTTACACAGCGAATCCAAGCCTACGCTCCAGGCTATGGGCATTCTGCGGATCGAGTTGCAGATATGCATCCGCGCTGGGTGGATTGGGCCCGCAGTGTGGCGGGTAAGGTTCGCGCCGTGGAGTTCCTGGAACTTGACGGGCCGCAAAAGCCAAAACAGGATTCGTCAGACGACGCGCCGAAAAAGCGGCGCAAGTTTTCAGAGCTTGGCCTGGAGAAACGGCTCAAGGAATGGCGGCGCCAGCTTAAGCATGGACTCCGCGACATACCCTTCGCGCCAGACGACGAGAGCCGGGTCCTTCAAGCGACCGAGCAGACGATTTTGACCTATTTCGAGGAAAGGCGCACGCGTCACGTGCGCCTCGCCCCTCACCAACTGGAGAACCCCGCAAACAGCAAACGGTTCTCCGTCGCTCAATAGAGAGCAATAGTAAGAAAGACAAAAAATGCAAAATGCAGAAGATAGCAAGCAGGAAAGCCAACCTCAGCCACCACCCGTACGTGGGTCGGAACCGCCTCCGGAGTTTCGTAGCGAACTTCGCTGGTTCGGCCCAGACGATGCGAACCGCATATTGACCGAAAGTCATTATCAGCGCAAGCACAGCCCGGGGACCGTGAGCAAGTACGCTCGCGACATGAAGGCTAGCAAGTGGGAGTTCAACGGGGCGCCTATCCGCTACAACGGAGAAGACCAAGGACATCCAGAACTCCTTGACGGACAGCACCGTTTGCGTGCAGTGATCGAAGCCAACATGGTGATGCCATTCGTTGTCATCATGGGAATTCAAAAACCAGTCTCAAAACATTGGACGACGGCAGAGGTCGCACCCTGGGCAACAAGTTCTATATCGACGGCGAAAAAGCCCCGGACGTTCTGGCCTCGATGATTCAATTCTTGGCCCTTTATCGGAATAGGGGCAAATTCGTCGGGCCATCATTCACTCCGTCTGAGTATTATGATCTGCTCGAACGCGAAGGCGAAGCCGCCCGCCCCTTGGCCAAGGAGTACAGTGCAAAATGCCGCGAAACCTCAAGCCGGGGTTGATCGCGACGCTGCACCTGCTCTTCGCGGAGAAGGATCCGGAACTCGCCACGCGCTTTTGCGCGGACGTGGTCCAGGGCGCTTCCGAGCGCGGAACGCCTGCACGCGAAGCTCGCGAATGGATAGTCAGCCTGGAAAAGGGCGAGGTGAAAACCAACGTAATCGCCGCGGTCCTCATCGATTGCTGGAACCGCGAGTGCCGGGGCGAGAACCTCACTCGCGTTCGGATTCCCAAAAATTGTCCGGAGATCGCCTCTCCGGCGGCGTCCAAAGAGAACTACAGCAGTTGAACTAAACGTCCAACTCAAACACAAGAAACGCCCTTCCTAACCAGAAGGGCGTTTTCTTTTTGGCTTGAGAAGGGCTAGACTTTTAGCCTTTTAGGATGAACGAAACCGAGCACCTTGAAGAGCTGAGAGCCGGCATGCAGGAACTCAAGGCCGAAATGCAGCAACTCCGAGGCGATGTCTTCGAGCAATTGCGGGCCGATCACCAGTGGACTATCGGCCTGATCATCGGCATTTACGCCACCAGCATCGCCACCCTCCTCGCCATCCTCTTCAAATCGCATTGATGATGAAGCCTGGACCGCGCCTCGACGCGCATGCCGGCAAGTTGCTGGGCCTGCTCAAGGAGGCGGGCATCGACGCCATGCCAGTCCGGGATGACGCCGGCCAGAACTACACCCAGCAGCTTGTCCTTTTCTTCGACGATGGCGACAAGTTCGTGATCTCAGTCGACCCCCGAACGCCCATTGTTTGGCTCAAAGGCGTCCACGTTTGAGCGCGACATGCCGCGCAAAGATCCGCCAGTTAATTAAAGATTTGCAGGATGCTGGCTATGTCCTCGTCAGTCAGCGCGGGAGTCATCGGAAATTCACGCATGCAAAAAGCCCGGCTCGGTTATCTTGTCCGGTGGACACGGTGAAGACGCCAAACCTTACCAGGAAAAACAGGTCAGAAATGCTCTCACGAGCCTATAAACTTTCTGTCGAGTGGTCCGATGAGGATCAAACCTATGTGGGCTATTGCCGCGAGCTTTTTCCCTACGGCGGGGTTTGCCACGACGAGAATCGCATCGCCGCCTATGCCAAGCTGGTCGAGCTGGTCGAGTGGGCCCTCGACGAGGACGCCGACCCCGAGCTGGCCGCTCTTCATGCCTGAAACTTCGCGCTAGGAAGCCCGTGGCGGGCTTTTCTTTGGGGGTCCGCTATTCCCTTTACCCTCGGAAATTTCAGCGCCTCCCAGCGCGATCAGCTTTCAGGATTTTGCGGTCCATCGCTTCTTACACTGCGAACCACCGCTGTGCCATTTCCTTGGTCACGTAGAATCCTCCGGCCGTGTCTGCTCCATAACCGTAGCGAGTCATTGCTGGGCTACTGTGGCCCATCTCACGCTGCGTGTGCGAGAAGTTTTCATGCAACGCTTCGTCGTAGGATTTGAAGGAATGTCGCAGCGTGTTGCGCGGCCACTTTGAAAGTCCCACCGCCTTGAGCATCGGTTTGCGGTGGCGACCAAGACGTTGCTGAATTGCATCGCTCCGGTTGTCTGCTTCCTCCGCACCGGAAAAGATCAGACCCTTTTCCAGCGCATACGGTTGGAGGTGCCGGCGGACTCCATCCCGCATGTCGAGGTGGCGAGGTCGCCAGTTGTGGACTCTCTTGGCATTGAGCACATGCACCTTGTTGATCTTCCAATCGAGATCCTCCCAATTCATCTGAAAAAGTTCTTCGCTCCGAATGCCGTGAAATCCGCCAAGGCACAGATGTGCCAACAGTTCAAGTTCCCCATGATCCTTTGCCCACTGGAGACAAGCGGCGAAAGTTCCGGCGTGAAAAGGGTAGGATTTTTATGCTCAATGCGGATGCGGTCTTTCCTGCGAATTGATTCCGGTCAATCGGCGGATCGTCAACATCCTCAATGCACCAACGGAAGAACGAACGTGCGTGAGACTGGTGATTCAATTTGGTGTATGGCACACCTTTGATCGATTGTATCCAAACCAGCAGGTCATCTCGGGTGATCGAGTTGATTGGCCGATGTCCGAAAGTCTCCTCTAATCGTCCAAGCGTGTGCCGCTTCGTTCGCCATGAAGTCATACTTCCTCGGACGTGCAGCTCAATAAGATATTTCTCAATCCATTGCCCCAAGCTTCCGGTTGAAAGTTTCTTGTTTTCGCCATTGGAACGAATGGCTTCCGCCTGAATATAGCCGCGATAGATGACGTTGTTGGCGTAGGCTTCCGCTTCATGCTGATTGGTGAATACCCTGCGTTCTCTTTTTGTATAGGTGAACGCTTTCGGAACTGCGACAACAAAGCGGGAATCATGTTCCCGCCGTGCATTCAACTTGATAAATTTCCTGCTCATAGTGTGCTGAAATTGATACGGCACTTGGTGCCACATTTGCAAGTCCACGAGATGTCATCAAATGTTACGGAATGTTGCGAAGTGTTACTTAAGTCAATCAGCACAAAAGGCTTGAATGCCCTTTAACGTTCAGGATAAAAAGGTTAAAAAAGGCGATTTAGAGAATTTGTTGGCCAGAGTCATTACTCTGTTAGATGGCACCGAAAATCGTCCATCATGCCACCTTTGCTGAGGAACTCGCTGAAAAGTGACGAATTGAATCGATCGACCGGAAAAATTTTCCGATCTCTTGTGCGTAATCTCGCAGGGCTTCAATGCGCTTCCGGTCAGAGTCAATTAACGGGCAGTGAACTCCCCGAGCAGATAGCCCAATAATTGCTTCCTCTCCGTTGAGTCCGGTAGCGGTCCAGGCGTAAAGCTGTTCGATCTTTTTGTGCTACCTGCCCACTCACTGTTTCGCCAACGTTCCGCCACACTTTGATGTCGATCTACCTGTGAACTGACTCGAATATCTGCCTCCTCAAAATCAACCTGCTTCAATCGATTCAAATAGGTAGTAGCTTCCGCTTCTGTCGCAAAAATTTACGAACTCGACGCGTGCCTGTAATCGATTTTGGGACAGGAACCATCCAAGGCGTTGAACCGTGTTCTGGAGTATAACGAACTTTTAATTTGATCATGACACACAGATACGCTTTTGGTGCCACAATATCAAAATTTATTGCTAGGATGCCTTTTTGTTGGACGGGCAAGCCAGATCACATTCTGGTTGTTTGGCGGCGATTCCGGTGGTGATCCCATCGATTCAACAATGTGTTCAAGGGCCGCACGGGACTCAAGAGGAAGCGCATGAATCTTCTGGATGAATGGTTCCCAATACTGCCAGCAGCAATCAGTATTCTTCTCCTTGTCTGGTTTACGAACGCAGATGCAGATTTGGTCTTGTAGTCTCTTGGGATCAAATCGGTCTGGTAAGCGGCGACCAGCGTCTTTTTGCGTCTTCGATGTCAAGTGCGCCAACAAGCCGTTGGAGTGCCTTCACACTGAGCCGAGCCTTGCCCGAGAAAATCCGTGAGAGACCGTTGGCGAAAGCTTGGTCAAAGTCGCGAGAGAACTCTCTCCCCTTCTTAATCTCCTTTTTAATTTTTTAGTTCCGATCGAGTTCGTGCGCCCATTGAACAGCTTTCATCTTCACCGATTCGATTTTAGTCAATGACTGGATGTTCGAATGGACAAAAACGTAATCTTTTTTCGTGCAAAAGTGGACGTGATGTCGTCCAGCAATGCAATCGATTCCCGCTCGATTGGTGACTTGTGAATAACTGCTGACAACGGTTCGCAAAAACCCTTCATCACGCTAAATCGCAATGGCGCAAAATCGTGCAAAAAAGGGCCTCTATGTATGAAAGGCCAACTGATCCTCAATACGTTAACGGCGAGCGATTGCTAATATCGCAACTATTGTGAAGTCACTTTGTCCCGCCCGGAGGATTGTTGATAACTTTGCCAGTTTGTAGGTAATTTGTCCTATTCCGTTCGTCACGTTTGTGGACGTTCTGACGTCCACTACGAACGGTTCGTCAGAAAGTTTTTGTGGACAAAGGTCGCGGCTTGCGGGCAAAGGTAGACAAATCCCGCGATGAAAAAACCCATCACAGCAGACCCTAAAAAGCCACTGGGAAGGATAAGCATTCCCGGCGATCTATTCGATGAAACTCGCCAGCGTGTCGCATGGCAGCATGTGACCCTTGCTGACTATGTCCAACGCGCACTCCGGAAGGAAAACCGTGCCGTCTTGCGTCTGCAACAACAGCACGAGCGCCAGCAACGTCATCAGCGCAACCATCAGGCATGTGCGTCATGAAGATGCCGCCATACGATCCCGGCGACCTTCGTCCAATCGCGGATTTTGTGACGGAAAAAAGATCCCGATGAAACTAAGATTTCTCCGCAAGCTCTGCACCAACCGAGAGTTCCCATGCGTGTGGTCAGGCAAAGGCTGGCATACCACCGAGGGGGCTATTCGCGCTTATTTTTGGCAAAAAGCAAATCGTGAATTCAAGAAACTCACCTCCTAACCGGGCATAAGTCGTGAACGCCCCCACCGTCCAGAAAACCTGCCCGTCTTGCCTCCGCTCATTTGATGCCCACCCGGCGGCGATCTACTGCTCGATCAGCTGTCGCGGGCGGGCCAAGCATCGCCGGCGCACGCAACGCGCCACCTACAAAGCCCTCCCGCCCGACGATTCCCCAAACCAAGCGGAATACACCAACATCAGCGCCGAGGACCTCGCCCGTGTCTACGCCGACATCATCGTTCACGTTTTCGAAAAGGACATCAAACTCATCGGCACGATCCCGCCCAATGTTCCCAAGCCCGAAGACGTGATCCTCACCACCGTCCCCGGCACCAACTACAGCATCGCCTACCACCGCGTTCGCGCCGTCCTGCCATCCGAAATAATGAACTTCCAAATCGAACACCTGAGCCTGCAAACCCTTGATCGCCTCGCCGACATTGCCAAGCAGCTCTTCACTGACACCCGAGAGCCCAACCTCAAGATACTCCATGCGGCCGCCCTTCGCGGCCTCCGAGAAGAAATCAAGAGCCGCCAGGCCGAGCACCACGACCTCCAGATAGCCCGGGAGCACGTGAATTGGGAGGAACACTACAACTCACTTCTAAAAAATAACCAACCACCCCGCTTAATGAAAACATACGAAACCCGCAGTTGCGGATACCGCCTCACCTTTCCCGGTCCCGACACCGTCGAGGAGTACGACACCAAGGGCGGTAAGCCGGGCACTGCCCTGGAACACGCCTGCCTGCACACCATCCACACCCGCACCTTGCCCGAGTGGCAGGAGAAGTTCGCTGCCCTGCTTCAAGAGCGCACGGGCATTCCCCGCCAAATAGAAAGCGAGGCCACCGCCACCCGCAAAGAGATTCCCGAGCGTGTCTTGGCCTACAACAAGCGGATCGTCGAAGAGTGGGGCAATGGCAACGACAAGAAAGCCATCCTCCAGCAGTGGGCCCAGGAAACCGCTGATCAGATAGTGGTCACCCCTCCGGCTGTGCCCGAGGAGAAAGCCCCTCCGCCGAGTCGCGCTGACCTCATGAAGGCCCAGGAGATCCTAGCCCGCGATCCCGCCGTCGTAGCCCAAAAAGTTCACTTGATGCTCAGCGAGGTCCCCGGGTTCAAGCTCGCCCGCACCGCCGAGGGCCTGCCCGATCCGGAAAGTTTCGCCCACCTCCTCAATCGCTTCATCCTGACCAAGCTGGGCTTACCCTCAAGCCAATGAACACCCGCGTGTGGGCCCGGCTGCCTGTTGAAATACACACGTATTTTTCCGCGCGGGCCGCTGGCCGGCGAGCACAAGGTTAAGCAGGACCTCACGACCCACTTCTACCGGGCCCTCTACGCTGAGTGCCAGCGCCGCCAAATCCCACCCACCTGGAGCTTGGAGAACAGCCAGCTCGTTCACGAGGTTGCCTCACAACTCACCTTCACCGCCACCGGCAATGATGATAGTCAGCCCGACCGATCACGATGCCCCGCTGATCCAGCTCCTGAGCATCAAACATAACCCCCTCGTGGCCGAGATGACCACGGAGCAGCTCACCGCCCTCGTGCAGCAGCTCCGGCACGGGAAAGCCCCATCAACCAAAACCATCAAGCCAGCCAGGGCCACCAAGGCCGCCACCGCCAAGGCTGCCTACAACGCCCTCCTCGATACCCTATGAAAAATGCCCAGAAAGTCGCTACCGCCGAGCAAGTCCTCGCCCACGCCAAAAGCCTCGGGTTCGACGACGCCTATATCACCTACTGCGACGAGGAAGGCACCCTCTTTGAATCCGTTGAGGACGTGGCCCGAGAAACCCTCGCCGGTGAAATGACCGTCGGCATCCACCTGATTCTCAACGAAGAACTAAGCTTCCTAATTGAGGAGAGGAAGAGGACTCCGACGATCCACCCAGGTCACCTTCGTCTCGTGATCGAGCTCAGCATCGATTTGCCGGCGGCCCACCCTCCGGAGCCTAAGGGCACTGCGCTCCGCCCTCTGCTAACCCCCTTGCCGCAAGACGGGCACTACCTCCTCGTGCTCGACAACAGCTCGATGGAAATGTTTACCCGATGCCCCACGGCGGGCCGCTACCGCCTCGTAAACCGCCGCGAAGCTCACGCCCGCAACGCTGCCTTGGTCTTCGGCGGAGCCCTTCACGAGGGCCTCCAGATGCTCCTGCGGGGCCTTCCTGAATCGGACCAAGACCAAGCGATCCTCCAGTATTTCGCCGAGAACCCCGCTCCGCCCGACGAATACCGGACCCCCGCCTTGTGCCTGCAAGTGATGCGCCACTACCGCTTCCGCCAATCCCTCCCCGACTACGCGTGGACGGTCCTCGCCGACCCGGAGCCCCTCATCGAGCGGCCTTTCGAGCTGCCCTTGCGGCGTCCTCGACATCAACACCCACATTCAGCTCCCCGACTGGCAGGTGCCCCGCCTGGTCAAGGCCATCCACGTCGCCTGGTCGGGCAAGATCTGACCTGCTGGCGCACACCAACAACCGCAACCGTGTCGTGGATCACAAAACGACCAGCGTGGCCGGCGATACCTACATCCCCGGATTCATCCTCGCCCATCAAACCATTGGCTACGTCTGGGCCGCCCAGCAAATTTGGCCCGACCTCGACATCACTGGCTTCTGCCTCAACGCGATCCATCTGCGCCGACCCTGCCGGGAACCACCAACCTCGTCGCCAAGGGTCCCCGAGGAGGCATGCCCACCCTCGACTTTTTCCGCGCCTACTTCGAATACAGCCCCGAGCGCCTCGATCAATGGGAGCGCAACAGCCTAACTCTCGCCGAGGATTTCGTGCATTGCCTCATCCGCCGCTACTTCCCGATGTACACCAACCACTGTTTCAACAAGTTCGGGCGCTGCCAATATCACGACATCTGCACCTTCGATGATCCGGCGGTCCGCCAGCGGATGCTTAACAGCGACATGTATCGCGATGTCACCTGGTACCCACCGGACAATGAGCCACACTCTACTAACAAAGGACTCCTGCGCACGATGGTGCGCAGCGCATACGACCTCCAAAGCTACGGATTGAAATGGGCAATCGGTTGGTCGCTCAATTCAAATCAAACTAGGTGGCAAGCCCGGCAAAGAAGGAAACCGAGACCATCGATGACGAAGGCCAGGACTTGCTCAAGGACTTGAAAGCCAGATTCGCAAAGCTAACGGAAGGCGTTGCCAAGGAGCTTCCCTCTAAACGCGCCTGGAAAGGCGACGAACTGATCACGAGCCATACCGAGGCCATTCTTCTTTACAACTACATCACCCTCGAACGCCACGAAGCCAAGCAATTCCGGCTCCTCGAGACGACGCTCGACGAATTTCCCATTTACACCGGATTCCTTGCAGAAGATTCGCGGCTGCGGTCCAACCATGTCTGCGGTCGTCATCAGCGAAATCGACATTGCCAAAGCCCGCTATCCCTCCTCGCTTTGGGCCTACGCCGGCCTCGATGTCGTCGCCACCGATTGGAAAGGCCGTTCCCGCCACAAGGAACATCTCCGCCAGATCAGCTACATCAGCAAGGATGGCAAGCCAGCCACTCGCCTGGGCATCACCTTCAACCCGCTCCTCAAAACCAAGCTCACCGGCGTCCTGGGTCCCTGCTTCATCAAGGCCGGCAGCGATCCCTACAAAACCATCTATGACGGCTACAAGCATCGCCTCGAATCCCACCCGAAATGGTCGGCATCAACCAAGGCGCATCGGCACAATGCCGCCATTCGATACATGATCAAGCGGTTCCTCTGCGACCTCTACGCCGCTTGGCGCCCTGGAAAATCTTGGAAACCAGCCCGAATATGCCGAGGCCAAACTCCGGATCACCCACCGCGCAGCCTAAGCCAAACCAGCGAAGAAAACCAGAGCGCCCGAGTGAGCCAAGACCACGTAAGAAAACACGAAATGCAAGCGAGCCATGGATTCGAGAAAATCGTAGTGAAGAAGAGCCATTCCAGGATTAGAAAACCAGTAGCCCCAAGCGAGCCATTAACGTCAAGAACCACAGAGTGGGGAGCGAGCCACTTTATCCAAAGAGAACCATTCATCAGGGCGAGTCATTGCGCTGAGAGACATATTGGCCGAGCGAGCCAGAATGAGCTTAGAAAACCACTGGTCCTAGCGAGCCACAGTGCGCTGAGAAAACCAATCCCGGCAAGCGAGCCGATGCGAAACAGTAAGCCCAGAAACTAGCTTTAGCCCCAGCCCATCACGCGGTTTTGCCAGAAAACCATTTTGATGTTAGCGGAGCCATGCTGGTTGCGAAAACCCAAAGCGCACTGAGCGAGTCGTTGATCAAAGAGAACCAGAAACTGGAAGCGGGCCACGAGTTTCGAGAAACCCACCGAGCGGAAGCGGGCAACACCACAACTAGAAAACCAAGGTCGCCAGCGAGCCGAAAGACACCTCCTGAGCAAACCAATATTGCCGAGGCGAGCCGCCCCCGAAAAGAAAAACCTGATCGCATTAGCGAGCCATTCCGGTGGCGAAACCAAGCACCCAAGCAAGCCGCAAAACTTGAGCAAACCAACATCGAGAAGCGAGCCAGAGCGTGTCAGAAAACCAAGAAATACTAGCGAGCCAGACCGCGACCTACCACTACGCCGGGTTCTCGCAAGGCGGCCTCTTCTTCACCGGGGAGATTAGCGTGGCCGACGATACCCCGCTCGACCGTGTCGCCATCAAAGTCGCCCATGAGATGCGCCCGCCGGTCCATCTCCGCCGGCTACCTCTGGGACCCCTTTAACCTCCAAATCGCCATCAAACGAAAAAGAAAACACACACCGTGCATCCATAAATGATTACCTCGCCGAAACCCATATCCGCCTCCTCCTCCAGGGGCCCTCGGGAGCCGGCAAAACGACCCTGGCCTGCCACTTCCCCAATCCTTACATCGCCGACCTCGACATCAACCTGGGCGGCCCCCTGCGCTGGCTCCGCGAGAACAACGGCCCAATGCCCATCGGCTACGACGTCATCGGGCGCTCCGACGACGGCAAGGAGATTCCCGCCAAGGACTGCTTTGGTCGCCTGATGCTCTGTCTCAGCAAGGCCCTCAAGAGCCCTCGGTCGAAACCATCGTCATCGATAGCGCCACCCGCCTGAGCGACTACATCATGGCCGAGGTGTGCCGGACCCAGGGCAAGTCGAAATGACCCTTCAGCTCTGGGGATTCTACCTCGCGATGTGGAAGCAGCTCCTCGCCCAGCTCGCCGCCCAGCGCAAACACCTGGTGCTCACCTGCCACGAGAGCGTGGAGAAGGACGAAGTCGACCAAAGCCTCCGCTACTTCGTCCAAGTCGCCGGCCAGATGAAATACATCATCGGCTCGATGTTCACCGACGTCTGGCGCTGCGAAGTCGCCGTGACCGCCGGCGCCGAACCCCAAGCACACCTTCCAGGTCCGCACCATGCCCGACTACCGCTATTCCCTCAAAAACAGCCTGAGCCTCCCGCCGATCTTCAAATTCGACTGGAAACTCGTCGAGGACCGCCTGGCCGCATGAACGTCACTTACCTGGTCACCGTCGTCCTGCCCGATGCCATGGATCCCGGCGAGCATCGCCGATACCGCCATGGACATCGAGGATGACCTCATGAGCAACTTCGAGGTCGTCTCGGTGACGCCGTGGGCCCGCCCCTCCCTCGGGCCTCGACCAGACTCGCCCCGCACCCGAGGCTCCGCCGCCGCTTTTTCTAAACAACCAACAACCAACCAAACCAAATAAATCCAATGAGTGATACGCAACCACTAAGCATTAGCCTGAACCTCTCTGATATCAGCACCACCGTCCCGCTTGATCGCCGACGGCACCATGGCCAAAGTCCGCCTCAAGAACATCAGCCAAACCGAGCGTGACGGGAATCCCGGTGATCAAGTGGGAATTCACCCTGGTCGAGCCGGCGCTCACTACCGAAGGCGATCAGGTGCGGGCCGGATTCCCGCTCTTCGCCTCCTTCGATACGTCGCAGGAATTCCTGATGCAGAAGATGGCCCGCTTCGTCGACGGCTTCCTGGGCACCGGGGACGCCAACAACAAGAAGGGCAAACCGCGCCGGCCGCAGTTCAACGCCCACGTCGTGAGCCAGATGATTGGCACCGAGGCCATGGCCAAGATCGCGGTCATCAAATCCAAAAATCCGATTATGTCGGCAACGACATCGCCACCATGACCTACCTCGGCGATCTGGGCCCGCCGCAGCCTAACTCCCCCACAGCGCAAACCGGGGGAGAGTGAATCTCCCCATCCTTTCCTTTAGTGATCGCCAATCTTAGCCAGGCTCGTTCCCAACGAGCACCCTGTGATCATCGATGGCGTCGATTACCGGATCGCCATCGTTGGCGAGGCTCCGGGCGAAGACGAGGAAAACTATCGCCGGCCCTTCGTCGGCGCTTCCGGTCAATTCTGACGAACATCATGCGCAACGAGGCGGGCATCAACCGCCAAGCTTGTCTTGATCGGCAACGTTTTGCCAGCACCGGCCCCCGCTGAACGAGATCACCTGTTTTCGACTGGGAAGGCCCGGAGATCCAAGATGGCCTCGCTGAGCTGGCGCACGACATCGCCCGCTTCGATCCGCACCTTTGCGTGCTCCTCGGGCAACACCCGCTTCGGGCCGCAGTGGGCGCTCCTGCCAAGATTAGCGACTGGCGGGGCTCCCTCTTCGTCTCGGACTTCGAAGGCCCTCCTGCGCCCTTCTACGGCCGCAAATGCCTGCCCTCGCTTCATCCCGCCTATGTCCTCCGCGAGTTCGCCGGCTACCCTTTGCTACGCTTCGACCTGAAGCGTGCGCGGGAAGAGGCACCACCCCGGCCTTGCAACTCCCCCACCGCGACTTGCAGACCGACCTCGACCCTTCCGAGCTTTGCTGGCTCCTCGACAACTGGCCATCGGGCCGCCGCTGCTCCGTGGACATCGAAGGCACCCTGCACAACGGATGGCCCTGCGTGAGCATCTGCGGCGACCCCACCCGCTCGATCTGCATCGTCTGGTCCCGCTTCACCGAAACCGAGCACGCCAGGGTCTTGCAAAGCTTCAGCCGCCTGATGTTCCGGGCCAACGTTCCCAAAGTTCTCCAGAACCAGCTCTACGACAACTTTGTGCTTAGCTATGGCCTAGGCATCCCGATCCGGGGCGTGGCCGAGGACACCCTGATCAAGGGCTGGAGCGATCTACGCCGAGCTGGGCCGTTCCCTGCGCGACGCAGGCCAGCGTGTGGACCCGCCAGCCGCATTGGAAAGACGACTCGATGTATGGCGACGTCGGCGAGGGCCTCTACCGGGGCTGCGCCATGGACTCCGCCGTGACGCTTGAAATCTGCGCCGCCCAGGACGCTGCCTTGCACGGTCCCCACTCGTTCACTACCGCAAGATGATCGAGTTGCAGACGCCCTTCCTCTATATGGAGCTGCGCGGGATCCGCTACGACCGCGAGCGGGCCAAGGCGATGCTCGCCGACACCGTCGAGCAGATCAAGCCCGTGGGCGACCGGCTGGCCGCTTCGGCGGGCAAAGAGCTGCGGGCGCGAAGGGCAGCCTCGCCCCCCTGCGGCTAATGGAAGTCACTCTACACCGACAAGGGCTACGCCCCCAATACGCCAGGGAGCCGGGAAGCAACCGCAAGTCCACCAAACTAACCTCAGACGCTGACGCCATCCTGACCCTCAAACGCAACCGACCCAATGATGAATTCCTCTCCGACATCCTCAAACACCGACACCTCGAAGGAGTTCGAGAAACTCTCCAAATCGCTGCTGATCATGACGGCCGAGTCCGTTGCGGCTACTCTCTTGAAGCAGAGACAGGCCGAGTTAAGTGCTATACGTCGCCCACAGGTTCGGGTGCAAATCTGCAAACCATCCAAAGGACCTCCGGATCAACTATTGTGCCGATGAAGGTTACGATTTCTTTCAATGCGATCTTGAAGGCGCCGATGGGTGGACCGTTGCTGCTCACTGTCACCGACTAGGCGACCCCAACATGTGGCTGGACTACCTGGCCGGCATGAAGCCCGCCAAGCTGATCGCCCTCATGTATTGGCTGGGGCCCGCCGTCAACGATTTCGACCGCGAGGAACTCAAATGGCTCCATGATCACGTTTTCCCGATCGTCATCCAGCTCGCCGGCAAATGGCTCTACCTGGGCTGCAAACGGGTCGCAGCACGGCAGCTCCTACATGATGGGGATTCCCACCATGTGCGCAAACATCCTCCGGGACAGTTTCAAAGAAAGTCCGGCACGCCCGATCTACATGGAACAGTCGGTCGCCCGCAACCTCCAGAACCTGATGTTCACCCGCTACCCCGGCATCCTGGTCTGGCACCGCTGGGCGGAATCAAAGCTGGTGGCCGATGCTAAGCTTGCCTCGGCCTCGGGCCAGTGCCGCCTCTTCTTCGGCCGGCGCTTTGGACCGGCGATGCACGATACGGTGAAAGAGTTTCTTGCGCACGAGCCCCAGTCCAACACCACCTGGGCCACCAGCCTGGCGATGCTCAAACTGTGGAATGATCCGGAGAATCGGCGTCCGGATGGATCCCTGATCATTGAGCCGCTGCACCAGGTGCACGACGCCTTGTGTGGCCAATGGCCGCAAAGCCACCGGGACTGGGCTCGTGCCAAGGTCGCGCTCCTACTTCGACAACACCCTAACCATCGCCGGCCTCGAAGTGAAAATTCCCTTCGACGGCGCCTACGGCCTCCTGGGGCGAATGCACGAACAAGATATGACCCGACTGACAAGCTGACGCTTTGAAAAGCGTTGACTGCGTGACGAGGAATGCCGCAGGTCCTGGAGATTACTTCGTACAAATTGCAGGACCAGTTTGAGCGAGCCATTCTCATCCGTGGCAGCGCAAGCATGCCTTTCGATGCCAAGCTGATCATCTGACGCGCGATCCGCTGGGACATCTGCATGACACCGCTGAGCGATGACGGGCAGCTTCAAGATCAACAACAAGCTCATCGCGCCCTACTAACGCCCGCAAATGTTGCAGCTCGCATCACGCTTGTCCTGGCTACGCCGCCTGACACTCTACTGCGGAAATGAAAACCTAATCATGCGCATTCTTAGACGCCTGCTTCGTCGCCGTCGACGCACCTATATCATCCTGCCCGCCGTGGACCCTACCGATGACCACACCTACTGAAATGACCCACGCACGAAAAGCTACCATTTTCTACCGCTGCCAGCGAACTTGCGATCGTGAGCGCCGAACTCCGACGCAATCTCAAGCGGATCCGGCGCGTGGATTTCGCGGCCGAGAATCATCTCCAGGAGGCCATCGAGAATCTACAGCAGACTCTGTGCGCGATCTGGGACAGAGTTCGAGACGACGAGCTTTCGAGGAGCTGGCACCGACCAGCCATCACCAGCAAGACTAAATCAGCTATCACCAATGACATGATCACCTCTACCCTGCCCCAGCAAGTCACCAACCGCTATGTCGGCCGGCTGATCCGCAAAGGCGCCAACGACGAGTTCGAACTGATCAACCTCCTGCGGCAGAATGCTACCGCCGACGAGCTGGTCGATCGGCCACTACTACCAGGCGGTGATTCTCCGGGTCAATCGATGCCTCGTAGCGAATCGGCGGCCGGGGTCACGCCGCTCCAAGCCGTCCAGCGGGCCCTTGAGCAAAGTGGGCGTAACCTTCCGCCCATGACCGACGATGAAATCCGCAAATTCATCCTTGGCTCAACACCCTCAGCTGGTCCCAGCTCTGCGACCTCGCCGCCTACTGCCTCCACCTCGCCCAGCAAAAGCGCGAAGAGAACCGCAAAAGCCTTCGCCGGGCTGATTGAATTCCTGAAATCGCCCTTCGGCGAGTTCGGCAAAAACCGTTACGGAGGCGACCTGTGAAAGACTACTTGATTTTGCTCCTCGTTTTCCCGCTGCTCCTCATCGCCTGGTATCTGCGTTGCCTCGTCATCATATGCAACCGGCCGCAATGACCCAGTATTTCATCTACGGCCTTCTGATTGGCCTGCTCCTCTATTGGCTCCTCTCGATGCTGCCGCTATGAAACCGATGCGATCCCTGCCATTGCCGCGCCATGGGGCCACCTACCCCTGCTTCATCCAGCCCCGCCTCGCCGGCATCCGGGCCCTCTACCAACTCGGCCACTTCCAGTCCCAAGCACCGAGCAAACTGCGGCACTTGCGCAAACCTTTGAGCGGCATTTTCGACGCCCGCTACCATCCTGGATGGCGTGCTCTACGTTCACGGGTGGCCTACTCGAAGAGATCGAGCGGGCCATCGCCGTCGACTCCGACGAGATCGAATACCACGTCTTTGATGTCGTGGATTTCAAGCGGCCCTTCGCCAGCCGGTTCATGGCCCCGGCGAGCATCCTGACCGACACCCAACATCTTCACAAAGTCACCGTGGTCGAAACCCACCGACTGAACTCCGACGAGCTCCTGCCCTATTACCGGAGCAAGTGGGCCGACTATAATGGCCTCATCTACCGCCTGGGCGATGGACCTTACGTCCCAGGCTTAAGCATGCACCTCCTCCATGAAACTAGAACCACTCAGCACCAAGGACCCGATGAGCGTGGACGCGATCCTGCAGCTCATGCGCGGCCTGACGACAGCCCAAGTCCGCCAGCAGCTTGAATACGACGAGCAGCACAACGTTGACCGCCTCTTCTCCATCTATCACTTTTTCCGCCTGGCGCAGGAGCGGTGAGTATCCTCCATGACTACATCGAGGCTGACCAAAGGCACCGAGGTGCCGGAACTCTTCAATGTCTGGGGCGCTTACGTCCTCATCTCCTCTTCGATCAGTCGCCGCGTCTGGCTCGATCCACGGCCGTGACGCCATCTACCCCAATATCTATGCGGTGCTGGTAGGCGATGCCGGCAACGGCAAATCGCTGGCCCTCAGCGAAGTCCGCGATCTGCTGGTCGACATCGAAAACGTGCCCATCGCCCACTCTATCGAGACCCCTGAGGGCCTCCTGTCCCGCCTCGCCGGCGATCCGGACAGAGACCCCCGGAAATTTTCGAGGGCTCGTTCACCACCCTCGCCCCCAACGACACCATCAGCCAGGTGACGCCGATCACCATCATCGCCAATGAGTTCGTCAACTTCATCAACAAGGCCCCTGAAAACTGGATCCACCTCCTCAATGACATTTACGACACCGACAAAAAATTCGGCTACTATCACCAAGAGCAAAGGGCGAGGACATGGTCAACGGGCCTTATTTCGTCCTCTTCGGGGCCCTGACCACGGAGACCAGCTTCGACATGGTCAAGAACCGGATCATTCAATCCGGGTTCGCGCGCCGCAGCATTTTCCAGTACGGCGAACGCCGCTTCGATCAGCCTTGCCCTTTCCGCCCGGCGGCCCCGGGAAACTCAAGCTCCGAGAGAGCATCATTCACCAGTGTCGATCGCTCCAGCAGCTCACCGGCGAATTCCGGATGCCCCAGGCCACCAAGGACTACTACGGCAACTGGTATATCGAGCACAGCCACAATTGCTCCAAGGCGCCCTCGCACCTGCGCTCTTGGCTCACCTCCAAACCGATGCAGGTGCTGAAGCTAAGTATGCTCACCTCCCTGAGCTTCAGCCACGACCTAGAGATCACGACCACGCACATCGACATCGCCCTCGATTTCCTGACCCAGATGGAACAGAACCTCTACGGCATTTTCGGGGGAGCGGGGCGCAATGAGCTGGCCGGCGTGGCGGTCAAAATTTCGAACTACCTTCGTCAGCAGGAGCGGGCTCTCCCGATCCGGGTGGTCCAGAACAACTTTTTCCACGAGTGCAAACCACCCAACGATTTCAGCGTGTGCGTCACCCACCTGATCAGCCAGGGTGAGGCCACGCACCTTGAATGTCGCGCTCAACGGAACTCCGACCACGTACATTGGCAGCCCGACAGTCATGGCGGCCTTCAAAGCCGCGAACCAGCGCCCGCCTGAAGCGCACATTGAGGCTCACGGCAGAGCTTGTGGCACGGATGCATCCGCTACGGTAGGAGCGAGCGTCTGCACCTTCTTGATCTTATTGAGGCGCATATCCGCCTCGCGATAAATCTCTGCCCTGGTAAATTCAGGATTCTCGGCTTCCACCTGATCCCGCATCCGGTACTTCTCCCAATCTTTCTTCCTCGTCGGCACACCCAGCCGCAGCAAGTGCGTTTCCCTAAATTGCTGCCTTTGTGTCTCTGTCGGCAATCCAAGATTTACCGGCAACAACTCGGGCAAGCTGAGTATCACTCTTATTGAGCTTTTGCCGCAAATCTCGCGGAAGCGTCTTTTCCATCGCCGCCTCCACCGCTTTCCGGCCTCCCGCAAACATGTCGTAGTTGGTAGGATCTTGCGCCTGTCGTTCCTGAAGTTTCTGTTTCGCCACGTCATAGCGTCCAGCTAGAATATCATTCGACAGATCCTCGTTGAACTTGGCGTCGAGCCTTTTGTGTTCCGCCTCACTCGCCTTCTTAATACGATTGTTTCTGTAATATTCAGTGAGCCGCTCAGGCTGAAATCCCAGCGCCATGCCCGTCAGCTCGCCCCACGTCCTATCACCCCCGCCAATCGGTTTTCCTTGAGAGTCCACCACTTTCCCATCGCCCCTATACGCATCAATAAACTTCTTGAATGCGGGCGGCAGCATATCCTTACTCCCCTAAAAAGTCGCCGCCCACCATCTTCTGTCCGCCCTGAATAAACTTGGTCAAGAGCTGTATTGGGGCGGCGTGCAGCATATCGGGCTGAAATCCATTAATTTCGCTCACCCCCGGCACCGTATTTCCCATCGACAACCGGCTCTGAAAATCCCACCCGAACATGCTCGGTATCCCATTCATCGCCAAATCCGATAAGCGGCGTATCGTGGTCATCGTCCTCTTGAAATAGCTTCTGGGTAAGTGCTCTGATATTCTTCTGCACCTCCAGGCCGGGAAACGCGTTGTCCAGCAGTGCCACCGCACTGGCCGCAAACGGCATCCCCATCGCTCCCGCCAATGCTCCCTGCACCGCAAACAGCTGCGCCGTCGCCTTCCGCGCATTCCACTTCTCAGCTGGTGTGAGGTTGCTTCCCGGCAAACCTTCCTTGACCAGCTTCACGATCTGGCCCACCGTCCCGATATTGAACGATTGCAACGAGTTCATGATCATCGCCGCACTCCTGGGCATCGTATGATACGCCAGAATCGGACGATTGGCCTTCCCCCAACATCATTGACCGTCCAGTTAAACTCCTCCGCCTTCCTGTACGCCTCCTCTTTCGAGAGGCTGCCGCCTGCCTTTGACCTGAAATGATCGAAGGCCGCGATCATGGCGCTTTTGGTATTAACGTTCTCCACCGCCCGATACGCAATCATCGCCGCATCGTTGACCTTATACAGCAAACTGCTGGACTTTTCGGCTACAGATCCCGGACGCCCGTGATTCAGCGCCCACTTCATCTTCAAGGAAATATCATTCTCCCGCTCCCCGGCCACATCATACGCCGAGCCCGACTTGTCCCGCTCGTACTTGTCCATGAGCCACTCGTGATCAGGACCCCTCCATTTACTCTGACCTAACCCCACTTCGCCAACCTCACGCACCGCCGCCAACACATTCTTGAACGACTGGATAGGATTGCCCGTTAGCCGCGTCATTTCCGCTGCGCCCCTGGTAAACATCTGCGTACCGTTTACCACCGCACTGGCAAAGTTCCCGCCCAGGTACCATGTCGAGGCCAGCCTGGACATCATTTTCCCGGCCTCAGGGTCAGGCATCAGCATGTTCTCGGAGTGCATGTTAATCATGCGCTGCAGGTCCGGCCTGGTCGAAATCTCCGAACTCTCCAGCAGCATCTTGGTCTGAGCCTTAAACAGCGCCCTTGACCAATACGCAGCATTCTTTTTCGGCCGCTCACAGTGGTTATCGATCCACCTCATCGGTTCCCGTGCCCCGCCAGCCACCTTCGCCCGATAATCTACGGGCGTATCTCCATCCGACTCATTGCGCCGAATATCCACGAGCTGGTCGCCTAGTCCCTGCGCCGCTGCTCGGGTATCCACCCGCGTGAAGTACTCCCGCCCGTTCTTCTTATAGGTCACGTCCCACTTACCATACTGTTCCTGCGTCACCTGCGCCGGATTCGCTTCAAAATGTGCGCTCTCCTCATTTATTTTTTCGAGTGCATCTTTGAAGTGATCTTGAATCTCCCAACCTTCTCGGGGCTAAGGTCAAAAATCCGTTGCAGGGCCATCTGACCCTGCTGGGCAGCCATGGGATCTTCCGGGCGGCTCATCATATCCATTACCGCCTTCGATATTGCGACATTGTGAACAGTCTTCAGGCCCATTACCGGATTAAGTATCCGCGCCCCTCGACCACCGCGATATTTCCCATTTTCTCCAGCGTCTGCGCGGCATTAACCTTATTCGATGAAACTACCCTATTCATCAGCGCCGTAACATCCGCTTTTTGCTCCTCGCTCAACCCCTTTAAGGCTTTCGCTACCGTTGGGTCATCAGGCGAAACCATAACCACCTCATTAGTGGCTTGTCCCCGCTTCATATTAACGTCGATCCACTTATCCAGTGCACTCTTGACTGCAGGGCTCTTCAGCGCATCCACATACTTGCTGGTCATCTTGCCCTCATCGTCCAACCAAAACGTTTTCATCGTTTCGGTTTCCATCTTCTTGATATTGGCCTCAAGCTGGTGCGCCTTCGACCCAAACTCCTTAACTTCCGGTCCCCCGGTTTGAATGTAGTAGTTCAGTGTCTTGAACCAATCCTTGGCAAACTTTATCCCGTCACCGATCACCGAAAACGGATCTGACAGCATCCCGGTATACGCCTTCCTCAGAAACGTCTCTGGAGCCGCTGAAGTCAACCCATCCAGCTTCGCCGCTGCTCGCTGCCGCTCATTCCCATTCTTCAGGATCTCCTTCACCGCAGCCGTCGGCCCCTCTGCGTGATCTGCAACATCCTTCGGCACATCCACCTCGCCCTTGGTATCCTTGTGACTCGCGGCATTCAGCACCTCCAGCGCCTGCTGATGATCCCTGGCCTTGGCATACAAGTAATCTGCTACCTCGGTATCCAGCTGATCCAGCGCCTCGTGGTCCAACTTCCCGCCACGCACCATGTGATCATAAAGTTCGTCAATAGTCTTGTGGCCCAGCTCACCCAACTGAGTGTTTAGCTTCTCGGCCATCTCGGGCTTAGTTCGTCAGCGCCGTCTGCAGCTCGCCCTGCGCCTTCGTCACTTCAGGTTGCACCGGCTTACTCTTCAACAAATCCGCGGTTAGCATGTCGCCGCGCTCCGACAGCGCCACCGCCCGGTCAGTCTGCGCCCTAGCCTGCTCCGCACTCGCGCCCTGATTTTCAGATAACGCTCCCCATACTCCTGCAACCCCATTCCATCGACCAGCAACCCACCTATCCGATCACGCCACTCCATCGCCTCAGGATGATTGACAACTTCAGCCATCTGCTCAGGAGTGGTCATGCCATACTTCATTTGCAGCCCCTTCCGCCCAAACTGCATATAAGTAAGAAACTTCTCTTTGGCATCTTTATCTACCGCACTTTCCGTCAATCGCACGGCGGCCTCATGCGCCTTGTCCTTAAGCGGCGCATTCTCCGGCGTCATCGGAGCGTTGGCAACCTCCCGTATAAGGTTCTGATCCTCGTAGGCACGCCCCGGATGCAACTCGCGCACCCTGGCGAGAATTTCGTCCTGCCTAAGTTTCGCCGCTTCTGCCGCAGCCGGATCCCCGGACGCAAGTGCGGCATCCAACTCCGCCTGCCGCTGAACATGTTCCTGCTGCAAGGCGCCCAACTCCTGCCCCTGATCTTTCGCTCGGCTGATGCCTCTGGTGCGCTCCAGCTCGCTTTGCACCGCATCGCGCACCCCGCCCAGCTTCATCTCAATCGAACGGGCGGATAGCATCTTATCGTCGAGCGCAGGCATTCCATAAGATTGTCTAATATGGTTCAAATCAATGATCGCCTGCTGCAACTCGGCATTGCTCTTCGCCGCCGTCAGCTTCTGTTGGGCGACGTTCAGCTTGGCCTCAGGATCGAACCTGCCGCCCTCTGTATCTGTAGGCAAGAACTTGGAGTGATAGCCTTCGGGCACGCTGAAGGTCCCTGAGGTCACCTGGGGCGGTTCCTGCTCCGTAGAGAACCCAATCTGCTTCCCAGCCAAATCCCCGTTCGCCGGATCATCTGACACCTGGACTCGCCGGAACTTCAATTCAGGATCATGTGCCACCTCGGTCCCGCTCACCACCCTTCGTGTCGTGGTCTGATCGATATTCGCCCCCAGGATGTTCCCGGTGCATACCCCTGTTTCTTGACCAGCTCCTCCTCTTCCGCCAGCATCTTCTGGCGCTCCTCCTCCGAGTACGAGGTGCCTTCATCCGTTGCCGCCCGCTGCCTCGCTCTCAACTCGTTAATGCGAGTGTTATTCGCCAACAGTTCTTCGGGGGACAGGTACGCCGCATTGGGAACATTCTCGACGCCGGTCTTCTCTGACGCCTCTTCCAGCGCACGTTTCTGATCCAACGCCTTCCCGGTAAGATCAATATTCGTCCGAGTTTCCTCTATATGCCTGCGTGCCGCCTCCCCGCCAAACCCCGCCAAGCCATGCCTGAACACCGATGCCCCGGCAAACGGTGCCTGACCAAGCGTAAGATTGAGCAGCTGCTCCGTCGGCGAGAAATGATAATCCTGACCAGAGTACAGCGCACTCCCCAGATTTCCTGCCTCACCTACTGCCGCCGCGCCTAACTGCTCAGCGCCCCACGCACCAGCCGCTTGCCCAAAGGTTGTCGGAACATACTCCTTCACCGCCGTGGTTGCCGCACCTTGACCCAACTTGGCGAGTGCCTCATCAACGGTCGCACCCGCGCCTCCCTTGATCGCTATGTCTTTTATCCCGCCGCCCACCAACTCCGCGCCTAATCCCTTCAATGCAGCCTGCCGTGCAATATTACCCGCCGCAGGCATCAGCCCCGCCGTTCCCGCAGCAATCAGCCCCGCCGCTGGGCTATCGCTCTCCGTGTATGCTTCGGTTCCCGCCGAAGCAGCCATCGTCAGCGGCGCCAGCGGTTGTAATCCCGGTATAGCGAGCGGAATCATGCTAGCAGCCATCCTCGGCAATCCGCGCCGATCCGCTCCCCGGCCTCAGCATTCCCAACCAACTCCCCCACGCCACTACCAATCGCCCCGCCAAGTTGCGGCAACCCGGTCATCTCCAGCAACCGATCCACGCCCACGGACGCCTGCTTAATCCAATCGTCGTGCAAACCGGCGGCATAGTCGTCGCTGCCGGTCTGCGCGTTCATCTTCGCCGACCAATCGGGCAGCGACTCGCTGACGATCCCCGCATCTTTCAGCGTATCGTAAGCGTCCCTGACATGCCGATAATCGTAGGGCACAGTTTACATGTAAGTTTTAAACCGCCCGGCCTGCTGCGCGTTCAACCGCCTCAATTCGTCAGTATCCACCCCGCCGGCAGAACTGCCGGCTGGCAGCTGACTGGCCCACTGATTCTTGGCCGACATTCCCTGACTGGCCATGATCTGCGCGGGAGTCATCGTATCCGCGGCCATCCGGCCCTCGAACGCCCCACCGGGCGCGAACGGCGCCGCATACGTATTTGCCATATAATTCCTGCGAGCATACTCCTCGGGATTCCTAAGCCTTGCCTTAGTCTCCAGAACATCTGAATAACTTTCCTGGGGCTGGTATTGCTGCATCAACTGTTGCAGAATCTGCCCGAAATCCCCGCCGCCGGAGTACGCCGAACCGGTACTTTCTCCCCGGATTCCCCCTCCGCTCCAAAATTTCCCAGCCAATTACGTCCAGCACCCTGTCCTCCTCCAGCCCGTTCCTGCACGGTCAGCGGCTGACCACGACTATATCTCATCTCTCTTGCCATAAACTCTTCCTTTCTCTCTTAATTGTTAGCCGGGAAACGGCTGAAATACTCCTTGCGGTGGAATTGGCGGCAGCGGAGAGCCCGGAGCTCCCCGGCCCCTGATTTTCTGTAGCAGCTGATCCAAAAACCCGGTCCGCCGGACACCTCGGGCGGAGGCGCTGGCCCGCCGGGTTGCGTAAATAACGATTCAGGTAACGGCTGTCCGCTGCTCGCCCTGATCAAGTCCTCCACGCTTCCAGGAAACTTGCTATAATCCCGCGCATCGACTAGGGGCAGACCTATACGTACTCCGGCCTCACTAAAAATGTCGCCGGGAGGGGCTGTTGGGGCGTGTTCCTCCGCAAACGTCCTCAACGGAAGACGCCCCTCCGCCACTGGTGTCGCACCCGGCTGCGCGACTTGCGCATTAGCCTGCTTGAGAATCTCCGCAACAACGTCCGGTGGCCCCAATGTCGCCGGATTGGCAGCCAGTTGCTTCCTAGCCTTTTCGTCCGCCCCTGATACGTCGCCAAACCCTCTTGAACCTGCTGATTGAAAAGCTTTGCTTGGCCTTGCTCCAACTCTTCACCAATTCCCGGCGTCACCTTTTCCCTCAGTGCGATATACTCTGGATTAAGCTTTCCCGTTTTTGGATCTTTTGGAACCAAGCCACCATACTGTAGCAAGTCGCTCAACGTCCCCTTTGCAATATCTTGCCTTTTAAGCTCCACATCAGCCGCAAGTTTGGCAGCCGCCTCCATGTTTTCTAATTTCCTCTTTCTGTGCCTCGTCCATCCGCTGCTGAATTCCACCAGTTGTTGCTGCGCGCCTCGCCTCTTGTAGAGATCCAGCCTCTGTTTCTGCGGTCTTTTGTTTTAGCTGTTCAATGCCCAACTGTCCCGCCTGATACTTCTCCAAGGCCGCCTGCTGGCGCTCGTCCAGCGCCTGCTTCTGAGCATCAGTTTGCCTGTCCTTGCGCGAAATTCAGGAGCTTCATCGCCATCGCCATCGGATCTTGCTGCGGCTGCCGTGAAGCTAAAAACGCCGCATAATCACCATCTTCGTCATCCCCACCAATAATTCGTCTTCGTCTAGCCATAAATCACCTCCCGCCCCACATCTTCGCCCATACCGCCGGATTAGCGCCACCAAGCGCACTCGTAAGTCCAGGTCCATATAAACCCCTGCTCGACGTGGGCCTACCCCCAAGCTCGCCGGGCGAATAAGGATCACCAGTATGTGCCTGCATAACCATCGGCATTTGCCTGTTCTCCGCTATCGCACGATTCTGTTGCTGACCTGCCCACGTCCCCAACTTCGCCCCCACTAAATTACGTGGTGCCCACATTACTAGTGGACTCCCCGCCAGACGGATTCTGCCCATAACCCATCCCAGACGCCTGGCTTGCCGTCGATGGCAGATAGTGCCCCTGATCCCTGGGAGTATTGGCCTGCGCCTAACCTGGCGTTATTTATCGCCGCTGCCCTCGCCCAGTCCCCCGGTTCGCTCTCGCCGCGTCCTGTGCCGCCGCAATCGCACCCCAATCCACCATATTCGGCATCGCCGCAGTAATGTTCGGCGTCACCATGCCCGGCATCTGCGACACCGACGCAGGAACATCCTGGAACAGTTTCTGCGGAGTCTGCGTCCCAACCATTGTTAGCGCCATAGTATTATCCTTTCTTCATTTGCGGTACCATCCCCGGTCCCTTGTACGTCTCATCCGGAATTGGTATCACTCCGCCCAACGTAACCGACGCCCCCGGCACATAAAACATCGACCCGCTGGGATCAACCTCCTTCACAAATATCTGGTCCTCCGTAGCCAACGGAGTCGTCACTGCCAACTGTGCCGCCTCCTCCGGCGTCGTCGCATCAATCGCCGGTCTGTTCACCGTCACGTAATACGTAGTCATCTCACATCAGCGGATTGATCTGCGGCGGTGGAATCTGCGGTTGCTGCGGCACTACCGGCTGCTGCTGCGGGGCCCACATCATCTGCATCGCTTCGGGACTCAACTGGAAGCTGCTTCCTCCAGCATACGCCCCCTGCCCCTCCTGCGGCGTTATTGTCGGCATCCTGCCCCACGCAGCCTGCGGCGGCGGTTTGGGTTGCGTTGGTTGTTGCGCAAATGGATTTACTTGTTCTTCAGCCATAACTATCTCCACATTTTACCCAGCACCTCGGGTGCTAGCGAATTGGTGCTTCCCTCAATCCCCTGCATCACACCCGGTTTCACTTTGGACAACACGCTATTATAACCAATAGACTGTGGTCCTCCTACCGCGGCACTACTCCTCAACATCCCAATGATCTTCGGGTCAGTAAGGCTCCCTCCCTCCAGCGCAGACCAATCACTCCCCGCCAGGGATTATACATAACCTGGTTCGGGTTATCTCCCTCCACTGCAAACTCGGCTCGCTCGCCGCCTGCGGAGCCGCCTGCTGTTTCCCATAATCGGCATAGTTTTGCATCATCTCGCCCTGTCGACCCCGCCAATCGTACCCTCCCATCTTACTTGCTACATACTCATTCGCTGTCATACCTAGTCCTCCTGTCGTCGTTCCGCCTCCAAACAAACTCTTCCCAAACGGATCTGTGCTATTCGCCATAACTCTCTCCTACGGCTGATTCACTTTATACGCGTTGCTGCCCCTGTAATCGTCCAACACAAACGGATTCACCTTCTGTGCCGTGATCGCCAATCCGCTCAAGTCTGGCATCTTGGGCATCTTGTCTCCCGGCAACAGCTTAGTTGCCATCTGCACACTTTCTGGTGTATCCGGCCTTTCAACATCAAACCCAGCCATATTCTACTGCAAATTTATATACGACGTTTTCCTAATCCAAAGTCTCTTATATCGATCAACCACACACGCGATCACCGCCTCAAGCCCGATCGAACTCGTATACGCTGACGCGCTGAAACTTGTCGCGGTAATAGAAAACCTATCGACCGTGTTTCCATAGTACGTATCTCCCGCATACGTCACCCCAATATTGCTCCACGTATCCGTCAGCACATTGCCAATGTTTATCGAATACGAAATCCCCTTGAACACAATGTCCGTGGATACGGGCGCAAAAAGCGCAATCGGAGCTGGCTGACTCCAAAAGAACTCCGTCAGATTCCTGACCCTCACCGGAACTGTGAACGCTGGTCTAACCCCTGAAGTCCACTGTGGCTCTTTCCTATTCGCCGCCGCCAACGCCACCAACGCAAAACTCAAAGAAATCAATATCCCCGGAAACGTGTACGCCTGCGTAGTAGTCGTGTTGAAACTGGGTATTGCCGCACCACAACTATTAACCCTTCTAAGTGTGTGTACAGCATCAATGACCTTCTCCTCATAATCGATATTTCCATCTACCGGAGTAAACAAATCCTGTGCCGGTACGATCGTCTGATACGTATCAACCCGCTGCTGCAAATCCGCATCAAAATTCCTCGTTACGATCGTCGGAAACGTTGCCCCCGGCACCTTCCACGTCTCCTGCAACGCATTGGTCCCGTCAATCGGCTTAAGATTCGCGTCCGTCGTCCCAAAGGGCTGTGTAATCACCGTGCTCGCCGGCACGATCTTCTGCTCCAGACTCAACACTGCCCCGTTCCACTGCGGATCGACCTTCTGCCCCGTAATCACCGGCGGCGTCGTCAAGTCCCGGCTTTGCACCGACACCGTCTTGATCCCGACCTTCTGCTGCTGCTCCCGCCTCACCGTCTCCCCACTCCCGAGTGTCGGAAGCGCAGCAGTGCCGTTAACTGTATGCGCCTCCAACTTCTCAGGCACTAGCGCCCTGAACTCGGGGGAATCAGATCTTCACGGGTCAGCTGGAAAATCTTGTCATCAAAGGTAGAACGGGTCTCCACCTTCTTCTGGACCCAAACATCGCCCATCTGCTCACTTGAGCCAGCGTGCAACGGTGGACCCTCAGTCAGATGTGACTCTGTCGCACTAACCGTCTCCGTAACATCTGCAACCTGCCCCGTCTCCGGTATAACAATCTCACTCGGGTGACTGACCGGCAGCTCGCCAAAATCGTTTCCGCTCCCCGGTTCCCCGTCGCCCAAAAACTTATTTGTCCTCAGCTTTTCGTCAGTGACCTCCTGCTTCAGCTCACTGTCCAGCGCCACCGGGTCCAAATCATCGATCTTCGCGTCAACCTTCTGCTTCTCGATCCTGACCGTAATCTGTCCCCGCAGCCACTCCGGCAACCGGTCAAAGTAGCCCTGACCTTGTCAACCAGCAGCGGACCCTTATTTTTCAGCTGCGGCATTTAATAAACGTGCCTCCGATTCTGCTCGTACTTGAACATGTCCCACTGGGTAAACATTTCCAACGCGCTGTCCCTCAGCTTCTCCGGCGGCGGTAAATTGCCTTCCTGCCTGAACACAAACTCCTTAGCCAAATGGTTCGCCTCCACGATCCCGCCCCACAGCAAATACTGCGCCCCCTTCGTCAACCAAATATCACTGGTATCACTCCCCGGCATCATCTCGACTACAGCCATATTAGTCCCGGCCGATCCAGTCCACGCCCCGTGCATCATATACGCCCCTCCCGGCACCATCGCCGTGCTGGTCATCGACATATAATCCAGCAGCACCGGTTGTCCTAATTGAGTCATCGGACCAACTTTCCACGCCCCCACACCATCCACCAAATCACATACAACGGTCCCACCGGCGGCCCATACAAAATGTTAATGTACATTGGCCGTCCATGGTAAATACCGTACGGCCAATAACTCCCGTTAGCATTCGTCGGGTTGGTCAACTGCTCCACAATCACCGAATCGCTCGCACTCGTCCAATCCTGCTGGAACGTATAAACTTCCAGTTCCAAATCAAACTCATCGCCCCTTTGTCCCGTCGGCACGCACCAAATATCGTTTCCTACAAATGCGAATCTCGGTAATCCCATCTCGTAAAACCCTGTCGTCGCCTCCCAGTCCGTTGGATACCTTGGCCCAAACCCCGGTTTAATCTGCCTCTGCCGCTCAATACTCTCACTTACCGTCGTCCACTCAACCGGCTGCAAATTGAAATTGTCATCATAAATCCCAACCTCAATGACGCTCTTCACATCACAAGAGGGCGAACCTTCCTGTATCGCGTCATCCAACGTCCCTCCACTCATTGCATCCACGGTCACGGTTACATGCTTCCTACTAAACTCGAAGTCATGCATCATTTCAGCGGTCTTCCTGGTATTATTCAGCGCCAGCAAGCTCAGATCCGCCCCATTAATCGTCAAATCAGGCACGGTCTTCTGCAAATACGCAGCCATCATCGACCTCAACTGTAACAATGTCATAACATCATAAAGGGAAGCGGGCAGCACCGCTTGAGAAGCAACCATCAAACGGCACTGCCACATTTTGCCTATTACGGCAAAGCCGCCTATTAGAATTTCCTGCCCTGCACACCGTACGGGCCTTCCGGCTTTCCACTCCCGCCAACCCAATTCTTCAATTCGTTGGTGCCCGTCATCGTATCCTTGGCGTCACTGGCCTCAGTTGACATCAACTGATCCGCTTTCTCGCCAGACTTCTTCGGTGTACTCGGAGCCCAATTAGCGACCCCGCTTCCATAACTAGGTAGATTACTCATACTATGTTTTTCCTTTCTTTGTTTACGTTTAAGGTGCCCCTTCGACCCGTATATAACCCTCCGTAGTGGCTACATCCGCCGGCACTCCCGCCGCGCCTCCGCACAACAAAATCGTATTCGTTGTCGGATCAACCACCGCCGGAATTGCCTTCCCGTTCGTTCGATCGTACAGATTTCCGCATGATATCAACTTGCTGAATCCGAACGCACTGGCCGGAATCGGATTCGCAGCCGTTCCCTGAGTCGTGAGCACGACCTTGCAGTTTCGGGTATATCTCGCCCGGTTTCCCTTTCCCCCGTCGGCCACTCACTCGAAGAGAGGTCGCCAGGATAAAGGCTGACTGCTGAACTAGCTAATGCCGCCATACACTTAGGTCAGGGTGATGCCGCCCAGGTTCTCCACATACAGGTTCGCTTCCGGGAACCGGATCTCAAACCCGCACTCGGTGAGCCACTGGTCCTTCCGCTTATCCGCGTCCGGCAGCTGAATCATCGGCTGAATGTCCGTATCACTATCACTAAGCGGACGATACCCCAAATAACCCAGATCAACGTAGAACGCGCTGTTCCGCATCTCCGCACTCGCAAACAGTGGATGCTGCTTGTAGAACACCTCACCCGAGTTGCTCATGTGCCTGACCAGCTTGAAGTTGAACCCATCAAACCCCTCATCTCGCAGACTATTGAACTGTATCTGCCGCTCGAACACATCGGCCACCTTAGCCAGATACTCTGGTCCGCACAGACAGAGCTTGTCCCAGCTCGTGTTATTCGTCCGCTCGAATAACCGGGCCATGAGCAGATTAAAGTCTGCCTTGGTGATTGTGGTTCCACCAAGTTTGATAACCCGCTTGTTGGGCGTCGTTTGCCACACCGCTGCGGCTGAAACGTCTGGTTGTCCATAGTTTGTCCCCTTCTCCCAGCTATCCAGGAACCACCTCAATCCTCCAGTGAACCGCCTCGGCACGGTCTGTCCCGTATCCGGATCGACCGTCGTGGTCTTGGCCTGCTCGCCAAAGAACGCCGCCCGTTCAATTGCACGCCAGGTGCTTGATGCCATTGGACTTGCTCATATCCTTATATGCGCCCGTCTTATCGTACTTCAGCGGCTCCTTAAGTGCCGTGCGGGTCATCTCGTACGGAGTCTTGAAAATCTGGGTATTATTCAGAATTTCGTATGGGAATACTATGCCTCCGGTCCCGGTCCTAGCACCCTCGGCATAGGCCGTTCCGATTAGCACCACGTTCTTTCCGTTCGTGACTGCCGCATTGAGCACTCCGGTCCAGGCGGTCGTCGCTTCCAACTCCAGATAACCCGTGCCGGTCGAAACCACCCGCCCGGACACGTCCACGCTGCCCGTGGCAGCCGGTCCCGCGCCGCTCGTCTGGCCCACCCCGAACAGCTTCACGGTATCGTTCACCTGGAACATGCTCGAATCCACAACGTAGACCCGCACCGCTCCAAACTGAGCCACCGTGAATTTACCGTTGGCATCGCCGGCCGCAGTGGTCGTCCCGGTCAGCGCAAACGGACCATCCTTGTTCGCCGCGCTGGTCGGGTTGACCGCCGCCTTGGTTGAAGTTTCTGTCCACCGCTCCTCATTCCACCCAAAGCTGGGCTGGGGAGTATCTTCGCTGTCCATCATGGACAGCAACCCGGTCAACGGCGCAGTTCCGTTGGGGTACGCATAAAAGATCTTACGCCTGGTATTCTGCGACCAGTAATCGTCGATCTGTTCTGAACTAACAAGCCCGAATGGCATTTTCTTGTTTCCTTACGTTTCGGCCTACGGATCGAAGATCGCGAGACCCCTCGGTTTCGGGGGCCCGTTCCTTTCTGTCCTCCACCCCCGCCACCGCTCCCCGGTGTCGTCACCGGAATCGCGCCGGGTGTGTGACCAGTTCTCCTTGTTCCTACTGGCGCAGCGGCTCCTTGTCCGTTCGCGCCATTGGATTCCAAGCTAAATTGGGGATTACTAACCTTGATCACAGACTCAACTCCCCGTGCAATTGCTGTGAAAAGCTCCCGTTCGCCGCTGAACCGCGCTCCGCTCGCAAGTATGCTTTGCGCCACGCTAAAGAGCAGCGGCCTCAAACTCTGATGATTGAGCTACCGGAAAAGCCTGCGAAAACCTGTGTTCGCCTGCCGCCGCCTCCTGCTGCTGCATATACCCTATAACCGGCCCATACCGCTGCTCCATGGCCTGCTGCATCTCATTCATGCGATAGCGCATGATCGTATCAGCCTGCCTGATCAACCCGTCCCTCTGCTCCGCGATCGCCTGATCGCGGGTCTCCAGATTATCATACCTCGCCAGCCACTCCTTGGTCGGCTCCCACACATTGAGCAGCCGCTTGGCCTCCTCAACCGTAATCTCTTTTGGCGGGGCCTTAAAGTGCTGCCCTATGACATGTCCAAACCGCTCTGCCAGCTCGCCTGCATCAACCGTGGGCGCACGTGCCTCGCGCTCGCGCTCAGGGGCCTCTGGCGCGGCTTCCGGCTTGGCAGCCGGCCCATCACCCTCAAATACGTCCAGCCCCCTGGAGGACTCTTCAGTGGCCACCCCGCCGCCATCTCCGCCGTCATCGGCATCCCAAAACATCATTTCATTTTTCAGTTTCATTACTTCTTTCGTTGTTGTGGTAGTTTAGTTTCAGGGTTGGCGCTCACGCACAACCCTGTGCAAAGGGTACTACCTTCCTCCTTTTACTAAAGTCTCCTCGTCCTCCAGCTCACTAATCCGGTCCTTCAGCTCCTCCATGGCCTTAGGAAATACCTCCAGCATGGTATACAAACACTCCAGCTCACCCCTGGCATTGCATTGCGCAAAGATGCTTTTGAAATCCACGATATCGAAGAGCAGAATTGAACCCTTAAGATCCTCAATTTCCGCTTCCCTAGCCGCGATAAACCCCGAATATGCCGGACTGTTCAGGAAGTCCTCCAGCGCCTTCAGGTGCTTGCGCTTCCTAATCAATTCTTCGCTAGCCATAACTTACGCGGCAGCAGCCGGCGGACCGGCTTGTGGTTGTGGTTGACCTCCCTGGGGGCCAGGGCAAAACTGCCGGCGGCAGCGGTGGCACTTGACCACTCGCCACCCTCTGGCTCAGCGAAAACCGCCCCACATTCCCCACCCCCTCAAATACTGAATCTCCTCCAGCATCGCCCTCGGGATCGATATCCAGTTGCTGCGCGGCGACCGGGTTATTAATCACCGCCACCAACAGCTCCTGCAAACTCTGCGCAATAAAGCCCTTCTCACTCTGCAGCGTCGAGTCAAACGTGGAGAAGTCCTCTCCACCAATAACCTCCTGCGGCGTACCCCTTGAACAACTCATACCTTTGCTGGATCATCGGGTCTTTGCCGATTGCCAACTCAAAGGACTCTATACTCAGGCTTTGCCGCAAGGTTTGACTCAGCATCAAACGCGCCAAGACGGCCCAAGGCTCGACTCCCAAATCAGCTGTCCATGCATCTTCATGCGACTCGCAGCCCCAGCCGTCACCGACCGGGCCTCCGTAGCGCTCCTCCGCCCTGAATTGTAGCTCCCCATTGCGTTGTCATTCACCCCAGTGACCACCTGAATGATTTTATTAAGGGTGTCCGCGTCCGTAAAATGGCCCTGCGTGACATTATTTACGTCGAGCGGCCGAATCGCCCTCTCCATCATCGCGGCATTGGCGCCCTTCCTCAGATAAATATCGCCTTCGCCGTCCAGCGTCTTGGTATCGACGATTGTCGGGTTCACCAGGTTTCTGCCCCGCAAATTCCGCCTGACATCGGTCACCCGCGCATTCACGAGCCAGGTAATCACGTCCTGCAGCCGATAAATCAGGTCCGCCAGCCCCATACTGACCGTCTGGCTCATGTCCGGCGTAAACTGTGCCAGCGTCCACCCGAATTCGTTGTGCCAGTTGTAAGTCGGCTCAATCCGAATCAACCGATTGTCATTGGCGTACCAAACGTGATACAAAACCGGGAATTCCTCCGGCCCCAGCTTCTGATCCTTCGGCCCGAACTTGAATTTGCTCGGCACGATCCACACTTGCACCTTCGTGACAAGTATAGTGCCTTCCATAGACCCCGTATTTGAGCCCCTGGGGCCCTGTACGACGTTATTCCCGCTCGTCCCGCTCAGGATAGCGGACTGGGTCCTCGTCGGCCCTCCTCGGCTTTTGTCGAGGCTCTTGGGCAGCGGCCTGATCCACTCCACCCCGGCCACCTCCCCGCATCCTCGAGGTCCTGGAGCAGCGTCTTGCTGTATTCCTCCTCACACGCGCAAAATTCGCCCCTCTGGAAGTCCGTCAGCGGAAACCTCGTGTCCGGGAACCACCGATACGGGCTGATCGCCCGCACCAGATTGCCCTCGAACTTAACATACTCCTGCCACTCGCTCCCGCCCTTCACCTCGCTCTCGACCCCGGCCACATTGATCACCGTAGGCTCGGCCGGGACATAGATCCTCGACAGCTTTTTGGTCCAACAGCACTCCAGCACCCCCATCCCGTACCTTGCCGTGTCCAGCAGGTGCTGAAAAAGCAGGCTATTCCACTGATTCGCCCGAGTGTCACGCTCCAGCAGCCGTTCACAATCACGATACTTCGTCCCATAGTCCTCATCCCCGTCGGCACCAACTCATAGAAGGTCCGGTTCTGCGTAAACAGCATGAACAGGAAGCTGCTAAAGGTCATCACCTGCGCAAACGTCGTGGGCACCACCATCTTGACCGGCTTGTCCCGCCTGCTCTGCTCCACATCATCCTTATCAGGCAACCGCTCGCCCTTATAGATCATCTGCTGATTGTCCCAATCGGTGTAGCTCTTGCACATCGAGGACCGGCTCATCTTGACCAGCTTCATCACATGATCGAGCAGCTCCTTATGAAAGTCGCTCAACTCGCCGGACTCCTTCTCCAGCTCTTTGATCACATCTTCAGTCATTTCTTACCCTTAGGTTTAGACTTCCCCCTCTTTTTTGCGGGGGCGCTGGCGGTCCTTGTGGTTGTGGCGGTCCAGCAGGAGTTGGTGGCGCCTGCATTTGTGGTGGTCCCCCACGCCTTGCTGCGAGGCAAACATTTTAGCTAAAAGTTCGTTTGGATTCATTCTATAACAGGCTGCAGATCGAAAAGGTTCTGTTCCAGCTGCACCACAAACGGCTTCCTCGTGTAATCATAGTCGTCAGGCGGCTCGATGTAGCCAAGTCCGTTCAGCACCGCCCGGTAGAGGTTCTCCATCATGTGATTATTCTCGTCTACCGGCGTGTTCTTATTCGGGTCATACACATAGTGCGTAAATTCGAACAGAGTCTGCGCCAGCCTCGGGCTAAAGAAGATTGTGGGGTTGCCGAAAGGATCACGCTCGGCTAGCCGCTCCCGCACCTTATTAATCCCCAGCGCCAGATCCTTGGTCGCCGGCTCGAAGTACAGGTCATATTTCGCCAGTTCATCGATAATTGACTCGTCGGTCACCGGGTGCGGAATCACCGCCAGCCGATCAATCTCGTAATCGGCCACGAAATACCCCTTGGTCTTGGCCACAATCGCCTTAGCCACCGGATCGACCAGATTATCCCGATACAGCTCATCAAACACAAAAACCCGGCCCTTCGGATCCGTGGCGAAAAACAGCACCGCCTGCGGCAATCCGTATGTGATAGTCCCACCATACACGGATCGTGTAATTGCGGGGCGGCCGGTCATACTCGCTCCCAGCCCGCCGGCGGATCGCACAGCACGTGCAAATCATACACAAACTCCTTATAGATCAACCCGGCCATGTTGAGCGGGAGTCCATGCAGCCGGCACTCCCGCTCTTCACGGTTAAGGCCCGCCTCGAACTCCGCGATCGCTTCCTTCGAGTTGTACGGGTTATCATAGATGCTCCAGGTGATCATGAACCGGCTTCCACCGCCCTCGGCCAACTTATCGAACTCCAGGCCCTCCGGCGCCGCCTCGACCACATGCCGATCGGGCGGCACGAACTCATCATTGATCCACATTTCGCTGAGCGGCGTGCAGTTGACCCAGAACTTCCCATTGCGGTCCACCAGCCCACGCTTGTGCGCGACAAACATGGGCCTCGGGCAGGGTTCGTCCAAATGGAAAAAGTCCCAATACGAAGACTCCGCGCTCATATTCGCGTGCTTGTACGACTCCACGGTATCCACATAGAGCACGGACTCTCCACCCCCGAATTCCGTCAAGCCGCTTAATCGGAATCTGGTCCACATGCCCCCCCGGCTGACATGCGGCTTGCCCACCGCTTCCTTCGGAATCAGCTTAAATAGCTCCCCCAGTTCTCATATGACCCCTGCCGATTGGTAAAGATCTCGGTGGCCTTGTCCCAATCATTGACCAATAGCAGCCCTTTCACCGGATGCGCCGGGAATCCCCTTGGTCACAAGCTCATGACCCTGACTCCCAACGTGATGTCTAACAACCCTCCGCTCTCCGTCAAGTACGTCAAATGAATTGCGGTACCATGTTCTTCCACCAAGACACCACGCCACATCCTCCGCAGCCCCGCACTTCGTTTTCCCTCCGCGATTTCCCGTTCTAACATATCGGCCAACTTTATGGCCTGCACTATGGAACCGATCCTGCTTTGCATGGGGCCGATAAAAGTTTATGCCGTACTCCTGCTTCAGCTGCCTTACACGACGCAGACGCTCCTGCTCGGCCCGCAGCTCGTTCAGCCGAGCCAGCGCCTCCACCTTCCCAGCGTCCGCCAGTCGTGTAAATTCAGCATCCATTAGTGATGTGCCGGATGCAGTTCCTTCTCTTCCTTCTTCTCCCTCTCTTCGTCGGCTGCAGCTTTCTTTTTATCGTCAGCAGCTTTCTTTTCAGCTCTCTTTTTATCCTCTTCCGTTAGCGGTCCAAATCCCGGCTGATACACCAAATCCTCATCAGCTTCCGGATCGGTGGCGGTTCAGGCGGCGGCAACGACTCAATATCGCTCCCGTCCTCGTTCGAAAACGCCCCACATGAACTCGCCCTCATTCACCACACTTGTCCCAGCCTTGCTCGTCACCACAAACTGCCCTCGGCTAACCGTCACCTTCGTGCTCCGCGGATCTTTGCCTTGCAGGCTCAGAATCCAGTTTATCACCCGACACCACCCCATAATCCGGTCCCCCGAGCCACTCTATGATCTCCTCACCGTTCGCTCCATCAAACTGATATCCCTCAACCGTGGGCACCTTCTCCTTATACACATTACACATACTCTCGTTTTCCTTTCTACGGCTTCCTCGCAGGAGCCTCTTTCGGTTTATCTTTGCCGCCGGTCTTTGGCTCCGGCGATCTTCACTGATCGCTTCCTTACGTTGTATATCCGAAGACTCACTTCTTCGCCTTCGGCTCGTTGTTTTTGTTCCTCGCACATAAAATTCGTTTATCCCTGTAACACGTAGCCCGCTGCCGCCACCCCCGGCCAGCACTCCCAAAGAAACCTGCTCTCATCGGCCGAGCCGCCGTACTTCGGACTAATGTCCAAACCAAACTCTCCCGCCAGCTTAATGCTGCCCTCGCCCATATGATCGCTCGGCCCAATATCCCCGATCACGCAATCGACGGCTTTTCCACTCCGCTTGTCCGTGACCCGCGCCTTGCATCCCTTACAGATGCCCGCTACAGCCTTCCGAACATTTCCAGGAATAACCGCAAATAGCACGTTCTCGCTATCCAGGTACCTGCGAGGGTCAGCATAGTAATACTTGCTATGGATATAAGCAGTAGTCGAAACATGATAACCGGGCCAAGGGTTCGTCCCTCCCTGCAAGATCGGGTATCCGCTGACTTTGCTGGTCGTGGGTGCAGATGCCCCACCAGTTCCCAGGGTACCCCGCGTTGGCCAACCAATCCAACGGGTCCGTCCCTTCGGGACCATAACAACGCGGTGAGCCATCCCCATCAACCGTAAATTCTCCCGTCCACGACAGATGTTCATCCTCGTCCACATAAACCGGCACCCCTCAATCTTTAACAGCACCTCACTCATGGGAATGGATATGTTACGCCCGCGCCCCCATTATAAAGTGTCGTAACTTCACCGGCGGTAAGGCACTTTTTCCATATTCCCACCTCATCGATAACACCATCCGCCACCTCGGTAGCGGCAGCGTTTCCACCCACAAAAACGTTGCCGGTGGCCGTCTGTGGCCCGTTCCATCCGTTGCCGTTTAAGGAACTGCCATTGACTGAAATTTTCACCTGAAGGGCAACCGTATCCTGCTCGATCACCACGAAATACCAAGTTCCCGTAGTCGCCACGGTTGGGTAATACACCAATCCGTAACCGGCATTGCTGTCCATATATGCCCCGAACTTGTTGTCGTTCCCCCACCCACTTCCAGAAAGGTCGAATACTCCCAATACGGTGAGCCGCCCTTCGCAATAAAGGTTTGTTTTAGATTTATGGAATTCAGCTTAACCCAAAATGCGATGCTGAAGTCAACGTTACCCATCGTCAGGGACGACGTGCTCGCCCTGGTCAGATACTTTCCTGAGGATCGAACGAGAAGAGCCCCATTGCTGATCTTCCCAGCTGCCCCACTAATCGTTGCCGCCGATTCGCTCAGCGTATTGGCCGATCCGCTCGAATCTGCCCTCGCCCCGCTCGCCTCGTCCAGCTTCCAATAGCTAACCAACCCGGTAAGTAGTGACGATGAGGGAGGAGTATACACAAACTCGACTCGTCCGCCCCAAGATCCGGAGTGTCCGTAAACAGCGCGTCCCCGTAAAAGTCCCTAGTTCCAGGATTGGTTATGGTAACCCCCACACCCACCGCCGGGGACGACGCGCTTGAAATCTGGTAAGCCGTCAGGGTTGGCAGAAGCGTAGGGTCCCCTATCGTCCCCCACCCCCGCATTGTTCAGTAGCGGGTTGCTGGAAATCCCAGTCGAGTCCTGCCCCCACGCCGCAAGCGACGTGTAATTCGATCCTGCCCACCAAATCGAGAAGGCCCCACTCAAATTGAAATAATCGTTCTTTACGAACGTAAGCCCGTTAGACTGGCCGTAATCAACAAGCCTCTGGCCGCCTCCGGTCAGGAACAAATTGTTCTTTATGGTTATCCCCGACACATTGTTATTTATCAGTCGGAGCGCCGGACCCGCCGAGTTATAAACCGTGTTGTTGTAAATCGCGGTATTAGTCACGACGCTCGATGCGTCCTGCCCCACAACGTAATGCCTCCCCTATATCATTCTGGCTGACGTTATACCTCACCACGTTGTTAGAGAACGGAAGTGGCGTGGCATATTGGTATATCCCGAATCCCGCGCCCTTGTTCCCGTGGCTATAATTATACTGCATGATGGAATTCGTGACCCCACCATCCAGGTCAAACCCGCCGCCATCCCCACCATTGGACTGGTTATTGTAACTCTCGCAACACTGAATTATCACATTGTTTGCTTGCCAGAACCAGAGACCAATCGGGCCGGATTGAGCTGTGTTGTTCGCTCCGTTGTTGTAAGCAGTGCAAAACTCCATCATCCCGCCATCAATGGAGCTTAACTGAATCCCGCTCCCCGTATGACTGGGCTGGAGCAGCCAATCCCGGATTGTTGTAGGCGGTGCAGTAGCCCACATAAACGTTGAAAAAGTTGAAGCTGCCATACTCCACTCCATCCATTAGGATTCCGTTCCTGACGTTAGCGTTGGCGTTGCACCCAGTTATCCTGACATCACTATACCCTGACGCATTGACACTACTCTGGATGTAGATGCCTTGGACATGCCCGGTCACTGTGCAATTAGTAATTCGTACATACGGATAAACCTTGGAAGCTACGTCGTTAAGAAGCTTGATCCCCTCCACATTCGCAGTGGCAAGCCCCGGCCCGGTGAAGTTCAGATCCCGGATAACTATACCGCCCATTCTATACACGTAGCATCCCTCGTTCCTGCCGCGCTCCGAGATAGTTGCCCGTCCCGTCCCATATGACCCGAATGTGACCGGATTCGAACCACTAGCCCCCGCCACATTCTGCACGGTTATTCCTCCCGTAAACGTTTCACCCCATTAAACAGGACCGTATCGCCCGGCACGAAAGCATGAGCGTTAACCGGCGTCAGTGTCTTCCAAGCCGCCCCCGGCGACGTTCCCGGATTACCGTCATTACCATTTACAGTAACGTAATACGTAACAGCAGCAGACCCGCTCCCCGCCCCCGAGAAGACAATCCCCCTGCCCAACTGGCGCGCTATAGTAGTCGCGATCACTTATACGAACAGGTATATCTCACACCAATACTGGCTGTGATACTGGCACCCGAAGCTCCCGTAAGAACCAGTTTCAACGTCGAAGTTGGCACGGTAATGATATACGCAGCCCCTGCCGTCAGTGCCAGCGGGCCCGACGGACCAACCACCACCACATCATTCGCACCATCGCTCCACTGCGGAGTCAACGTCCCCCACCCAAAACCCCCGCTGCAGACAATACATACTCCTTCCCCGCATCCACCGGCACCACTGTAGTTCCATTATTTGTAATTAACATAAACCGGCACTCCTCCAATCTTCAGCAGCACGTCCTGGCTCATAGCACGAACTGCCTCCCGAAAAGCAGGCTCTGTTTCCGCGACATCACAATTTCCCGGCCACCCTTCATCCGCAGCACAATGTTCCTGGCCGCCGCATCCACCCTGGCCACCTGCAACAGATTGACCACGCAACTCCTACTCGCCCTGAAAAACATCTCCGCCGGCAGCTTCCGCAAACACTGGTCAAGCGACCCCCTGATCACCACCACCCCATCGTCATTGCTAAGCTTCACGGTCATATCGTTCTTGGACACGTCAATCGACACAATATCGCCCACCCTGGCCAGCCGGCTTCGGTAGCCAGCCCTCAGAAAACCACATGATCGGCAGTCATTCATTGTTTGTTTCCACCATGCCCGCGAACGATTTTGCCAATCGCGGAAATGCTATCGCCCAGCCACGGAAACACGGCCACCCCAGCATGATCAGCCAGTCGATTCCGCGATCTTCTGCGCATACAGGAACGCCCAGCTGGCCACCCCGACCACGATCACCGCCACCGGCACTTTCATCAAGCCCCAGAACGCACTCGCCAGCTTGCCCACCGCCAGCTCCAGCTGTCCATTGGCTAATTCCATTTTCTCACTCAATAAGTTCACTGCCTCAACCATATTCGCCTGCCCCTCTTCCACCTTTCGCGTTCGCTCAGGACTCGCCACCTTCTCCATCGCCGCAACCACTCTCTTCTGCACCTCAAGCAATTCGTTTTGCTGCTCAATCATCCGTTCCTGGTTGAACAGGAACGTCCGCCAATCATCCTCATGGCCCTCTTCCTGAACGGCGGTGCTTTAGCGTCTCCATTCACGGACCCGGCTCAAGTTGGAAAAAGGCATTGAACTGGCTGTTAGTTTGCATAGAAAACCGTCCCGCATTGTCCTCTAAAATCCAATTCATCAGCTCGACAGCCATCCCTATGAACAAAAGCTCCCCATCAACAAAAGCGCATTGATTGCAAAATGCCACTATCTCCAGCCGAGTTGTTGCCATCATACTGGATGCAATTCCAAAACAATGGCTTCTGCTTATACTTCTGCTTAGGCATGAATTAGTCCTGTTTTCCCCTGTAATCCCAATACCCTATTACGTTTAGCCACAAAGTAGTGGTGCCACCTCCACCTACCATATAAAAAACATGTTACCACTGGCATCGGTCCAATTATTGATCAGTGTCGAATTCCTCGTATTAGGCGTATTTGGCGTACTTATGTTAGTTAAAACCAGATTACTCTGATCAGGATCTCTAAGCGGACAGTCCTGAGTTCCAGTATTGCTAGCGACCGTCATAATTATGTGCGTTAGGAACTTCATCCCTTTCGGCACATTCAGCAAAGCCGTTGGCCCAAAAGTTCCGGCAGTAAACGCAAACGTATAATCGTTTATTGGGCTAACTATCTGGAAGTAATCACCCATCTGCTTAAATGCGACGATCGCCGCCGACCTCCGCATAACCGACCCGATCCTCCGCTTCTGCGTATACCCGCTCGGCATCGTCGGCGCGGATATTGACAGGCTAAAAAGCGCGTCACACACCCCGCTGGTCGGGTTCCTGATCGCAAACAAATGCCAAGTGCCATCAGCAATCGACCCCGTGTCTCGTCCGCCCGCTGCGGTCCCAGCCACCCAAGCCGCATCCAATTGCTTCGTCAAAGCCGAAGCAATCACGATATCCGCACTATTCGTGTCGTCCCTGCACTCGCCCACGGCAATGTTGATATCGTTAACCGCATCCGTTCCATTCACCAACGTCAATCCACTCAGCCAGTTCCTCGGCAGCGCGTTCACCAGGCTCACTCTAACTCGCCTCAGTCCTCCAGCCCCATTATCATTAACCAAAAATTCGTCCGCAGCCACTAAGTTAGTTGTTTTCTGCGTCTGCCCGGTAATCACGCTCGCCGCCAAATCCGCACTTCCCATCTGCGCCTGCGTCACTGCCGCCCCATTCAGCGTATGCTTGACGAACCCGGTCGCCACCGTTGGCCGCTTGATAACCTTCCCGGTGGTCGAGTTAAAAACCACCAACTCCCCATCAACAGCTCGCCGTCGGCCCACCATCCCCGCCCCCGCCGGCGGGGCCCACTGCCCATCACCCCTCCAAAAACTTCCGCTATTCGCCCCCGTCCCGCTGTTCAAGTTCGTCACAGGCAAGGTTCCCGGTCACGTCATTCGCGAACCTGACCGTCAGCGTATTATTCGCGCCGTTGATCGTCTTGTTCGTCAGCGTAACCGCAGCCGCGCATTCTTCGTGGCATCAGCTGGTATTATCGACGTTCCCCAATCCCACGTCCGTCTTAGTCAACGTCACCACACCCTGGCGTCCAGCCACACTGGTCACCAAGTTCGCCGGAACCTGCGCCACCGGAACCTTCCCCGTCGCATCCAAGCTCGCGTACCCATTCGACCGCGCCCTTTGTTAGCCTTATCCTCCTTCAGGTTCAGCTGCCGTCGTCGTGGCCGCAGCTGACAGGTTTCGCCGCGTCACTAGTGTTATCGACGTTCCCCAGCCCGACGTCGCGTCTTCGTCGAGCACCACCACGCCCGTATACCCATTGACGCTATTGACCGCCTGCGACATTCGGTATCTTCTGCCAAACCGTTCCCATTCGATAATGATCTGGTCGCCCACCGCCCACGAGCGTAATCCCGTTGATATTCGTCGTCCCCGCCACACTGACATTGTAATACCACCCATTATTCCCAGCCGCAGCCGCTGGAATCGTTGGCGTGTTCGTTGCCGCGTTCCACGTTCCCTGATACTACACTCGCGCCCTGTAGCTCAGGCAACTGGCTCGCCGGAACCTTGCCACTCGCGTCCAGCGTAGGATACCCAAGGGCCGCGCCTTTGTTGGCCTTATCCTCCTTTCAGATTCAGCGCCGTCTGCTGCGGACCACTGACCGGCTTATTCGCATCTGATGGTATTATCAACGTTCCCCAGGCCCACGTCATTCTTGGTCAACCCGGTCAGACCCGTGATCGTCGGATTGGTCAGCGTCTTATTGGTCAGCGTCTGCACATCCGTCGTGCCGACAACCGCACCAATCGGGCGCCGCAACCGTAGCTGAGCAGCCCATGCGGCCAGCTTCGCCAGACCCGGTCTGTGTCGCGGCGTCAATCCGTTTACCGGTGGCATCGCTGAAAACTAACGGCTTGACCCGCCGTTGCACCGCCCGGTCCCACCACATCACCCGCATACGCCGGCAATCCCAGCATCTGCAGGAAGTCGCCCTGATCATTGGGCAGCTGCTTGCGACCGGTAATGTCCGTTCGGATCCGCTTGACGGAAGGAATCGATTTTACGTCCGGCATAACGTTAGATGAAAGCCCAGGCGTTGAAGGAGCACGATCAGAAAGACCAGTGCCAGCACCAAACAAATCGACCTGCTTGATCGTGGCCGGGATCGGGCAACATCCCGATGATCAGATAGACGCACGTAAATTACGAGCGCCAGAATAAGCAGCCAAACCAGCAAGCTGATCAGTCCGGCGGACTCCGCTGCGGCAAGAATCAAAAGTGCGGTAGACATAAAGCGCGTTATTAGCTTACCTCGTTCACGCGGGCGCTGAGCGGCAGCTTCTTCTGCGGAACTTTTGCGGCTTGAGCAGCTCGTCGCGGATCTTATCGAGCTGCGGATCGCGGTACACGTCACGCAGGGGATTGATCCCGTGTCGATCTGGTCGTCTTGGTCTTGGCTTTGTCTTTTCCATACGCTTAGCCGCTCTTGCGCTTGAGGCCGGCTTTGATCTTCTTCTTGGTCGCGAAGTCCTCCAGTTGCTTCTCGGACATCCCGGTCTGCGTTTCCTCGCCCGCTCGCTTGCGGGCCAGCTCGGCCCCCATGAACTTCTGTTGTTTGTCTGCTCTTTGCTGGCATAGTGTTTTTAAGCGTTGTGAGGCTCGTCCGTGACCATTTGAGGGCTCGCACTCAACCGTCTCGCCTCACCCGTCTCGCCTGCGGCGATTACGGCGGCGCCGTTGTCCCGGTGCATCCTGGTGACCTCCTGCTCCAGGCGGGCGACCTCCGCCACCGGATCCTCGCTCGAAGTCACCTGGGCCGTTTCTACGCGCTGCACGGGCTTGCCCAGTGCCCGATCCAAGAATGTCCCGAGCACACGCAATCCTCGAAGACGAGGGCACCCTCGGGTTGTCCCGCAACTCGATCAGGGTGATCAGCGAATTGAACTGCTCGGCCTTGAACGAGCTCGATCACGTCCCTGGCCCCATACTCGGCCATCGATGGCCGTGACCTGCGTTCTGAAACCACTTCTGCCGAAGCAGGTTTTGGACCGCCGGCTCGCTGCTTCTCCAGCTGGCGGGCCACCTCCCTGCACGTAGCGCCGCAGCGCGAAGGCCCAGGCGGCCGCCCGATGCCAAGGCATTTCCCTGCTTGGGCAGTTCCCACATCGGCTCCTTGGTGCCCATGAACTGTGTCGTCCAGGATTAGGCGTTGCTCAGGCTCGCTCATGCTGTGACTTGGCGGCGGCTAGCGCCGTCCTGTGGCTCAGGTGCCACTTGGCGGCAGGCTGTCGCCTGTCCTGCGGCGTTCGCCATGAAAGTTGCGCCGGTCTTTCCCGGCTGTCACCTTTGAACTGAGCTATTGCGTCGGGTCCGCGCATTTGCCTAAAAACTCAGCTTAGGGGCCGTGCCTTCCGCCAGCGTTGCGGCCATCCCTTGCAGTGAAGCCGACCCTCGACAGCTAGCTTCAACTGAACTGGCGCGGGAGAAATTGTTGTTGCTACTTGGCGGACCGGCTGGGCCGGAGGCTTCTGCACTCGTCGGCCCAGCGCGCTACTCGCGTGCTTGGCGGTGAAGTCATAGAGCAAGCTGGCGGGCGTCTGCGGCTGAAATGGGTCTTGGGGCGCTGCGAGTAGCGGCGGGTGCAGGAGAGCGGGGGTGTGTCCATCGCAACGCGGGGTAGTGTAGTAGTATGGGCTACAAGATTGCAAGGCGAAAGTTTATGGAAGTGCTTTAGTTTTCAATGGATTGCCTTGGAAATGTGTGACTATTGACTAGGCAATCAATTGAAAAACTGATTTGGTGCTAGGTGAGAACCTCCCCGATACTATGTTGCCCTGAGGGGCAAGGGTACCCCTCTTGTAGCATACGCTACACTCCGTACTACGCTGCCGAGTAGTGGCGCTTAGGTTATACAACCGCCTGTGCCTCAGCTCGTTATCTCCACGAATTCACTTGCCATTCACTTGCCATGCACTCACCAGTTGCCAAGTTGTATGATAACCATACGGAGTTAGCTATGACAACCTTACTCAATTAACTTGCAAAGAATCTTTTCCTTAATAACCTCAACCACTTGCGACCCATCCCATTCCCACTAGCCATTCCCACTATCAGCGATTAGGTTATTTACGAGAGTTGATGATCAACGACTTATCTCAACTAGCAATCGAACTATGCATTCGATTCATTGCGCGAATATCCGAACCGCTTAGGTTTTTGGCGCCACTCTCGTTACCGCTTAGGTTGTATCTTGTCAGTTAACGGCCAGCGAGTGGTACTATCTTCCCTATTTTTCATGTCGAAATTTGCCCGATATTTCGACATATATATGCAAAATATTTATTACGTAAAGTTCGTACGTGGCATACCACCCTACCCCTTACCAAAGCCTAAGGGAGGGAGGAGGTCGATAGGTGGTCGGGCCCCCTTGTGTGTGAATGCATAGCAATACGTAACTG
>ERZ1370068.3497-contig-2608_pt1 | contig 51474 bp, 57 predicted proteins | sample MGYA00561227_ERZ1370068 | MGnify/ENA primary metagenome ERZ1370068 (study PRJEB38410, sample SAMEA6850437) | metagenome | study: Metagenomic assessment of the ecological functions of the soil: analysis of the soil microbiota associated with the... | reverse complement strand
GTATGCTTCGTTCAGTTACATGTGCTACCAGCGTGTCGTATCAGCTTACGCAACCAGCGTGTCGTCGCCAGCGCCGCCATTCAGGTGGTCGTTGCCTGATCCGCCGCTCAGGTCCCGAAGTCGTTGCCGGTCAGCGTGATGCCCGACGTCGCGCACCTGCCCCGTAGGCGCGCGGGTGCTCGACCTGCTGGCGCTGTCATCGTCCAGTCGGTGCTGGCATGAACGACATCGATGCCGCCGCCGACCGCCTGTTCACCACGTCATTGGCATTGTCGACGTAGTAGGTGTCGTTGTCAGCGCCGCCACCATCACGTCACGCCGGGCTATCTGGAGAAGATCCGACGCGCCCCGAGGCGAGAGACGCTGTTACGGCATTGTCGGTGACGTTCAAGAACCAGTTCACAGGACCGTCGCCGAACCCGTAAGGATGGCAACTCAGCGACGCGGCAACTATTGACGTGGCTTCGGTCGGTGAGATCACCATGCATTCGAAGAACCATCAATATCGATCCCCGAAGTCGTGAAAGTGACCGACCTTCCAACGGTGGTAACTCCCCGTTAAGGGTGTCGGGCCGCCCCGCCCGCCGTTCGGTGTGTCGCTACCAGCGCCGCCGATCAGCGTGTGTCGTGCCCGTCGCCACGCCAGTCAGCGTGTCATCGCCGACGCCGCCGACGAGCGTGTCGTTGCCGGCGCTCCCATTGATCGACGCACTGGTGGCGATCGACGGGGTCAGATCGTCACGTCTCGTGGTGTCGATCGCGTAGCCGTTCAGATCAGTGGTCCCCAGGCCGGTGTTGCCGGCCCGTCCGAGACCCCAGTGTTGTCCAGGGTGATCAGGTTGCTGGCCCCTCGGTGGTGTCGACCGACGGCGTGAAAGGTCGCCGTCCAGATGCCACCGCCGTCGCCCGACGACACCGCCGTCAGCGTGCCGTTGGCGATCGTCAGATCGTCGTTGGTCAGCCCGCTCACCGCCTTGCTGAAGGTGATCGTCACCAGCGAGCTCTCGCCCGCCCGCAGCGCATCGTCCGCCACCACGATGGTGGCCGTCCGGACGCAGCGTGTCGATCGCGTAGCCGTTCAGATCCAGGTGGTCCCCAGGCCGGTGTTGCCCGGCCCCGTCCGAGACCCCGGTGTTGTCAGAGGTGATCAGGTTGCTGGCCTCGGTGGTGTCGACCGACGGCGTGAAGGTCGCCGTCCAGATGACCCGCCGTCGCCCGACGACACCGCCGTCAGCTGTGCCGTTGGCGATCGATCAGATCGTCGTTGGTCAGCCCGCTCACCGCCTTGCTGAAGGTGATCGTCACCAGCGAGCTCTCGCCCGCCCGCAGCGCATCGTCCGCCACCACGATGGTGGCCGTAATCGGACGCAGCGTGTCGATCGCGTAGCCGTTCAGATCCGGTGGTCCCCAGGCCGGTGTTGCCCGGCCCGTCCGAGACCCCGGTGTTGTCAGGGTGATCAGGTTGCTGGCCTCTGGTGGTGTCGACCGACGGCGTGAAGGTCGCCGTCCAGATGACCCCGCCGTCGCCCGACGACACCGCCGTCAGCTGTGCCGTTGGCGATCGTCAGATCGTCGTCTGGTCAGCCCGCTCACCGCCTTGCTGAAGGTGATCGTCACCAGCGAGCTCTCGCCCGCCCGCAGCGCATCGTCCGCCACCACGATGGTGGCCGTCCGGACGCAGCGTGTCGATCGCGTAGCCGTTCAGATCGGTGGTCCCCAGGCCGGTGTTGCCCGGCCCGTCCGAGACCCCGGTGTTGTCAGGGTGATCAGGTTGCTGGCCTCCGGTGGTGTCGACCGACGGCGTGAAGGTCGCCGTCCAGATGACCCCGCCGTCGCCCGACGACACCGCCGTCAGCTGTGCCGTTGGCGATCGATCAGATCGTCGTTGGTCAGCCCGCTCACCGCCTTGCTGAAGGTGATCGTCACCAGCGAGCTCTCGCCCGCCCGCAGCGCATCGTCCGCCACCACGATGGTGGCCCCGTCGGCCAACCGCGTGACGAAGGTGACGTCGGCCCAGTAGTTCGAGGCGTTGTAGGCTGGCGGTCGGGAAGACGCCGGGCGTGCCGTCGGCGAAGACGCCGCTGGCGACGCCGGCGGTCAGCACGCCGTCGGGTCCGCTGTGGGCGGTGGTGAAGTAGTTGGCGGTGGCGGCGTAGTTCTGCGTGGTGCCGTAGGACACGACGTAGGTCGCGCCGGCCTGATCGCGATCGGCGCCGAGAGGGTGCCGACCTGCCAGCCCGATTCGCCCGCGGTCGAGGAGACGGTGACGGACCCGAGCAGGACGCCTGCGGCGTTCCACAGGTTCAGGACGCGCGTGTCGGTGTCGTTCGCGTCCGCCGCGCCGCGGAAGTAGCGCAGCTCGGTGATGGTGCCCGCGGCGTTCGCCGTGAACCTCATGCCGAGCTCGTAGTCGGTCGGGTCGGTTGTCTCGGTCGTCGTCGGCGCGTCGGTCGAGGCCGAAGACGGTCGAGCCGGTGCCGTTCTCGGCCCGGTCGGTGACGGTGACGGTGATCGCCTGGGTCACGGCCGGCGCGATGCCGTCGCTGACGCTGACGGTCAGGTCGTAGACGTTGTTGGCGCCCGCGTCGGCCGGGGCCTCGTAGTTCGGGCTGCTGACAAAGCGCAGCAGGCCGGTCTGGGCGTCGATGGTGAAGAGCGCGGCGTCGGCCCCGCCGGCGATCGCGTAGGTGAGCGGGTTGGCGTTGGCGTCGGTCGCGGTGATGGTGCGTGACGAGCGAGCGGTTCTCCGGCGAGGTCAAGTGCCGCGGCCGAGGTGATGACCGGCGCGCTGTTGTCGGTGGGGACGAAGGTGACGTCGGCCCAGTAGTTCGAGGCGTTGTAGGTGGCTGGTCGGGAAGACGCCGGGCGTGCCGTCGGCGAAGACGCCGCTGGAGACGCCGGCGGTCAGCACGCCGTCGGGTCCGCTGTGGGCGGTGGCGAAGTAGTTGGCGGTGGCGGCGTAGTTCTGCGTGGTGCCGTAGGACGACGACGTAGGTCGCGCCGGCCTGGATCGCGATCGGCGCCGAGAGGGTGCCGACCTGCCAGCCCGATTCGCCCGCGGTCGAGGTGACGGTGACGGACCCGAGCAGGACGCCTGCGGCGTTCCACAGGTTCAGGACGCGCGTGTCGGTGTCGTTCGCGTCCGCCGCGCCGCGGAAGTAGCGCAGCTCGGTGATGGTGCCCGCGGCGTTCGCCGTGAACCTCATGCCGAGCTCGTAGTCGGTCGGGTCGGTTGTCTCGGTCGTCGCCGGCGCGTCGGTCGAGCTGAAGACATTCGAGGCGGTGCCGTTCTCAGGAACCATAACCCCGGCGTAACTCTCCATTGCGGCTGCGGTCAGTGGCGATCGACATGTCGCCGGCGCACACGACACATCCAGTTCAGACCCGCCCAACGCAGCCGCCCCGACCCGGCCTGTCGCGCCGAAACCACGACGACCTGTCATGCCAAGCTCAAACTGTCTGGAAAGGCGGCGCCCGCGTTGTGCATGAGCGGCGTTGCAGACCCAAAGACAGATCGCCATCCGCCGACAGCGCCTGCCCAGTGCGGAGAGATAGTCTCGATGGCCGTCCAGGGCTTTCAGGCGACAACGCGTCGCTGGTGAAGCTCCACTTCGCCGCCTGGGCCGTGGGCAAAAACGTGGATGGTCTTGATATCCTGTCGGCCAACCAGAGCGCGCGCCATCTGCGCTGGCGCAGATTCATCGGCGTTCAGAACCAACGCTTCAATTCCGGTTCCAAGTTGCGGCAGCGAGAGTCGATATCGGCAACTGCGGTGTCGACGAAAGCCAATTGTGTTGCTTCGCGCATGTTTTCTCCCAAGGCGGGCTCGACGAAAGTCAGCGCCTGGCAAATCCGCGGTTGTAATCAAGTTGAGCGCTTCCCACCAGGAAACCGCCCCCGACTAGCTGCCCATTTTCCAGGCCTTCCCCAGACCAACCGGCTGACGCGAGCGTCTCACGACGATTACTCGTTCAGTCCCTGCGTCCACCATCCCGCCTTTCAGGTGAGGGAGCATCATGTGACTTCGCGAGCCTGGAGTGTCGTAACGCTCCCAGCCATAGCCCGAAGGCATGAGCGAGCGAGGCATTGGAACTACCTCTTCCAGCCGCCGGCTCGCCTCGCACTGAGCGGTGCCCGGCCGAGGATCTCCCTGTCGATCGACCCGAGCTCGGAGCCAGGGCGCTGCTGCCGCGCCAGCACATCGAGTATCCGCGAGCCACCGGAGGAACCCGGCTATCCCCGATCTCGAGCAAGCGCGCCGGTTCCATTGCGGCCCTTGGCCGATACGATGCCCAGTTCCGCCAGATGCCGAGACGTCGCACCGGCGCGGCAACCGGACGACACTACTCATCCGACACCGAGGTTCGTGCTATGTGCTGGAAGGTGCCGTTGTCACGGAAGTGGATGGCGCATGCCATCGCGGGCGTTCAGGAGCAGGTCAGGCTTTCACTTCGAGCTTCCCAGCGTGGTCTAGCGAGAATGCCAGCCCGACCGGGCCGGCCAAAGGGTGCAGCTTTCCAATACGCCGGTCGAGGCCAGGCGCTGGGTGCAGCGCCCCTGATAATGTTGCAGCCTGGCGGGCGGAAGGCGGGCGGCCCGGAAGACTAAGCCGCCACCTTCAGCCCCATCTTCGTCGACGCCGGTCTTGAGGTTGATGACCTGCACCGCCGCGCCCGACGCGCCCTTGCCGAGATTGTCGAGCGAGGCCACGGCCAGGATGTTGCTCCTCGGCGTCGTTGCCGTAGACGGCGAGCTCCATGGAGTTGGTGTCGATCAGCCGGTCGGCGCGCAGGAAGCGGTCGCGCTCCAGCCACTCGCGGTCGGCGAGCGGCCGCACCGGTCACGAACGTCTCGCCGGCATAGTAGTCGGCCAGCACCTTCTGCACGTCGGCCGCGTTCACCTTCCTGGCGACGATGTCGCGCGTGATCGGCACCATCGACCAGCATGCCCTGGGCGTAGTGGCCGACCGACGGCACGAACAGCGGCGTGTGCTTGAGGCCGGAGTACTTCTTCATCTCCGGCACGTGCTTGTGCGTGAGCTCGACGCCGTAGAGGCCGAACGGCTCGACGTCGGGCGTCTGCTCGTGGACCGCGATCAGCTCCTTGCCGCCGCCGGTGTAGCCCGAGACGCCGAACACGGCGGGCGTCGCATCGGCGCGCACGATGCCGGCATCGACCAGCGGCCGCAGGATGGCGATGGCGCCGGTCGGATAGCAGCCGGGATTGCTGATGCGCTTGGAGGCGAGCAGCTTCGCGCGGTGCGCCTTGGTCGAGCTCGGGGAAGCCGTAGATCCAGCCGTCGGCCACGCGGTGCGCGGTGCTGGCGTCGATCACGCACGGTGTCGGCGTCGCCGAGTGCCGCCACCAGCTCCTTGGCCGCCGCGTCGGGCAGGCAGAGCACGGCGATGTCGGCCGACCCTGGCGATCTCGACCCGCTTGGCGAGGTCCTTGCGGTCGGCCATCGGCAGCTCGAGCAGCTCGATGTCCGGCCGATCCTTCAGCCGCTCGTGGATCTGCAGCCCGGTGGTGCCGTGCTGGCCGTCGATGAAGATCTTGGTCTTGTTGCTGGTCATGGTCTTCTCTCTCGCAAATTCAGGGCCTTGGGGGAACGGCCGACTGGAGAAGAAGGAAGATGGGAAGCCGCTCTGATCCTCTCCAGCGGCTTCACGAAACGGCGCGCTCTTACGGCGCGCGCGTCTTCGCACCGCTTGTCAAAGCGGCGGCGTCGCGACCGGAAAGGGGCGAGCATGTTATCGCGGGCGGATATTTCATCCGCGGGCAGGACGTCAGGGTGGGCGGGCAGGTCAGGCTTGGCGCACCCATGGGACGGTTAAGTCGAAAGCCCGCATGCGGCTCGGCACCGGCTACCGCATCCAAAGTCTCGACCAGGTACGAACGCGTGACCCAGTCAGCCGCATCACCGACGGCCTGTCGATGCTTCGCGCAGAGAAGAGAGGAAGATCGAGGCCGAGATCCTGAAAGAGGTCTACGAGACCCTGAAGAGCGAGCCGCGGCGAGGCAGTCACAGCCCGAGAAGACCATCGCTGAGTCCGTGCGACGCTCGGCCATCGAGACAGGCCGCGCCAGTTCGCCGCGGCGGCGCGGGCGGCACGACGCATCGAGGCCTTCCGGGACGCGTGATGCCGCTGTGGACCAGGGGCGGGGCGCTCGAGATCGAGGTCAGGAGCAGACCGACACGAGCTTCGCCTTCAACGTCGTGCGCTGCCGCTACGCCGAGACCTACAAGGCGATGGGGCTGGGCGAGATCGGCCACCTGCTGTCGTGCAACCGCGACGGCGCCTTCTGCGAGGGCTACGACCCCAAGCTCAAGCTCGAGCGCACGCAGACCATCATGCAGGGCGCCAGCCACTGCGACTTCAAGTACCGATACAAGCTGCGCGATCTCCGTAGCCACTAGCGCGGCAAGGCATCCAGATAGGCCACGATCAGCCGCACGACTTCGTCCTCGAAGGTGCGGCTCCTGAGAAAGGGCTGTTCCTCCATCACCGCGCCGCGGATCGCGCCCATCAGCGCGCGCGACATGACGAAGAGCTGCTCCGGCGTGAGCGCGGGCGAGAGCGCGTCCGGCCGCTGGGCGATGAAGGCGGCGACCGGCGCCATCATCGCCAGCCCGAGGTTTTGCGCCAGGATCGCCTGAGTCACCGCCTTGCGTGCCCGTGCCCGGCCGCGAAAGGCATGGACCATCGCCCGCACCACGGCGCGCACGCGGCCCCTCGACAGTGGTCTCGATCCCGCGGTCGCTGTCGCCCCAGTAGCGCGGGCGATGTCGGCCAGGCCGCGCTTCATTTCCTGCTGCGCCAGCGCCATCGGCACGAGGTTCTTGTTGGCGAAGTACTGATAGAGCGTGCCGATGCTGACGCCGGCCCGCTCGGCCACCGCGTTGGTGGTGAAGGCGGCAAGGCCGCCCGCCTCCAGAATCTGAGCCGACGCCCGAGGATCGCCGCCACGGTATCGGTGGCGCGCGCCTGACGCGGGATTCTTCTTTTATTTCAGGGACGCCGGCGACGGCTGGGCATGGCGGCCGGCTTTCGGCAAAGGCGAGTAAAGGAACATGAGCGTCGCTCATATACTACTTCCGGACGCGGGAGCTCGCAAGGAATCAGCTCGCCTTGCCGATCGTAATGGGAGCGGAGCAATGAAGATCTGCGCAACCGGGACATCACTGCGCGCGATGTCAGCAACTCTTGCCTTGACCGTTGTTGGATCAATTGCGGCTGCAGGCGTTTCGAACGTTGAAGCACGATCATCCGATCCTGCTGCGAACAGCGGTCGGCTAACGCGCCGATCGACACTTCGGCAAGCCCGTCTCTTATGAGACACCACAAGGCTCCATCATAGCGCGCGCCAGCTACTGCGGCTTGCAAGTACACTGGATGACAAGTCAGGCGACGGGCGGGCCGCGACGGCCGCTACCAATGGCGCAAGCGCACAGTGAGAAACAGATCGACATGCGTATCAGAGGTTTGCTGGCTGCCGCCTGCCTGCAGCGCCGACGCCGGCGATGGCGCAGGCCCTCGACTTCACGACCTTTTCCTATCCCGGCAGCGCGGGTCACCACGGTGACCGGCATCCGCGGCAACAACATGACGGGCAACTTCTCGCCTCAGCGGCGGAGCGACGGGCGGCCTGCTCTACACCTGCCCTCCCTGACCCCCTGCGCCGTATCCCCACCGCGACGTCTTCAGGCATCAACCTCACCGGCGCCACCACCGCCACGCCCTACGGGCCGAGCTTCGGCTCGGCCAGCGCGGCATCCTGCGCGTCGTCGGCAGCTACAAGACGACAACGTCGAACAACGGCGACCTCGGCTATCTCTTCGACGGCCGCCAACGCCCCCGGCCAGCAGCTGACGACGCTGGTCGGGAACCCCAGCGCCTTCAACACGATCGCCCACAGCAACTTCGGCAACCAGGTCGTCGGCAACTGGGACACCGCCAACCTCGCGCCGGGCAACGCCTCCTCTACGACATCCCGAGCGGCACCATGACCACCATCAACCGTCCGGGCGCGTTCAGCACCACCGCCTACGGCGTCTATGGCAACCGCATCGCCGGCGGCTCGACGGCCCCGGGCCGGGCGGCGTCATCGCGCCTACATCCTCAACCAGAGCACCGGCGCCTTCACGACGTACGATGCGCCGGGCATCGGGCACCGTGGTCACGCATTTCGAGGGCATCACCAGCGGCGGCCGCGCCAACACCTTCAACCCTGGTCGCCGATCTGGTCGACGACATCGGGCAATGTCCACGCCTGGGCCGTCCATGTCGACGCAAATGGCGTGGCGACCTGGACCGAAGCTCTCGGTGGTGCGGCAACGTGACCTCGGCCAACTCGATCTACGGCAACACCGCGATCGGCGTCTATGTCCTGGGCGGCGTGACCTACTCCTACATCGTCAACGTTCCGGGCATCCTACAATCCCGATCACCAACACCGGCAGCTCTCACGGTGACCGCGGCCAATACCGCGGCGATCGCCTCGGCCGGCGACGACGTCGTCAACAGCGGCACCATCCTCGCCACCGGCACCGGCTGGCATCGGCGTCAGCAGCGGACCTACGGCGTCGTCACCAACTCAGGGACAATCGGCGCCACCGGCACAGGCGGCATCGGCGTCCGGATGACGGGCAGCTTCGGCTCGCTGCTGAACTACGGCACGATCAACGCCGCGCCCGGCGCTGTCGCGATCAGACCGACTCGCACGGCCGTCGGCACGCCGTCGTGTTCAACGCCGGCGTGATCAACGGCCAGGTCTCGATCGCGGCAGGGCCCTATGCCCGCTTCGAGAACAGCGGCTGGATGGGCATCACCGCCCCCGGCGCCGGCGTCACGCATACCATCAGCGGCACCTTCGCCCAGACATCGGCCGGAACGCTGGCGCTGCGTGTCGCCCCCAACGGCGTCTCCGACCAGCTCGTGGTCAACGGCCAGGCGCGGCTCGCCGGCACGGCGCAGGCGCTGTTCCAGTCCGGCACCTCCTTCAGCAAGAGCTACAACCTGCTGACCGCGACCGGCGGCGCCTCACCGGCACCTTCAACGCGCTGTCGACGCAGAACCTGCCGGCTTTCCTCAGCGCCAGCCTGGGCTACGGCGCGACCAACGTGACGCTCAACCTGCAATCGTCCATGGCCGTCGACGCCGGGCCTGGGCGGCAACGCAGATCTCCGTCGCGCGGGCGCTCGACGGCGCCTTCAACGCCGGCTCCCGGCCTCGGCGCCATGCCTCGAGCCCTCTTCGGCCTGTCGGCCGGCCAGATGCAGCAGGCGCTGACCGGTGCTCTCGGGCAGCAATGCCAGTGTCGGCACTATCGGCGACGCTGGCGGCCGGCGGCCAGTTCGCCGCGCTCATGGCGAGTCGCACGCTCGCACGACGGCGCCGACGACCGCAGACCGCCGAACTCGCCGCCTGGCGGCGGTCTGCGGCGAGACGGCCTGCGAGCCTGCCAACACCAACTGGAGCGCCTGGGGCACCGCCTTCGGCGGCGCGCAGTGGCTCAATGCCGACTCCGCGAGCGGCAGCCCCGCCGCGCAGCAGGCGATCGGCGGCGGCGCCTTCGGCGGCGACTATCGCGCCGGACCGCAGACGCTGGTCGGCGCTGGCCGTCGGCCTCAGCAATTCGAACTACTCGGTGGCCGCCACCGGCGCCAGCGGGCGGGCGACCGGCGTGCATTTCGGCCTCTACGGCCTGCACGAGCTGTGAGCGCGCTTCTACGTCAACGCCGCCCTGGCCTACAGCCGCTTCGACGGCAACGCCACCCGCTTCGATCACCGGCATCGGCACGACCGAGACGGCGAAGTCCTCCGCCATCTCCAGCCAGCTGGCCGGGCAGGATCGAGGTCGGCCGGCCGTTCGAGGTCAGCCAGTTCGACGACGGCCAGCTGGGCATCACGCCGTTTGCCGCGCTTGCAGCCGGCCGCAGCTCTGGACGCCCGGCATCTGCGAGATCGAGCGTGACCGCGAGCGGCGGCGCCCGGCGTCTTTGCGCCTCAACTACCAGGCCGCAGGGCACGACCCTCGCTGCCGACCTTCCTGGGCGCGCAGTTCGACGCCGAGACCGATGCTCAACGCGCGGCCGCTGAAGGCCTGGATGCGGCGCCGCCTGGGTGCACGAGTTCCTGACCGACCGCAGCGTCACGGCGGGCTTCACCGTGCTGCCGGGCAGCAGCTTCACCGTCGACGGCGCGCGCGCCGCCAGCGACGCCGCCCGCCTCGATCTCGGCGTCAAATATGCCGTCGGCAGCCAGACGTCGCTGTTCGCCAACGGCAACGTCGAACTGTCCGACCGCGGCCAGAGCATCGCCGGCACCGCCGGCTTGCGCATCGTGTGGTGACAGCGGCGATCACGGCCAGTCGGCGATGAAGCCCTGGGCCTTGTAGGGCTCGATCTTGCGCCATTCCGGCATCACCCGTTCGCGGAACGCCGGATCGGTGTGCCAGCGCTCGACCGGCGTGGCGAAGGGATTGACCGTCGCCAGCATCTTTTCGACCTCGGGCCAGTGGCGCTGCAAGGTCATGGGATAGCGCCGCGCCGTGCAGATCTTGCCGAGGCAGATCACGCTGCTTGATGTTCTGCCGGCCGAGCGCCGCGTCGATCACCGGCAGGGAGAACAGCACGTTCTCGCCGGTGTTGGTGGCGCGATGCTCTTCCAGGATCAGATCGGCCGGCACGCCGCCCGTCACCATGCCCTGCTTGATCACGGCGCATTCGGTGCGCGCTGTCGCCCGGCATCATGCCGCCGCTCACGATGGCGTGGCGGAAGAAGCCGGCGCTGCCAGAGGTCGACGGCGGCCGCGATCGTCTCGCCGACGCCGCGCCGTCGTGCCGAACACGAACAGCAGGTCGGCCGGCCGCAGCGGCGTCGAAATCAGGTGTTCGGCATTGATCCGCGCGATCTCGGCATCGCTCAGCCCGATCGGCTGACGTCTCGCTCAATTCAGGAACTCGGCGATCACGAGGTGATTGTCCTTCACCGGCCAGGTGCGGGTCGGGATGGTCTCGTTGTTGAACACCGCCATCACGGTGCGCGGCGCGGCGTCGAAGGCGAGCTTGCCCACCGAGACGCCGGGCACGCCGTCGTTGATGCCGGGCGGCACCTTGCCGTCGAGCGCTGAACTTGTCGCGGCCGACGCCGAAATAGCCGCGCGGCCGGCTCATGCTGACGATGGCGGCCGCCGCCTCGTCGCCCTTGGCGAAGACGCCGGGCCGCAGATGCACCACGTCGCTCGAGCGCAGGAACGGCGAGCGGTAGGTGTGGGTGATCGGGCTGCGCCGCCATGCGCGAGCACGAACTCGTAGTAGAGCTCGGAGCGGCCGACGAAGGGGCCCCACAGGCCGTCGTCGCCGGTGGTCTTGCGGTGCACCGGCGCGGTGCTCTTGCGTTCGCCGGTCTTGGCGTCGACCTCGTAGATCTCGACCTCGGCGCCGGCAACCGCGAGGTTGGTGTAGGTGCCGTCGGCGATGCCGGTGACCTTGCCGTTCAGCACCGGCAGCGGCTCCTGGGCGATGAACATGCTGGCCGGCGGCTTGCCGGCGATGAACTCGTACATGGCGGCGAAGGCCAGCTTGTTGAACGCCACCTCGCGATGGTCGAGGCCGTCGAGGATGACGTTGCGTGGCGCCGCGCAGCTCGGAGGCGTCGTAGCCGACGCCCGTGGGCTTGCCCGGCGCGCCGACGAAGCGGCCGTCGGGCTGGGAGAACTTGTCGTTCTTGTCGGAGCGGATCGCCATCATCTCGACGCCGGGGATGAGATCGTCCGGGCCCGTCGTTCAGCCCCTTGAGGAACGGGAAGGCGCCGTTGAACTCGCTGCCGACCAGCAGGCGTGTCGGAGATCACGACGCCCTTGTTGGGCGTGCCGCACAGCACGGCATGGCTCACGAACTCCGCGCCGCCGCCGTTCTTGAGGTAGCTGCGGATCGCATTGCCGCCGCGCGAGGAGCCGACCAGCGCCACCTTGCGCCGGCGCGTCGCCTTCACGACCTGGCGCCACGAAGGCGGCGAGCTCCTTCATCTGGTCCTCGGTCGAGGAGCGGAAGGGCTCGGGCTTGGAATCGTCGCGCCGCGCGCTGGGATAGGCGAAGTCGATGGCGAAGAGCTGGTTGCGCTTGTAGCCGTTGGCCTCGAAGCGCCAGATGTTGTTGATCCACAGCGCGCTCAGAATCGCCGTTGCCGTGCACGAACACGACCGGCGGCGGGCCGGAGTCGGCCCGGCTGGCGGCGCGGCGACGCTGGCGGCGGAGCCGGCGGCGGCTGCTGGCGCGTGCGGCTGCTGGGCGAGCGCCAGCGCCGGCCACAGCGCCGCGGCGCCGCCGAGCAAGGCGCGTCGTCCGAGCCTGAGCCCTTCACTTTATCTCCCCAGACATCCGGACCTCATGTTGGCAAATGCCGGCGGCCGACGCTACGCTTGCCATATGTCCATTTGTTACGTCGATAGCACCGGTCGGCCGCCTGGCGCTCGAAGCGGATCACGACGCCGTGACCGGCGTGCGCTGGGCGAGCCCCGGCGAGCGCAGCGCGCGACAAGGCGATCGAGTCCGGTCCTCAAGGAGGCGACGCGCCAGCTCGACCGCTACTTTGGCGGCAAGCTCAGGCGCTTCGACCTGCCGCTGGCCGCGCGCGGCACCGACTTCCAGAAGCGCGTCTGGGCGATGATGCGCGAGATCCCCTACGGCGAGACCGCGACCTATGGCGGCATGGCGATGGCGCTGGGCTCGGGACCGCGCCCGATCGGCATGGCCTGCGCGCGCAATCCCATTCCCATCATCGTGCCCTGTCACCGCGTGCTGGCCAGCGGCGGCAAGGAAGGCGGCTTCTCGGGCGGCCGCGGGCTGCCGACCAAGCGCCAATTGCTGGCGCTGGAAGGCGTCGTGCTTCTTTAGACTCTCGTCATTGCCTTGGCTACGAAGCCCCGGCTACGGAGAACGCGATGCGCGTGCTGATCACCCGGCCGGAACGCGAGGCGGCGGCGCTGGCCACGGCGCTCAGCCAGCGCGGCCATGTGCCGGTGCATCGCGCCGCTGTTCCGCCTCGACATCCTCCATCCGCCCGCCGACTTCGCCGCCGCGCTCGCCGCCTGCCAGGCCGTGCTGCTGACCAGCGCCAACGGCGCGCGCGCTCGCCGAGGCGAGCGAGCAGCGCGGCCGGCCGATCCTGGCGGTCGGCGACACCACGGCCACGCACCGCCGAAGGGCTGGGCTTCAGCGCCGTCACCTCGGCAGCCGGCGATGGTGCAGCCCTGGCCGAGCTGGTGCGCCAGCGTCTCGATCCCAAGGCGGGCCGCTGCTGCATGTCTCGGGCGTCGACGTGGCGCTCGATCTCGGCGAGATGCTCCGTGCGCGACGGCTTCGAGGTGCGCCGCTTCGCCCTCTACGACGCCCGCGAGGAGAGCACGCTGCCCGATCTCGGCGCGGGCGGCGCTGCAGGCCCGCGCGCTCGATGCCGCCACTTTCTTCTCACCGCGCGCGGCGTCGGCAGTTTGCCAGACTGCTCGAGCGAAGCCGGCCTCGCCGACTCGCGTGCGCGACCGTCACCGCCATCGCCATCAGCCCTGCCGCCGCTGGCGCCCGCTCGGCGACCTGCCGTTCAAGGCGACCGCCGTGCGCGGCGCGGCCGACCCGACAGGCCGTGCTGGATGAGATCGACCGGCTGGCCGAAGCCGGCGTACAAGGACAAGCCATCATGAGCGACACACCTTCTTCTTCTCCACTGCCGCCGGCCCACCGCCGCCTGTGCAGGTTCGCCGCGGCCTCGGCGCGGTCGGCGCCTTCATCATCGGCGCTGGTCGCCGCCGTGATCGTGCTGGCCGGCGCGATGATCTCGCTGCCTTTCTGGCCCGAACAGGCGCGGTCGCTGTGGCGCGGCCAGGCGGCCATCCCGCCCGCGCCGACGCCCGGCATCGACCTGCCGACGGTGCAGGCCGCCGCCGACACCGTCGCCAAAGCCGCGGTCGAGGCGGCCCAGCGCGACCTCACCGTCCGTCTCGACGATCTGGAGAAGCGCCTGCGCGCGGTGTCGGCTGACCGCCGGCCGAACGCGCCGAGCCGGGGCTCCGATCCGCAGCGATGGCCGAGCTGCGCAGCGAGGTCGAGCGCGTCTGGAAGCCGAGCAGCTCGTGCAGCGCCGAAAGCTCGTGCCGACGCGAGGCGGCCCGGCCCAAGCGCCGACCCAGGCCGCGCCGTCCAACATCGATGCCGAAAGGAAATCGCCACGCTGCACCGCGAGATCGCCACCCTGCAGACGGCCTTGCTGGCGCTCAACCAGGCCGTCGACGGACAGAAGGACGAAACGGCCAAGCAGCGCGAGCAGGCCAAGGCGCTGGCCGACGCCGTCGGCGCCCGCGGCACGGCCGATCAGAAGGCGCTCGTGGCGGCGCGCGCCTCGGCGGTGATCGGCGTCGCGGCGCGGCTCAGTGCGGCGCTCGAGTCCGGCCTGCCCTTCGCCACCGATCTCGCCCTGCTGACGCCGCTCGTCCAGGGCGACGCCAAGCTCGGCCGAAATCGTCAGCGCGCTGCAGCCTTACGGCTCAGACCGGCGTCGCCTCGCGCGCAGCACTCGCCGCCGAGTTCCCCGCCGTCGCCAAAGCGGCCCTGGCCGACGACCTTGCCGATGATTCGTTCTGGCCAGCGGCTGCTGGGCAAGATCAGGGCCTCGTCTCGCTGCGCCGGGTCGGCGACGACGTTGAGGGCGATTCGGTCGAAGCCAAGCTGGCGCGCGCCGAGGCCGCCCTCGAGGCCGGCCGACCTCGCCAAGGCGGTCGACCTCGTGAAGTCGATGCCGCCGCAGACCAACAAGGCCACCGCGGCTTGGCTGGCGCGCGCCGAGGCGCATCTTGCAGCCAAACGCGCCGTCGATCAGCTTGCCGCGCCATGCCGTCTCCCTGCTGGGCGCGGCGCGTTGATCCGATGATCACCCTGCGCACGCTCCTCTGGTTCGTCGCCGCCGCCGCCGCCATGCTGGGCGCGGTGTGGCTCGCCGAACGTCCCGGCGCGCGTCACCGCCGAGTTCCGCGGCTGGCGCCTCGACACCAGCGTCGGCGCGCTGATGGTCGCCATCGTCGTTGCCGATCCTGGTCTGCGATCGGCCTGTGGCTGCTCTACCGCTGGATCGTCGGCGCGCCGGGCGCGCTGCTCGAGGGCTGGGGCGACAGCCGGCGCCGGCGCGGCTATCGCGAGCTGACCCAGGGCCTGGCCGCGGTCGCCGCCGGCGATGGCAGCGAAGCGCAGAAGCACGCCCGCAAGGCCGAGAAGCTTTTGGCCGAACCGGCGCTCACGCTCCTGCTGTCGGCGCAGGCCGCCCAGCTCACCGGCGATCGCGACGGCGCCAAGCGCGCCTTCAACGCCATGCTCGACGACGAGCAGATGGCCTTCCTCGGCCTGCGCGGCCTGATCGGCCAGGCGCTGCGCGAAGGCGACCAGGCGCAGGCGCTGGCCTATGCCGAGCGCGCCTTTCAACTGCGGCCGCAGACGCCGTGGGTGGTGCATTCGCTGTTCGACATGCAGGCGCAGATCGGCCAGTGGAAGGCGGCGCAGGAGACGCTCGACAGCGGCCTGCGCCGCGAGGTCGTCACGCAAGACAAGGGCCGCACGCTGAAGGCGCTGCTGCTGGTCGAGCGCAGCCGCGCCGCCGAAGCGCGACGGCAACTCTGCCGATGCGCTGGCGCTGGCGCGCGAGGCGTTCGGGCTGGCGCCGGAGCGCATCGCCGTCACCCAGCGGCTGGCCGAGCTGCAGATCAAGGACGGGCGACAGCAAGCGCGCGCTGAAAACCCTGGAGCGCGGCTGGGCGCTGGCAGCCCATCCCGACCTCGCCGAGCTCTATCTCAAGGCGTCGGGCGAGAGCGATCCGCTGAAGAGGGTCGGGCATCGTGCGCCGGCTGGCGCGAACAGAATCCCGACGACATCGAGAGCCATCTCGCGCTGGCGCAGGCGTCGCTCGACGCCGGCCTGTGGGGCGAGGCGCGGCGCCATCTCGAGACGGCCGGCGGCACCAGCCCGTCGGTCCGCGTCTGCCGCCTGATGGCCGAGGTCGAGGAACGCGCGCATTCCGACCAGGCCAAGGTGCATGAATGGCTGGCGCGCGCCACCGACGCGCCGGCCGACCGCGCCTGGCGCTGCGCGGCCTGCGGCGCCCATCACGAGAGCTGGCGTCCGGTGTGCGAGAGCTGCGGCGCGTTCGGCACCTTGCACTGGCGCGCGCCCGGCACCTTCGGCCAGGTCCTGCCGCCCGAGGTGCGGGCGGAGCTGGAGTTCGCGGTCAAGCACAACGAATTGAGACGGGGAAGAAACATGTTCGAGACGACCCTGGCGGGCAGCCTGCCCAAGCCCTCGTGGCTCGCCACGCCCAACGTCCTGTGGGCGCCGTGGACGCTGTCCGGCGCAGCCGCTGTTCGAGGCCAAGGACGACGCCACCGCTGCTCGCCATCCGCCGCCAGGAAGAGGCCGGCATCGACATCGTGAGCGACGGCGAGCAGGCGCGGCAGCATTTCGTGCACGGCTTCCTGGCCGAGGTCGACGGCGTCGACTTCGACAAGAAGGTGCGCATGGGCATCCGCAACAACCGCTACGACGCCGATTGCCCGACGGTCACCGCGCCGCTCAAGCGTCGCAAGTTCGTGCACGAGCGCGAGGCGCGCGTCGCCCGCGCCGCCACCAGCGCGCAAGCTGAAGTTCACCCTGCCCGGGCCGATGACCCTGATCGACACGCTGGCCGACGGCTACTACGGCGATCGCGTGAAGATGGCCTTCGCCTTCGCCGAGCTCCTGAACCAGGAGGCGCGCGACCTCGAGAAGCTCGGCGTCGACGTCATCCAGTTCGACGAGCCCGCCTTCAACGTCTATCTCGGCGAGACCGTCGAATGGGGCGTGCCGGCGCTGGAGAAGGCGGCCGAGGGCCTGAAATGCACCACCGCGGTGCACATCTGCTACGGCTACGGCATCGAGGCCAACATCAAGTGGAAGGAGGCGCTGGGCGACAGCTGGCGCCAGTACGAACAGACCTTCCCGGCGCTCGACCGCAGCAAGATCCAGCAGGTCTCGCTCGAATGCCGGCAAAGCCACGTGCCGCCCGAGCTGATGAAGCTTCTGAAGAGCAAGACGGTGCTGGTCGGCGCCATCGACGTGGCCTCGGACAAGATCGAGACGCCGGAGGAAGTGGCCGACGACCCTGAAGCTCGCCACCAAGTTCGTCGACCCTGAGCGCATCCAGGCCTGCACCAATTGCGGCATGGCGCCGATGACGCTGGGCGTCGCCTACGGCAAATTGCGCGCGCTGGCTGAAGGCGCCGCGCTGGCACGCAAGGCCATCTGAAACATTTCGTTCACGCCATTTGGCGATAAAGTACCCCGACACCTTGGGGAATGCCGAATGCGCCTGCTGCTTCGCCATCGTCACTGGGAGCGCTGGCTGCTCGCCGGCCACGGCCCAAACGCCGCCGCGCCTGCACAATGTCGTGCTGTTCGTGGCCGACGGGCTGCGGCCCGGCATGGTGAACGAACGGACGGCGCCCGCGCATGACGGCGCTGATGGCCGAGGGCGTGCGCTTCACCAACACGCACTCGCTGTTCCCGACCTTCACCACGGCCAACGCCTCGGCGCCTCGCGACCGGCCATCAGCTGGGCGACACCGGCGACTTCAGCAACAACATCTACATCGGCCTTCCCGCTGCCCGCCCGGCGGCTCCGGTGGTCGCGCCGCTGGAAAACAACCGCGTGCTGGGCGAAGTCGACGCAGCATTTCGACGGCGACTACCTGAACGAGGAGACCATCCTCAAGGCCGCGCGCGGCGACGGGCTTCTCGACGGCGGCGATCGGCAAGCTCGGCCCGGTGCTGATCTTCGACCACACCGAGCGCAGCGGCCAGCAACACCGTCATCGTCGACGACGTGACGGGCCATCGACCGGCATCCCGCTGTCGGACGAGGTCAAGCAACGCCTGGCGGCAGCCCAGCTTCCCTTGCAGACTCCGGCGCGCGGCGACAACGCCAAGCCGGGCACCAACGTGGCCAACGTCGTGCAGCAGGCCTGGCTCACCGACGTCGTGACCAAGGCGCTGCTGCCGATGTTCAAGGCGCGCGACAAGCCGTTCGTCATCGTCTTCTGGTCGCGCGATCCCGACGCCACGCAGCACGGTCCACGGCGACAGCCCGCTGCGCCTGATGCCGGGCATCAACGGTCCGACGTCGCTCGCCGCCATCCGCAACGCCGACGACTGCCTGGCCCGCCTGTTGACGGCGCTGAAGGAGCACGGGCTGGACGGCACGACCGACATCGTCCTCACCTCCGATCACGGCTTCTCGACGATCTCCAAGGAAAGCGCCACGAGCTGGGCGGCGACGCAGAGCTACAAGGACGTCCCGGCCGGCCTGCTGCCGCCCGGCTTCGTCGCCATCGATCTGCGCACGCGCTCGGCCTGACAGCTCTACGAAGCCAACGGCACCGAGGCGGTCCACGGCACGCATCCGTCGCATGCGCTGATCGGCGACGATCCCAAGAAGCCGTCGGTCGTCGTGGCCGGCAACGGCGGCTCCGACCTGATTTATCTGCCGACCGCCGACAAGGCACTGGCCGGCAAGATCGTCGCGCTCGCTGTCGCGAGCAGGACTTACTACGAGCGGCATTTTCGTCGATGCGATGCGCTGGGCAAGATCGCCGGGACCTTGCCCTTGTCGGCGATCGCGCTGAAAGGCGCCGCCGTCACGCCGACACCGTCCATCGTCGTCAATTTCCGCTCCTTCCTCGACCGGCTGCGCACGATCCGACGACCTGCGGCGTCGAAGTGGCCGACACGACCCTGCAGCAGGGCCAGGGCATGCACGGCAGCTTCTCGCGCGCCGACACGCGCAACATCATGGCTGCCCGGGGGCCGAGCTTCCGCCAGCACTTCGAGAGCAATGCGCCGGCCAGCAACGCCGATCTCGGCCGCACGATCGCGCACCTGCTGAGGTCTCAAGATCGCCGACAAGGGCCAGCTTACCGGCCGCGTGCTCGGCGAGACGCTGCCCGACGGCGCGATGCCCAGCGTGCAGTCGAGCGCGGTTCGATCCGAGCCCCGACGCCGCTGGACACGTCACGATGCTGCTGATGCAGAGCGTCGGCGCGATTCGCTATTTCGATGCAGGCGGTTATCCGGGCCGAACCCGTGCCTGCCGGCGGATAGCAGCAAGATCTGCCGACGCTGAATGAATCAAGTCTTGCGCCGATCGCGGCGTGGCGCCGATGACGCTGGGCGTCGTGCGGTAAACTGCCGGCGATGATCGCCCGGCCGCATGAAAACGACGCCCCCGTCCCTCGGCCTCGTCCTGGTCGATGCGCTGGTGTTCTGGCTGCGCCATCAGGGCGTAGTTCTGGCTGATGGCGCTGCCGATCGCCGGTCCCGCCGCCGCCATCGCCTACGTCCTCGAAGCGAACCAGGCGCTGGTCGACTGGCGCCATCACTGGGGCTGGGATTTCCTGTTCGCGCTTGATCTACGCGATGTTCCTCGATCGCTGGATCAAGGAAGCGCTGCTCGAGGATGCGCGCCCCAGCGATGAAGTCGACGCGTGCGTCGCTCGACCATCGCGCTGCGTTTTCTGCTCTTTGCCGCAGCCCTTGGCCTGATGGCGATGGCGCTCGCGCGTTTGCCTCACGTCGAGCTGGCTTCAGTGCTGTGGACGGCGACGGCTTCCCCTATTCGTGCTGATGCTGCCCTCGCTCGCAGCCGGCGAACCGTCGTCCCCGCGCCAGGCCTTTGCAACTGGGCCGGCCGCTGCAGGTCCATCTCTTCCTGCTGACGGGCGGCGCGGTCCGCGCTGTCGCTGGGGGCCGACGCCGGCCTGGCGTGGGCAGCCGGGCACCTGCCCGACAAACCGTGGAATGCCGCCGCCGTCGCCGCCGGCCACCGACTGGTCGACGCTCTGTTGCTCGCCTTCGTTGGCTATAGCCTGGCGACGCTCTTTCGCGAGGTTACCGGCTGGCAGCAGCCCTGCGCCGGACGATCGGCCATTCCGCAGCATGTACTGAAAGCCGGTTCTAAAATCGCTTGGATCGCGGAAGGCGCCGGCGCAAAGCGTAGAGCAGCTCCAGCGCTTCGCGCGGCGAGCAGCTCGTCGGGATTGACCTCGCCGAGCGCCTTCTTCGACTTCGGACTCCTGAGGCTTCGCCACGCCGCCCGCCGGACGCGCCGGTGCCGCGGCGAACAGCGGCAGATCGTCGGCGAGCCGCGCCACCGCGCCCGACTGCTCGCCCTTCTCCAGCGCCGCCAGCACCTTCCTCGGCGCGCGACACGACGGCCGCTGGCAGGCCGGCGAGCTGGGCGACATGGATGCCGTAGGAGCGGTCGGCGGCGCCCGGCGCCACCTCGTGCAGGAACACGACCTCGTTCTGCCATTCCTTGACGCGCATGGTGTAGGGCGCGAGCGCCGCCAGCCGCTCCTTGAGCGCGCCCAGCTCGTGGAAGTGGGTGGCGAACAGCGCGCGGCAGCTGTTGACGTCGTGCAGATGCTCGAGCGTCGCCCAGGCGATCGACAGGCCGTCGAAGGTCGCCGTGCCGCGGCCGATCTCGTCGAGGATCACCAGGCTGCGCGCCGTCGCCTGGTTGAGGATCGCCGCGGTCTCGACCATCTCGACCATGAAGGTCGAGCGGCCGCGCGCCAGGTCGTCGGCCGCGCCGACGCGGCTGAACAGGCGGTCGACGATGCCGATGGTCGCGCCTGCTTGGCCGGCACGAAGGAGCCGGCCTGCGCCATCACGGCGATCAGCGCGTTCTGGCGCAGGAAGGTCGACTTGCCGGCCATGTTGGGGCCGGTCAGCAGCCACAGCCGGCGCTCGGTGCCGAGATCGCAATCGTTGGGCACGAAGCCCGCTGCCGCCTGGCGCCGCAGCGCCGCCTCGACCACGGGATGGCGGCCGCCCTGGATCGGCAAAGGCCGGTTCGTCGGCTCAGCGCCGGCCGCACGTAGTTCTGGCTGGCGGCCAGTTCGGCCAGCGCCGCCGCGACATCGAGCGCCGCCAGCGCCCGACCGGCCGCGGCGACGCCGGCGCGAAACCGCCATCACCTCGGCGACCAGCTCGTCGAAGATCGCGAGCTCCAGCGCCAGCGCCTGGTCGGCGGCCCGGCCGATGCGGGTCTCGAGGTCGGCCAGCTCCGGCGGTGCTGAAGCGCGTGGCGTTGGACATCGACTGCCGGCGCGTGAAGCCCAGTGCCGCCAGATCGAGCTTGTCGGCGTGCGTCGCCGTCACCTCGATGTGGTAGCCGATCATGTTGTTGTGCCGGATCTTGAGCGACGGCACGCCGGTCGAGGTCCGGTACTTGGCTTCGAGCGCCGCCACCGTCTTGCGGCTGTCGTCGCGCAAGGTGCGCTGCTCGTCGAGCTCGGCGCGGTAGCCCGCGCGGATGAAGCCGCCGTCGCGCGCGAACGAGCGGCGGCTCGTCGGCCAGCGCGACGGCCAGCGCGTCGATCAGCGGGCGATGGTCGGAGCAGGCCGTGACGATCTCGGCCAGCGGCGCGGGCGGCGGCGCCAGCGCCTCGGGCTCGGCGCGCAGCGTGGCCGCCAGTGCCTCGCCGGACTCGAGGCCGTCCGTCAGCGCCAGAAGATCGCGCGGGCCGCCGCGGCCGACCGACAGGCGCTGCAGGGCGCGCTCGACGTCGGGCGTGCGGCGCAGCGCCTCGCGCACCCGCTCGCGCACGGCGCGGCCGCTCGACGAAGAGCTGCACCAGGTCGAGGCGGCGCTCGATCTCGGCGCGTTCGGTCAACGGTGCGGCGATCCGCTCGGCCAGCAGGCGCGCGCCGGGGCCGGTCAGGGTGCGGTCGATGGTGGCCAGCAGGCTGCCGTCGCGCCGGCCGTCGAGGCCGCGCACCAGCTCGAGATTGCGCCGCGTCGGCGGGATCGATCTCCATCGTGCCGTCGGCGCGCTCGCGGCGCGGCGGCGCCAGCGCCGGCCGCTTGCCGGCTTGCGGTCAGCTCGACATAGTCGAGCAGCGCGCCGCAGGCCGCGACCTCGGCGCGCGAGAACGAGCCGAAGCTGTCGAGCGCGGCGACATTGAAGGCCGCCTGCAGGCGCTTGCGCGCATTGTCGCTGTCGAAGCGCGCCGAGGGCAGCGGCGTCAGCACCGCGTTCCATTCCTCCAGCGCCGCCTTCAAGCGGCTCGCGCGCCAGCAGCCGGTCGGGCACCAGCACCTCGCCGGGCGCGAGCCGCGCCAGGGCGGCGGCGAGCTGGCCGGCCAGCAGCGGCTGGGTGGCGAAGTCGGCGGTCGACAGGTCGAGCCAGGCCAGCGCCAGCTCGCCCTGCGCCTCGGCGATGGCGGCGAGATAGTTGTGGCTGCGCGCATCGAGCAGCGCATCCTCGGTCAAGCGTGCCGGGCGTGATGACCCGCACCACGGCGCGCTCGACCACCGACTTGGCGCCGCGCTTCTTGGCCTCGGCCGGATCCTCGACCTGCTCGCAGACGGCGACCTTGAAGCCCTGGCGGATCAGCCGCGACAGATAGGCCTCGTGGCTGTGCACCGGCACGCCGCACATCTTGATGTCTTCGCCGAGATGCTGGCCGCGCTTGGTCAGCGCGATGTCGAGCGCCGCCGAGGCCTTGACCGCGTCGTCGAAGAACAGCTCGTAGAAATCGCCCATGCGGTAGAACAGCAGATGATCGGGATGCGCCGCCTTGATCGCCAGGTACTGGCGCATCATCGGCGTGGCATCGGCGGGAACCGGCGGAAGGGCGTTGCTGTCGGGCACGGGTGGCTCTCGGTTGGGTCCCGGTCTAGCATGATCGGGCTGCCCTCGGCTGGGGGCCAATTGGGGGAAACTGACGTGGCGCGTTGGCTCGGCGGCATCGATCGCGCGGTGGGACGGCTGATCGATGGCCGGCCGCTGGCTGGTGCTGCCGGTGGCGCTGATCCTGTTCCTGCAATGGCCGTTGCGCGACTTCGTGCAGTGGGGCTCGCGCGAGGCCAACGATCTCGGCCAGTGGATCTTCGCGCTCTATGTCAGCCTGGCCATGACCTTCGCCACGCCGCGAGCGCGCCCATCTCGGCCGTCGACGCCATCGCGCACGGCTATCCGCCAGCGCCTGCGTGCCGCGATCGCGCGCTGGGGCGGCTTTGCCTGCGTGGCGCCGTGGGCGCTCTTCATGATCTGGACGATCGGGCCGCACCGTGCAGCGCTCGGTGCTGGCGCTGGAGAAATTCCCCGACACCTACAATCCCGGCTACTTCCTGATGAAGATCGCCGCCCTGCTGCTGGCGGTGCTGGCGCTGGTGCAGGCGCTGATCGACGTCCTGCGCCGGCGAAGGACTGACGGATGGAAGCTGCCGGCCTCTGGATGCTGCTCGCCGTCGGCGATCGTGCTGCTGGCGACCGGCCTGCCCGCCTATCGCCGTGCTGATGGGCGTGTCGGTGCTGTTCGCCGCGATCGGCGTCGCTGGCGGGCGGCGTCGAGCATATCCGCTGCTGACCGCGCTGCCCAGCCGCATCATCGGGCTGCTCGAGAACGACCTCCTGCAGGCGCTGCCGCTCTACGTCTTCATGGGCGCGCTGCTCAACCGCCTGCCGCTCGCCGACCGGCTGTTCCGCTGCGGCGTGGCGCGCTGGGCGGCGGCGCAGCGGCGGCGCGCCGGCGCTGGCGACCCTGGGGCTGGGCGCGCTGCTGGCGCCGATGAACGGCTCGGTCGGCGCCAGCGTCGCCATGCTGTCGCGCAGCGTGGCGCCCAAGCTCGCCGCGCGCGGCGTGCCGGCGGCCGAGAGCACGGCGCTGGTCTGCGTCGCCAGCACGCTGGGCGTCGTGATCCCGCCCTCGCTGGTCGCTGATCCTGCTGGGCGACGCCATGATGCGCGCCCACACCGAGGCGACCAACGTCACCAAGGCGATGGTGCGCATCGTCAACACCCAGGACATCTTCCGCGGCGCCCTGGTGCCGGCGGCGATGTTCCTGGTGCTCTGCCTGCTCGTGGCCTGGCGTGCTCGGCCGCCGCACGCCCGCACGCGGCGCCGGCGGAGCGGCCGGCGGCGATGGAATGGGCGACCGCCGCCGTCGCCGGCGGTCTTCGTCATCGGCCTGCTGGCCGGCGTCGCCGCCGGCTACTTCTACGCCGTCGAGGCGGCCGCCATGGGCGGCACGGCGCTGCTGCTGTTCGGCCTGGCTGAGCGGCGGCCTGCGCGGCCGGCGCTTTCCGCGCCGTGCTGCGCGACACCATGGCGGTGAGCGGCGCGCTGTTCGCCCTGTTCGTCGCCGCCACCACCTTCACCCTGTCTGTTCCGCGCCTTCGGCACCGACCGCCTGCTCGACGCCTGGGTGAGCCTCGGTGCCGGGCGGCGCCACGGGTGCGGCCATCGCCGTGCTGGTGGTGTTCGCGCTGTGCGGCCTTCGTGCTCGACGCCTTCGAGATCGTGTTCGTGATCGTGCCGATCGTCATGCCGTCGATCCTGACCCGCGCGCCCGACGCGGTCTGGATCTCGGTGCTGGCGCTGCTCGCCCTGCAGGCGAGCTTCCTGGTGCCGCCGACCGGCTATGCCGTGATGATGGCGCGGAGCGCCGTCGCCCAGAAGGCGCCGATCCGCCCGCTCGCCCGCGCGCTCGCGCCCTATCTCGCGCGCCCAGCTCGTCGTGCTGGTGCTGGTGGTGCTGCTGCCGCAGCTCGCCCATCTCGCCCAGCCCAAGGGCGCCGACGCCCGCCTCGTCGAAAAGGTCGACGACGAAACCGCCCGCAAGCGCTTCAACGACATGCTGAAGCTGCCGCCGCCGCCGGAAGAGTAGAAAGCGGCTTTCTACACCTGCGTTGCAGCGCGGCATGGCCGTGCTGGCCCCGGCCGCGGGATTGCCGCCAATATGCCCCTCAACCGGGAGTGAAACGCGATGGCGAGCAAAGGCTCGGAAGCGATGGTCAGCAACGAGATGGGCGATCTCGACGGCGATTCGCTGGTCATGCATCGCACCGGCCGGCCGGGCAAGATCGAGATCATCGCCACCAAGCCGCTGGTCACGCAGCGCGACCTCGGCGCTCGCCTATTCGCCGGGCGTCGCCGCGCCCTGCCTGGAGATCGCCAAGGATCCCGTCGACCGCCTACGACTACACCGTCCGCGGCAACCTGGTCGCCGTGATCTCCAACGGCACCGCCGTGCTGGGCCTGGGCGACATCGGCGCGCTGGCCAGCAAGCCGGTGATGGAAGGCAAGGCCGTCCTGTTCAAGCGCTTCGCCGACGTCGACTGCATCGACCTCGAGGTCGACACCAAGGACGTCGACGAGTTCGTCAACTGCGTGCGCTATCTCGGGCCGACCTTCGGCGGCATCAACCTCGAGGACATCAAGGCGCCGGAATGCTTCATCATCGAGCAGCGCCTGCGCGAGCTGATGGACATCCCGATCTTCCACGACGACCAGCACGGCACCGCCATCGTCTCGGCCGCCGGCCTGATCAACGCGCTGCACCTCACCGGCCGCAACATCAAGGACATCAAGATGGTGGTGAACGGCGCCGGCGCCGCCTCGATCGCCTGCATCGAGCTCGTCAAGGCGATGGGCATGCCGCACGAGAACGCCATCCTGTGCGACACCAAGGGCGTGCATCTACCAGGGCCGCACCGAGGGCATGAACCAGTGGAAGAGCGCCCATGCCGTGCGCACCAAGGCGCGCACGCTGACAGAGGCGATGAAGGGCGCCGACGTGTTCTTCGGCCTGTCGGTCAAGGGCGCGGTGACCAAGGAGATGGTCCAGTCGATGGCGGCCAAGCCGATCATCTTCGCCATGGCCAATCCCGATCCCGAGATCACGCCGGAGGACGTCCGCTCGGTGCGCGCGCGACGCCATCATCGCCACCGGCCGCAGCGACTACGCCAACCAGATCAACAACGTGCTGGGCTTCCCTACATCTTCCGCGGCGCGCTCGACGTGCGCGCCCGCACCATCAACGAGGAGATGAAGGTCGCCGCCGCCGAGGCGCTGGCCAAGCTCGCGCGCGAGGACGTGCCCGACGAGGTCGACCGCGCCTATTCCGGCCGCCGGCTGCGCTACGGGCCGGAATATGTCGTGCCGGTGCCGTTCGATCCGCGCCTGATCTCGGCGGTGTCGTCGGCGGTGGCGCAGGCGGCGATGGATTCCGGCGTGGCGCGCAAGCCGATCGCCGACATGGCGGAATACCGCCGCGCGCTCTCCGGCCGCCTCGATCCGACCAGCCACTGGCTGCAGAGCCTGTTCGACCAGGTCAAGGCCAACCCGCAGCGCATCGTGTTCGCCGAGGGCGAGGAGGAGCGCACCATCCGCGCCGCCGTGGTGTTCCGCGACAACGGCTACGGCACGCCGATCCTGATCGGCCGCGAGGAGCAGGTGCGCGAGACCATGAAGGCGCTCGGCATCACCGACACGCGGCGGCCTGGAGATCCACAACGCGCGGCTGTCGACGCGCAACGCAGCCCTACACCGACCTGGTCTACAAGCGCCTGCAGCGCGACGGCTACCTGCGCCGCGACGTGCAGCGCATGGTCAACCAGGGCCGCAACGTGTTCGGCGCCTGCATGGTGGCGATGGGCGACGCCGCCGGCATGGTGACCGGCATCACCCGCCGCTTTCCCGAATGCTACGGCGACATCAAGCGCGTGATCGACGCCGAGCCGGACAAGGTGCCGATCGGCTACTCGATCGTCGTGGCGCGCCACGGCACGGTGTTCCTGGCCGACACCGTCGATCAACGAGACGCCGTCGCCCGAGCAGCTCGCCACCATCGCCAAGCAGATGGTGGGCAACGCCCGCACCATGGGCCACGAGCCCCGCGTCGCGTTCCTCTCCTTCTCCAACTTCGGCAGCCGCGAGATCGAGCGCATCGACCGCATCCGCAAGGCGATCCGCCTGCTCGACGCCGAGAAGGTCGACTTCGAATATGACGGCGAGATGCAGGCCGACATGGCGCTCGACTACGAGCTGCTGCGCGAGACCTACCCGTTCTGCCGCCTGACCGGCCCGGCCAACGTGCTGGTGATGCCGGGCCTGCATTCGGCGCACATCTCCTCGCGCCTGATGCAGCGGCTGGGCGGCGTCACGGTGATCGGCCCGGTGATCGACGGCCTGCAGAAGCCGGTGCAGATCGTGCAGATGGGCGCCACGGTCAGCGACCTGGTGAATCACGCAGCGCTCGCGGCCTATGCGGCGCGCTCAACGGACGGAGGTAGCGATGGTCGATCTCGTCATCCGCGGCGCCACGATCGTCGACGGCCTGGGCCACGAGCCGCAGGCGCGCCGACCTCGCGGTCAAGGACGGCCGCATCGCCGGCATCGGCGAGATCAAGGACAACGGCGCCGAGACGATCGATGCCGACGGGCTCGTGCTCGTCGCCCGGCATCATCGACATGCACACCCACTACGACGCGCAGGTCACCTGGGACGCCACGCTCTCGCCCTCGCCGTCGCTCGGCGTCACCACGGCGGTGATGGGCAATTGCGGCTTCGGCATCGTGCCGGCGCCGCCTGCCGTCGCGCGACCTGGTGATCCGCAACCTCTCGGTCGTCGAGGGCATGGACCTCGACGCGCTGCGCCGGGGCATCACCTGGGATTTCGAGAGTTTCAGCGACTACATGGCGATGCTGCGCCGCCGCGGCGCCTACGCCAACCTGGCCGTGCTGGCCGGCCATTCGACCATCCGCACCGCCGTGATGGGCGAGGACGCCTCGCAGCGCAAGGACGCGACGCCGGAAGAGCTCGCCAGGATGAAGGCCATGGTGGCCGACGCCATGGCGCAGCGGCGCGATCGGGCTCGGCGCCTCCTATTCGCTCAACCATTCGGGCTATGGCGGCGTGCCGATGCCGTCGACCATCGCGCCGATGTCCGAGCTCGACGCGCTGGTCGGCGCCATGGGCCCGCGCGGCCGCGGCGTGGTCGAGATCGCCTCGGGCGTCGAAGACGCCGCAGGAGCTGGAGCCGATGGCGGCCAAATACGGCCGGCCGTTTTTCCAGGGCACCGGCGTGGCGATGTACAACGAGCAGGAGCCCGCGCGCGCGCTCACGCATCTTCGACGATTGCGCCGCCGCGCTGCGCCGCGGCAACGGGCTCTATGTCCAGATCCCCTGCCAGCCGCTGTCGTTCGACTTCACGATGGCCAACGCCTATCCGTTCTACAGCCACCCGGCGTTCGATCCGATCAAGGCCTACACGCCCGAGCAGCTGAAGTCGGTGTTCCGCGACCCGTCGTGGCGCGCCAAGTTCCGCGAGAACGCCAAGAACCCGCGGCCCGGCATGATCTTCCAGGGCAACTGGGATCGCGTGATGGTGGCCGTCGCGCACAAGGCCGTCGAACGCCAAGTACGTCAACCGCTACGCCGCCGAGATCGCCAAGACCGAGCATCGCGATCCGCTCGACGTCGTGCTCGACCTCAGCCTCGACGAGGATCTCGAGACCGCCTTCCTCGGCCGCTTCCTCAATGTCGGCGACGATGGCGTGGCGCGCGCTGCTGAAGCACGAGGCGGGCGTGGTGGCGCTCAGTCGACGCCGGCGCGCACCTCATCTATATGTGCGACGCGGGCTTTGGCCTGCATTTCCTGGCGCACTGGGTGCGCGAGCGCGGCGACTTCGACCTGGCCGAAGGCATCCGCCGGCTGACCAGCCATCCCGCCGATCTCTACGGCATCCAGAACCGCGGCCGCCTCGCCGTCGGCGCGCAGGCCGACCTGCTGCTGTTCGATCCCGCCACGGTCGGCGTCAGTCCCGGCCGAGCGGGTCGCCGACCTGCCAGGCGGCGGCCGGCGCACCATCCGCCGGCCGACCGGCGTGCATGGCGTGTTCTGCAACGGCATCAAGACGTTCGACGGCAAGGACTATGTGAAGCACGCCAAGGGCCCGGGCCACGGTGCTCGACCGGTTCAACGACTCGCAGGCGCCACAACATGGCGATGGCCGCGCAATAGCCGAACGCGATGACATTCCGAGACCTACTGGCTCTATCTCGGCGCGGTCGTGCTGCTGTCCTGCACGCCGGGGCCGAACGTGCTCTACGTCACGACGCGCAGCATCCGCTTCGGCTTCGGCGCCGTCGATGATCGGCATGGCGGGCTGCCTGTCGGCGCTCGCGGTGATGCTGATCGGCCTCGATCGCCGGCGTCAGCGCCTTCATGCTGGCCGTGCCGCGCGGCGTTCGAGGCGCTGAAGTATGCCGGCGCCGCCTACCTAGTCTTTCTCGGCATCCAGGCGTGGCGCGCGCCGGTCGCCGACTCTCGCGCCGATGGCCGCCGCGCCGCGCGAAACGCGCGAGCCGCCTGGTCGCTGTTTCGCGGCGGCTTCCTGGTCGGCATCAGCAATCCCAAGCTGCTGGTCTTCGCGGCCGCCTTCTTCCCGCAGTTCATCGCGCCGGACGCGCCCGTGGGCGCCGCAGTTCGCTGCTGCTGGTCGCGACCTTCATCGCGGTCGAAGCCTGCACCTACGTGACCCTGGGCCTGAGCGCCCGCCGGCTGGCGCGCTATCTCGAGCGGGCGGTCTGGCAGCGGCGGATCAACCGCCTGAGCGGCGTGATTTTCGCCGGCTTCGGCTGCGCCCTGCTGCGTTACCGGCCGTAGCGCTTCCGCTCTATCGGGCGGTATACGCTGAATGACGCTGGCCGCGTCGCAGTCAAAATCAATTCGCCTGGGAGGGCGCCATGACGACGATCGCGAAGATCAGCAGCCGCAACCTGCCGTCGGTCGGCCGCCGCAGCCTGGTCAAGGGCGGCATGGCGCGGCATCATCGCCACCGGCCTGGCGCCCGACCTTCGCCGCGCGCCGAGGCCAAGAAGCTGGTGATGGCGCATCTCAACGCCGTCCCGGAATCGGCGCGCCGTCGCCTTCGACTGGCAGGCCGCAGGAAGTGCGCAAGCGCTCCAACGGCGAGCTCGACATGCAGTTCTTCGGCGGCACCTTGATGAGCAAGGAGCTCGAGATCATGAACGCGGTGAAGTCGGGCAACATCGCGATGGGCAGTCCCGGCGGCGCCGCGGCGACCGTGTTCCCCGAGATGGGCGTGTTCCTGGTGCCCTATCTCGTGCAGAACTACGACCAGGCCTACAAGATGTTCAACGGCCGCGATCGGCGACACGCTCGATAAGCAGTTCCAGGACAAGTACAAGCTCAAGGTGCTGTGCTTCTTCGACTACGGCTTCCGCCATTTCTGGACCGCGAAGAAGCCGATCATCGAGCCGAAGGACCTGCGCGGCGCCAAGATCCGCGTGCAGCAGGCCAAGGTGTTCGGCGACACGATCAACGGGCTCGGCGGCAACGCCGTGCCGATGGCCTGGGGCGAGGTGATCTCGGCCGCCAAGTCGGGCGTGATCGACGGCGGCGACCTGCCGATCGTCAACCAGATCGCGCTCAAGATCTACGAGGTCTCGAAATACTGCTCGATGACCTTCCACAACTACGGCCCGACGCTCAACGCCGTCATGAACCTCGACGATCTGGGACGGGCTCGCGCGGCGAGCAACAAGAAGCTGATGCTCGACACCAGCCGCGAGGCGCAGGACAAGATCCGCGAGGCTCACCGAATCGGTCGACAACTTCGCCGCCGCCAAGAAGGAACTCGAGCCCAAGGGCATGACCGTGGTCGAGGCCAAGGTCGACGAGTTCCGCAAGGTCGCGCAGGAGAAGATCTGGCCGGCCTACAAGAGCGCAGTACGGCGCGCTGTGGGAGCAGATCGCCGGCGTTCAAGGCGTAGGCGGAGGTGGCGCGCGTTCATCGCGTCGATCCCCAAGATCGTCGTCTCGCTGCTGCTGGTTGCCGCCATCGTCAACCTGCTGATCGGCGTGTTCCTGCGCTACGTCATGATCCCGGTGACGGACTGGCTCGACGTCGATCCGATTCCGTTCACCTGGGTCGAGGAAGTCGGCGAGATGATGCTCGCCTGGCTCACCCTGATCGGCGCCGCGATCGGCGTGCGCGAGCGCAGCGCACTTCACCCTGCACGTGCTGCGCTGCACGCCTGCCGCGCGGCGCAGCGTCTGATCGAGCGCATCCATCACGTGCTGATCGCCGGTCGTCGGCGCGCTCGCCGCGTGGTACGGCGTCAAGCTCTGCCTGCTCAACCGCACGCTGGCGACGCCCGGCCTCGAGATCAACCTCGCCGTGCTCTACGCCTCGGCGGTGGTCGGCGGCGTGCTGCTGGTGGTCTACGCGATCTCGATGATCGTCGCGCCGCCGCCGCATGACGAGCCACGTGCCGCCGAGGTCAGAGCCGAATGATGCTGCTTCGTCGTCGCGGCGATCTTCGTCGTCCTGATCCTGTTCTCGATGCCGATCGTGTTCGCGCTCGGCGTCGCGGGCGTCGCCGGCCTGTGCGATCGGCGGCTACGACCTGCAGGTGCTGTCCTCGAGCATGGTGTCGGGCTCGCAGAGCTGGGTGCTGCTCGCCATCCCCGCCTTCGTCTTCGCCGGCGGCCTGATGGAGAAGTGCGGCATGAGCCACGCGCTGGTCGAGCTTCGCGCGCGCGCTGGTCGGCTGGGTCAAGGGCGGGCTCGGCATGTCGGTGATCGTGGTCGCCTATTTCTTCTCCGACATCTGCGGCTCGAAGATGGCCGAGGTCTCCGCGCTCGGCTCCGACGCTGATGCCGCCGCTCACCAAGGCCGGCTACAAGCGCGACGATCTCGGCCTCGCTGATCGCCGCCGGCACCGCGATGGGCATGCTGGTGCCGCCGGCGATCTTCATGATCGTGATCGCGCAGGTCACCAACACCTCGGCGGTGGCGCTGTTCCTCGCCGGCTTCGTGCCGGCCGCCACCATCATGGTCTGCCTGATGGTGCTGGTGTACGTTGCGCGCCCGCAAATACGACTGGCCGGTCGATCACGCAAGCCGAGCGTTGCGCCTGTCGTCGCCACCGGGCAGCACGCCGCGGTGCCGCTGGTCATCCCATCGTCATCCTGGGCGGCTTCTTCCTCGGCGTCATTCACCGCCACCGAGGCCGGCGCCGGTGGTGGCGGGCTACGCCTTCCTCGCCGCGCAAGCTTCTACTACCGCAACGTCAGTCGTGGCGCGAGATGGCGCAGGCTCGCCTACGACAGCGCGATCCTGACGGCGGCGGTGGTGTTCCTGCTCGCCGGTCGCCTCGGTGTTCCAGTACCTGATGGGCGTGATCGGGCGTGCCGCACGCTGCTCGGCCGACGTGCTCGGGCCGCTCAAGTCGGCGCCCTGGCTGTTCCTGGTCGGCGACGCGCGCTGATCACCATGATGTTCGGCATGGTGCTGGAGGGCCTGCCGGCCGCCGTGGTGCTGATCCCGGTGGTCTTTCCGATCGCCGAAACAGATGGGCATCGACCCCATCCACTTCAACATCGTGCACGACCGCGGCGGTCGGCATCGGCCTGTTCCTGCCGCCGATGGGCGTCGGGCTGCTGATGGCGCTGCGCTTCGCCAACCTCACGGTCGGCCAGCACTGGCGCTCCTACCTGCCCTACATCGCCGCCCTGCTGGTCGGGCTGATGCTGATCATCCTGTTCCCCGAGCTGTCGCTGTTCCTGCCGCAGGCTCGCCGGCGCTCGATCAAGTAGACGCTCATAGCGACTTGTCACCGTCAGCCGATGGTGCTTGCCGTCGCGCGCCGTCCACGAGATCGACTGGCCGGCGCCGAGGCCGATCAGCGCCGCGCCGACCGGCGTCATCACCGAGATGCGATGCTCGTCGAGGCTCTCGTCGGCCGGATAGACCAGCTTCAAGGTGCGCGTGTGGCCGTCGTCGGACGTGAAGGTCACGGTCGAGCCCATGCGCACGACATCGGCCGGCACCGCGCCGGCGTCGACGACCTTGGCGCGCTCCATCTCGTCGAGCAGCTCCTGCGCGACGTCGGGCAGGCGCTGCAGCGAGGCGTTGGCGAGGTCGGTCAGCCGCTCGTAGTCAGCGTTGCTCACGATGATCTGGGGAACCGAGCGGAACGTCGCGCGAGTCGACGCAGGAAAACATCGCCCTGACACATGACGTGGGTCCTGCGCGAGCGCGGCGCTTTCAACCGCCTCGGCGATTACAGCGCCGCTTGCCGATGCCGCCACGGCGCGGCGTGCGAGATAAACCTGCAGATGGGCGTAGGCCAGGCGCAGGTTGGGCGTGGCGATGCCGGCCTTCTTCGCCCGGGCGATCATGTCGCCCACCGCGTGGTCGGCCTCGACCATCGCGCCCTTCTCGAGGTCGTGCAGCATCGAGGCGGCGAAGCGCGAGCCCTTGACGGTGAGGAACGAGCGCATCGTCTGCATGCCCTTCTCGCCCGGATCGTGGCCGGCGGCGGCCGCCACCTTGCGGCATTCCTCGACCGTCTCGAGCACGATCGCCTGGCCTTCGTCGGCCTCCAGGATGTCGCCCGACGTGCCGCGCATCAGGCAGCAGGTCGCGGCCAGCGAGGCACAGCATGATCCACTTGTCCCAGAGATCCTGGACGATGTTCGGCATTGCAGGCCGCCGTCGATGCCGGACTTCTTGACCGCCGCATCGAGCTCGACCAGCGCCGGCGCGCGGCGGCTTGCCGTCGCGCTCGCCGAAGCGAGATCGCGGCGAACGGGCTGGTGTGCAGGATCGTGCCGTCGGCCGACATCGGCGACGCCGACGCGGGCGAGCCCGCCCACGACCTTGTCCTCGCCGAACTCTGGCGGCGAGCATCGTCGAGGTGGCGCATGCCGTTCAGCAGCGGCACGACGGTCGTGTCCGGCCCGACCGCCGGCGCGATCGCCTCGATCGCCGAGTCGAGGTCGTAGGCCTTGCAGGTCAGCAGCACGATGTCGTACGGCCCGCCTTCGCTGCCGCTCAGCACCGTCTTCACCTTCTGCGTGACGTCGCCCTTGGTGCTCTTGATCACCAGCCCGTCGCGCTGCAGCGCCTCGCTGCCGCGCCGGACGCACGAGGAACGTCACGTCGGCGCCGCCCTGGTGCAGGCGGCCGCCGACATAGCCGCCGATCGCGCCGGCGCCGAGAATCAGGATCTTCACTTCAGCAGCCGCCGCGCGCGCGGCGCGCCTCGTAGGCCTGCAGGTGGGCATAGGCGAAGCGCAGGTTGGGCGCGGCGATGCCGTGCCTTGCGGGCGCGCGCCAGCATGTCGCCCACGATCTGCTGGCCTTCGACCGCGCCGCCCTTCTCCATGTCGCCCAGGATCGAGGCGACGGCCTTGCCGCCCTTCTGCGTCAGGCCGCCCTGACGGCCGCAACGACCTTGTCGCTCGGCGCGTGGCCGTCGGCGGCCGCGACCTGGCGGCACTCCTCGAGGATCTCGCGCCATGATCGCCGCGCCGTCCTCGGACGCCACGATGTCGCCCACGCGTGCCGCGCATGGCCGAGCACATCGAGGCGATCGAGCCCAGCATGATCCACTTGTCCCAGAGATCCTGGTTGATGTCGGGATTGAGCCCGCCCTCGATGCCGGCCTTCTTGCAGGCCGCGTCGAGCTCGACCAGCGCCGGCGCGCGCCGGCTTGCCGTCGCGCTCGCCGAACGACACGCCCGAGGCGCCGCTGTGCAGGATCTCGCCGTTCGGCCCCAGCATGCCGGAGATGCGCGCCAGGCCGCCCGCCACCTTGTCCGCGCCGAACCGCGCATCGAGCGTGGCGAAGTGGGCGTGGCCGTTCAGCATCGGCACGATGGTCGTGTCGGCGCCGACCGCCGGCGCGATCGCCGTCGATCGCCGAGTCGAGGTCGTAGGCCTTGCAGGCCAGGATCACGACGTCGTAGGGCCCGCCGTCGCTCGCCCTTGGTCACGACCTTGACCGGCAGCACGGCGTCGCCCTTGGGCTCTTCACCACCAGCCCGTTCGCGCTGCACCGTCTCGGCGCGCTTCTCGCGCAGCAGGAAGGTGACGTCGATGCCGGCCTGGTGCAGGCGCGCGCCCCAATAGCCGCCGACCGCGCCGGCGCCCAGAATCAGGATCTTCACTTCTTGACGCTCCTTTCGGCGACCCAGTCGGCGAGCCAGGTCGCGAGGTCGTCGGTCTGGTGATGGATGTGGTCGAGATTGAGCGTCGGCCGCGCGCTTCACGCTCTCGTCGGTGCGGATCCACACCGTGCGCATGCCCATGTCGCTGCGCCGGCTTGAGGTTGACCGCGATGTCGTCGGCGAAGGCGGCGCGCGTCGGATCGACGCCGTGCTTCGCGCACCAGCTTGTCGTAGATCGCCTGGTGCGGCTTGGGCCAGTAGTCGCCGGCGACGATGTCGAAGATCGCCTCGAAATGATGCGCCACGCCCAGCCGCTCCATCACCTTCTCGGCATGCGGCACGTCGCCCGCGGTGAAGATGATCTTGCGGCCGGGCAGGGCGGCCAGCGACGTCTCGAGCGCGGGATTGGCTGCGACCGGCGAGTAGTCGATGTCGTGCACGTAGTCGAGGTAGTGGCGCGGATCGACGCCGTGCAGGGTCATCATGCCGCGCATCGAGGTGCCGTGGTCGCGCCAGTACTGCTTCTGCACCCGCCGCGCCTCCTCGGCATCGACCTTCAGCCAGTCGGAGATGTAGCGGCCGATGCGCACGTCGATCTGGGCGAACAGGTTGCAGCGCGCCGGATAGAGCGTGTTGTCGAGGTCGAACAGCCAGACGTCGGGATCGTGTTGCGGGGGCATGGTGGCCTGAATTAACGGCCATCCGTGCGCTTGTCGAGCCGGCGGCTTATAAAGGCGGCAATGGATATCCTGACGATCGTGCTGCTGGCGGCGGTCGCGCTGCTGGCCCTGGCGCTGGTCCTGCGTGCTGACGCGCCGCGGCGGCGGCGAGGCCGAGACGATGCGCCAGCAGCTGGCCCTGGCGCTCAGCCAGCAGGCCGAGACCGTGCAGCGGGTCGAGCGTTCGCTGCGCGAGCAGGAGCAGGCGCTCGCCAAGGTCGTGGGCGAGCGGCTCGACCGCACCGAGAAGGCGACCGGCCAGATCGTCACCGACCTGCGCGAGCGGCTGGTCCGCATCGACGAGGCGCAGAAGAAGATCGGCGAGCTCTCGACCCAGGTCGTCAGCCTGCAGGAGGTGCTGTCCAACAAGCAGGCGCGCGGCGCCTTCGGCGAGGTGCAGCTGAACGACCTGGTGTCAGAATGCGCTGCCGCCGTCAGGCCTACGAATTCCAGTGCACGCTGTCGTCCGGCGCGCGCGGTCGACTGCCTGCTGCAGCTGCCCAACCCGCCGGGCTCGATCGCCATCGACGCCAAGTTCCCGCTCGAGAGCTACCAGCTTGCTGCGCGCCGTGGCCGGCCGGCGACGCAGCGGCGCTGGCAGTCGCGCAGCGCGCCTTCCAGCAGGCGATGCCGCAAGCACATCGGCGACATCCGCGACAAATACATCGTGCCCGGCGAGACCGCCGAATCGGCGCTGATGTTCCTGCCCTCCGAAGCGATCTACGCCGAGCTGCACGCCAACTTCACCGGGCTGGTCGACGAGTCCTACCGCGCCCGCGTCTGGATCGTCTCGCCCACCACCATGATGGCGACGCTCAACACCGTGCGCGCCGTGCTGAAGGACGTGCAGCATGCGCGAGCAGGCCGGCGAGATCCAGAAGACGGTCGGGCTGCTGCTGGAGCGACGTCAAGCGGCTCGACGAGCGGGTCGACAAGCTCAAGAGCCACTTCGCCCAGACCGAGAAGGATCTGCGCGAAATCGACGTCTCGGCCGACCGCATCACCAAGCGCGGCGAGCGCATCCTCGACGTCGATCTCGGCGAGGAGCCGGATGCCGCTGCCGCCTGACGCTCTGCAGGAAGCGGAGATGGCGAGGCATCGAGCGCCAGCATCGCCATCCTGAAAGCCCTGGCCAGGCCTTCAACGACCACGATCTCGACCGCATCATGAGCTTCTTCGCCGACGATGCCGTGCTGGAGATGCCGCGCGTGGCCCGACCCCTGGGGACGCCGCCATGTCGGCGCGGCGGCCGTGCGCGAGGGCCTGGCGCCGCGCTTCGAGGGCCTGCCCGACGTGCACTACGGCAGCGACAGCCACTACCTCGACGGCGACATGGGCATCTCGCAATGGACGGTGACGCGGCACGATGCCAGTCGGGCGAGCGCATCGAGGCGCGCGGCTGCGACTTCTACAGCTTCCGCGACGGCAAGGTCGTCAAGAAGGACTCGTTCTGGAAGATCGTCGAGAAGTAGCCGCTCAGCCCCACGGACCGCGGCGCTGGTCTGCGGCACCGAGCCGCTGGCCGACCGCGGCGCGTCGGGCGCACAGCTGCTGGCCGCCGGCGCTACCTGACCCGCCATCGCCTCGCAGGCGCGCGATGCGCTCCTCCATCGGCGGATGGGTCGAGAACAGGCTGCGCCAGGCCGCCGGCCGACAGCGGGTTGGCGATGTAGAGATGCGCCGTCGCCGGATTGGCCTCGGCCGTGGCTAGTTGGGGATCTGCTGCGTGCCGTCGTGCAGGCGTGGCGAGCGCCGAGGCGAGCCACAGCGGCTGGCCCGAGATCTCCGCGCCCATGCGGTCGGCCTCGTACTCGCGGCTGCGGCTGATCGCCATCTGCACCAGCGAGGCGGCGAGCGGCGCCAGGATCATCGCGGCGATGGCGACGATCGGATTGACCAGCGGCCGGCCGTTCTCGTCGCGGCCGCCGCCGAACAGGCCGCCGAAGCTCGCCAGCATGCCGATCGCGCCCGACAGCGTGGCGGCGATCGTCATGGTGAGCGTGTCGCGGTTGCTGCACGTGGCCCAGCTCATGCGCCAGCACGCCGGTGACCTCCTCGCGGCTGAGATGGCGCAGCAGGCCGGTGGTCGCCGCGACCGCGGCGTGCTCGGGGTTGCGGCCGGTGGCGAAGGCGTTGGGCTGGTCCTCGTCGATCAGGTAGACGCGCGGCATCGGCAGGCCGGCGCGCTGGGCCAGGCCCTGGACGATGCCGTAGAGCTCCGGCGCCTCGTGCGGGGCCGACCTCCTGCGCGTTGCTCATGCGCAGCACCATCTTGTCGCTGTTCCAGTAGGCGAAGAGGTTCATGCCCAGCGCCACGACCAGCGCGATCACAAGGCCGGACTGGCCGCCCAGCAGGTAGCCGACGACCAGGAAGAAGCCGGTCAGGGCCGCCAGAGAAGCAGGCGGTGCGAAAGTAGTTCATGGCCGGAAAGATGGTCCCGGACTGTGGCGAATCAAGACGGCAGGACGGCATCATGCCGGCCATGACCGACGACAAGAAACCCAGCGCCGCCGAGCGCCGCCAAAGCCGAGCCGGCCAAGCCCGTCCCGCCTGCAAAAGCCCAAGAAGGTCGAGGAGATCGGCGGCCCGCCCGGCCCCGAGCCGACCCGCTACGGCGACTGGCAGTTCAACGGCAAGGTGACGGACTTCTAGGCATGCGCGCACCGACATCTTCCATCCCGAGTTCAAGGCGCAGCCCTGGTGGTGGGAGGCCTGGACGCCCAACAACGCGCTGTCGCAGGACCCACCGGCCAGGACCGACGTGGTGATCGTGGGCGCGGGCTATGGCGGGCTGTCGACGGCGCTGGAGCTGCGCCGCAACGGCGTCGGCGCGCGTGGTGCTGGAGCGCGGCGATTTCGGCGTCGGCGCCTCGACGCGCAACGGCGGCATGATCTCGGGCGGCACCAATCTCGGCAAGGGTCTGGGCGGCAAGAGCCCGATCGCCGAGGAGTTCGAGCGCCAAGAAGGCCGAGCTGATGGGCGCGGGCGCCGATTCGCTCACCGTGCTCGAGGACATCATCGCCCGCGAGAAGATCGAGTGCGGCCTGCACAAGAACGGCCGCTTCGTCGGCGCCTGGACGCCGCGCCACTATGACGATCTCGCGACCAAGGTCGAGATCTACAACAAGTACGCCAACGCCGGCGCCTCGATGGTGCCGCGCGAGCGCCAGCGCGAGTTCATCGCCTCGGACTACTACTACGGCGGCATGCATGCCACGCGCGCCGGCCATCTGCATCCCGCGCTCTACTACAAGGGCCTGCTCGAGGCGGCACACCGCGCCGGCGCCGATCCTGTGCGCGCAGTGTCGAGGCCGAGCGCATCGAGAAGACGCGCGACGGGCTGGCGCGTGCTGACGGCCAAGGGGCCGATCGAGTGCCAGCGAGGTCGTGGTCGCGACCAACGGCTACTACCGGCGATCTGACGCCGCGGCTGAAGCGCCGCGTCGTGCCGGTGGCGAGCCACATCATCGCCACCGAGGACCTGCCCGAGCCGGCCGACAAGATGCTGATCCCCGAGCATGCGCGCGGTCGGCGACACCAAGCGGGTGCTGACCTATTACCGGCCCTCGCCCGACGGCAAGCGGCTGATCTTCGGCGGCCGCGCGCGCTTCACCGCGGCGCCGCCGGAAGTGAGCGCGCCGGCGCTCTACCAGTACATGATCGACCGCTTCCCGCAGCTCGACGGCATCCGCATCACCCATGTGTGGACGGGCAACGTCGCCTTCGCGCTCGACTACATGCCGCACATGGGCACCGACCAGGGCATGCACTACCTGCTGGCCTGCAACGGCAATGGCGTCGCCATGATGACCTATCTCGGCACCCAGACCGCCAAGAAGATCGCCGGCGGCCGCAACGCGCCGATCAACCCGCTCGACGGCCGCGACTTCCCCGAGCATGCCGCTCTACAACGGCGATCCTCGTGGTTCCTGCCGATGATCGGCGCCTGGTACCGCACGCGCGACTGGATCGACCGCCGGTCATGGCGGCGTGATGGCCGCCTTGCCCGTCACCCTGAGGACGTCGAGTCGGCCGCCGCGCGCATCGGCGGCGCGGTGGTGCACACGCCCTGCCTGCGCAGCGAGACGCTGTCGCGCATCGCCAAGGCCGACGTCTGGATCAAGTTCGAGAACCTGCAGTTCACCGCCTCGTTCAAGGAGCGCGGCGCGCTCAACACGCTGCTGCAGCTCACGCCGGAGGAGCGCAAGCGCGGCGTGATCGCCATGTCGGCCGGCAACCACGCCCAGGGCGTCGCCTATCACGCCGGCCGGCTCGGCATTCCCGCCACCATCGTCATGCCGTCCTTCACGCCCAACACCAAGGTCGACGCACACGCGCGGCCACGGCGCGCGGTCGTGCTGCACGGCGACACGCTGGCCGAGGCCGGCCACCGAGGCGCATCGCCTGGCCGCACGCCGAGAAGCCTGGTGTTCGTGCATCCCTACGACGATCCGCGCATCATCGCGGGCCAGGGCACGATCGCGCTCGAGATGCTGCAGGACGCGCCCGAGCTCGACACGCTGGTGGTCGCCGGTGGGCGGCGGCGGCATGATCGCGGGCTGCGCCGTGGCGGCGCGCGGGCTGAAGCCCGACATCAAGGTGATCGGCGTCGAGACCGGCGGGCTACTCGGCCATGCGCCAGCTGCTCGCCGGCGAGCCGGTGACGGCGGGCGGCGACACCATCGCCGAGGGCATCGCGGTGCGCGATATCGGCAAGCTGCCGCTCGCCATCTGCCAGCGCCCTGCTCGACCAGTGTGCTGACGGTCGACGAGGTGGCGATCGAGCGCGCCATCGCGCTGTTCCTCGAGGTCGAGAAGACGGTGGCCGAAGGCGCGGGCGCCGCGGGACTCGGCCGCCCTGCTCGCCTATCCGCAGCATTTCACCGGCCGCAAGGTCGGCCTGGTGCTGATGCGGCGGCAACATCGACACCCGCCTGCTCGCCTCGGTGCTGCTGCGCGGCCTGGTGCGCGACGGCCGCATCGTGCGCCTGCGGCTGATGATCGGCGACGCTGCCCGGCCAGCTCGCCCGCGTCGCCGGCCTCATCGGCAAGGCCGGCGGCAACATCGTCGAGGTCCAGCACCAGCGCCTGTTCGGCGTCGTGTCGCCAAGGCGACCGAGCTCGACGTCACCGTCGGAAACCCGCGGCCGCGACCATATCGCGCGAGCTGGTGGCGGCCCTGTCAGGCCGAGGGATTCAAGGTCCGGGTGCTGGAGGGCGCGGACGCGTAAATCCGCCGCTTTCACCCCACCGCGCGGGGTCTAAAAGACCCGCCATGTCCGCCGCCCCTCACTACGTTCCCTCGCCCACGCCCGACCTCGCCCGCATCGAACGGGCGCTGATCTCCGTCTCCGACAAGGCAGGCCTGGTCGAGCTCGGCAAGGCGCTGGCGGCGCACGGCGTCGAAATCCTGTCGACCGGCGGCTCGGCTGAAGGCGTTGCGCGAGGCCGGGCGTCGAAGGTGATCGAGGTGAGCGACCACACCGGCTTCCCGAGATCATGGACGGCCGGGTGAAGACCCTGCAGCCCGCGATCCATGGCGGCATCCTGGCGCGCCGCACCGACGCCGGGCACAGGAAGGCGATGAGCCGACCACAAGATCGCCGGCATCGATCTCGTGGTGGTGAACCTCTATCCCTTCGAGGCCACGGTGGCGCGCGGCGCCGACTTCGCGACCTGCGTCGAGAACATCGACATCGGCGGCCCGGCGCTGATCCGCGCCTCGGCCAAGAACCACGACTTCGTCACGGTCGTCGTCGATCCGGCCGACTACGCCGCGGTGATCGCCGAGCTCGGCGCCAACAAGGGCGCCACGACCCTGGCGCTGCGCCGCAAGCTCGCCGCCAAGGCCTATGCCCGCACCGCCTCCTACGACTCCGGCGATCGCCAGCTGGTTCGCCAAGCAGCAGGGCGAGACCTTCCCCGAGCGGCTGACCTCGCCGGCCGAGCGCGTGCAGACCCTGCGCTACGGCGAGAACCCGCACCAGCAGGCGGCCTTCTATTCCGACGGCAGCAAGCGGCCGGGCATCGCCACCGCGCGCATGGTCCAGGGCAAGGAGCTTTCCTACAACAACATCGGCGACACCGAGGCGGCCTACGAATGCGTGGCCGAGTTCAAGGAGCCCGCCGTCGTCGTGGTGAAGCACGCCAATCCCTGCGGCGTCGCCGATCGGCCAGGACCAGTACAGCGCCTACCTGAAGGCCTATGCCTGCGATCCCGTGTCGATCTACGGCGGCATCGTGGCGGTCAACACGACGCTCGAAGCGCAGACAGCGCGAAGACCTCGCCAAGCGCTTCCTCGAAGTCGTGATCGCACCCGACGCGACGCGCGGAAGCGCTGGCCATCCTGGCCAAGCGACAGAACGTGCGCGTGCTGCTGGCCGGCACCCTGCCCGATCCGTCGAGCGCCGGCATGACCCTGAAGAGCGTGGGCGGCGGCTACCTCGCTGCAGAGCCGCGACAACGGCCACGTGAAGCAAGAGCGACCTCAAGGTCGTGACCAAGCGCGCGCCGACGGCGAAGGAACTCGACGACCTGCTGTTCGCCTTCACCGTCTGCAAGCACGTGAAGTCGAACGCCATCGTCTACGCCAAGGACGGCGCCACGGTGGGCGTGGGCGCGGGCCAGATGAACCGCCGCGACAGCTCGCGCATCGCCGCCATCCGCGCCGCCGAAGCGGGCGAGCTGGCGGGGCTGAAGGAAAGCCCGGCGATCGGCAGCGTCGTGGCCTCGGACGCCTTCTTCCCCTTCGCCGACGGGCTTCTGGCCGCGGCCGAAGCCGGCGCCACGGCGGTCATCCAGCCCGGCGGCTCGATGCGCGACAAGGAAGTGATCGAGGCGGCCGACGAGAAGGGCCTCGCCATGGTCTTCACCGGCATGCGCCACTTCCGGCACTGATGGCGGCGATCAGGCGATCAGTCGAGCTCGTAGAGGTCGCTGACGGCGTCGGCCACCATGCGGTTGGCCATGTCCATCAGCAGCACGTCGTTGTCGACCCGGACATAGTCGTAGCCCGGCGGCACCGGCGCGAGCTGCTGCACGAGCACGGGCGGCAGCGGCGTAGTAGACGACCGTCGGCGGCAGCGGCTGGCCCACGACCCAGAGCTGTCCTGGCCTGGCCCGGCGGCAGGCAGCCATTGCCCTTCTTGGCCAGACCCGGCGGGCAGCGGCCGGCTCACGAACTCCGTGCGGTAGTAGGTGTAGACGATGGTGCGGTCGCGGTCGGGCACGATCACGCGCACCGGCTGGGCACGACGACCGTCTGGCCGGGCGGGCCGTGGCCGCGTCCATGGCCCTTGTCCTTTGTCCTTGTCCGCCCAGGCCGAGCGAGGCGAATCCGGCACAGAGGGCCGGAATGACCAAAAAGAGAGCGGCGCGCATGACAGGTCCTCCCTGCAGCCGATGAAACGCCACACTGGCTGCAAGGTTCCTCTACACGGTGCCGAGCCGGAAGGCCTGTGGCCGGACGGTGACCATCGACGGCTGGCGACCTACTCGGACCATGGCCGCCAATTGCCGAAATACTCCTTCGCCCATTTCTGATTGTGCCGACGGGGTATGCGTTTCGATCCGCTTCTGGACAATCACCTGATAGCCACGATGAATGACGCCGTGATCTCGTCGGAAAAGATGTCCAGGAAGGCATCGATGGCCATGCGAGGCATGAGCCGGGGGTCGTTGTAGAGGAACCACTCGCATAGTCGTCGAAGACCATGACGCCACTGCCCGGGCCAACAGCGGCCACGCATGAACGGCGTCCCGGAGAACGGCTTTGGCCGTGTGCGCTCCGTCAACGTAGATCAGCTGGCTGCCGCCTTCGATCCTGGCGGGGCAATCCGCCGGTAGTTTCTCGACGCTCTCGCCAATCCAGCGGATGCGACCATCCTTCCGGATGCGCCTCTGGAATTTCTCCCTCACGCGGCACAAGGCGGCGGCGCGAGAATTCCGTGCTGCCGCCACCGGCTTCGTAAGTGATCGATGCAATACAGCGACCCGGACGGCTTCAGGATGTTCCCGCGATGAACAGCGGTGTCGCCCTCAAATGAGCCGGATCTCGATGGCCTGGCTGACCTTTCCGAACACAGGATGGGATGGCGTTTCCGCCACAGCGCCTTCGGCTTGACGCGCTGCGCCAGAAGGCATCGCGGTCTTGCTGGTTCATTGCACCCGTCATTGCTGACATAAACTGACAGCAGGCCGCGGTAGGAATATCAATCGTGTCGCGCGCCCAACGTCTTCTCGACCTGATCCAGGTGCTGCGCCGGCATCGCCATCCGGTGAGCGGGGCGACGCTCGCCGAGGCGACCGGCGTGTCGCTGCGCACGCTCTATCGCGACATCGAGACTGCTCGAAGGCCGAGGGCGCGCATATCGATGGCGAGGCCGGCGTCGGCTACGTGCTGCGCCCGGGCTTCATGCTGCCGCCGCTGATGTTCAGCGAGGAGGAGATCGAGGCGCTGGTGCTGGGCTCGCGCTGGGTGCACCAGCGCGCCGATCGCGCGCTGGCCGATGCCGCGGCCAACGTGCTGGCCAAGATCGGCGCCGTGCTGCCCAAGGACCTGCGCGAGACGCTCGGACGATCCGGCCTGCTGATCGGGCCGGGCGATCCCATTGCCGCGGGCGATGCGCAGCTGCCCAAGATCCGCCAGGCCATCCGCACCGAGCGCAAGATCGGCCTCTGCCTATCGCGACAACAACGGCGCCGACAGCAGGCGCACCATCTGGCCGTTCGCCTTGAGCTTCTTCGAGAAGGTGCGCGTGGTGGTGGCATGGTGCGAGCTGCGCGAGGACTATCGCCACTTCCGCACCGACCGCATCGTCGTGCTGAACATGACTGAGAAGCGCTATCCGCGCCGCCGCCAGGCACATGCTCAAGGAAATGCGCGCGAGCGCGAGCTGACGAAGGAAGCCAGCGAGAATCGCGCCTCGGTCAGCGCGAGCCATCCGGATTTGCTGCTGACATAATCTGACAGCTGCCGCGCTTATGGTGGGTTCATCAACGATCGAGGAGAATCCCCATGAGCAGGGAACTGGTTGGCGGTCGCATCCGCCGAGCATGTCGAGATCGGGCGCAACGAGGGTTTCATGCAGGTCTGCCACGGCAAGGCCTGACGCCGCTGCGACGCATCCAGCCCGGCGATCGCGTCGTCTACTACTCGCCCAACCGCACCTATTCGCCGAGCCACGCCGCGCGCAGCAGGGACCGGCTGCAGGCCTTCACCGCCATCGGCACGGTCAAGCAGGGCAAGCCGTACCAGGCCGACATGGGCCGTGGCTTCCATCCCTTCCGCCGCGACGTCGCCTGGCACGAGGCGGAGTCGATGCCGCTCGCGCGCTGCAGGATCAGCTCGGCCTTCACCCGGGAGAAGAACTGGGGCTATCGGCTGCGCCAGGGTCGTGGTCGAGATCAGCGACGCCGACATGACGGCGATCGCCGAGGCGATGTTCACAGCCGCGGCAGAACCTCGTCGGCTAGCAGCCTGAAGGTATCGCGGCTGAGCGGCGCGCACATCAGGTAGTTCAGCCCGATCTCCTCCTTGAGGCGCGCGATCTGATCGATCAGACCGACGCCGGCGTGCCGTGCAGGATGACGCTGTCGACGTAGTGCTGCGCCGGGTCCTTGCCGTCGTAGGTGCGCGCTGCAGTGGATCTTGCGATGCGCATGCTGCGGGCCGGCATAGGCATCGACCAGCCATTGCGCGCCGCGGCGGGCGACGGCCTCTCGGCCTCGGCCGTGGTCGGCGCCAGCGCCAGCAGCCGCGCCATCGGGATGTCGCGGCCCTGCATCGGAGAAGCCCGCCTCGGCGAGCTTCTCGGCGTAGCGCCGGCGCTTGGCGCCCAGCTCCGGTCGTCGAGGCGTGCGGGTCCATCAGGATGGAGAAGCCGCGGCTCGCCGCCCAGTCGATGGCGCTCTCCGAGCGTCGCCGCCATCCAGACCGGCGGATGCGGCCGCTGCAGCGGCTTGGGCAGCACCTCGATGTCGTCGAAGCGAGAAGTGCGTGCCGCTGAAGCTGAAGCGCTCCTGCGTCCAGGCCTTGCAGGACGATCTCGACGGCCTCGCGGAAGCGCTCGGCGCTTTCCTCCGGCGGCACGCCGAAGGCGTTGAACTCCGACGGCGCGAAGCCGCGGCCGGCGCCCCAGTTGACGCGGCCGCCCGACAGCATGTCGAGCAGCGCCACCTCTCGGCGAGCCGCAGCGGATGGTAGAGCGCGGCCAGCGACACCGCCGTGCCGATGCGCAGGCGCTTGGTGCGCGCCGCGGCCAGCGCGCCCAGCATGTGCACCGACGGGACAGACGCTGAAGGTCGTGAAGTGATGCTCGGCCAGCCACACCGCGTCGAAGCCGCCGCGGTCCATGATCTCGATGCGCTCGAGCGCGCGGGCATAGACCTCTTCCAGCGGCCCGTGCCGGCCGGGCCAGCTGAAGAACTGCAGGACGCCCAGCTTCATGCGTCATTCGGCCTTGATGCCCGCGGCCTTGACGATCGGCCACCACTTCTCGATCTCGGCCTTCTGGAAGGCAGCGAGCGCCTGCGGCGTCTGCTGGTCGACGGGCGGGATGTCCTGGCCGAGCGCGGCGAGCTTCTCCCGCGTGCCGGGCTCGGCCAGCGCCTTCACGACGGCGGCGTTCAGCTTGGCGATGACGTCGCGCCGGCGTGCCCTCGGCGCCCACAGCGCCGTGCCATACCGAGATATGGAGGCCGGGCAGGCCGGCCTCGTCGACGGTCGGCACGTCGGGCGCCGACGGCAGGCGCTCTCGGCTCGTGACCGCGAAGGCCTTGATCGTGCCGGCGCGCAGCTGCGGCAGCGACGTTGGACGCCTGGTCGATCATGATGTCGATCTGGCCGGCCACCAGATCGCGCATCGCCGGCGCCGTGCCGCGATAGGGCACGAACTGGAACTGCGTGCCGGTCATCTTCTGGAAGAAGATGCCGGAGATGTGCGCCGGGCTGCCGACGCCGCCGGTGCCGGCCGTCGCCTTGTCGGGGTTGGCCTTCAGCCAGGCGATCAGCTCCTTGCAGGTCGTTGGCCGGCAAGGTCTCTTGCGGCTGACGATCAGCATCGGGCCGGTGACGATCATGGCGACCGGCGCGAAGTCGGCGCAGCAAGATCGTACTGCAGCGCGGTAGGTCGCGCCGTTCAGCACGTAGTGCGCTCCACTGGCCGATGCCGAGCGTGTAGCCGTCGGGCGTCGCGCGCGCGACCTTGCCGACGCCGATCGAGCCGCCGGCACCCGCGACATTGTCGACCACGACGGTCCGGCCGCAGGCTGGCGCCCATGCGCTCGGCAAGCACGCGGCCGATCGCGTCGGTCGGACCGCCGGCCGAGGCCGGCACGATCATGGTGACGGGACGCGACGGATAGAGGTTGAGCAACAGCCGGGGGCGCCGCTGCTAAGGCGGCGACGCTCGCGGCCAAAGGAGCCATCGGCGCGGCGGGTTCATTGTTTCCTCCCGTCCGGGATAGAGCACGCCCCCCGCGTGGGCAAGCTACCGCCGAAAACGGGCGTTCGCACTCGCCAAAGAGAGTGTCGCTGACTGCGAGATTGACAGTGAACCGCAGCACAACCACATGTCCAACTTGCCGATGCACTGATCGCGGGGGAGTCGCTGTTGTCCGTTCGTCGCCTGCTGACTGGTCGGCCTACTTCCATTCGTTTCTCCCGCAGGCTTCGCCCAAGGCGGTCCGCCGGCCATGCCGGTCAGCGTCGCCCCGCCGATCGCCAAGCGCGTCACGCAGTGGGACGAGTTCTCCGGGCGCTTCGAGGCGGTCGCCTCGGTCGAGGTGCGCGCGCGCGTCTCGGGCTTCATCGACAGAGCTGCATTTCAAGCGACGGCCAGCTCGTCAATGTCGGCGATCCTGCTGTTCACCATCGACAAGCGGCCGTTCGAGATCGCCGTCGAAAGCGCCAAGGCAGACGTCGCGCGCAACAAGGCGCAGGTCGATCTGGCCGAGCTGCAGGTCCAGCGCGGCGCCTCGCTGATCACGTCGCAGCACCATCACCGACGCCGGAGAACGACCAGCGCAAGGCCAACCTCGCCGTGGCGCGCGCCCAGCTCAAGGCGGCCGAGGCGGCCCTGCGCTCGGCCGAGCTCAACCTCGACTGGACCGACGTGCGCGCGCCGATGGCCGGCCGCATCTCCGACCGCAAGGTCGATGCCGGCAACCTGATCCAGGGCGGCCAGCAGGGCGCCACCCTGCTCGCCACCATCGTCACCCTCGATCCCATCCGCTTCGTGTTCGACGTCTCGGAGTCCGACTATCTGCGCTACACCGCGCCTCTTCCTGTCGGGCGCGCTGGCCTCGTCGCGCGATCAGTCAATCCCGGTGCGCATCCGGCTGGCCGACGAGACCGAATGGACGCGCACCGGCAAGGTCGACTTCGTCGACAACACGCTTGAGCCCGCGCTCCGGGCACCATCCGCACCCGCGCCGTCGTCGAGAACAAGAACCAGCTCCTGACGCCCGGCATCTTCGGCCGCGTGCAGCTGTTTGGCGGCGAGTACGATGCGCCTGATGATCCCCGATCTCGGCGATCGTCTCCGACCAGTCGCGCAAGATCGTGTTCACGGTCGGCGACGACAACGTGGTGCAGGCCAAGCCGGTGACCCTGGGTCCGATCGTCGACGGGCTGCGGGTCGTGCGCGAGGGCCTGGCGGCCACCGACCAGGTGGTGCTGGACGGACTCGCCAACCCGATGGTGCGGCCGGGCGCCAAGGTCGTGCCGCAAAAGGGTGAGATCACCACCGCCAAAGCCAACGTAGATCAAGCGACCGTCAGCCCATGCGTTTTCCCATTTCTTCATCGACCGGCCGATCTTCGCCTCGGTCCTGTCGATCATCATCCTGATCGTGGGCGCCATCGCCCAGCGCAACCTGCCGGTCGCGGAATATCCCGAGATCGCCCCGCCCACGGTCAACGTCACGGCGACCTATCCCGGCGCCTCGGCCGAGGTCATCGCCGCAACCGTCGCCACGCCGCTCGAGCTCGAGATCAACGGCGTCGACGACATGCTCTACATCAACTCGCAGTCGACCGGCGACGGGCGGCTGTCGATCAACGTCGTGTTCAAGCCCGGCGTCGACATCGACCAGGCGCAGGTCAACGTGCAGAACCGCGTCGCCGTCGCCCAGCCGCGCCTGCCCGAGGACGTGCAGCGGCTGGGCATCGTGGTGCGCAAGGCCTCGCCCGACCTGATGATGGTCGTGCACATGACCTCGCCCGACGGCAGCCGCGACCAGCAATACATCTCCAACTACGCCACGCTCTACGTGAAGGACGTGCTGGGCCGCGTCGACGGCGTCGGCAACGTGCTGGTGTTCGGCGCGCGCGACTATTCCGATGCGCGTGTGGCTCGATCCGGCGCGCGTGGCCGCGCCACAATCTGACGGCCGGCGAGGTCATGCTGGCGCATGCGCGCCGCCAACCTGCAGGTCGCCGCCGGCTCCATCAACCAGGCGCCCGCCGTATCGCCCGGCGGCTTCACGCTGTCGGTGCAGACCCTGGGCCGGCTGACGCTCGCCGGAGGAGTTCGGCAACATCGTGCTGCGCGCCGAGACCGACGGCTCGGTGACCGCGCCTGCGCGACGTCGCCCGCATCGAGCTGGGCGCGCAGGACTACACGCTGAACGCCTATCTCGACAACAAGAACGCCACGGCGCTCGCCATCTTCCAGCGCCCCGGCTCGAACGCGCTCGCCACCTCGGCCGGCGTCAAGGCGGCGATGGAGCACCTCAAGAAGAGCTTCCCGACCGGCCTCGACTATTCGGTGGTCTACAATCCGACGGAGTTCATCCAGGCCTCGGTCGACGCGGTGATCGAGACCCTGTTCGAGGCGCTGCTGCTGGTCGTGATCGTGGTGATCGTGTTCCTGCAGACCTGGCGGGCGGCGATCATCCCGCTGCTCGCCATCCCGGTGTCGCTGATCGGCTCGTTCGCCGTGATGGCGGCGGTCGGCATCTCGTTCAACACGCTGTCGCTGTTCGGCCTGGTGCTGGCGATCGGCATCGTCGTCGACGACGCCATCGTCGTGGTCGAGAACGTCGAGCGCTACCTGACGCAGGGCATGTCGCCCAAGGCGGCGGCGCACAAGACCATGGACGAGGTGGGCGGCGCGCTGATCGCCATCTCGCTGGTGCTGATCGCGGTGTTCCTGCCGACCGCCTTCATCACCGGCCTGCAGGGCACCTTCTACAAGCAGTTCGCCATCACCATCGCCGCCTCGACGGCGATCTCGGCCTTCGTCTCGCTGACGCTGTCGCCCGCCATGGCGGCGCTGCTGCTCAAGACCCACGCGCTGTCGCATATCGACAAGCCCAAGCCCACGCTGATGGAGCGGCTGGCCTGGCCGCTCAACTGGTTTCTTCCGCCAGTTCAACCGCGGCTTCGAGGCGCTGTCGAACTTCTACGGCCGCGCCACGGCGCGGCTGATCCGCATGGCGACGATCGTCCTGGTCGTCTATGCCGGCCTGCTGGGCCTTGCCGGCTAGCGGCTGGTCGGCGACGCCGACCGGCCTGATCCCGCAGCTCGACCGTTCCTACCTGATCGCCGCCATGCAGCTTCCCGCGGGCGCGACCCTGGAGCGCGCCGACAAGCTGGTGCGCCAGGCGTCGGAGATGATCATGGCGACGCCGGGCGTGATCGCACGCCGTGGCTTTCGTCGGCTTCGACGGCGCCACCTTCACCAACGCGCCCAACACCGGCGTGATCTTCGTCACCCTGAAGCCGTTCGAGCAGCGGCGCGACGAGCCCAAGGACAAGATCCTGGCCGACCTCGCGCGGCAAGATGTTCTCGCTGCGCGAGGCCTTCGTGTTCGTGCTCGAGCCGCCCTCGGTGCCCGGCATCGGCACCGGCGGCGGCCTGAAGGGCTACGTCCAGGATCGCGCCGCGCGCGGCCTGCCGGCGCTCGAGGGCGCCACCTGGGCGCTGGCCGGCGCCGCCGGCCAGACGCCCGGCCTGACCCAGGCCTTCACGCTGTTCAGCACGAAGCACGCCGCAGATCTGGGCCGAGATCGACCGCACCAAGGCCGAGCAGCTGGGCGTGCCGATCGGGCGCGTGTTCGAGACGCTGTCGGTCTACATGGGCTCGGCCTACGTCAACGACTTCAACATCCTCGGCCGCACCTATCAGCGTGACGGCGCAGGCCGACGATCCCTATCGACTGACCCTGCGCGACGTCGCCAACCTCAAGACGCGCAGCGACAGCGGCGAGATGGTGCCGATCGGCTCGGTGGCGACCTTCTCCGACACCACAGGCCCCTACCGCGTGGCGCGCTACAATCTCTATCCCGCGGCCGAGGTGCAGGTGGCGCTGCTGCGCGGCTTCTCCTCGGGCCAGGGCATCGCCGCCATGGAAGGGCTGGCCGACAAGGTGCTGCCCTCGGGCTTCGGCTTCGAATGGACCGAGATCGCGCTGCAGGAAAGCTCGCCGGCAACACCGCGATCCTGGCCTTCGGCCTGGCCGTGGTCTTCGTCTTCCTGCTGCTGGCCGCCCTCTACGAGAGCTGGCTGCTGCCGCTCGCCGTCATCCTGATCGTGCCGATGTGCGTGCTGGCCGCCATGATCGGCGTCAACATCCGCGGGCTCGACCGCAACGTCCTGGTCGAGATCGGCCTGGTCGTGCTGGTGGGCCTGGCCGCCAAGAACGCCATCCTGATCGTGGAATTCGCCAAGCAGGCGCACGAGGCCGGCATGACCCGCTACGACGCGGCGGTGAGCGCCGCCAAGACGCGGCTGCGGCCCATCCTCATGACCTCGCTCGCCTTCATCCTGGGCGTGGTGCCGCTGGTGGTGAGCTTCGGCGCCGGCGCCGAGATGCGCCAGTCGCTGGGCACCGCGGTGTTCTTCGGCATGCTGGGCGTCACCTTCTTCGGCCTGGTCTTCACGCCGGTGTTCTA
>ERZ1370068.1913-contig-11868_pt1 | contig 51477 bp, 68 predicted proteins | sample MGYA00561227_ERZ1370068 | MGnify/ENA primary metagenome ERZ1370068 (study PRJEB38410, sample SAMEA6850437) | metagenome | study: Metagenomic assessment of the ecological functions of the soil: analysis of the soil microbiota associated with the... | reverse complement strand
TTGTGCTTCGTTCAGTTGCATTATTGTTCACCATGTCGCGCAAGCGCTGCCACCAGTGTGCGGCTACTGATTGGGAAAAGGCCGGTGTGTAACTCCATGGTGCGTCTCGGTCGCGCGGCGAGATCGCGCGCGATCAGCAACGTCCACTTGTCGCCAATCATCTGCAACGCGCCGGAGATTGGACAACCATCAATTTGGCGTCGTCGCAACTGATTACACCCCGTAATGGAAACTCAGCTTCAGGTTATGGCTTCACCACAGTTATTTCGCGGCTTGGTAGTGTTATAGCCACCGTTTTCAACCGGCTTTCCGTCTTTGTCCAACAACTCGACGAGGCACCGTGTGCTTGCCGTTGATCCAACCCGACAGCCAGATCGGCTCCCACTTGTCGATAAACTTCGGCTCGTCGTCGTCAACGATGTATCTGACGCGATACTCGCCGCCGTCACCCTTCAACTTTGCGCCCGGTAAGCCAGAAGTCGATCATTGATCGGATCGGCGTCTGCATCTTTGTATTCGCCCTTGGGACGGCTGTAGGTCAACAGCGGCTTGGTCGGATCGACGCTCGCCGGCCGCGCTGGCCGGCGAAATCCTTGCCTTCACGCGGTGCGGCGGTAGCCGGTACTGTTGTTGATTTGCCATCGTCTGGCCGCTGTTAGTCGTTGTCGGCTTCGCGGCGTCGCCGCCGCCCTTGACGGTAAATGTCGCCATCTGAAATGCACCGTCGTCTTTGTAGCTTTCATGCCAGGGACGCGACGGGAAACACTCGTAACGTGTGTTTGCCTGCTACAACATTGCGCAACTCAAATGGCTGGCCCAACTCGTAGTAAGCCTCGTAGGGTTGGTTGTCGAGTATGACGTGGATGTGATTACCCTTGCCGGTCGCCGGATCCTTGTGCGGCATGTAGCCCTTCAAGTCGCCGCTGAGATCGAGCTTTACTTCGACTTTAGAACCGGCGATTACCGCATCTTTTGCCGGTGAGACGATCTTCAAGGTGGGCTGGGCTTCGTCCTGTTCGCCGCGCGCTTTCATCAAATCCAAAATCTTTGCGGTCTGCGCCACCACCGTCGAGTTTCTGCGTCGGCGGCGGCGTCACCGTGCTGGTCGCAGTGGTGCTTGGCATTGTCTGGAGTTACCTGCGACATGAAGTAAACAAGAGCGCGCAAGCCAACATGGCCAGCGACGCGGGAAGAAGTTTTCTGTATTGTGCCCATGTTGTGCCTCCGAGAACAAACGACTTGAGATGAATCGAACATGAATTTTCGGTAAGTGTACTCTGACAGCGACGGTTAGCCAATCAGGTAGCAGGAGGCAGGCCGCAGGAGCAGGGAGGCAGGTAAGAAAGCGTTCCCGTCTTCGTGGTCCTGCCTCCTGCCCACTGCCTCCTGCCTCCTATCTCTTACGCTCCACGCGCTGCGCGCTGTGCATCTTCTGCTGCAGCCGCTTCTCAACCGTCGTCCAATCGATGTTTGAGAAGAACGCCTCGATATACTTCGGACGCTCGGCGGGTTTGTAGTCGAGCAGATACGCATGCTCCCAAACGTCCATCACCAGCATCGGCGCGAAGCCGGCGACGTTGCCGGTTTCATGAAGCGTGATCCAATGATTTGATAAGCCGCCCGTTCGCAGGGTTCTGATTACAGATGGCCCAACCGACGCCGCGCATCTTGCCGATGCCGACAAAGTCTGCTTTCCAAATTTCATAGCTGCCGAAGCTCGACTCCGCGGCCTTAACAAACTTTGCCGTGCGATCGGGATCGCCAATGCCGCCGCCGCTCTTCAGATTGTCGAAGTAGTATTCGTGCAGCACCATCCCGTTGTACTCAAAACCCAGCCGCCGCGTCAGCTCGGAGTAGGCCGGCATCTCCTCCTGATCCACCTTGCCGTCCTCGATGAACTTCGCAATCGTTTCCGGTCAGACTTGTTTGTCTCTTTGACGTAGCCTTCGTAGAGCTTGAAGTGCATTTCCAGCGTTTCATCGGAAATGCCATTGAGGCCGCTCAGATTGAACTCGCGCGCCTTGTAAGCAGTCGTCGTACTCATTCCATCATACCTCCAATTGATATTAGAGCCTGGGAGCAAAGTATCTTGACAACAACAGTGGGCAAACGCCAGTCTGTTGTTAGGGATCGTAGGATCAGACTATTGCGCGCGAGTGTGGCGAATGCGTGGAGAGGCTGAGGAATTAGTGTGACGGAGAAAGAGAGCAGGAGCAGAGCTGCAGGAAGGCAAGCAAAAGGGGCAGAAGCGGAATCCGTTACTCGCTGCTCCTGCCTCCTGCTCCTGCCGTACTGGCTCTTATTTACCGAAGATGACCCAATCGCCGTGTGATGTACCCATGAACAGCAACAACGGCAGCGACAGCCAGGCATTCGTGCGCGAGGCGATAAAGGCCTGACGCGCCAGTTCCGGCGGCGCGGCCGGTCCGGTGCCTGCAGTTGCCGCGAGGATGCGCTTGTTGTTGGGCCAGATTATGCCCCAGACGTTGAGCATCATCACGATCCCGTACGCGCCGCCGATACCGATCGAGTAAGTCTTGTTGCTGGCAAAACTCTCGCCGCCGACGGTTAGCATGCCGGTGAAAAACTTCAGCAGATGCCCACGAGAAAAAGCGACCAGAATGAACATCACGACTGCATACACGCGACCGTCTTTAATCAGCGCCGGCACCTTCTTGATGATGACAAACTCAACGACGAACAGAACGATCGGATAAGTCAGCCACGCGACGAGCACCACACCAAAGGTTGACGTTGCCGCCGCCTAGCGCGTTGGCGTTGTTGACATCAGCTTTGAGCGATGTACATCGCGAAATAGGCAAGGCCGGCGAGTACCGTCACCACTGCGCCCCAACGGAAAATACCAAAGCGCGCGTCCCAGCAGATCCGGATTTACCTTTTTCTTGGTGTCCGGCATCGAGTGCCTTTTGGACTGGCACGTTGACGAGGTTGAAAAAGTAGAGCAGACCAATCCAGGTGATGCCGGCAACGAAGTGGGCCCATCGCAAGCCAATGCGCAGAATATCTGTCGTGGTCGGAGCGATGAAACAAATCCTGGAACATAGCCAGACTGACGGGAGATGAGCAGTTGACTCAATTAACATTCAGAAACCTCCGTAGTAGTGACAGGCATTCCTGCCTGTCTCGATTCGCCGATCAGGTTTTCGGGAGACAGACAGGAATGTCTGTCCTATACTTGTTATGGATTACGCGCGAAGATTACACCTTGATTAGTGCACCTTGCAACATCGAGTTGAACTACTCGTCAAACGGACGCGGGCCGGCATCCATTCCTCTAACGCTGGCCTGATTGATCACGCGAACGCTCAGGTCATTATGCACACGAATTTGGCACGAGAGGCGCACGTTGTCGGCGAGTTCAGCCTCCATGGCGAGACGATTGCGTTCGAGCTCGCGCATTTCACCGGGCTCGCCCGCCAGAACTTCCACACGGCAGGTGGTGCAGCGCGCGTTGCCACCACAGCGATGGAGAATGTCGATTCCGGCATCTTCGATCACCAGAACCAACTTTTTCCCTTCGGGCGCTTCGATGGACTGTTCGCCAGTCGCAGTTGTTGCTTGAATCTTGGGCATTCGTCATTACTCCGTTAATCTTTGAATTTTGATTGCAACTGAATTTGGCACAAGAGCGGTCAGCGAGCAAGCGCTGGGCAAATCAATCAAGTCAAATTAGCCGCGGATTCACGCGGATTCACGCAGACTACGAAAGAGACTTAGCAGTTTCAAACTTGATCTCGCGGCTGATTTTTCTCATAGCTTCAACTCCATAAACAGCGCGCTCTCCACCGGATTGCTGTAGTAAGGCCCGATTTCTTTGAAACCCAATGAGCGGTACATGGCAATGGCGCGGTCCATCTTGCCTGGTAAGGTGTCGAGTCGCACGCGCTTATAGCCGATCTCACGCGCAGCCAGGATAATCGCCTCGGCCAGAGTATGGCCCAAACCTGTTCCCCGAAATCCAGGACGAACATAGAGGCGCTTCATTTCACAAACGCCATCCGCAATTTTTCGTAGCGCCACGCAACCAGCAGTCTGCGTTTCATCAATCGCTATAAGCAAGCGTCCGGCGGGTGGTACGTAGCCGCCGGGCAACTCAGCCAGCTCTTTCTCGAAGCTTTGGAAGCAAAGGTCTATTCCGAGCGCCGACGGCGTATTCTTCAAATAATTCCCGAGCGCGACCAATCTCTTCCGCAGACTGGGCTTGTATCAATTTCATGAGGAAACAAGAAACGCTTTAGTGCGAAAAGGCCCGGTAGTCTCTTTGGAAGAGACTACCGAGCCGAAATCGCGCACCGCGCTATTGTGGGACAAACATTCTCGTCTGTCCTTTTTGGTCGACGACAGGCAGAATGCCTGCCATGCGTAGTTTATGCTGTGAACGAAGTGCCGCAACCACAGCTGCCCGTAGCATTCGGATTCGTAAACGTAAACCCTGATCCCATCACACCCGTGACGTAGTCGATCTGGACGCCGTTCAGGCATTGACCGCTAAACATGTCGACGAAAAGCTTGACGCCCTTTCATCGAGAATGAAATCGCCCTGCCGCGAATCCTCTTCAATATTCAAACTGTACTGAAAACCCGAGCAGCCGCCTGGGACGACCCGAACGCGAAGTCCGGCAGTCTCAGGAAGACCCTCTTCGCCGGACATAAACTTCTTGATCTCAGCAACCGCACTATCGGTGACGTGTAGCGTCATCGCAGGGGCGGCGGTTGGTGCTTCAGTTGAAGTTGTGGTGGTTTGTGTAGACATGCCTTAAAAACCTCCTTCTTTATCAATTATTGCAATAAAAGCTGGTCACCGCGTGTTTAGTCTCTCGCCTTTGAAAAATGATACCAAGACCAAAGGCCCAAGTCCAAAGGCCATCTTATTGACCTTTGCCCAAAACAACAAGTTCGGGCTTCATTGCTTCGATCGAAACCTGCCGCGCCACTTCCTCAGCCACGCGTCTAAAAGCCACGGCTTGCGGAGACTCTGGATGACTGACAACTACCGGCACACCTCTATCACCACCCTCGCGAACTTCGAGTCCCAGGGGAACCGTCCCCAGCAGCGGCACATGATACATCTCCGCCAGTTTGGCTCCGCCCCCTTCGCCAAAAATGTTGTAGCGCGTGCCTGTGTCGGGCGCGCAACGAAGTAGCTCATATTCTCGATGATGCCGAGGATGGGAATAGCAACGGTTTCGAACATGCGCAGCGCGCGACGTACGTCAGCAACAGCTACGTCCTGCGGCGTGGTCACTAACACAGCGCCCTGAACGGGAACCAACTGAGCTAGCGACAGTTGAACATCGCCAGTGCCCGGCGGCATATCGACGATCAAATAGTCCAATTCGCCCCACTTAACATCAGTCAGAAACTGCTTCACCAGTCCATGAAGAATAGGACCGCGCACGATCATTGGTTTGTCGCCGGGTTGCAGCAACGCCATCGAGATCAATTTGACGCCAAATGCTTCGATCGGGACGAGCTTATTAACATCAACTTCGGGACGTGCATCCGCAACACCAAGCATGATGGGAACGTTAGGGCCATAAACGTCCATGTCCATGACGCCAACGCGTGCGCCATCCAACGCAAGGGAGACAGCAAGGTTAACAGCGACGGTAGACTTTCCAACTCCGCCCTTACCGGAGGAGACAGCAATGATGTTCCGTACGCCTTCGATAGAGAGCTTGTCGCCGATGCCCCGGCCTTTCGGAACCTCCAGCATCCATCGTAACCGCGACGGCAGTGACACCGGGCAGGGCGCCTACTAAATCACGCGCCGCACTTTCCATCTCCGCTTTCACCGGGCACGCAGGCGTCGTCAGGACAATCCGGAAAGAAACAAGGCCGCCGTCGACCTTGAGATCCTTGATAAAACCCAGGGTGACAATGTCTTTGTGAAGATCGGGATCCTGGATCTGTCCGCAGCGCGTCGAGTACTAGTTGTTCAGTTACTTGTGGCATAAAGATTTGGGAACTGAGTTGAGGATTAACTCGAAAGCGTAGCTGATTGATCCGAGGAACGCAAACTGCTGGTTTGCGTGAGACTTCAGCCCTGGCAGTAGACAATTTACTTGACTCACCACGCTGAGAGACCGAAATTCCTACACTTATGGTGAACCAGTGCTCAGAGCCAACGCTTTACCGCCTCGGCTATATCGCTCGGCAGCTGATTGAAGCACAGTTTGGCTTGAGGTGCGTGTTCATGCACCACGTTGATTAACTTCTCAAACAGCATGAAGTTGCTTGGGTTCGTTCTTACACCTGCCCCGATAAGGACGCAATCGAACCGCTTCTGCTTGAGTTGGTTTTGAACAACTGCCTCAGCAGTTTCGCCAAAGTCGGTTAAACATGTTTGCACACTGTACCCGAGACGAGTTAATTCGTCTTCAGAGGACTTGATACCAGCTAGTACCTTCGTTGTGCTCATGCCCGGCAGGTAGCCGGGTTGTGAGAAATCAATCAGTGTTGGGTCCAGGCCAACCACGAGCACACTTTTATCGTCTGTCATAGCTGCCTCCATGCAGTTAGAGCCTGACAGAACGCAGGCATGTTCGAATTCGATTTCAGCCGGTTTACATGAATCTGACAGATAACTTCGCTAGCGATCCATTTTGCATCGCCAGGTTCAGAGGCTGCCGATTTGAATTAAAGCTTCTCGATTACCAACGCGCTGTTCTTGGAGCCAAAGCCAATGCAGTTGCAAAGCGCAATACGCACGTCGGCTTTCCTGGCTTCGTTAGGCACATAATCCAGATCGCATGCCGGATCGGGTTCTTCCAAATTGATCGTTGGCGGAATCATTCCCGTTTGCATCGCGCACAGAGTTGCTCCCAAACCAGCAGCACCGCTCGCGCCCTGAGGATGACCAATCTGCGATTTCGTTGCGGACATCGGGATTCGATGAGCGCTGCAGTTAAGCGACAGCTTCAGGGCGTTCGTTTCAATGCGATCGTTGAGCATCGTCGAGGTGCCGTGCAAATTTACGTAATCGATGTTGCTCGGCTCAACGCCGGCATCCGCCATTGCCAGCGTCATTGCGCGGGCCGGCTCGTCGCCGCCTTCCTGAAGACGGACGCGATGAAAGGCATCACAGGTTGACCCGTAACCTGTGATCTCTGCGTATATCTTCGCTCCGCGTTCTTTGGCCCGTTCAAACTCTTCGAGCACATAAATCCATGAGCCTTCGCCCAACACCATGCCCGAACGATTAATAGAAAGGGGCGCGACGCGCGTTGCGGTTCATCGTTCCACTGCGTAGTCAGCACGGTCAGCAGGTTGAATCCAATCAGGATTCCTGGCGCTAAGGGCGCATCCACGCCACCGGCGAGCATTACGTCCTGACGTCCCAACGCGATGTGTTGGGCAGAGTAGCCGATCGCGTCGGTCGAGCTGGTGCATCCTGTAGAGATGACGTGCGAGAGCCCGTGAAGGCCAAAGGCCATGGACAGCTCGCTGGATAATGTGCCGTGCGTAGCTGCGGGAATTATGTAAACGCTTGCCTTTGAAAGCGGCGCTCCCTGATACCAAAGCGCATAATGCTGCTCCACGAACGGTAGACCGCCGCCACCCGTTCCGAGCATGACGCCAATCTGTTGCCTCTCTTCCGGCGACAGCTCGTTTGGAGCAATGCCGGCATCAGCAAACGCTTCCCGAGCGGCGGCTAACGCCAGCGGCACTGTTCGTGGAACATGTTTTCGATCTTTGGGATTGAGTTGTGCCTCCCAGTCAAAGTCCCGAACCTCGGCGGCAATTTTTACTGCCGAGTTCGGAAACATCAAAGGCTTCAATTGTGCGGACGCCGCTTTCACCCTTGGTTAGCGCAGCTCCAAAATGCCTGGCGGCCAATTCCGATCGGTGTAACGCAGCCAATCCCAGTGATCACTACTCGACGCGGCTGCTTGAATTGACTAAACATGGGGTGTTATTTCCTGCTCTTCGAGGTTACGGGTCGGATTTTTGCGTCCGTAGAATAGCATGGCTATCTACCACAAACATACAAAGGCACGAAGGTTGAAACCTCGAATGGCTTCTAGTCTCCGTGCCTTTATAGTCGACCTGTGTGACCGACTCAAACTATCATGAACCTACTCGACTTTGGTTCCACACTCATTGCAGAACTTGGAACCAGGCTGCATTTGGGCTCCGCATTTTACGCAGGGAACGGTTTGCGTGGTGGTTTCCATTTTGGCACCGCACTCGTTGCAGAACTTCGCATTTGCCAAATTTCCGGCTCCGCATTTTGGACACGCCGTCTTAGCTCCCCCACCGGTCTCGCCCTTCGATTGATTCATTGCGTTGGACATAGCACCGGCCATCGCATTGCCAATCGCGAAGCCTGCTCCCAGTCCAGCGCCGGTAGCCGCGCCCCCACCGCCAGTATTTTGGGCTGCATCGCGCATCGCGTCTGCCGCCTGGAATTGCGCATAACGTCCAACATCACCGATAACCCCCATCGAGGTTCGCTTGTCCATAGCTGCCTCAACCTCGGCCGGCAACGAAATGTTTTCAATCACAAACTTTGTCAGATCCAGTCCGTATACCTTGAAATCGTCAGCGAGTTTGCCACGCGTAAACTTTCCGAGTTCATCGTAGTTGGAGGCCAGATCCAGCGCCGCAATCTTCGACTCTGCCAGCGCGTCACTAAACCCGCTGACCAATGTTCGTTTTAGCTGCCCTTCAATATCTTCGGTTACGAAGTGGGCGTTTGTGCCGGCAATCTCTTTGATGAAAGCCTGCGGATCACTCACCCGAATCGAGTAAATACCAAAGGCGCGGAGACGCACCATCCCGAAATCCGTATCGCGCATCATGATCGGATTTGACGTGCCCCATTTTAAGTCCGTGAATTGTTTGGTGCTGACAAAGTAAACCTCAGCTTTGAATGGCGAATTAAACCCGTGCATCCAGGCGCCGAGTTTGGTAAGGATTGGAGTGTTGCCGCCATCGATGGTGTGCAGTCCTGGTCCAAAGACATCCGCAATTTGGCCCTGGTGAACAAAAACCGCCGCCTGCGATTCGCGCACCGTCAGCTGCGCACCGTTCTTGATCTCCTGACCCTGGACAGGAAAACGATAAACCAGAGTGTTGCCCGAATCGTCGAGCCACTCAATAACCTCGATGAACTGAGATCGGATGGCGTCAAATATTCCCATGTCTTTCTCCTTTGTGCGGCAAGCTGAATGTCACTCAGTTAATACGGTGCGTTTAGATGATTAGTTCGCGTCCACAAATGTAACCAGGGAAATAATTGCACAGTAGGACACTTCAGGGAAAGCCGACTTCCGAGGACATACGGCGGTCCGGTTTAGCTGTGGATTTCACGTTCGCGGTGATTCTTGCCATAAAACCTAAAGAATTAGCAGGACGGTCAAACCACCGGCGATATCTAGAGCGCTGTCATAAATGGATGCCGTGCGCGACGGTACGAAGCTCTGGTGGAACTCATCCAGCAAGCCGTAAATCACTACGAGAAGTAGTCCTAACTGAAACCAATACCGCTGCAGGAATGCGCGGGAAGAAGTAATGAACGCTCGCCTGGCGAGAAATGCAAGAACAGCATACTCACTGAAATGTCCGGCCTTTCGCGTCAGGAAGTGTACGGCCGCCAACCGAGACTCGCTAATATTTGGGAAAAGCCACAACAGTAGGGGACGAAGGATTGCTGAGGTGTTTCCAGCTGAAAACTCACCCGTCGACGCAACCGAAATGAAGAGTATCCACAAGACCAATGGGCCATAGCGCCAAAACCGTTGGTGTGTTTGTTTGATCATTTGAGAGCTGAAAACATAAAGGGAAGCGGCGCGTACCGCTTCCCTTTATTCAGTGACGTGCGAACTACGCAAACTATTGCGCCGCCGCGCCGGAAACGACTTCAATAATCTCATTCGTGATGGCTGCCTGACGGACCCGGTTCATGTTGAGAGTTAGCGAATCGATTAGTTCACGCGCATTCTTTGAAGCCGAATCCATTGCCGTCATTCGTGCGCCTTGTTCAGACGCTATCGATTCCAGCAAGGCGCGGAAGATTTGCGTTTCGACCAGGCGAGGAAGGAGTCGAGCGAAGATCTCAGACGGAGGTTGTTCGTAAATATAATCAACCAGAGTCAAGGGTTGATTCGTGTTTGCCGGTTCCGAGGCGCTGGACGTTGTGCGCGCAACCGGCAAAAGTTGCTCGGTGGCCGACCCGCTGCTGAAGCACCGACTTGAACTCATTATAGATGACAAAGACCTTATCAATCTCTTCATCCTCGGTGAACCGTTTGATGACATCTCGCGCAACCTCGAGCGCCTCAGAAAAGTCGACGCGTCCCTTGCCGGTTACGCCGATGTATTCCCCAGCTAAACTTGCACCACGCCGGCGAAAGAAGTCTCTGCCCTTACGTCCCACTGCCAGAATGTCGATTTGCTTGCCCGGGTTATCACGAATGAAAGTCTGGGCAGCTTTGATCAAGTTGGTATTGAACGCACCGCACAAACCTTTGTCGGCAGTTACCAGTACAAGTAAATACCGCTCATCGCCTCGTGCGTCGAGCAATGGATGGTGAAAGTTTTCGTCGGTTCGATCGGCGAGTCCTCCGAGAACCTCAATCATCTTATTGGCAAATGGGCGGGCCGTAACAACTCTGTCCTGCGCACGCTTGAGCTTCGCGGCCGAGACCATTTTCATGGCCTTGGTGATTTGCTGCGTGTTCTTAACCGACTTTATACGCCGGCGGATGTCGAGGAGATTGGGCATTGAATGACGAAAGCTTAGACTCAGACGGTAGCAGGCTGTGCCGCGGTCTCGGTTAAGGAATTAGCCGACCTTTCCGTCCAGGTATCTTTGAAATCGGACAATACTTGCTTGAGATCCACGATGATTTCGTCAGTCAAGCTCTTCTTCTCGCGAATACTGTGCAGCACACCTGGATGCGAATTCTCCACAAACTTCAGCAGCGCGTGCTTCAAAGTCTCGAGCACATCTTCGATCGCCACGTCGTCAGCATACCCGTTGCTGGCAGCCCAGATGACCAGCACCTGATTTTCAACATTCATTGGGCGATATTGAGGCTGCTTTAGTATTTCAACCAGACGTTGACCGCGAGCGAGCTGTGCCTGAGTCGCCTTATCCAGATCAGATCCAAACTGAGCAAAGGCTTGTAGCTCTCTAAACTGCGCCAGATCGATTCGCAGCGTTCCTGCCACCTGCTTCATCGCCTTGATCTGGGCTGAACCACCGACACGCGAAACGCTGTTGCCCACGTTGATGGCTGGACGGATACCGCTGTTGAAAAGATCTGCTTCCAGGAAGATCTGTCCGTCTGTGATCGAGATAACGTTGGTTGGAATGTAAGCTGAAATATCTCCCGCCTGCGTCTCAATAATAGGAAGGCTGGTCAACGAACCACCGCCTTTCAGGTCCGACATTTTTGCCGCACGCTCCAGCAATCGGGAGTGGAGATAGAACACGTCTCCCGGATATGCCTCGCGACCAGGCGGACGACGAAGCAACAATGATATCTCGCGATAAGCGGCAGCTTGCTTCGAAAGATCGTCGTAGATCGTCAAAGCGTGACGGCCGTTGTCGCGAAAGTATTCGCCCATTGCGGCGCCTGAATATGGGGCCAGAAACTGCATCGCCGCCGGATCGGAGGCAGTCGCCTTGACGACGATCGTGTATTCGAGCGCGCCAAAATCCTCGAGCGTTTTCACTACCTGCGCGACCGTCGAGGCCTTCTGCCCAATCGCGACGTAAATGCAAATTACGTCTTTGCCTTTTGGTTTATGATCGTGTCGACTGCAACCGCCGTCTTTGCCAGTCTGGCGATCTCCGATAATCAGTTCGCGCTGTCCGCGGCCGATAGGCACCATCGCATCGATCGCCTTGAGTCCGGTCTGCAGTGGCTCTTTGACCGGCTGCCGATCAACGACGCCGGGAGCGATACGCTCGATTGCATAAAACTCGTTCAGTAACGATCGGTCCGCGATCGTCGATCGGATTTCCCAATGCATCGACCACGCGGCCAACCATCGCATCACCAACCGGGACCTGCATGATGCGGCTGGTGCGTCTTAACCAATGTCGCCTTCTTTGATCGCCTGGTACTCGCCAAAGAGGACGGCGCCGACCTTGTCTTCCTCGAGGTTCAACGCGAGGCCGCGAACGTCATGCGGAAACTCCAACAACTCGCCGGCCATTACCTTTTCGAGTCCATGGATCTCGGCGATACCGTCGCCAACCTTGATGACGGTGCCGACCTCCATCACCGTCACGCCGGTCTCGAAATTCTCGATCTGTTTTCGAATAATTTCGTTAATTTCGTCCGCTCTAATAGGTTCCATCATTTTCCCCTGTTACTAACCAGCAAGCTCCTCACGAAGGCGGCTGAGTTGGTTGCTTACTGAACTGTCGTAAACTGTTGAACCAATTCGCGTTACAATACCACCTAAGAGCGATTCATCGGTGGCAAACGTCAATCGCGCCTTCTTTCCTGTAATCTCCACGAAGCTTCTCCTCCAGCAATGCCCTTGCATTATCGGATACGGGCCGTGCGGATATTATCTCCGCGCTCACTATTCCGGAGCGTTCGTCTAATATCTGGGCCAGCTTGTCGTTAACTTCGAGGAAGGTCAGCCAGTCTCTGATTCTTCAATAATGTTCGGAGAAAATTTGTCGTCGTAGGTCGAACTTTGGTCCGAGCTATCAACTCGCTTAAGACGTTTCGCTTTTGTTCATAGGCGACAGTTGGATTACTGAAGGCTTCAAGTAAGGCGCGGTTCTCCGAAATCATTTTTGCCCACGCAGCTAGTTCCGCTTGAACCAGTTGCGCTTCATTTCGTTCAATAACAACGTCGGCCAAGGCAGAAGCATACCGCCTCGCTACGGTTTGGGAACTCAAGCGCCTATCCTCCCAAGCTCTCGCACACTCTGGGTAGTTAACCTAACGTCGTCATCCGGACCTATTTCAATTTTCAAGATCTCTTCCGCCAGTCGCACGCTCTCCGTTGCCGCAAATTTTCGGAGCTCGTGCCTTGCCGATTTTCCCGCGCTTTCTATTTCTCTTTTGGCCTGTTCCCGGAGCTTGGAGATTTCTTCCTCCGTTGCAAGCTTAATCCGCTCCCGTTCCGCCTCAACCTCCGTTTTGCTCGTTCCTCAATCGCTGTGACCTCGGCGTCCAAGAGTGCAAATCGCGCCTCGACTTCTGCCAATTTCGCTAACGCCTGATCCCTCTCTTCCTGTGCCCTTGCCAAGTCGTGCTTGATCCTCTCCCCTCGCGACCGCAAGGCTTCACGGACTGGCCGCCCAAAGCGGCGGTGGAGATAGAACGCACAGAGTACAAATATCAGGAGGTTTACGAACTTCCACAACTCCAGCCCCGGGTAGTTCAACCATGGGTCCAGCGATTCGGGTATCCAGTGTAGGAGACTAAGTATGGTTAGAAGAAACAAAATCACTCTTGCCCTTGCCCGACAAAAGATCACGGCTTTTGCATACTAACCGGACGTCCGAGGATCCGCAGCTGCCAATCTCAACTGCCCGAGCTCCCGCCTCCTTTATGAGACTTGCTTTCACGCTCTGCCTCGGCCTTTTGAGACTCAGCTTTCTCCTCTTCTTGCCATCGCGCCAACTTCTGCTTTGACGGCCGAAACCAATTGCTCTCGGTTGCGCGAGGCGGCGCTGCGCTCCTCATCTAATAGAAGGTATCCTGTTCCTCGGGCGTCACGAGTCGGCGCTGATATTCCAGCATTCTCTCGTCCACACTCGCCAGGATCTTCTGCGCTCTCCAATGCGCCCTGTTCGTTCGGCGTTCACGTTCCTCAGAATGCGATTGATGGGCTTGAGCTAGCGTTACATTGAAGCAAGGCCACCATTATGACGATGAGTGCCAGGTGGAATAGCAGCGTTAAATCCGGAACCAGCTGGATAGCACTGTGCTGAGAACGCCAATAAGCTCAATCACTTCCTCCAAACTCACACCCTTCGACCCAAAAGCGTCGGAGCATAACACTCTGCCCTAAACAGGGTCAAGCATCCGCTGGGTTCGGTAGTGGTACGGTTTGGATTCTCTTCTGCATTCTCGCGGCGATGACGTTGATACCGATCAATGGCGCGGCAAGGGCGTCAACTCCAGCGTCTAAGCGAAGGCTTATATCTTGGATATCTCGGTTGCGTACTTCAAGGGGCATTCCGTCTCGAAATTGGAGCACTGACACCCTGCGTTGCTTCCACTCGCAATCAGAAACCCGTCTTTCCGGAATCGAGATGCTCAACGCTCACCACTGTACAATGTACTGTCTGGAGGGAGTCAGGCTTTACTGTGATACAGTAAGAGGTGAGGCGTGCTAGTTAGAAGAGCATAAAGTCGGTTAAGGTCGGCCTGCGCTGTAAAATTCCAGCTCTATTTTGCCGGATGAGGAGTTGGATGTCTGAACTATTCTCACCTTGGTACTGAAATGCCTTCTTAGGTTTGCTTTCAGCCGCACGAAATGTTGGGATCACCCTGCTCCTGCGCCTGACCCTTGGCCGCAGTTTTCGCCAACGGCCGGCCAACCACTCCAGCGAGCCTTACCAGACTGCTCGGTAGCTCGGACTGAAAGCCCCTGCTCAATTATTCGTCGCGCGATTCGCGCTTTGAACATCCAGATGATCGACTCCGAGTAACGCTCTTGCATGACCTGTTGATATTCTTCCAGCCTGAAGCAGTTCCTGCAAATCCTCGGGCAGCTTAAGCAATCGGAGGTAGTTAGTCACGTAAGACCGATCTCGTCCCACGCGTTCCCCAACTGTCTCCCTGTGTAAGCCCTAGAGTCTCTATAAGCTTCTTGTAGGCTCTGGCCTCCTCAATGGGATTCAGATCTTCCCGCTGAATGTTTTCTATTATGGCGATCTCAAGAACCTTGTCATCAGAGACATTCCGTATCACCGCCGGTATCTTAATCAAGCCAGCCATCTCGGCGGCACGCCAACGCCTCTCGCCCGCGATCAGTTCAAACCTGGTCCCCTTTCTTCAAGGAGAACTGGCTGAACCACACCGTTGGCGCGAATTGATTTGGCAAGTTCATCCAACTTGCCATGATCGAAGACGGTTCGGGGTTGGAGGGCGCTGGGATCGATCAGCTCAATTGCGATTTCGTTAGTCTCTTCGGACGCAGTGGCGGTGCCTTCAGCTGAGAGCAGCGCCCCCAACCCCGACCCAATGCCTTTCGTGTCATGGGCTATTATCTCCCTGGCTAGTTGCCAATATGCTTCAGCACCTTTGGAGTGCGCGTCGTAGAGGGTAATCGGCTTCCCGTAGCTAGGTGCCTCAGCTAGCCGAACGTTGCGAGGAATTACGGTTTCAAACACCTGTTGTCCATAAAAGTCTCGGAGATCAGACGCTACTGCTGATGATAGATTTGTTCTTTCATCATACATGGTCAATAAAAGGCCCTCGATTGTAAGGCTCGGGTTATGAAGCCGCCTAATGCGAGCTAGCGTATCGAATAACTCGGTCACGCCTTCAAGCGCATAGTACTCACATTGGATCGGTACCAGCAGCGACTTCGCCGCAGTAAGTGCGTTTAGAGTCAATAGGCCTAAAGAGGGGGCAGTCGATAATTATGTATTGGTACTTCCCGTCCAGCGATTCTAAGGCTTGACGTAATCGAGACTCCCGGTGATCGATGTCTACGAGCTCTACTTCGGCCCCGGCAAGATCTTTGTTAGCCGGTAAAACCTTCAGCAGGGGATTTCCGTGTTCAGGATTGCCTCCTCAACGCTATCCCCCAAGACTACGCAGTGATAAACGCTCCTTCGAAAGCTTCCGCGCTGTATGCCGACACCGGAAGTTGCGTTACCTTTGCGGATCTGCGTCAACAAGGAGAACTGACGACTCCATGCTTGCGAGAACTGCGGCCAGGTTAACGGCGGTGGTGGTTTTTGCCAACGCCGCCTTTTTGATTTGCTATGGCGATTGTTTTGGCCATTGGATAGCAATTGGCGTATTTCCTTGCGCGTGTGCCAGTAACTTAGCACAAGGCCGGAACAGTTTCTACGGCTAATGCCCTAAATCAGCGGTTTTATGCTGGATTCGGTGCTTTCACGTGTCCCAAAAATACTTGGCTAAGGCAAAGGTGGCTTAGGGACACGTGAAACACTCTAAGTTTGAAGGATGGCCGCTACGTACAAAGTACTCAGGGCTGCAGGTGTTAGCCCCGGGATAACGCGCGCCTCGCCAAACGTTTGCGGCCGTGTGCGCTCGAGGCGCTCCACCATTTCATGGGACAGTCCGTCGAGAGTTCTGAAATCCAGATCTAAAGGGATGGGAGTCGAGTCGTGGTGCTTCAGCCGTCGAATAACGAGCTCCCGTGTCCGGATGTAGCCTCTATACAAGTTGTCTCGCCAAGGCGGCCTCCAGCTCGGTGATTGTTACTTGCGCTTTAGCCGCCGATGGCAGGAGGTGTTCTATTGTTTCACTCGTTATCCCCGGCCTCATTGCCAAATCTGCCAGGCTGATAGACTCTCCCAAATCAGAGCCGGTTATATCTCACCGCGGCCGAGTATCTTGCATCCGACTTGCGTAATCGAGTTTTTAGCAGACCCTTCGCCACAGCGATACGCCCTTGCCGCTGATTAAATCGGTCCCAATCGGAGTCTCCTACGAGTCCTAACTCTCTTCCGTACCGCCGCAGTCTCTGGTCGGCGTTGTCGCGTCGCAATGCCAGCCGACACTCGGCCCGCGATGTGAAAATTCGGTAGGGTTCATCAACTCCCTGCTTGATCAGGTCGTCAATTAGCACGCCAATATATGACTCTTCCCTTCGCAGTCGAAATGCTTGGCCGCCTTTTACCAAAGCTGTGGCGTTAATGCCAGCTACCAAACCCTGGCAAGCTGCCTCTTCGTAACCTGTAGTACCATTCACTTGACCGGCGTGAAATAAACCCGAAATTCTTTGACACTGTAGGTCCGGGCCCAATTCTCTCGGGTCAACATAGTCATATTCAATCGCATAACCCGGACGAATGATCCTTGCTTCCTCAAGACCAGGTATCATTCTGACCAAGTCTTGCTGGATGCCCGCGGGCAACGACGTAGAAAACCCGTTCAGATACACCTCGTTTGTATCGTGTCCTTCAGGTTCAAGGAACAGTTGATGGCGATCCTTGTCAGCGAATTTGACTACCTTGTCTTCTATGGATGGGCAATAACGAGGTCCAATTCCTTTGATTCGCCCCGAATAAAGCGGCGATTGATTAAGGTTCTCGCGAATCGTTTCGTGAAGCGCCCGGTTCGTGTAACCGACATAGCACTCGACCTGTGCCTGCTCTATCCTGTCGGTGGAAAACGAAAAGGGTACGGGCCGCTCGTCCGCCTCCTGCGGCTGAAATGCCGACCAGTCAATTGTCCTGCCATCGAGACGTGGCGGCGTTCCGGTTTTTAGCCTGCCAACTGGAAATCCCAGCCGCTTTAGAGTCTCGGCCAACTCGATTGCGGCAGGTTCGCCAGCCCTACCGGCCGTATAAGTTCGCTGACCTGTATGCACTAAACCGTTCGAGAACGTGCCCGCCGCGATGACCACGGATCGGGCTGCGATGCGCCGCCCATCCTGCATTTCAACACCGAGAATCTTTGCGCTCTTCACCAGCAAATCAATCACCATTCCCTGCCGAAGATGAAGATTCGGTGTGTGTTCCAACATCTTACGCATTTCGGTCCGGTAAAGAGCGCGATCAGTTTGAGCCCGGGGCGACTGGACTGCTGGACCTCTGGAGCGGTTCAACAGACGGAACTGGATGCCCGTTCGATCCGCAACACGACCCATGATTCCGCCCAAGGCGTCAATCTCTCGGACCAAGTGTCCCCTTAGCTATTCCGCCGATCGCCGGATTACAAGACATTTGACCTGCGAGATCCAGGTTCAATGTAATCAATGCCGTTTGCACCCAAGCGTCCCGCCGCGGACGCAGCTTCGCAGCCGGCATGTCCACCCCCAATAACGATCACATCAAAGGCTTCATCAAAACCATCGCTATTTCCCGATGCAAAAGGTGCTGAAGATTTCTGCGAGAATATCGTCTGTGGTTGTTTCGCCAGTTATCTCACCCAAGAATTGGAGAGCACTGTGAAGTCCAACTAATACGATCTCTTCGCTAGCCGAGCGACTAAACAACTCAACCGATTTCTCCAACGAAGCTTGTGTCCGACGTAAGAGATCGTAAGTGCCTGCTGTCAGTGATCAAGAGCCCGACCGCTTCAGAATCTACGTTGCCGAATGGCGCCAGTATAGCAGCGTTAAGCTCATCAAGTCCCTCTCCCGTCAAGGCCGACACATGGACCACCTTCGACGATGTGTCCAGTCGATTCTTGAGTCCAGGGTTTCTGACGAGATCACATTTATTGATTGCCACAACGTGCCTGCTTCGCGTCGCTTGAGTGACAATTGTCGTAGGTCCTCGTCCAAGAGGTTGGTCGATCCGTCAATCACACATAACGAGTAGATCCGAGTCAGCCATTGCCTGGTGAGTACGTTCAATTCCGATCTCTTCGATCTTGTCGTTTGCGAGACGTAATCCGGCAGTGTCAGTGATCCAAATCGGAATACCGCCTAAACTTATCGACTCTGAAATACTGTCCCGAGTGGTCCCAGCTATATCCGTGACGATTGCCCGGCTCATGCCGACTAACCTATTGAACAGACTCAGACTTACCTACGTTAGGCCGGCCCACAATCGCAACCTTCAGGCCTTCCCGCAACACTCGGCCGGTCGCGAACGTAAGGGCCAATCTCACTATAATTGCCACTACGTCAGCAAGCTCTTTTCTAGTCGCCAGTGCCTGACTTGCGGTAGATCGTCTTCAACGAATTCCAGTGCCGATTCTAATCTCACGATTACCTTTATCAACATCTCTTTGGCCGGTTCGAGAGCGACCGCAAGTTCGCCTTTCAATTGACGAGCGGCTTGTAGCCGCAGCCGCGTCGGTTTGCGCATCGATCAGATCACGGATTGCCTCGGCCTGACTGAGATTCATCTTTCCGTTCTTGCAAGCACGTAGCGTGAACTCTCCTGGTTCAGCGAGCCGAGCTCCAAAGTTCTGAGTCAAATCCAGCACTCGTCTGAGAATCACCGGAGAGCCGTGGCAACTCAACTCGATCATTTCTTCGCCAGTAAACGACCGGAGGCTTTTCGAAGTAGTAACTAGTGCAGAATCCAGCGGCTCGCCAGATTCTCGAACGATTTGCTTTAAGAAAACGTGGTTGGGCTCGGGCGTGAAAAGCTCGTCTTGATAAGGCTTCTAAGAATTTTTCAACGACTGTGGAACCGCTTAGTCTGATAACGCCTATTGCACTACGACCTGGCGATGTTGCGACTGCAACTATGGTATCCATCGTTGTAGTAAGGGGAACACGACTTGCGAATCTATTGATCTTACTTGGAGTGATTTTAGCGCAACTCTCAGCTTCCGCGCGGATCCGTCGCCTATCGACTCTGTATAGAGATCTTCGTAGTCGGCGAGCGTGAGGTGAATAATTCGGCGCTCGCTGGAATTCATTTCACCGAAAACAAACGGCACACTCGTGGAGCGAACTCGATCTGCCGCAAGGTTGGCCATTGCTCGTAGCTCTGCTTCGCGAGTTGCGCGAAATCCTTCAACGTCACAAACCAGGCGCTGTCCGTCCGGCAGTCTTCTCCCGAATGCCTGGTTAACCAGGTGCTGCACGGCCTGCAACAGTTCTCCGCCCTCGACCTGTAACAGTTCTGCGTCGGCTCCGCTTAAGTCCAGCAAACATTCCGTCGGCGTTTCTGTTAACGGCAACTCTGATATTCAATCCAGTGCCTTGAAACAACGACTCGAGAAAAGTGCCGGCGGCGGTGCAAGCTTCTTCCATGGTTAGTTAAGTTCGACCAAATAAGTCTTCAAAACTACGTGCCTTTGACGTCCCGCCGCTGGTCTTTGAAGGTTTTTTCCCGGAGGTTCTACAATAGCGGGTTCCTCGGGTCCAGTGTGCGTCCACTTATTAATACAACAAACTGTTGAGCAAATCCCACAATATTTCCAACCAACCAATACAGTAACAAGCCGGATGGGGCACTCCAAAGAATGTACAACATGAACATGGGCATGCCGATCGCCATCATTTTTCTCTGCAGGGGTCCGCAGACGGCGCGGGCGTAATTAGTTGCAAAACTATCATAGTGCCGGCCATCAGAATCGGCAGAATATGTATGAAGTAAGGTTCTGGCGCCGAAAGATCCGGGAAGCCAAAGAAAGCTCGCCTGGCGAAAATCGAGCTGAAATAGTTATGGCCCGATAGAGAGCGAAAAGAAAAGGCATCTGGATCAAAAGAGGCAGACAGCCACCCAGAGGATTGCCTTCCTTCATCAATCGCAATTGCTCGACCTGCAATTCTTTTAGTCGAGGATCATTTTGTTTCATCCCCTTGATCTTTTCCTTGTAGCTCCTTCCATGACGCGGCGCAAGCTTCTGAGCTTTCTTCATCGACTTTGAAGAGCGCCATTTCAGAGGAAAGAACAGGGAATAAATGACTATGGTGAACAGGATAATCGCTACGCCGTAACTGCCAGTCAGGTTTCTTTAGCCACTCTGATAGAGCTGGAGAATAGGCATCGGCAAGACGTCGCGACATCCAGGCGCCCCAACCGGAAGTCAATCGTTCCCTCAAGATCAATGCTATCGCGGCCAATTAGTTGTCTGAGTTGTGCGCTAGTTTGCGTGAGTAGGTAATGGTCCTTCGGGCCCGTATAGACAGCCGAGCGCGAACCATCCGCGGGAATAGGAACCCAGGCTGTTATTAGATATCGCTTCTCCGGCTTTCCATTCCCGGCATAGTCGTACTGTGTTGTTTGAAGCTCCAGGCTTGGCAATCTCCTCGCCGGAATGGCGACCATGGCAAAATAGGGTGTCGCCAACACTGGCCCAATCCACCGGCCCGGGAATCGTCAGATGATCGGGACTATTCTTGTTTTCATTGATTGCCTGGGCTTGATGTCTCTCAACCCCAACCTTTTCACCGACAGCGGCCACTGCCTCAGTGAGCTACCGAATAGAACGTATAGTGCTTGACGCCCTGGTCGCCAATGCTGGGCCCGATTCTCAGTTTTAGCTTCCGGAACAATTTGACCGCTGCGTTTGAGTGTTACTTCCAGACCCGCGACGTAGCTATCGGCGTCCAGCTCGATAGTTTTTACAACTTCCAAGCCAGTGGCTTTATCATTAAGCAAAAACGTAATTCGCTTCTTTTCGCCCGCGCCCAAAGTCAGTTCTGAATCGCCGGTAGAACTGTCGACGCCGTCTATTACATAGTTAGTTGACGTCAGGACAGCATCGACCGACGGGTCACGAAGGGATAACTGCAGTGGGGCCTCGCGAGGTTGTCTTTTTCAACCCCTCCTGCGACACCAACTCAGTGGGACGTGGTTTTTCTTGTCACCCGCAACTGAGTAGACATCCTGCCCGCTGTCCTTGTTCTTCTTGATTATCCAACTGATCGCTTCAGCCCCGAGACTATCCAGCTTAGCTTCATAGAGAGGCGTCTTGATCGAAATAACGCGGTGTGGCGTTGTGTTTACTACCTCGCTCGGAGAACCAAGAGGGACTGGAGTAACTGCGGCAGTCGGCGCGCTTGCTGGCGACGCAACCGCTTGCGGAGTAGCGCTGGGTTGAAGGCGAGCCCGGCGCTGGGGCTTAGGAACCGAAGCGTAACTCCACACGAAGAGAATCGCCGTGGAGATCAAGAGAGCGTATATAAGTCGTTTTTGTTGCATTTAGATTAACGGTCACGAAACAACGTCGCGCAGCTTCTGGAAGTTCTGGCTACTATTTCACTGGATCGTAGCCGCCTGGATTGAAAGGGTGGCAACGCAAGAGTCTGCGAAGAGCCAGCGCGCTGCCACGAAGGGCGCCGTAGCGACCGATCGCTTCAGTGGCATACTGCGAACACGTTGGAAAGAATCTGCAAGAAGCTGGAAGAAATGGTGAAATGACGAGTTTGTAGAATCTGAGAAATGCGATTAGTAATGACTTCACGCTATCGCCCAAACGTTAGGACTTACTCGCTTCCTTACTTTCCGCCCTCGCCACTCTTAAGTACCAGATTCTCGAATTCTTCGATCGCCGCAGTTACCTTCAAGGCGGGAAGCCGGCGTTTCGCGTTGATTACCCAGTCGTACTTTTGTAGCAAACCATTTATAGACGATCTCCGCAGGCGAAAAGTTTCTTTCAGCAATCGCTTGGCGCGATTTCTTTGAACAGCGTTTCCCAATCGCCTTGCGAGAAGCGGTAACGCCAAATCTGTTGTGAGACAGGTTGTTGGGCAAGACAAACGCAGTCATCAATACGCCTTCATAACGCTTGCCCTGTCGATAAACCTTTTGGAAATCCTTGCTTCCGCGCAGATACAGCCTTCATGAACTACAGCTATAGTAGTGAGCAGGGGTCAACCGCCGGCGTCCCTTTGGCGCGCCGTCGCTTAAGAACAAGCCTGCCGGCCTTGGTGGCCATTCTGACCGGAACCCATGCGTTTTAGCTCGACGTCGATTGTTAGGTTGAAAAGTTCGCTTAGCCATAGATGGAAATCTCCCGTCAAAAGAAAACCGTAAGAGTAGCTGTCACCAGACCTTCTGTCAAGAAAGGGGCGCTCGTTGACGCGACTCGACAAACCGGCTGCGCAGAAGTCGAGTCGTGCGCAGTCGCCGCACGCTACAGACATATAGTTTGAGAGGGTCTATTCGGTGCGCCGTTCCGGGAATAGAAACCGCTCCGGCCCAGACTCTGACCACCCGCTTTTGCTCTGCAATACCGGACACAAGCTCCTGGGTGTTTTATGTTTTCGACTTTCTTGCCTCAGACGAGAAACTGTGTGTTAGTCTCCGCCAACGTTCCCGTCAATCCTTGTAAATGATTGATAAATATAAGCTTAAAGCTTTACTTTAAGAGCGTTGGGTTTTCCACAAAGCTGAGGAAAACCCTGTGAATAAGTTTTGGGCTCGATTTCGAGTAGCTCTCAGCAGACTCCAGTCGCGAGCTGGCCTCAGACTTTCCACGTCGTCAGTTCTCGCGAACCGGAACGCGTGGATGTGTCCTGTATTTTGAAAGCTCGATTGAGCGGTGAATGATGAGTCTGGTGGAAAGTAATCTTTGGGACAATGTTCTTCGGTGCAATCAAAACCAAACTCCAGGGTGAGAGTTTTGAAACGTGGTTCAACCCAATACGGTTTGAAGGAATTGACAACAGCGCGGCGCCTCATCTGTCTGCGTGCGCCAAACCAGGTCGTGCAGGATTGGGTCAACGTCAAACTACGCCCGCTTGATCGACCAGTCTTTTGGCGAACTCAGCCTGGCTGGCTATTCAGTTGACTGGATCGCTGCCGGCAGACGTGCACATCCAGCTGACGCGCAACCGTTTCGCTCGAACGACGGCAGCGCTCAACCTGACAACCAACCAGATGCTGCTGCCCTCGAATCGCTTTCCGTCGTTTACTCAGGGCCCGGCGCGACAGCTGTCGCGGTCGCCGCAGAGCAGATCGCTTCGATCCCGCGCTCAACTCAAAATACACTTTCGACAGTTTTGTGGTCGGCTCATGCAATCAGTTTGCGCATGCCGCATCGCGTCGCCGTCGCGGAGGCTCCGGGCAAGACTTATAACCCACTTTATCTGTACGGCGGTGTTGGCCTGGGCAAGACCCATCTGATGCACGCCTGCGGTCACGCGATAAAGCAGCGAAACCCTCACCTCCGAAGCTTTCCTATTTGTCGTCCGAGCGTTTCATGAACGAGCTGATCAATTCCATTCGTTACGACAAGACGCAGAGTTTCAGGGAACAAGTATCGATCCGTTGATGTGCTGCTCATTGACGACATTCAGTTCATGGCCGGGAAAGAGCGCACGCAGGAGGAGTTTTTTCACACCTTCAATACGCTCTACGAACAACAGAAGCAGATTGTAATCAGTTCTGACTGTCCGCCGCGCGAAATACCGACGCTTGAAGAACGGCTGCACTCCAGGTTTGAGTGGGGACTCATTGCCGATCTTGAGCCACCCGATCTGGAAACGAAAGTTGCGATTCTCAAGCGCAAGGCGGAGGCGCTCGGTTTGTTATTCCGGATGATGTGGCTCTGTTTATCGCCAGCCGCGTCAAGAACAACGTCAGAGAGTTGGAAGGATCACTGATCCGTCTGGTGGCAATTTCGTCGCTGCGCGGTATTCCGATCTCCAAAGATCTGCGCCTAGGGACGCGATTAGAAACATTGCCAGCGAAGAGGAGCCTGGCGTAATCACGATCGAACAGATCCAGAAGGCGGTGGCCGCCAACTTACAAGCTCACGGTCGAGCAGTTGGTGTCCAAAAGCAATTCTCGGCAGTGTTGCTTTTCCTCGCCAGATCGCCATGTATCTTTGCAAAAAGCTAACGAAACACAGCTATCCGGAGATCGGGCGGCCTTTGGCGGGAAACATCACACGACGGTCATCCACTCGTGTGAAAAGATCAAGTCGCTGTCTGCTGCAGATGCGCGTCTTGCAGAGAGCTGCTACTCGATCTATCGGAGAGTCTGCAAAAGTAAGTTAGCTGATTTCCACAGCGAGTGCTATGCAGCGCTTCTGACGAGAATCGAGCAAGACTTCGCTGACGTCGGCAGAATTCCACAAGCTTGTTTGGCAGAGGGCCTGTGAAAGAATAGAATGATCCAGCCGCCAAAATTGTTTTTGACAGTTGGCAGCGAGAATTCGATGGCTAGAATTCCACTCGTCTGTGAACAGGGGTTCACTATACGTTCTGATTGTCGTTTTCCAGGTTTTCCACAAATCAACAGGACCTACTACTACTGCTAGAAATTAATAAACTGTTTGTGTTAGTTAGAAGTAGAAAGTAAAGAGGAAATTATTATGGCTTCAAGTGAAGGCGCAAAGCGTAAGGAGTCGAACATGCAATTTGTTGTCAGCAAACAAAACCTCCAGAAGGAACTCGGTTTCGTTCAGGGAGTAGTCGAGAAAAAGAACACGATCCCGGTTCTCTCCAACATCCTTATCGAGTCGGTTGGTGAGAACACGATTCGCCTCACCGGCACAGATCTGGATGTAACCATTCGCTGTGACATGGATGCCGAAGACATTTCGACGCCTGGTTCAATTTGCGTATCAGAGCAAGGAAGCTGTTTGAGATAGCCAGGTTACTGCCTGATGCGCCGGTAACTTTCAAGAAGGAAGACAACGACTGGGTAACGGTAACTTGCGATAAGACGCGCTTCAAGATGGTTGGTATCAAGCAAGGACGCACTTCCCGAGGTACCGTCCTTCAAGTCAGCGCCAACCAAAATTTCCGCGGGCGTTATCAAAGTGTTTGTTGATAGAACGATTTTCGCGATCACGCAGGAAGAGTCGCGTTACACGCTCTCCGGCGCGAAGTTCATTTTGGACGATACCGGCGCGAAGATGGTCACGACCGATGGTCACCGTCTGGCCTACGTGGAGCGCAAGGGCGTTTCCAAAAATGGCAGCGACGAGTCTATCGACACGCTAATTCCGCGAAAAACGCTTAGCAGAATTGACAAAACTGACGGCCGGCTATGAGGGCGACGATCAGTTTGGGAATGGACGGCAACCACATCTTCTTCGAAGTTGGCCCGCAGACTTTTGATTTCGCGGATGCTCTACGGGCAGTTTCCGAATTACGACGATGGTGATGCCGAAGGATAACGATAAGTCGATTCAGTTTGACGCCGCTGCTGTTGAACTCGGCGATTCAGGCGAGTGGCTTTGATGGCCGATGAACGCTCACGCGCGATTCGTTTTCATCTCGAACCGAACCAATTAGTCATCAGTTCGCAGAACGCTGAAGAAGGCGAAGCACGGGAGGCCATTCAAACTGAGTACAACGGCGAAGAAATTGACATTGGTTTCAACGCTCAGTATCTCCAGGACTTCTTGAACGTAATTGGAGACGGCAACGTCGCTTTCGAATTCAAGGACGGAAACTCTCAAGCCCAGCTCCGGCCTGCCGAAGGCGGGGACTTTGAATACAAATATGTGGTAATGCCGATGCGTCTCTAAGCGACAGCAATCAGATTAATCAACCACACAAACTGAGCGCTCGTTTCTGGTTCTTGAGACGGGCGCTTTTAGGTTTTTATGGTCGCCCGGAACGTCTGACAATCTCGAAGCGTATGCTAAAATCTCTTGATGATCCTCGACTCCCTCGAAGTTAATAATTTTCGCAACCTGAGCGGAAAAATCTTTTGGGGATCGGGACTGAACATCATCTACGGCAATAACGGTCAGGGTAAAACCAACTGGCTGGAAGCTATCCACACCCTCTCCAGAACGAAATCATTTCGCACCCAACGTCTTCAGGAATCAATTCGGTTCGGTGAGGAGACTGCGTTCATCGAAGGACAGGTTTCCAGTCGGCGAAGATCTGCGCAGAGAAATGCGAATATCGTTGCGAGAAAACACCAAGTCGATTTGGGTTAACGGCAAGCGAGAACACTCTGGCAAGGTACCTCGGACTTCTTCAAGTGTTTGCTTTCACCGCCGATCAACTGGAAGTAGTGCGGGGAATGCCCGAAGCGCAGAAGGCACTTCATCGATCGTGGCGTCGCTTCGTTGCGTCCGGCCTACGTGCAAACAGTTTCCGACTACAACAAAGTCATCAAACAGAAGAATCGCATTCTCCAGGACGCTTCTGAACGCGAGTTACGGCTTGAGGAAATCGAAAATCTGATCGCGCCATGGAACGATCAACTTGCACGTTTAGGAGCGGAAATCCACGAGGCGCGCGTCGACTACACCGGAACTTCTAAACGCGTGTCGCTGGAACGAACTCTGTTTGAGCCGGCGGAGCTTGCAGATTCGTTACCTCTCGTCGCTGGAAACCAAGGGCGACCTCGGCGACTACGAAGCCCTTTTGAGACAACGATTGGAGTTGCGGCTGCCGGCGGAGGTGTCAGCCGGACGGGCCCTGGTCGGACCTCACCGGGACGATTTGGGCATTCACTTAGCCGGCCGGGAAATGCGCGCTTACGGCAGTTCCGGACAACAGCGTAGTGCATTGTTACTATTAGACTTAGCGGCAATTTCAGTGTATAATTCCAGCCATAATGATTATCCACTTTTTCTCGTCGACGATGTCGATGCGGAGTTGGACGAAAAAAGGATAAGAAGCCTGTTGGAGTATCTTGAAGGCCGCACGCAGACATTCATTACCACGTCGAAAAGAAGTCACCTCGAAGGGTTCCTTTCCAGAGCAAACGTACAAGAGATTGTGCAAGGCGAGGCAGTGGCGCCTGAATTGAACAAGAGCACTTTCTCGGCGATGGCGACGGCTGCTGAGATCATCCCGTGAGGCGACTAATTAGGATGCACGTCTGCCATGGATGTCGAAGACAAAGACGAGTTGCTTAAGAGGAATGAAGGAGAAGGAATTGTCGACAGCAGGAACTATCACAGGAAAGAAACATCAAACTTACGATTCATCGTCAATCGCAGTCCTGGAAGGCCGGGAAGCGGTTCGCAAGCGACCGGCGATGTATATCGGATCGACCGGGGAGATTGGTCTTCATCACCTGGTTTACGAGGTTGTGGACAACTCCATCGACGAAGCGCTGGCTGGATATTGCGACACCGTGGAAGTCGCTATTCACCTTGACGACTCGATCACCGTTATTGATAACGGCCGCGGCATTCCCGTCGATGAGATGAAGAAGGAGAGAAAGTCGGCAGCGGAAGTGGTGATGACCAAGCTGCACGCCGGCGGAAAGTTTGATTCCAACGCGTACAAGGTTTCGGGCGGTCTGCACGGCGTCGGAGTTTCCTGCGTTAACTTTCTTTCCGAGACGCTGCACCTCGAGATCTGGCGCGACGCAAAAACTTACGAGCAGGATTATGTTCGCGGGATCGCGGTGGAACGTTTAGCGCAAACCGGTAAGACACGAAAGCGCGGCACCAAGATCACTTTCAAGCCCGACTCACAGATTTTTGACCACACAGTTTTTAGTTTCGACAAGCTTTCGGAGCGACTAAGAGAAAAGGCCTTTCTCAACAAAGGCATCCGCATAACGATCAAGGACGAACGCGAAGAACCCGAGACGCTCGCACGAGTTTTACTACAAGGGCGGGATCGCCGAGTTTGTCAAACACCTGAACAAGAACAAGACAACGCTTCATGACAAGCCGCTCTACTTTGAGAAGGAAGGCGACGCCTTGTCGATTGAGGTGGCCATTCAGTACAACGATGGCTATGACGAAAAGGTCTATTCATTCGCAAACAACATCAACACCGTTGACGGCGGAACTCACCTGTCGGGTTTTCGATCTGCGCTTTACGAGGACCATCAACGCCTACGCGCAGTCGTCCGGGCTGGCCAAGAACTTCAAAGGCTCGCTCAGCGGCGACGACGTGCGCGAAGGCCTGGTCGCAGTCATTTCCGTCAAGTTGCCGCAGCCTCAGTTTGAAGGACAGACGAAAGGCAAGCTCAATTCCGACGTCAAAGGCGCAGTCGAGTCGTTCCTGAACGAGCGCCTGACTGAATACCTCGAACAGAACCCGACGGTCGCGCGCAAGATTGTAGGCAAGTCTGTTGATGCCGCACGCGCTCGTGAAGCGGCGCGAAAAGCGCGGGAGATAGTTCGCAAAGGCGCGCTTAGCGGATCGATGTTGCCGGGCAAACTCGCCGACTGTCAGGAAAAAGATCCGGCTCTCTCGGAGATTTACATTGTCGAGGGCGACTCGGCCGGCGGTTCGGCAAAGCAGGGCCGTGATCGCAAGAACCAGGCGATACTCCCGCTCAAAGGCAAGATTCTCAACGTTGAAAAAGCGCGCTTTGACAAGATGCTCGGCCATAGCGAGATCAAGTCGCTGATCACCGCGCTCGGGACCGGTATCAGGCAAGGAAGATTTTGACGCCACCAAACTCCGCTATCACAAGATAATCCTGATGACCGACGCCGACGTCGACGGCTCGCACATCAGAACGTTGCTGCTTACCTTCTTCTATCGGCAGATGGCCGAACTGGTTGAGCGCGGCTACGTATACATCGCACAGCCGCCATTGTTTAAGGTGAAGCGCGGCAAGAAAGAAGAATACATAAAAGACGAAAGTCTGATGGTCCGCTACCTGATGCGCATGGCGACGCGCGGACATGACCGTTAAAGTCAGTTGGAGCCAATCAGGACATAGAAGGCAAGGAGTTAGCGCAATCGCTGGAAAGTCTGGTGGACCTCAAGCATTACTGCGAGCGCGCTGCGCGCCGTCTCGGCGGTGATGCGCATCTGCTCGACACGCTGTTGCTGGCATTCGCCGGAAAGAAAGGAGTGCTGCGTAAACAGGGCACATCTGCTGCGCAATGTTTTTCAGAGCCGCGATTTGATGGCGAAGGTCGAGGGCGTGCTTGACAAGGCCGGATTTAAAACAGAACTCTCGACCGATGAAGAGCACGATTTGTGGGCAATTGAAACAATAACTACCTCGGGTTCGACTGCCGTTATCGACTGGAACTTCGCCAGCTTTGTAGAGTTTCAAAAGGCAATCGAGCTTTATATGAGCCTTGAAGATAAGCTCGCACCGCCTTTCATCACGGGTACAGAATGGAACCAGCGAAGAGATCAAAACGCGTGAGGAGCTGCTCGAGAAAGTGCTGGCTGCGGCGAAGAAAGATCTTTCGATTCAGCGTTACAAAGGTCTTGGGGAGATGAATCCTGAGCAGCTCTGGGAAACAACCATGAACCCGGAGAAGCGCACGTTGTTACAAGTGAGAATTGACGACGCAGTTGAAACGGACGAGATTTTCACCGTGTTGATGGGCGACGCCGTGGAACCTCGCCGCAAATTCATCGAAGACAACGCTCTCGACGTAAGAAACCTGGACGTCTAAGCAGGACAGACAATCCTGTCTGTCCCTACTGCTCCCGAAAGCGGTCGACGCGAAAGCGCGAAAGCTGCAAGGGTTGGCCCGGCGGAATGCCTGCCTTCCGCGCCGCGATCTCCACCTGCTGGCTGGCGGTGTCCACTCCGGTGATGTCTGGCAGCAACAAGCCGCGCAACTTTCCTGACTCGTCCTCAACAATCACGCCATAGACCTTTGATTGAGATCCGCAAACGTCGCCGGCTCCGGCGGCGCCAGAATATCCACCGAATAGCGCAGGCTCGCGAGTTCGTTCTCAGCGACTGGGTCAAACCGAGGATCGCGGCTGGCGGCGTTAATCGCGTTGGCAATCAGTTCTTCCGCCAGGTTTGTGTTTGGTTGGTTCAATCGTCCCGATACATCCGCGCAAATCGCCGGTTTGAGTTTTGATTGAAACGAAACAGGCGGCTCGCGCTGACAGAAGAGCGGACCCTTCCTCCGGTGCCGGGATCTGTTTTCCGCTGCGTACAAAAGTCTCCACCGCCAGCCGAGCCAGCGCGGGCAATTCAGTAGCTGGTTCAAATTCCTGGGCGGGACGAGAAGCCGACCTGGCGTTCGTCAGTTGCGCTACCAGATATCCGACTCCGAATGGCGCCTCATAATTCAGCACTTCGCACGCAGGCTGCAGTTCCTGAGTAGCGCCCAGGGCGACAAGCATTGAGCGGTAGCCACACTCGCCGGCGGTCCGTCTCAGGTCGTGATCAATTTCGATGATTCTATTCGGTGAGTTGTCGTGAATTGCCTCCACCACTTCGTCATCAAAACGATAAGCAGCTGGATTGTAGCCGGCGGGCGCCTCAGGTTTCAGACGGTGACTCAAGTCACCGCTGGCGACAAACGCGACTGGTCGCCCGACGGCATCGGCTGCCGACCCGATGCAGCCGCCAAATTTCAAGTGGTCTTCATTGGAAAGAAAACTATATCCGAGTACGACTACACGTCCGCTCCAACCATTGCGGTCGAGAAAATAGAGTGGCACGGCACTGCCATGATCCAGCGGATAGTTTTCGAGGTTCATCACCTCGTAGTTTTCTTCAGCAGCAGTTCCGGTTATCGCCTCGAGGAAGCCTTCGTCAGATGGAAACTCGACCCGGGCATTCGGCGCGCGAAAGTTTGCAAAATCGCCGGACAGTTTAGGGAGTGATAGGCGACGAAGGCGCTGGCATCGAGCGGAGCATGAGGTGAGATGAGTACCAGAGTTTCGGCGCCGCTCTCGATAATACGCCGCGTGAGTTCGGCCATCGCGTCTATTGAGCCGCGCACTTCGCCGCTGGCTGCGCCACCCACTTCGGGAACCATTATCGGTGGATGGGGAGCAATGCCACTGAAAACTATGGCGCTATCTAGTCCTGGAGCGCTGGCCAAAAATGTCCCTCCGGCAGCAATAAAAACCAACCCGGGAGTGCTGGTCGAGAATTGATCAACTGAAACGCTGAAACCCGCTCGTTCAACGCTTCGGTCCACAAACTAACTGACAGGGAACGCCCGAATTTTATCACAACAATTGCTCTTGCAATGAGAAGACAACTATCATCAGTAAAACTTTTGAAGGACGACTCGAGAAGTTCGGGTTGGAACCTTTAGTTTGGCCTTTGTTGAGCGGCGGCAAGCTAAAGCTCCGTACTTAAACTTACAAGCCTGATGACGAAATTCGATCAGTTTGATGTCTTAATTGTTGGCGCCGGGCCGGCTGGTTCGTTCGCTGCCGAGCGGCTGGCGCAAGGCCGCGCACGGGTCGCGCTGTTTGACGGCCGGCCCGCCGGGGAGCCGAAGGCATGCGGCGGGGCGTTACGGCGAAAGCCCTGAAGGTCTGGCCGCATTTGCTGGGTGCAGTCGGTCGCACGGTTGCTGAGTTGGAAATGTACTCGCCCTCCGGTAAGCATCTGCACATGAAACTCGATGAGCCTTTTGCAATCTATTCGCGCGTGGCTTTTGATTCTTACTTGCGCGAGCGCGCGCGAATAGCAGGCGCACAAGTTGAGTTTACAAAAATTACTTTGCGAGGAATAAAGAAAACAGCGAATGGTTGGACCCTCAGCGATGGAAACGGCGGTGAGTGGTCGGGAAAAATGTTAGTCGGTGCTGACGGCGCCAACAGCGCCATCGCCAAGAAACTTGCTGGCCCATTGCAGGCTTCCGACATGGAGGTGGCCTTCGGTTATCGCGCGCCGCTGCCTGAAAAAGGGGACGCTCCCACCGTGATAGCGTTCTTACCAGGCTGGGTGGGTTACGCGTGGGCCTTTCCTCGTTTGGATCATATCTCGTTTGGAATCGCGACCACGCAGGACGCCTTCGAACACAAAGCGCTTGACGAGCTGCTGTGGCAATTCATGTTTGGTTACTACGGCCAACGTGAGGGAAGCAGGACAAATATCTGGAAGCCGTCACAAAGACCTGGCGATGTCTCCACTCGAGAAAAATTGCGGGCGACTGCTGAGCGTTACGCCGCCCGCATCCCCGGTCTCGCGGATCAGACCTGGGAAAACCGGCGCGCGTGCGGGGAAGGCTGGGCGCTGCTGGGTGACGCCGCTGGTTTTGCCGACCCGGTAACCGGCGAAGGCATCTACTACGCGCTGCGTTCGGCGGAGCTGTTCGCTGACGCATTTCTCGAAGGACGACCGGAGGAATATGAACAGCGCTGGCGTCGGGACTTCGGGGGTGAATTACGTCGGCTTCACAAATGCGCCGTCGTTTCTACGGAAACTTCTGGGGCGCGCCTTTACGGAGAGAATGATTGCGTTCGCTCGCGGGCATAGTGGGATCAAAAAGGTATTGGGGGATCTGGTTGCGGGCGAACAGGGCTACGTGGGGCTGAAGAAGAAACTCGCGCGCAGCGCGTTGCGAACAATCAGATCCTGATGATTGCAGCTCGCTTGAGCCTGGCAAAGCAGCGGGGCAAGCCCGCCTTCCTGACCCAGAGACTCCTAGCCGTTCGGATAATTCAGCATTGAAAGTCTTTCAAGCCTGGATCTCAACTCAAGGATGTGTAGCTCTTGGTGAGGAAGGCGGGCTTGCCCCCGCTGCTTTGCCACTACGGCGCCAAACGCTGGATAGTCCACGAGCCATCCGCTTGCCGATCGTAAGCAATGCGATCGTGAAGCCGGCCCGGCCGACCTTTCCAAAACTCAATTCGTTCAGCGTACAAGCGGTAACCGCCCCAATGCTCGGGGCGTTCGACTTCGCGTCCTTCGTAAAGCCTCTCAAGCTTGTCAAAATTTTGTTGCAACGCTTCTCTCGAAGCGATCACTTCGCTTTGTGGCGAGGCTAGTGCGCCAATCTGGCTTTCGCGCGGACGCGTCTTGAAATATGCATCAGACTCGGCCGCTGAAACCCGTTCCACCTTACCTTCGATTCGCACCTGTCGCTCGAGCTGCGGCCAGTAGAAAACCAGCGCGGCTTGCGGATTTGAATCCAGTTCGCGCGCTTTCATGCTGTTGTAGTTGGTGAAGAAAACGAAGCCGCGCTCGTCTGCTTGTTTCAGCAGCACCAGACGAGCCGATGGTTTGCCGTCGGGCGTTGAGGTCGCCAGCGTCATCGCCTCAGCCAACTTGATACCGGCTTGTCTTGCCTCATCCAACCAGCGCTGGAAGAGCGGCAACGGATTGCGATCGACAGTCTGCTCGTCGATGGAATTTGCATTGTACTGATGTGGCAATTCGTTCATTGTTTAGTCGTTAGCGAGTTTTGTATAAGGAGCCAGGCGGGTGCGCAGTTCATTGGGAATCGGCACGGTTTCAAAGGTATCGCGTCTCACGGAGGCAAGTACGAAGTGAGCGTGGGCGATTAACTGTTCGTCGCCTTTGCGCCTGACTTCGAAATCCAAACGCATCGACTTGTTGCCGAAGCGGCCAACATAAACAGACACTTCCAACAGATCATCGAGTCGCGCCGTATGATGGAAATCGCATTCCAGGTGAACCCGGGGCAGCCAGACGTCGAGCTCCTCAAACATTACCGGATAAGGCAGATCCACCGCGCGAAACAGTTCCGTCTCAGCAATTTCAAAAAACGAATATAGGCGCCGTAGAAAATTATGCCCGCGGCGTCTACGTCGCCCCAACGGACTCGATCTTCGATGGTGTATTTTTGATACTCGGACAAGTATTTAGCCAACAATTATTAGCCGCGGATTTGCGCGGATGAACGCGGGTCAGAACTCTTAACTAAGTACAGAAACGCGCTCAGAAAAATTGTTCAACGAAATGCTCTGGTCTTATTTCTAAACTCTGATCCGTGTTCATCCGCGCAAATCCGCGGCTAAAGACTCTTTCGCTATGACCTTGAGTATTCCAGTCTTGCCAGTTCAGCCACTGCGGGAAATGAATTCGCCAAGCTCGATCGGTTTAGACAAGAAGCGTTGGTAGCCGGCAGCCAGCGCGCGGTCCTTGTCCTCTTGTTTGGCGTAGGCGGTGATCGCTATCGCAGGTATTCCGGGTACTATGTCCAGCGCCAACACCCTTTCGATTAAGTGGTATCCATCTTCAACCGGCATGGCGATGTCGGAAATTAGCACATCGGGCCGGAAACTCTTGATTGATTCGAAGGCCGCGGAGGCGGATGACACCGCTGTCACCTTCGCGCTTCGTTGGGTTAAGAGCCGCGCTGAGCAAATCCAAAGTATCCTGATCATCGTCCACGAGTAGCACGTGCAGGCCAGACAACAGCTGCTGAGATTTTAGTCGCCCCAGACTAGCGGTCTCTTCCTCAAGTTTCGCAGTATCGACGTCTGCCGTTTCCGGGATACAACCAACCAACGGCAGCTTCACCGTAAAGACGGCGCCCTGGCCGTCACCGTCGCTGCTCGACCGAAACCGAGCCCCCATGGATATCTACGAGATGCCGCGCGATTGCCAACCCCAATCCCAATCCCCCGTGTTGTCGCGTTGAGGTGCTGTCAGCCTGGCGGAACCTGTCAAACACGTAAGGCAGGAAATCCGGACTGATACCTTGTCCGGTGTCAGCGACAGTAATTTCGACGTCGGAATTTAGGTGCCTAAGCCGGACAAATATCTTGCCGCCCGTAGGCGTAAACTTCACAGCGTTTGCAAGAAGATTCCAGAAGACCTGCTGCAATCGGTTCATGTCGCCGGGCACGGCGGCCGGTTCGGGCTCGAACTCCACTTCAATCTGAATGCCTTTCGCCTCCGCAGTAGGTCGCACCACATTTATCGCCGCTTCCAACACAGGGGCGATTTCAACGGGATGCAGTTCCAGATATAACTTGCCGGTGATGATCCTTGAAACATCAAGGATGTCGTCAATGATTTGAGCCTGAGACCGGGCGTTGCGACTGATCGTCTCAATCGCACGATCTGTCATGTCTTTGCCAGCGAGCCGCTTCAAGCATCCGCGACCAACCAAGAATTGCCGTCAGCGGCGTGCGCAGTTCGTGAGAAACAGTTGCCAGGAATTCATCTCTTAAGCCGATTCGACTCTTCAGCGCTGGCTCTCGCGTTACTTTCGCGCTCGAGCAAGCGCACATTCTCAATCGCGACGGCTGCCAGGTTTGCGGCCATGCGCATGGCGGTGACGTGCTCGGGGCCGTAAGCAGCCTTCAGATAAGTTTGCACTTCGATCGTGCCGACGATACGGCCCATCACCGCCATTGGTGCTGACAGTGAAGACTGCGGTCTGAGTCCGTTGTCAGGACCAACCAGCACCGCCGGATGGCCTAGCGTCTCAGTTTGATAATCGTTGGTGATAATCACCCGATTAGTCCTGACGGCACGACTGTTTGGTCCGGTGAAATTCACCGGCATCGGCGGCAGTTCCGAAGTGTCGATCTCTTTGCCGTCGCCCCAACCGTAACAAGCGGTACGCATGTCACGAATTGGATCGTAGAGCGAAACAAACAACCCGTCGCAGGGAACTGACAGGAGCGCAAACTCTTTTAGTCCCCAAAAGATAACTTCTAAATCCCTCGCGGTACCCAGGATTTGCGCCAGCTTCGCCACCTTTTCCAGCAGCCGTTCATATTCGTCCAAGGCGCGTTGATCCGCCTGGCGCAGAGCTTCTTCGGCATGGCGCCGGCTCGTGATGTCGCGAGCAATCCCCTGAACTCCGGTGGGCTTTCCGTCTCGGTACACAAGCTTGCTGCTGATCTCGAACGTCAGAATGCGACCGTCTACTGAGGCCATATCCATTTCGTAGTTCGTTCGTTCCTCGCCCTCTAATTTGCGCGTCAGCATCGCGCGGTTCGCTTCAACGGATTCCGGCGTGAGAAGGCCGGTCAGGTTTCTACCGATCAACTGCTCACGCGAATAACCTGTGATTGTTTCGGCGGCCTGGTTGATTGAAGTAAGGTTGCCCTCAAGATCGAGTGTGTAGACAACATCGTTCGCATTTTCCACCAGGTCGCGATAACGTTCTTCACTTTCCCTTAGCGCTTCTTCGGCTCGCTCGCGATCAGCGAGCGTCCTGCGCACCCTGGCTTCCGAGACGCGTAACTCCGAAGCTGATAGTTCTGCCTCAGAACGCGCAGTGACTTGCAAATAAGTGAGAACAAAAAGCGCGAAGGTCATCAACAGCCCGCCGAACGCCGTGTAGTAAAGAGTGTTTCGGTTTGCTGCAGAAACAAATCCCGGACGCGAAGCAAAGCCGATGCTCCAGGTTCTCCCGGCTACTTCTACGCTGGTCGTGGAGGTGAATCGTGGACGGGTTACGTGGTCGGCGCTCGCTTGCCTCTGACGCCGTATCGGCAAGCAAATTTTCAATGGAAGGCTGCGGCCCGTCGTAAAGTTGCAAATCAATATCGCTGGTGTGCTTGATTGCCAGGACAGACTTCAGGAAGTCTGCCGCTCTAAACTGGCTGTAGACAAAACCGGAGAGTGCTGCCTGGCGTTCGCTGACAGTCGTGGGCGTCCGGTCATTCTCGTAGATGGGAACGTAAATTAGAAAACCAGCTTCTTTGTTCGCGCCGGGCAGCATCACCCTGGCCGAGGCTGTAGGCAGACCCGAATCCCGGGCGTTTTCCATTGCCGCGCTGCAAACCGGATCCGTGTGCAGATCGAAGGTATTGTCCGCCGTGTCATCTCGGTAAAGCGGTTCAAAGTGGGAGGCCAGGGCATACATGTCCTGATCCTTTTCCGGCCAAACATGAAAGTCTTTCAGTGTATGCTGTGGTGAGGTTTCGCCGAAGGAAACTTTCCCGTCGCGCTTCACTCGCGTCAAATATCCGAGTCCCTGCGAGCCCGGATACTGATCCGCCAACTCCAATTGTTCTACAAATTTTTGAAACTGAGTAGGGTTGATCGAAGGGCTTACCGCAAACAGACCGGTAGCGGCACGCAGCACCTCCACGTAAAGACGAGGCCTGCCTCTGACGTAGGTGGTCAGTTCCTGGGTGGAGGTATTGAAGCGTTCGAGATCTTTGCTTCAGCGGTGCGCCAGACGTAGTTAGAAAAGAAAACAGTGCTCAGCAGGCCGACGACCAACACAAAATAAGGGACAAAGTATCGCCGGGGCTGGAGCCCGCCACCCTTTGATGCGTCCAATCTCATCTGTTAGTTGTAAATGAAAGAAAAGCTAACCCTACTTGACCCGGCTGGTTCGTCGACGAAGAAAATCCATCAAAACAAACTGCGAAAGGTTGTCGGGGTTTGCGAAATAGGCCTTGCCGTTCGTCATCGCGCACATCTGTTTCACAAACTCAACCAGGTAAAAATCGCTCGCCAGCATGAACGTATTGATCATTATACCGGCTTTGCGGCAGCCCTGGACCTCCTTAAACGTAGCCTCCATCACAAATGGGTCGCCGCCCATCGAGTTCTTATAGATTCGGCGTGTGGACTAGCAGTAGGAGCGGCATTCCTGCCGGCCATTTCTGGTATGGAAGACCGCCTGCGTCTCGAAGAGACAGACTGGAAAGTCTGTCCTGCTCCCTCAACGAAGCAGGCCGTTGGTTTGCCATCGGTCACCATCACGATTTGCTTCATCTCTTTGCGCTGCGACTGCAGGATGCGGCGCGCCAGTCGCAGGCCCTCGGCAGTATTGGTGTGATAAGGACCGACCTGCGTAGTTGCCAGTTTTGCCGAGCGGCAGCTCTTCGGCGCTGTCATGGAAGAGCACGATCCTGAAGCGAGTCGCCCGGATACTGCGTGCGAATCAAATGCGCCAAAGCGAGCGCAACTTTCTTCGCCGGCGTGAAACGATCTTCGCCATAGAGAATCATCGAGTGTGAACAGTCGAGCATCACCACGGTAGCGCATGATGATTGGTAGTCACACTGATGAACGTGCAGATCGCTGTATTCGAGGTTGAGTGGGACCGCCAGGCCTTCGCGCTGGATAGCCGACAAGAGCGTCGTGTTCACGTCCAGATTGATGGTGTCGCCAAACTCGTACGGCTTGCTCGCCGCCGCCGCTTCAACGCCGGTGGAAAGATGCGGCGTGTCGTGGCGCCCCATGGAACTCTTGCCCAAACTGCCGAGCAGATTTCGGAGCGTCTTGTAGCCAAGAAAGTCGAGACCTTTTTCAGTAACTTCAAATTTCACGTTGCGTGGCAAAGGCTCTGACACTTCCGGTTGACCCATGCCTGGTCGCCCGCGTTGCTGTTGCTGCGGGTTCTTCGCTGAGTTTTAGATAACCTTCCTCCACCAGCCGCTCGATCAGCTGATTGAGCATCTCTTCAAGCAGCGAGCCCCTAAATTTGCCTTCGTTGTCGGCGAGCATCTCCTGAATCTGACGCTTGTTCGAGCAGGCCCTGATCCATCAGTGCCTGCAAGCAGCGCGCGCCGGAGCGCGTCGAGCGAAGTGTCTTGTGGCCGCCGTTCGCGCGTCCAGTAGTAATCGTCGTCGTAACCGGAGCCGAGCAGGGAATCAGACAGACTCTCCATCAAGTCGCCCAGGTTGAGCGACGAGATGTCGAGGCCTTTGAACTTTGAATAGCGAGTAAACTTCATTTAATTACTAGCCGCGGATGAACGCGGATAAACGCGAATCTGAAAAAGCGATTCGTAAAACCGTTAAGCCCAAAACATTAACCGGACTCCTCCTTGCCCGCCTCATCGGTTGAAAGCAGAGTGTCCAGTAGATTTGGACGCCCTCCTCCTTGTTTGCGGACATTGTCGAAGGCTAGCCGCTTGAATTCAGGTTTCAGGCCAAAACTGAACAGCATGCCGACCTCGATCTCAGTAGCGCGAAGGTAGTTAAGAAGCTGCGCTTCATGAGCCGGATTAAGTGCGCGTCCGGCTTTGAGTTCCAGTAAGACGCATTTGTCCACAAGCATGTCAGCCGAAAAGTCCCCAATCTTTTTGCCACGAAACCAGACTGGTACCTCAATCTGTCTGAGAACAGTCAACCCTTTGGTCGTAAGTGCTACCTCAAATGCCGCTTCATAAACCGACTCCAATAAACCCATGCCCCAATTCGTTGTAGACCTCGTAGAAGACTCCGATAATTTCCTGCGTCAAAGCCTTATATTTCAGACCGCCAATTCTCCTTCATCGCGAAAGCCCTCAAGCGGCATTGTCTAAGCGGTTTGTTTCTGATTCGCGTGTATCCGCGTTAATCCGCGGCAAAAACTCCTAGCTATACTTCCCGGTCTCAGTCAGATCGTCGTAGATCATTCCGCGGCGATCTTTCTTCGCTTTCGTCACCGCGGTGTAGCCGCCCTCTTCGTTGCGGCTGATCTTGTTCTGAGCGTAGAGACCTTCCAACACAAACTCGCAGGCGGCCACCAGCTGCGCCGTGTCGGACTGCTTGAAGTCAAACGGAATAACTGACGCTTCGATCAACTCCGGCACGGCTTCCAGCAGCGTTCGGCACTCCTGCGCCGCGGCAGTGTCAGCCAGTCTGAGATTGTTGCCCTGTTCAAACCATTGAACAGTCGGCGCGAAATCGATGCCCACGAAGTAGCCTTCAAATATTTCGCCAGCCGCGCGCTTGATCAAATCTTTCGCGATGCGGCTGGCGCCGATCTGTTCGCCCTCGTATTCCAGTTCCATCTTGCCGGTCATTGAAGGAATCGCGGCGTAGATGTCTGAGATGCGAGGCACGATTTGCTGTTCATCGGTTAGCAGCGCGCGTCGCTCGGCATTGGAAAGCAGCGACTCAATAACCGTGATAGGCATGCGCTGCGAAACTCCGGAATGCTTGTCAACGCGACTGTCGTCACGCGCCTCGAACGCAATTTGTTCGACGAGCTCACGAATAAACTCCGGAATATTCAGTTGCAAAGCTGAACCGTCAGCATCCTCGAGCCCTGCGCGACTGACCCAGGCTTCCTGACGAGTGATCTCCACCGCGGTCTGCAGCTCCGCCGGATAGTGGGTCATGATCTCGGTGCCGATGCGATCCTTCAGCGGCGTGATGATCTTTCCGCGCGCCGTGTAGTCCTCGGGGTTTGCAGAAAAGATGAGCATCACGTCAAGCGGCAGGCGCACTGGATAGCCCTTAATCTGCACGTCGCCTTCCTGCATGATGTTGAAGAGTCCGACCTGGATCTTGCCGGCGAGATCCGGCAGCTCGTTGATGGCGAAGATGCCGCGGTTGGCGCGCGGCAGCAGCCCGTAATGAATAGTCAGCTCGTCGCTCAACAGATGTCCGCCCTTGGCGGCTTTGATTGGATCGACGTCGCCGATGATGTCGGCGATCGTGACGTCTGGCGTGGCAAGTTTCTCTACAAAACGTGAATCACGACCAACCCAGTCGATGTGAGTTGAGTCGCCATGAACTGCCAGGGTTTGCCGGCCGTATGCCGAGATGGGGTGAAACGGATCGTCGTTGACTTCAGACCCGGCGACAATCGGAATTTCATCGTCCAATAGCTCGGTGAGTTGGCGAATGATCCGGCTCTTGGCCTGACCTCTCAGGCCGAGCAGGATGATGTTGTGCCGGGCGAGAATGGCGTTGACGAGCTGCGGGATAACAGTCTCGTCATAGCCAACGATGCCGCGGAAAAGCTTTTCGCCGGCGCGAAGCTTCTTGATGAGGTTAGCGCGCAACTCGTCTTTAACCGGGATGCTCTTGGTAACCACTCTGCTTCAGTTCACCGAAAGTTCTGGCTGGTTCAACGGATGTTTGTGGACTGCTCATAGAAACTCTGTGACTAATGCGGAATTTTGAATTCGGGGTGGGAATATCTTACGCGACTAACCGTCGAAGAGGTAGTGGGTAGATTCAGGCTGAAGCACGGGCCGCGGATTTATCCGCAAACGCGAATCAGAAGCGGAGGAGTAGCGACAAGAAGTTCAGAGTTCAAACTTTAGTTTGTGCTTGCCGGATCTCGGCGCAAGCTAAAGCTTGTACTCTGAACTGCGGGCCAGATAGCCCCGTTTTTAAAGACTAAACGTCCAAGCGGGTTTTCAGATTCGCGTGATCCGCGCAAATCCGCGGCTAACTCTCTGCTACCCAACTCTTGTCGGCGAGCTGGGAAACCAGTCCGTCTGCTGCCAACTTTTCCAGGTGCGCCAGCACGGCGCGTTCGGCCATCGCATACGCCTTGGGAGAAACGTCGGTGTAGACGTTCGCAACGATATCTTTTGGTGTGGCTGAGCCCTGGTGAACGGCTTCAAGAATCTTCTGTTCACGATCCAAGCGGTGTGAAATGTACTCGTCAATCTTTCGGTAGGGATTTGCGATGGCGGGCCCGTGTCCGCCAAAAATGACGGAGAGATTTGGCAGCCCGCGCATGCGCTTAAGCGAATGAAGATAGTCACGCATGTTTCCTTCAGGCGGATCGATCAATACTGACCCCAGACCGACGATGTTGTCGCCGGACAGCAGCGTGCCGGTTCGTTCGTCATAGAGAGACATAGATGACCGCGCGCATGCCCGGGCATGTGCATTACGCGCAAAGAAATAGGTGGCTCACCTTCTAACACCAGCACGTCTTCGTCCTCGAGCATCGTATCCACCTGAGTGTCCGGGAGTGCTGCGGCTGTCAGTTCGTGTGCCCAGACGCGAACATCGCCGCGAACATCGCCGCGAACATCGCCTCGGACATCGCCGAGGTGCTCCAGAAGCGCGTTGACGCCACCAACATGATCGGGATGCACGTGCGTTAGCAGAATACCGCTGAGCGTTCGACCTTCGGCAAGCAACTCATCGACAGCTGCTGCGAGTGCGCGTTGCTCGTCTTCGTATGGGGACCCCGGATCGATTACCAAAAGGCTTTGTGAGGTATAGATCAAGTAGCAGTTTGTGTGTGTCGCCGGTGGCTTGGTCGGTGTGCGCACCGGAAAGCAAATGTAGTTTGGGCGAAACTCGATGCGGCGCACCGGCTCATGACGAGCGTTAGGCAACGATAGAAAGCGTTGGATCAGGTCGTCCGTGAGACCTTTGATAGAGTTTTCAAAGCGTGCAGCACCGGCGGGACAGCCAGAATCTCCGAACGCTCCCAGCGAGCGTGAGCTTGACCCGCGCGAATCCATTCACCACTTTCGAGTTCGCCGTCATCACTCAGCCTTGCGTTTTGTTTCGCCGGGGCCTTCACCAGGAAAACCAGGTGTCGAAGCGCCGTGCGCTGAATGGAGGCGTTACCCAACGGCCTACGAAAGTGAAATCATTTGCATCAAGATGGAGTTGGTAATGCTGGAGGAGTGCGGGCCAGGACATTCGTCCGGACTGCAGATCGTCAAGCAGCGACGCGCGCTGACCCTGGGTTAGGGCGTCACCGCCACGCGCTACCAGCACTTGAGTCTCTTCAAACAACTCCCGCGCGGCGCAACTTATGGCGGTTGCAAGTTCCACGTCCGCAGTATTCTCAACTGGCACCTCAACATCGGTCGGATCGAATTGGCCGCCGGGAAAAGCATGGAAGCCGCCCAGGAAGGCGAGCTTATCGCTGCGCTTTACCAGGAAAACTTCCGGATCGTGGGGGTCGGTGTTCGGGTGGAGCAGAACTACTGCTGCTGCATCTTTTGGCGTAGAGGTTGTCACTTAAAGTAGAGGTCGTCTTTTCGGATTCAGGGTGTGGCGCAAGACGGTTGCGCCTGACATTGCGCTTGCGCGGGGTTGGTGCCGCAATTGACAACCGTAGCTTTGACGCTGTGGGCCTTCACTTGAAACACCAGATAATTGTAGAAAGCTTTCGGATCCAGCTCTGCTTGCTCTTCGTCATCTTTATCACCCGACAGAGGCGCGCCGGCGCCACCGGTTACGAGATAAAACGGCGGACTGTTTCCCTTAGCCGGCAGGCACGGTGGTGGTGAAGTGTCACGGGTCAACGCGTTGTAATACTGGTGCTGATGTCCGGCCAGCACGTAAGCAATGTTTTTGTATTTCGCGAAAACCTTTTTAAGTCCGGCGGTGATTGCAGCGTCGAGCCCGGCCGGAGACTTACTCGGCTCCATCGGGCGGTGCATGAAAATGAAGATATACCGAGCGTCGGCATTCGCTTTCAGATATGCATCGAGACTTGCAAGTTGGTCCCTTGTTAACGTAACCGTTGTTGACATATTTCTTCGTCGGTGGCTTACAGTTCGCGGTCTTCTTCAACGAGTCAGTGTTCAAGGCTACGAAGCGCGAATCACCGTAGGCGAAAGCTCCGTACAATTCTTTCACCATATGCTTTTGATAAAGCGCTCCCATCTTGGGGCAAGGCGCATTCTTTTCGGCGTTCATCTCGTGATTCCCTGGCACATTGAACACGGGCACGCCGGTGCCCTTTATGAGATCGAGGAAGGCCTCGTACTCGGCTTTGATCAGTTTCGCGTCCGGCTCCTTTGCCGTAGATCGCGTCACCGGTCCATAGAATAAACGCGGGCTTGTGTTGCTTCAGGTCGTGAATGATCTGGCCAGTGATCGCAGATGGTGTCGGGCCTTGCTGCGCGGGGCGATTATCGCCGGCGACGACGAAAGTGGAAGTCAGTGGCGCTGCTTTTGGGTTTGAGTGCTCCAGTCTTTGGCAAAGGCGGAAGTACTGGCATCGGGTTGGCTGACTTCGATTTGGCTGACTTCTGTTTGGCCGCTTCAGCGAAGCCGCCGATGCCCACAGCAAACAGCAACACCAGGAACAGCAAACGCAAACGAAAAAGAGTTGTCATCGTGAGTAGTATTCCTTCGGTGAAGATAGATTATTCGAGCTGTGACGAAACGAACTCCGCTTAACCGCTACGACCAGCGAAATCGCTCACCGTCGCCGGGTCCCCAGGGTACACCCCGCATGTGATAGCCGCCTTCTTCCCAAAAGCCGGCCTGATCGTTTTCGAGAAAGCGCACGCCTTTTACCCACTTCGCGGACTTCCAGGCGTACAGCTGCGGAATAATCAAGCGAACTGGCCCGCCATGTTCGGGAGGAATCGGCGCGCCATCGTGCGACCACGCAAAGAGCGAATCTTCATTGAGGAAGTATTCAATGGGAACGTTCGTAGTCCAGCCATGGTCGTAGCCAAATGCGAGCACAAACTTCGCCTCTGGCTTGATGCCGACAATTTTCGCCAGCTCCTGCGTCGGCACGCCGCCCCACAGGTTGTCCAGACGCGACCAGCGAGTGACGCAGTGAAAGTCGGCATAGACCCGACCGCCGGCAATTGCATGAATTCATCGAGCGACCATTCCCGAGGGTGCTCGACGAGCCCATCAACTGAAAACGACCAGGTTGCCAGATCGACGTCCGGTGTTCCGTGCGCATCGAGCACCGGCCACTTCTTGGTGCGCGACTGCCCGGGCGGCATCTCGATTTTCGCGCCGTGTGTCAGGACTGATGATGACGTCCGAGTCATCAATCTCTTCTGGCCTGCGAGGCTCGGTTGTTTGGTACTTCGGATCTTTGATTAGGTTATTGAGAAAACTCATGACATCAATAAGAAGAGCTTTGTACTTAGTCCTTTGAACTTTGTGTTGAGATCTGTGGGAGAAAATCATCGGCCTCCCAAGGACAAAGCTCAAAGTCAAAGGTCAAAGTACTAAGTTCAAAGAACAAAGATCATTTCTTTGCGCTGCGCTCCGCAGAGCTTCATCAATTCTTCCGGCATCCACTTACCAACGCCCTTCTTAGTTGATTCTTCGATGCCCGCGGTGCGATCGTGCCAGTCGTCTCTGTCGCCCTCGGGCCCGCGCTGTTGTTCGTAGGTTTCAGTTTGTTCCAGACTCAAAATGATTCCGTCGACAACTTCCTTCCAGTCCTGGAACTGGATACCGCGCCTGATGATCGGCAATCCCGCTGACCAGTCCTCTTCGGGCGCACGTGCATCCTGCTCGGGAATGGTGAGCGTGCTCAGAGAGGGAAACGGCGTGCCCGTAAACTCCTTTACGAGTCGGTCCCGGATCTCTTTGTACGACGCCTGTGGCGATTTCAAGTCTGAGCGCCTGCGCGCGGCGAAACAGGTCAGATGTGCTTGTTTGTTCCTGGGCCATAAATTCCAAAATCCGCTGATGAATTGTCGTCGGGTTACAGCCATACCTTACACGGGCAAAGGGAAAGTTTACAACCGGCTCAAAACGCTTAGCAAAAGCCCGACCAATTGAAAAACACGGCGGAATGAAGTAAACTGCCTTACACATGCCGGAAATAATTCTCTCAACCGAACCTGATCACGTAGGCGCTAGCCGGACTCGTCCTGTCGCATCTGCGGACGCGTTAGTAGTCAGCGGATCGACTTCGAGCGAGTTGCCAGCCGAACTCGCAGAGCTCCTGAAAGCGAACGCCGATGTATCTACCGAACGCTGCTCAGGTTTGCGGCGGCTGCGGTCGAACTCTTTAGCCGGGCCAAGGCGCAGATCGATTCTCACCACGTTGTCTTTGAACGAACCGATCACGTTTTGCCGACGCCGCTCAGAATGGACGCAGACGAACGATTCACCGGGCGCGGAGTGACGATCGCTTTTCTCGACTCCGGTTTCTACGCGCACGACGATCTAACCAAAACCAGAAAACCGAATCGTTGCCTACCACAGCATCTTCGACGGCGAAGACGATCGCACGTCATTTGGAAACAGACTGACGTCGCCAGTTGGCACGGAATGATGACATCAGTGGTCGCCGCGGGAAATGGTCATCTGTCTGACGGCTTTTATCGCGGCATCGCGCCTGACGCGAAAGTCGTGCTGGTTAAGGTTGGCCGCACCGGTCACATACCCGACGAGCAGCATCGCGCGTGGTCTTGAATGGGTCCTGGACAACAAAACAAATACGACATTCGCATCGTCAACATTTCCGCCGGCGGAGACTTTGAACAGTCGTATCTGGATAGTCCGTTGTGCCAGGTCGTTGAGCGCGCCGTTAACGAGGGCCTGATAGTAGTCTGCGCAGTCGGCAATGCCGGAATGGCGCTTGGGTCATCCCGTCTTGCCGCCCGCCAGTTCACCTTCGGCGATTTCCGTGGAGGTCTCGACGATCAGAATTCGCTCGACCGAGCCAGGCGGGGTATGTATCGATCATCGTACGGGCCGACGGTTGACGGTTTGCAAAAACCCGAAATTATTGCTCCCGGTATCTGGGTGGCGGCGCCGATTCTGCCGGCAACACCTACGGCAGACGAAGCCCACCTTTGTTCCGAGCTTGATGCGGCTGCAGACTCGATCTACGCGCCATAATTCTTGCGCATGCGGGCGTGGACAAGGACTTCGACGAGGCGCAGGATCTGCCGACGCCGCTCTTGCGGCAACTAATAACGATCAAACTGCGAGAAGGCAATGTGATTAGCCAGCACTACAAATACGTTGATGGGACGTCGTTCGCGTCGCCAATTGTTGCGTCCATTGCGGCCTGCATGCTGGAGGCGAACCCCGGCTTGACCCCGCAGCAAGTGAAACGAATTCTGATCGACACAGCCGAACGAGTGCCCGGAGTCGAAGTTGAAAGACAGGGGTGGGAGTGGTCGTCCCCGGAAAGCGGTTGAGATCGCGCTGGCCGGGATCCGCTAGACTTCACGATCACTGTCGGTATTTACAACTCAACTCTTCCCTGGGACCACGGGCGTCCCGCCCGCCCGTATACCATAAATTCAACTCCTCCATGACTGAGCTTATCGCACGCGGGCTGGGCGTCCCGCCCGCGGTCCCAGGGAAGAGCTTGAGTGTCTGGGCGGTAGACACTGCGCGAGGCGTGTGCAACAATTCTTGAAACCCACACAAGCTAAAAGTTTTGAGAGGAGTATTACCGTAAAAATGTCTGGAGAACGAAACCGCGCTGGGTGCCGGCGCGACTGATACACCAGGTGAGAGTCCGGCGGCTGAAGCTCCGGCGGAAGATATTTCGTACCATGCGGTTGAGAAGGATGGAGTGGTTACGGCTATTTGGGAAATGAACGGGCGCAAGCACGTACGGACAATCGATCCGAGATCGCGCCAGGGTCAGGATATTCTCCGTCTCTACACCACCGAACATCACGACGAGGCCGTCCCGGCGGAAGTAAGCGAAGCAGCCTCATCCTGATCCTGGCTTAACCCGCGAGCCACCCACCGTTCCGCCGTTCAGCTGTAAATCTCCATCTCCGAGATGGTTGCAATCGATCTGGCTCTGACCTGTAACTCAACTCTCCCGCATATCCCCAATCGGACGAGTCCGAGTTAAGTCCGCACTGCCAATGATGAGCAGCCGCGGTTCACGGCTTACTGCGCTGCGGGCGCAGCGGGCTATCTCATGCGTCCAACCACAGAATCCAAGAATTTGAACAAAACCAAAAGCTCCATGATTTCATATGCGAAGCGCCACAGTCCGGCTCTGGAAAATGCCAAAACTGAAGGCTTTTGCGCTTAGCCGATTTTAGTACAGCTTGGAATGTTGCTTGCTTGTTCCTCCGCAAGGCTATTTTCCCTTCTTATAGAACCAGCGGGTCCAGTTCTTTTCAGGCAAGCAACTCAAGCTTAGAAGTCTCTAAAAAAGTTTTTTCGCAAAATGAAGGAGGAGCTGTTATGCGAAGCGTATTGCGCTTGCTGGCAAGCGGGTTAATCCTGAGCTTTCTTTTCGTGGCCTCAGTCTATTCACAAGGCACCCAAACCGGAGGTATCACGGGTGTCGTGACTGACCAGGGCGGCGCGCTTAGTGAAAGGCGCTACGTGTTGACGTGATCAGCGCGACCACCGGCCGCTCTGTTACGCACCGTGACGGTGGGAGACGACGGCAGCTTCACCGCCACGTTGTTGCCCCCGGGCACTTATCGCCTCGAGGTTACGGCGAACAACTTCAAGAAGGCCGTCAGTCGCCGGCGTCAAGGTGAACATTACCGAGACGACGCGCCAGGACGTCAGCCTGGAAGCCGGAAAGATCCAGGAAACAGTAAACGTCGAAGCGGCGCCATCGCTGATCAATCCGTCGAGCGCGCAGACAGGACAGGCGCATCGACACATCAAACGCTAAACACTCTGCCGCTGGCGTCGCCCAACTTCCTGTTCCTGCTCTCTTTCTTCCGGCGTTTCCGGCGAACCGACGGACGTGCGCACCGCCGGACGCGGCACCGCGGACGTGAGCGTGAATGGTCAACGCACCAGCAACAACAGCGTTTCGCTCAACGGCATCAACGTCAACGATTTTAACCTCGCCCACTTCGATACGGTGCCGCTGCCGAATCCCGATACGCTGCAGGAAATGAAAGTTGCCACGTCGCTGTACGACGCAACTCAGGGCAGCAAGGGTGGCGGCGCGCTGGGTCTGGTGACCAAGACCGGCACGAAAGATTTTCACTGGGACCTCTACTGGACAGCACCGCAACGACTACCTCAACGCCAACGAATACTTCTTCAACAAGAACGGCACCAAGCGTGGCCGCCTGTTGCAGAACGTTTTCGGCGGCAGCGGCAGCGGCCCGATTCCCAAAGTCGGCGGTTTCTGGTTCTTTAACTACCAGGGCGTGCGCGCGCGCAACGGCATCGATCCGCTTGGTTCGAGCACAGCGCCAACCGTGCAGGCGTTTCCGGTTGCCGCCGATGGCACAGTGACTGCTGCCGCTGCTCTGGCTGCCAGGCATTCGGTCTGACTGCGGCGCAGATCGATCCAGTAGCCGTCAATATTCTCAACCTCAAGGACAATCGCTTTGGCGGACAGTATCTGGTGCCGCGCGTCGGGCAAGGTGGCTGCGGCGGCCGTTGACCGGTGGCACCAGCTGGCACACTTCCGTTGTCAGTTTTCGTCCGTGGCGCCGATTGACAGATAACCAGTACACGATCAGCTACGATCGCAGTTTCCGCGATGACAAGGACAAGATCACCGGTACCTGGTTCTGGGATGAAGGCCTCAGTCGCTCAAGCCCTTCGGCACCGACACGCACTTTGACGAACCCGCGCAACGACTTCCAGTGGAATCGTTACCTGTCGATAACTGAAACGCACCTGTTCAGCCCGACCAAGGTCAACGAGCTGCGCCTCGGCTACAGCCGCTTCCTATTTTGGCAACGTTCCGACTGATACGCATCAGACAGCCGAAGTCGGCGCCGTCTAGGCTAACAGCGCGCGTTTCCCGGACTTTACCGCGTGGGCAGTCACCGGCTCTGTTCTCGTTGGGAACCGGCGTCAACGACGATCGCGGCACGGTCTCGAACACCTACAACATCGTCGAGACGTTTTCGATGATCACCGGCAAGCACAGCCTGCGCATGGGCGGTGAAGCGGTTCAGTATCAGTTGAATCGCTTCAACAACTTTGCCGTCCGCGGTTCGCTTACTTTCGGCAGCACCTCGGGCGCCGGCAACACGTTCACGGCATTTCAGAAACTTCCTGCGCGGCGCGCCGACAGCGCTGCAATCAGCCTTTGGCGATCCGGCACGAAACTTCATCGCCACGGACTATGCTGCGTTCATTCAGGACGATTACCGCTGCACTTCGCGACTGACCTTCAACGTCGGCCTGCGCTGGGAAGCGATGAGCTTTCGGCCATGACAAGCTCAACCGCGGCCGGCATCTATGATCCGGCACTGGCAGCGGCTGGTCAGAATCCGTTCCTGATTCCGGAAGCGGTCAACCTGGGCGGCTTCACCGGCACACCGGGCGTTCGCAACTGCGCGCTCGATACGATGCCGCGACGATAACAACTTCGCGCCTCGCGTCGGTTTTGCCTGGGACGTCAAGGGCGACCAGAAGACGGTTGTGCGCGGCGGTTATGGTATTTACTACCAGCGCCTGTCCAACCAGAACATTCTGCAAAACTCGCTGGCGGCGCCGTTCACGGTCCAGCCGCTTGAGAGTCGCGCTGTTCCAACCACGCTGCAACTGGCAAATCCGCTCGCGGGCAGCCGCCACCGTCGATCGTGGCGACGGCCTACATTCCGACCGCCACTTACTTCGCCGGCTTGCGGCGCATCAGCGGTGCTGGTACCGCTGGACATCAACGATCCCGGGCGTCGGTCCGATCTTTCGTGAACGCCGCGGGTCAGCAGTGTCTGAACTACGGCGGCACGGCCACCAATTGCTCGATCAATCTGGCGTCGTTTACCAGCGCGCCGCTGTGATGCTTACACGCCGTACACGCAGCAATGGAACTTTACCGATCCAGCGTCAACTGAAAGGCGGCTGGGCAATTGAGACCGGCTACGTTGGTTCACACTTCCTCGGCGGCATCGGTATCTGGGATCCGTTCCAGGCCATTCAGGTGAGTCCGTCGAGTCCGCTGACGGTTCGTGACCGCAACGGCGTTGCCTATACCATCACCGCCAACACGGTCAACAACGAAGAACTGCGACACCAGATCATCGGGCTCTCCCGCAAGCGCGGATCTCGCTACTCGTCCAACATTGGTTTTGCACAACTACAGTTCGTGGCAAACCACCCTGTCGCGGCGGCTGCATCGCGGCCTCTACTTCCAGGCTGCTTACACTTACTCGAAGACCGAAGACAATGTCAGCGGCTCGCTGAGCACGGACGAGTTGAATGCCACTCGCGCCGGCCAGAACGGCGCCGACATTTACAACAATCAAGCCAACGCGGCGCAGAACAAAGCGCGTGGCGACTTTGATCGTCCACACCGCCTGGTCGTGAGTTACGCTTACGATATCCCGGTGAAGAAGAGACAGCTTCATGGACAATCCAGTTTTCAGCGGTTGGAGCGTGAGCGGAATCGTCACCTACCAGAAGGGCTTGCCGTTCTCGGTGACGGACAGCACCAGCGGCGGCATCTTTGGCACGGCGGCAGGCACAGCCCAGCGCTTCTATGCAGCCGGATTTCGGATGCTTACACACGCGCGGAACCACGTCACGACCGTCTTCGACCACATTATTTGAGAACGGAAACGCTTCGGCTACCGCGCCGCTCATCCCGGGACCCTCCACCATTAATGGCGGCGTAAACCCGGGAGCTACCGGTTTCGGCACTGGCTCCTGCGCGCAATGCGTGGCGCGCTCCCTATCAACAGAACTGGGACATCTCCTTGCAGAAGTCGTTCACAATCAAGTGAAATCGCATACGTTCCAGTTCCGCATGGACACTTTCAATGTGTTCAACTCACCCAATCTTCACTACACCGTCGTCGGTTACCATCGCGACGCCCGCATACCTTGCCGCTCAAGATTACGGGCACAGTCGGTTCCGGCACGGCTGATTCAGTTTGGACTGAAGTATACCCACTGACTCCTCCGGTCGAGGTGGGGAAAGATAGCCCTTGCCGGGCGGACCGTAATCCCGCCCGGCTTTTAGTTTTACCGCGACAGGTTTTTTGCGCTAGCCTTTAATCCAATTCATCGTTTCCGTTAGCAATACGCACCGAACGAAGCAATAA
>ERZ1370068.8928-contig-7745_pt1 | contig 51511 bp, 77 predicted proteins | sample MGYA00561227_ERZ1370068 | MGnify/ENA primary metagenome ERZ1370068 (study PRJEB38410, sample SAMEA6850437) | metagenome | study: Metagenomic assessment of the ecological functions of the soil: analysis of the soil microbiota associated with the... | reverse complement strand
GATCGCGTTCCTGCCGTTCGGCCTGCTCGTCGACAAGTGGCGCTGGGACGTGTTCTCCGGCGAGGTCAAGCCCGAGCAGTACAACCAGCACTGGTGGGATCTGAAGAAGCAGTACCAGGGCGTCGCGCCGCCGGTCGAGCGCGCCGCGACCGACTTCGACCCCGGCGCGAAGTACCACGTCGCCGCGAACGTCGCCGTACATGCGGTACTTCCTCGCCGCACGTGCTCCAGTTCCAGTTCCACAAGCGCGCTGTGCGCGAAGGCCGGCTTCACGGGCCCGCTCCACGAGTGCTCGATCTACGGCAACAAGGACGCCGGCGCGGCGTACATGGAAGCATGCTGGCGCTGGGCGCGAGCAAGCCGTGGCAGGACGCGCTGTTCGAGCTGACCGGCACGCGCGAGATGGACGCGATCGCCGATCCTCGAGTACTTCGCGCCGCTGCAGACGCTGGCTCGAGGAGCAGAACAAGGGCCAGCAGTGCGGCTGGTGAGCCGATTGCGACGCTCGCCGGACCTGGTTCCGGCTAGAGGCGCGTTGGAACAAGAACGCCCCGCAAGTTAGCTGAACCTGCACTTCCATTGATGATCGTTTCAAGCCGCTGGCCTGCGTGGATTCGGGCCACTTGGAATGCTCGCGATGCTGTTGATCGGCGCGGGCACTCCTACCCTCTCATCGGCGCAGTGTTGGTGCTGGGATGGGCAAGGTGGTCGCGCACCCCATGGCGTGAGATCGGCTATGTGCGACCCAAGAGTTGGAGCGGCGGCTTGGCCATTGGCCTCGCTTTCGATTTGCGTTCAATGCTGATGAAAGTTATCGTGATGCCTATGCTCGGCGCTGATCCGATCAATCCGACATACCATTAGCGCGATCGAACACCGCCGCGCTCCCCGGTATGTTGTTCGCGATGATCGTCGTCGCGGGCTTCGGGAAGAGACGGTGTTCCGTGGGTATTTGTTCGAACGATTCGGCAAGCTATTGGGGACTGGGGCTGGAAGCGAAAATTGTGACCGGTGCTCCTCGGCGCCGGATTGTTTGCGATCAGGCACTACTCTGACCAAGGCTCGCTACGTCCAACAGGCCGTGATCACCGTGGTGTCGTTTTCGGATGATCTCGCTGTCACGGGCCGGATCTGATGCTTATTTGTGCACACGACGTTCGACCTGACCGCGCTCGCGATAATCTATTTGGACCTGAGGCCGATCTGGCAACACCTCGTCTTCAAACAGGTGAGCAAGCACTCAACGTGCAGCGCGGCGATTGGCGGATATTCAGTTTGCCAGGCGACCGCGATGGTTCGGCGCCTCGACGCGGATCTCCTCGGTCAGGCGCGCCTTCAGCGCCGAGAATTCCGGCGTCGTCTTCACCGTGTAGTGGCGCGGATGCGGCAGCGATCACCGCGACGTCGGCCTTGATCCGGCCCGGGCCGCGCGACATCACGACGACGCGGTTCGCCATGAAGATCGCCTCCTCGATGTCGTGCGTGACGAACAGCACGGTCTTGCGCTCGGCTTCCCAGATCGACAGCAGCAATTCCTGCATCAGCCGACGCGTCTGGTTGTCGAGCGCGCCGAACGGCTCGTCCAGCAACAGGATCTTCGGATCGTTGGCGAGCGCGCGCGCGATCGCCGTGCGCTGCTGCATGCCGCCGGAGAGCATGCTTCGGATAGTGATGCTCGAAGCCCTCGAGGCCGACGCGTTCGATGCTAGCGCGCGGCGATGCTCGTCCTGCTGCGCGCGTGCGGCACGCCGCTTTCGCGCAGGCCGAAGCAGATGTTTTCGCGCACCGTCAGCCACGGAAACAGCGTGTAGCTCTGGAACACCATGCCGCGATCGGCGCCGGGCGCTGCGACCGGCGTCGCCGTCGAGCAGCACGCGACCGGTCGTCGGCGCGTCGAGGCCCGCGACGATGCGCAGCAGCGTCGACTTGCCGCAGCCCGACGGCCCGAGGATCGTGATGAAATCGTTGTCGGCGACCGTGAGAGACGTCGGTTGCAGCGCCACGGTCGGCGCGCGCCGCCGCGCACGCCGGGGAACGATCCGGCCCACACCTTCGATGGCGAGCTTGCTCATGGCGGAACTCTAGGCGAGGCTCCAGGGAAACAGCCGCTGATTCGCCCACTTGAACAGGAAATCGGAGATCGAGGCCGATCACGCCGATGACGATGATGCCGAAGATGATCTGGCCGGTGTTGAGCAGCGCCTGGCTGTCGGTGATCATGTGGCCGATGCCGCTGACGACGCGCCGATCAGCTCGGCCACGATCACGTAAGTCCACGCCCAGCCGAGCACGAGGCGCAGCGTTTCGGCGATCGCCGGCGCGCGCTCGGGCAGCAGCACGCGGCGCATCGACGCCCGACGCCGACGCGCCGAGCGTGTAGGCCGCCTCGACCAGATCGCGGCGCGTGGTGCCGACGGTCACCGCCACCATCAGCACGATCTGGAAGAACGAGCCGATGAAGATCACCAGCAGTTTCTGCGTTTCGCCGATGCCGGCCCACAGGATGCAGCAGCGGTATGAACGCGGACGCCGGCAGATAGCGCGCGAACGACACGAACGGCTCGAAGAATGCCTCGATCGGCTTGTACGCGCCCATCGCGATGCCGAGCGGCACCGCCAGCGATCGGCCGCGAGCACGAAGCCGCCGAAGACGCGCCAGACCGTCATGCCGATGTCCGTCGCGAATCCGTGCACGGTGAACAGTGCGTCAGCCCTTCGCGCAGCCATCGTCACCGGATCGGCGAGAAACGTCTTCGACACGAAGCCGCCGAAGCGTCGCGACGCTCCAGACGGCGGCGAATACGACGAAAAACGCGATGCCGTAAGCGACCTTGCGCCGCGGGCTGACCGGGACGAGCGGCGTCATGCGACGCGCGGGCGTCGAGCGTGCACCGCGCGCATCGTCACTTGATGAACTGGGTATCGACGAGCGTGTTCACGTCCGGGATCGACTCTGATGATGCCGAGCTCGAGCAGCAGGTCGGCGGCTTCCTTGCTGAACGCCTGGAATTCGGCCGGTGAAGAACTGCTGGTTCGCCGCCTTGTCCTGCCAGCGCAGATACGCCGCCGACTTCGCGAACTGCTCGCCGGTCTGCTTCACGTCGGCGCCCATGATCTCGTAGCTCTTGGCGGGATCCTTCTTGATCATCTCGAGCGCCTCGAAATAGCTGTCGACCATCGCCTTGACCGCCTTCGGGATTGTCCTTGATGAACTTCGGCGTGCAGCCGAACGTGTCCATGACCATCGGATAGTCGAGCGTGGTCGCGATGATCTTGCCGGCAGTCCGGCTTGTCGCGCACCGATCGACAGGTACGGCTCGTAGGTCATCGCGGCGTCGTTCTGCCCGGCGACGAATGCCTGCGCGGCGGCCTGCGGGCTCATGGTGGCGACGGTGACGTCCTTCATCGACAAGCCGTTCTTCTTGAGGATCCACGCGAGCCCGAAGTATGGCGACGTGCCCGGCGCATCGACGCCGACGGTCTTGCCCTTGAGGTCGGCGATCTTCGCGACGTTGTTGCGCACGGCCAGCCCGTCGGCGCCGTACGACTTGTCGAGCTGCACGACCTGCGTGATCGGCACGCCGTTGGCGTTCCACACGACGTAGGTCTCGACGGTCGTGGCCGCGCACTGGACGTCGCCTGACGCGATCGCCAGATGGCGATCCTTCTGCGGAATCTTCTTGATCGACACGTCGACGCCGTTCTTCTTGAAGATGCCGGCCTCCTTGGCGAGCGTGAGCGGCGCGAAGCCGGTCCAGCCGGAAATGCCGATGGCGACCTTGGTTTCCTGCGCGCTCGCAGCCGCGGCGATAGCTGAGGGGCAACGCATACGACGGTCAGGGCGAAGAGGAATGCGCATGGGGACTTCTGCGAATGTTGATTGCGAAGCGACCGAATCTAGGGCGCAACGTCTGCCTGTCAATGGTCCACGGCTTCGTTCGTGCGCGTGTGGGAGCGTATGCCTGCCAGCGTTAGTGCGCCAAGCACGGCGCCGCCTGGCCCAGTCACCGCAAGCGTGTCGGTCCCCGCGGAGAACATCAGCGCGAGCGCCTCGCGCAGGCTCTGCTTGCGCAGCGATGGCGTGAGAGGGAGCTGCGGGACCCACGCGGCTCCATGGCGGTGTCCGCGCGAATGAGCGCCAGGCGCTTCAATGCCCGATCGGTGCCGACGAACGCCTCGACGAACGCGTCGGCGGGCTGGGCCAGGATCGCCTCCGGCGTGTCGTATTGGACCAGCGCGCCGTCGCGCAGGATGGCGATGCGATCGCCCATCTTGAGCGCCTCGTCGATGTCGTGCGTGACGAACACGATCGTCTTCTTGAGTCCCGCGCAGGATGCTGCAGGAACTCGTCCTGCAGCCGCGCGCGCGTGATCGGGTCGATGGCGCCGAACGGCTCGTCCATCAGCATCACCGGCGGGTCGGCCGCGAGCGCGCGCGCGACGCCGACGCGCTGGCTTCTGACCGCCCGACAGCTCGCGCGGGAAAGCGGTCGCGATACAGCGTCGGCTCCATGCCGACCAGTGCCAGCAGCTCGTCGACGCGCGTGCGCGATGCGCGCCTCGTCCCAGCTCGAGCAGCCGCGGCACCGTCGCGATGTTGTCGGCGATCGACCAGTGCGGGAACAGGCCGATCTGCTGGATCACGTAGCCGATGCTGCGGCGAAGGCTCACCGGATCGACGTCTGCATCATGTCGCGGCCTGCCACCATGACGCGTCCCGCAGTCCGGCTCGATCATGCGGTTGATGATGCGCATCGTCGTCGTCTTGCCGCAGCCGGACGGGCCGATGAGCACGCAGACTTCGCCCTCGGGAATCGTCAGCGTGAGGTGGTCGACCGCGGGACGCGCCGTGCCGGGGAACTGCTTGACGAGGCCGCGTGATCTCGATCATCGCGCGCGCGCATTCCGGCAGGCGTCAGGACTCTCTGCAGGTAGCCGAACAGCCGATCGGCGCCGATCGAGAGCAGCGTTGCGGGAATCGCGCCGACCAGCAGTTGCGGCAGCGCCATCATCGCGATGCCTGCGGTGATGAAGTCGCCCAGGCCGCCGCCGCCGATGTACGCGGCCAGCACCGCGCCGGACACGACCTGCACCGCAGCCGTGCGTATGCCGGCGAAGATCACCGGCATGGCGATCGGCAGCTCGACCTTGCGCATCGATCTCGACTCGCGTCATGCCCATGCCGCGCGCGGCGTCGACGATGTCGGGTCGACCTGCCGCATCGCCGTGCAGGTGTTGATCAGGATCGGCGGCAACGCGAGCAGCGTCAGCGCGAACAGCGATGGCACGAATCCGGTTCCGAGCAATCGGCATCGACGAGCGCCAGCACCGCCAGCGACGGCAGCGTGCGCCCGATGTTCGCGGCGGTAATCGCGAGCGAGCGCGGCGCGGCGCGTTGTCCGCGAGCACACACGCCGGCCGGCAGCGCAATCGCGATCGCGAAGGCTGAGCGCGGCCGCCGACAGCGCGATGTGAGTGAACAGCGCGCCGAAGAACCGGTCCGGGTGGGCGACGATGAACTGCCAGGCTTCGACGAGCAGACGAGCGCTCAGCTGGCCCGATGCCGCAGCCAGCGCCTCGAGCCGACGCGAGACTCAAGTCGGCGCGCGACGGCGAGCGCGCACGCGGTCAGCGCGCCGGCCCAGATCTTGCGGCGCAAAGTCGTTGCTGATGCCGTTGAAGATCAGCGTTCCCAGGCCGCCGGCGTTGACGTAGGCCGCGACCACGGCGACGCTGATCACGGTGACCGTTGCGATGCGCAGTCCCGGCCACGATCACCGGCAGCGCGAGCGGCAGTTCGATCCGGGTCAGGATCTCGATCGGCTCATGCCCATGCCGCGCGCCGCATCGACCACGTCGCGCCGGGACTTCGCGAATGCCGGTGGCGACGTTGCGGATCATGATCATCAGCGAGAACGCGACCATGCAGATGATCGCGTTGGTCCTGCCCAGGCCCACGACCGGGATCAGCAGCGCGAGGAACGCAAGCGTCGGAATCGTGTACAGGAAGCCGCTGATGGCCAGCGACCAACGGAACACGCGATCGTTGCGCGCGGCCCAGATGCCGATCGCGAGCGACAACGCGAAGGCGATCGCGAGCGACGTGAACGAGATGACGATGTGCTCGCCGAGCGCCACCAGCACCTGGTCCCAGTTGTTGCGCAGCCACTTCATTGCGCGAGCAGATCGGCCAGCGGGAAGCCGCCGCCGGCGATGCACGCGCGCAGACGGTCTCGATGTCCGGGCCCGTGCGGGCGATCGACGTCGAGCATGCGGCACGCGTGCGCGGACCGCCGGCGCTGGGCGCGCGCTGCGCTCCGCGCCCAGCGCTTCGCCGGCAGCGCCGCGCAAATCGACGGCCTGCGCCGCGGCGAGCAACTCGATCGCGGCAAGCATAGCGCAAGTGCGCGACGATCGCGCCAGTCTTGGCCACGGCGTGCGGCGCCATCGGCGCGTGGTCCTCGACCATCTCCGACACGGGAACGCTATCGAGGCGAAGCCGGATTGGCGCAGGTGGCGGATCACGCCGTACACCGCGACCAGCGTCTTCTGCGATCGTCGCGAAGCCCGAGATGCTCCGGCCCGTGCGTCGTCAGCTGCAGCGGCAAGCCCGGAGAGCGCGGCGTGAAGAGCTTCTGAGGCAGCGCTGGACGCAAAGCAGCGCCGACATGCGCAAACGCGAGACCGAGCGTGTCGAACGCGACGGCCAACCCGGCGACGTGGAAATTGCCGTTCGACAGCATCGCGTTCGCGTCGGCGAGCACCAGCGGGCTCTCGGCGGCGCTGTTCAGTTCGAGCTCGACGTGGTCGCGCGCGCGACCACAGCGCCGCGAGCGCCGCGCCGTGCACCTGCGTCACGCAGCGCAACGACGGCGGATCCTGCACGCGGCGTGCGGCACCGGCTTGCCACAGGCGCGCTGCCTGCGAGCAGCGTCGTCAGTCGTGCGGCGATTGCGCCCTGGCCCGGCGCCGGACGCGCGGCCTGCGCGCGCGGGTCGAGCGGACTCAGGTTCGCGCGAAAGCCTTCGAAGCGACAACGCCGCCGCGACGTTCAGTGCATCCAGCGCGCTCGACGCAGTCGCGCAGCGACCAGCGCAGCGTGGCCGACGGTGCGCGGCGTTCGCGCTGATCAGCGCAACGCCATCCTTGGCGCCGAGCTGCGACGGGCTGCAGGCCGGCGCGCTCCAGCGCTGCCGCGCCCGGCAGGATCTCGCCGCGATACTCCGCGACGCCCTCGCCGCAGCAGCGGCAGCGCAGAGATGCGACAGCGGCGCTAGGTCGGCGGCGCCGATCGGAGCCCAAACTCGGAACCACCGGATGGACGCCGGCGTTCAGCAGCGCGATGCAGCGCATCGAGCACGCGCCGGCGAAACGCCCGGAGCCGCCGACCGCCATGCCGGCCGCGCGCGCGAACATCATCGCGCGCACGACGTCGGTCGCGAAGCGCGGTCCGACGCCGACGGCGCGCGCGCTGCACGGCCCGCTGCTGATAGGCGGCGAGGTCGTCCGGCGGCAATCGGCTTGCCGGTATTGGCGCCCAGCGCGGAATTGACGCCGTAGATCGCGTGTCGTCGGATTGCGCGAGGCGATCGACGACCGCGCGCGCGGCGACCACGCGCGCGCGTGCGGTGGGCGAGCGCGACCGGCGACGCCGCTGCGCGCCACGCGGACGACGTCGTCGATCGTGACGCCCGCGCCGGTCAGGAGTGATCGTGCGGCGTGGGCGTCATGCGCATGTCGTCGAAAGCCGGTCAGCGGACGACGCCCTTCGCCTTCAGGAACGCGCGGGCGACGTCCTTGGGCTCTTCCTTCTCGCCGTCGACCTTGTAATTCATCTCGGCCATCGTCGGCTCGTCGAGTCAGCGCATTGACCCGATTCAGCACTTCGGCGATCTTCGGATTGGCGTCCAGCGCGTCCTTGCGCACGACCGGCACGAGGTAGTAGGGCGGCCACAGGTTCTTGTCGTCCTTCAGCCGCTTCAAGCTTGAGCGCGCTGATCATGCCGTCGGTCGCATAGCCGTTGACGACGTCGATCTGCTTGCTGGCGAGCGCCTGGTAGCGCAAGCCCGATCGCCATCTGCAGGTCTTCCTTGAACTCCATGCCGTACTTCGCCTTGAGGCCCGGGCAGGCCGTCCTGCGCGGTCGCGGAATTCCGGGCCGGCGCCGAGCTTCAGTTCCTTGGCGACCTTGGCCAAGATCCGACAGCGTTTCGAGCTTGTACTGCGCGGCGGTCTCCGGACGCACGACCATGTTGTACGTGTTGTTCATCGGCGCCTCGGTTGAGGACGACGAGGCCCTTGCGTCGCATATTCGGCCTTGACCTTGTCGTAGACCGCCTTCTGGTCGGTCATCGGCTCGCGCCTTCAGCACGACCAGCAGCATCGTGCCCGTGTATTCCGGGATAGAGGTCGATCTGCTTTTCCTCGAGCGCCTTCTGCGCGATCAGCGTGCCGCCGAGGTTGATCTTGCGCTCGACCTTGATGCCCGGCCGCTTCGAGCGCCTGCGCGTAGATCTCGGCGACGATGAACTGCTCCGTGAAATTCTTCAGACCGACGCGGACCTGGCCGGAAGCCGGAGATGCGGCCAGTAGCAGGATCGGCGCCGGCGGCGACGACAATCCGGGCAAGGCGTTGCAGGGACATGGCAGTCTCCAGTGGGGAAGGGTCAATGACGGGCGGGTACGGCGAGTCGTCCATTCTTCCTGCGGGGTGAAGCGGTGTCAATTCGCCGGCACGCCAAGGGGCTCGACCATGCAATGCGCGGGTATCCCGCCGTGTCGGTGTCCGCGAGCGTCGTCGCGCAGCACCCCATACGATTCGGCGTCGGTTGCGGCGAATCCGCGCAGCAGCAAGGCGGCGCGGACCGGTGCCAGTCTGCATCGGCGCCGGCGACCGCAAGCAGTGCCGCGAGTAAGCTTGCGTGCAACTCCCTCCGGCAGCGTCGCTGCGCCGACGAGTGCCGGAAGCGGTAGTCGGGCCCGTCGAAGCCAGCACCCGCAACTGCGTGGCAACTCCGGTTCGTGGTGCGGGAGATCGTGGAAGTAGCTGTCGAGCGGCCCGGCGTCGGCCTCGTTGCGCAAGGACGGCCTCGACGACTGCGCGCGCGGCGATCAACAAGCGGGCCCACCGTCGACTGGAACAGCTTGCCGCCCGCGGGCGACGTGTCAAAGGCGCCAGCAAGCCGCGGGGCGCCTGGTAACCCGATTGCGAATCCTCCGTCGTGAACGCGAATCGCCGCCAGAAATGCCGGGGAGTCGCCGCGAGCGGCGAGATCGGCGCCGCGCGACGATGTCGGTGAAATAGACGGATGCCCCGCCATATCGCGGCGGATCAGGACCGGTGCGGCGCAGGACGCTGCTGGCGGCGGTCGCGCGTTCGCGATCGGATAGCCGCACATGAAGACGCACCCCAGGTCCGGCCGCGCCCACAGCGCCGGCAGCGGTTGCGGCGCCGGGTAGTCGACGACTTCACATTCGATCCCCGCGCGCTATGACCCATTCGAGCAGCGTCCGCCACGATGCGGCGACGGACGTTGACGGCGATACATGCGCGCATTCGCGATCAGCATCGCGAAGCCATTTTCGTCTTCGCAATCAGCATCGCCGCTTCTGCGTACGCAAGATCAGGCATAGCGAAGGCGTTGACCGATGCCCATCCGCCGCGCCTTCTGCAGCATCGCGTGGCCCAGCGCGATGTCGGACAGCGACAGTCCGCGGTGCCAGAACAGGATCGTCTCGTCGTCGCGCTCGCGGCCGGGCTTGCGGCCGGCGACGATCTCGCCGCAGTTCGGCATGGAGCGTCGTCACGCTCGAAGCTTGCCCGCGTCCGACGTGCGCGCGCAGGCTCCCGAACTGGCCGGCCTTGCACTGTCCCCAATCGTCGACGACCATCTTGTCCATGATGTCGGTGAGCGACAGCTCCACCGCGCTCATCGTGCCGTAGGGCACGACGAACGCGCCGCGCTTGATCCATTCCGTCTTCGAGCAGCGGCTCCGGCCGATGCAGCCGCGACGCCTCGACGACGATGTCGGCGCCTGCGACGCACGCTTCCCAGTCATCGGTCGCGATCACTGGCTTGCCGAGATCGTGGCGGAGGCGTTCGGCGAATGCGCCGCGGCTTGTCCGGCCGGCGCGAATGCACGCGGATCTCGTCGAAGTCGAACAGCTGATCGAGCAGGCGCACGTTCCAATAGGCCGTGCCGCGCGCGCCGATGTGGCCCAGGATCCGCTGCCTTGCGCGCGCGAGGTGCTTCGCGCCGATGCGCCGTGACGGCGCCGGTGCGCATGTCGGTAAGGCCGGCGGCGTCGATGATCGCGACGGGCTGCGCCGGTCGCCGGGTCGAACAGGTTGAGCAGGCCCATTTCGGACGGCAGTCCGCGGCTGGTAGTTGTCGACGTAGTCGCCGACGACCTTGACGCCGGCGAGCGCCGAGCGGCGCAACGTAGCCGCGCAGCACGTTGAAGTGTCCGTTGAACGGCCGGGCCGGGCACGAGGTGCATGCGCGGCTCGATCACCGTCAGTCCGCGTCCCTGCGCATCGAGACCCGCCTCGACCGCCGTGCAGGATCTCCGCGTCGGTGAGAGCGAGCTGGGTGACGTCCGGACCGTTGAGAGTAGTCCAGGAACAGTTCACTGCCCGGCATGTCGGCCAACTCCCATCGATTGCCAAGTCTATCCTAGAGGTTCCCCGGCCGTCGGGAGCGAGATTGCCTGGGCGGCGTCGGGCGATGGCTCTACAATCGGGCGCACGCGACTCGGCAAGACACATGACAACCCACTGCATCCTCTCGCCCAGCGGACTACCGCCGTATGCCGTGGAAAACGGCGGCGGCCATACGACGGAGATCGCCGCATATCCGCCGGGGTCCGGATTCGCGTCGTTTGCATGGCGCGTCAGCGTCGCCGACATCGAGCAGGATGGACCTTTCGCCGTTGGCCGGCGTCGATCGCACGTTGGTCCTGCTTGCCGGCGGGGTGTGCGGCCTGGAAGGCGAAGGCGAGCCGCTGGAATTGCGGGCGACCTTCGAGCCCATCAGTTTTTCCGGCGACCGGTCGCTGACGTGCAGCCTGGTGGCGGGGCCGGTGCGCGACTTCAATCTCATGGTGCGCCGGGGAACCGCGCGCGGCGATGTCGTCGTCCGGCGCGAGGGAGGCGAGGCGATCGCGCGCGCCGGCACCTACGTTTGTTACGCGGCGACCGGCGCGTCGGAATGCCTGGTCGCCGGCCATCCGCCGATTGCGCTGGCCGAATCGCACACGCTCGTGGTGACGTCGGACGACGGTAGCGCTCCGTCCGGGCTCAGCGTGAATCCGCTCGAAGCGGGGTCGGTTGCGCTGGTCGCCGTCATCCGGCCCGCATGATCACCGACGCCGTCGGAGAAACGAGGGCTGCATGCTGAGGCGCTTGCGGCGGCTGCGGCGCTGTTGCCCGAGGGCTGGGCGCGCAACGTGGGCGATCACCGTCGGTGACGACGGTATGTTTCCAATCGGTCGGGCGCGATGTCGATACGGAAGGACACGAGCAGCTCACCGGGCCGGTCGTTCCGCCATGCCGCGAACCTGCACTCGCACGCATTCAGCGCGCGTCGCAGGCCGTACCGGCCGCACCGCCTCCCTCAAGACGACAGCTTCTGGACGTGGCGGCAGGCAATGTACGCGTTCCTGATCGCGTCGATGCCGAATGCGTTCAGGGCGATCTTGTGCACAGGCGCTATGTCGAAATGGCCAAGTCCGGTTATGCCTCGGTCGCGGAATTCCACTATGTGCACCACGACCCCGCCGGCAAGCTCCTATGGCGACCCCGCCGAGCTTGCGTGGCGGGTGGTGGCCGCGGCAGGTGCAGCGGGACTCGGCCTCACGCTCCTCCCCGTGTTCTATGCGCACGCCGGTTTTGGGGGTACGCCCGACGACCGCGGGACAGCGGCGCTTCGTGCATGCGACCTACACGTTTGCGCACCTCTACGAACGACTGCGCGAGGGCATCGGCCAACACGGCTATGTGCTGGGGGTCGCACCCCACAGCCTGCGCGCAGTGACGCCGGAAGAACTGGGTCAGGTGGTGCGCCTTGCGGCGCCCGACGCGCCGGTGCACATCCATGCGGCCGGAGCAGACCACAAGAGGTCGACGAATGCTACGCGTGGGGCCGCCTGCGTCCGGTCGAGTGGCTGCTTACGCAGGCGAGGTGTCGACGCGCGCTGGTGCATCGTGCACGCGACACACATGACGGACAAGGAAGTCACGGGACTCGCCGCGAGCGGCGCGGTGGCCGGCATTGCTCCAACGACCGAGGCCGACTTGGGTGACGGCACCTTCCGGGCGCGGCTCATCTTGCTGCCCGCGGCCGGTTTGGCGTGGGCAGCGATTCGAATACGATCATCGATCCCTTTGCGGAACTCCGGCAATTCGAATGGTCGCAGCGGATGCGCGCGCGCAGGCGCAATGTGTTGAGAGACGTCTGCAACCTGACGATCGGCACCACGCTCTGGCGCGCGGGCCGCCGCGGGAGGTGCGCAGGCGCTGCACAGCCGGTTGGCGCGCTCGAGGCGGGCGCCGCGCGGACCTCCTCGTCCTCGAATCTCGCCGATCCTGCGCTGGCCGGACAGGCGGCGGACGACGTCCTCGACGCGGCGATCTTCGGTCCGCGCGCGCGCCGGTTCGCGACGTCGCATGGCCGGCGGAAGTGGATCGTCCGCGATGGCCGTCACCATGCGGAAGAGGGAGATATTCGCCCGCTACGCGCCGCGCTGGCGCGCATGGACGCGTCGCGATGACGTCCAGCGCCATTCGACCTGCTGCTGGTCGACGCGCACCTCGCAACGATGCGCATGAGCGGCGTTCCCTATGGCGTGGTGCGCGACGGCGCCGTGGGTGCGCGCGCGGCTGGTGATCGCGTGGGTCGGCTGCGCTCGCGATGTTCCGCGGGATAGGGTCGCGCGGGAGACGCGGAACTGCGGGGGCGATGGCTGACGCCCGGCCTCGTCGACTGCCATACGCATCTCGTGCCTACGCGGGCAATCGCGCCGGCGAGTTCGAGCGGCGCCTGCACGGGGCCACTCTATGCGGATATCTCCGCGCGAGGGTGGCGGCATCACGGCAACGGTACGCGCGACCCGCGCGGCTTCCACCGCCGAACTCTTGCCTCGCAAAGCCGCCCGCGCCTGGCCGCGCTTTTGGCCGAGAAGGCGTCACGACCGTCGAAATCAAGTCCGGATACGGGCTCGACTCGGAAACCGAACTGAAGCAGCTGGCGGTCGCGCGTGCGCTCGGGCGAAGAGCTCGGCGTCGACGTGCGCACGACACTCCTCGCCGCGCACGCCCTTCCACCGGAATTTGCCGGACGCGCGGACGATTACATCGATTACGTCTGCCACGAAATGATTCCTGCTGCCGCGCTCGTGGGCTCGCCGATGCCGTGGATGCGTACTGCGAGACGATCGGCTTTCACGCCTGCGCAGACGCAACGCGTGTTTGCCGCGAGCGAGTGCGCATCGCCTGCGCGTCAAGCTGCATGCGGACCAGCTGTCCGACTGGCGGCGGCGCTGCCCAGGCCGCGGCGGCGAATGCGCTCGTCGGCGGATCATCTCGAATACACGAACGCGGCGGGTGTAGCGGCGATGTCCGCGGCCGGAACGGTGGCGGTGCTGCTGCCGGGCGCCTACTATGCGCTGCACGAAACGCACCAGCCACCGATAGCGACATTCCGTGCCCAGGGTGTGCCGATGGCGATATCCACCGATTGCAATCCGGGAACGTCTCCAGCAACGTCGCTGCTGCTCATGCTCAACATGGCATGCGCGCTGTTCCGGTTGACACCCGAGGAGGCGCTGGCCGGGGCCTCCGTCCATGCAGCGCGGGCACTCGGGATTGGCCGACCGCGGCACGCTTGTCGAGGGACAACGTGCAGACATTGCCGCGTGGGACATCGCGGAGCCTGCCGAACTGGCGTACCGGATGGGCGGCAACCCATGCGTCGGCGTGATCTGCGCCGGCGGACGGTGCGCTGGGACGCATGATGGAACTCTGGGAACTGCACTGCGGCGACAGTCCGCTCGTCATCGATTCTCCACACTCAGGAACTCACGTTCCGGACATGCTGCAGATCGCGGCTCACTGCGGATCGCGCGAACGGTCCCCGATACCGACTGGCATGTCGATCGACTGTACGCTTTCGCCAAGACCGAGGGTGCCACGCTGCTTGTGCGCGACCCATTCCCGTTATGTCATCGACCTCAATCGCGACCCTTCCGGTGCGGCGCTGTATGCCGGCGCGGACAATACCGAACTTTGCCCGACGCGAACGTTCGCCGACGAACCGATCTACGCTGGACGGTGAGCGCCGGCGCCGCGGAAATCGAGGACCGGCGCGAGACGTACTTCGCGCCCTATCATGCGGCGCTCGCGGCGGAGATTGAGCGCGTGCGCGCGCGTCACGGCTACGCGGTCGCTCCTCGACGGCCATTCGATCCGCAGCGAAGTGCCGCGATTCTTCGCGGGCCGGCTGCCGGACTCGAATCTCGGCACGGCGAATGGCGCGAGTTGCCGTCCCGCGCTGCAGGCGGCGGTCGCACGCGTGCTGGGGTACGCCGAGGGCTTCACGCATGTCGTCAACGGCCGCTTCAAGGGCGGTTGGATCACCCGCCATTACGGGCAGCCACCGGCGGGCGTGCACGCGTTGCAGCTGGAGATGGCGCAGATCTGCTACATGGACGAGGCGCCGCCGTACCCGTGGGACCCGCGTGAGCGGCGATCAGACTCTCCGGGGTGCTGCAACAACTCGTGCGCGCGCTGAACGCGTTTCGACCGCCGACATGATCCGCATTTACACAGCGCTACAGCGCTACGACGCGCTACCTCGTTGCGGACCGTCTGAACCAGGCCGGCATCAGAGTCGCACGTATTCAATCAGCACGCGTCGAGCATTGTCGGCGATGTGCCGCCGGATGTCGGCGCAGCCGCAGGTCTGGATCGAACGCGAATGCGACCTCGAGCGCGCCCAAGTCGTGCTGCGCGACATCGCGTCTGCTGGTTCGGCGAAGGCCGACGTCATGTGCCGGCCGATGCGGCGAGCCTTCGCCGGCGAACTTCGACCTGTGCTGGAATTGCGGGGCGCAGCTTTCGGAGTCCCCCAGTGCGGGCCACGAGTTTTTGCGCGTCGTCAAGTGGCGCACGTGCCCGATCGGATTGAGCGCTGGAGGGAATGTCCGTCGCGGGAGGTCCGTCGTCATTCATCCGCTCGTGCGTCCGCGCCGGCGCAGGACGGCATACCAAACGACTCCCCGCCCAGCAGGAAGCGCGAACGGTCCGAACCAGAGCAACAACGTCGTCGGCTTGACGGGCGGCTTGTACAACACGAAATCGCCGTAGCGCGCGACCAGGTATTGCTTGATCTCGGCGTCGCGTCTTGCCCTGTTAGCGCGAGTTCGCGCACCTCGCGCCGCAAGTCTTCCGGCCAGCGGCGCGGTGGAATCGGCCAGCGTCTGGTTCTGGCAGACGAGGCAGCGCAATTCCTCCTCGAGATTCTTGAGCCGCGCCTCGAGGGCGGCGTCGGCCTGCGCGTGCGAACGAGACCACGGCGAACAGGGTGCCAGCAGCCCGCAGCGAGACGGATGCGCCTCACGACTTCTGCAACTCGCGCACCAGCGGCAGGATCTTTGCTGTCAGGCTCTCCCGGTGATCGGTCCGATCTGCTTGTAACGGATCACGCCGGTCTTGTCGACGACGAAGGTTTCCGGTACGCCATAGACGCCCCAGTCGATTCCGACGCGGCCGTCCGCATCCACGACGGACACCTGGTACGGGTCGCCGTTTTGCGTGAGCCACGCACGGCCGAGGTCGTTCGTTGTCCTTGTAGTTGAGGCCGATGACCGGAACGATCTTCGCCTTGGCGAGCGCGACGAGCAGCGGATGCTCGACGCGGCAGGACACGCACCATGACGCCCACACGTTGAGCAGCCACACCTGCCCCTGCAAGTCGGCGGGGCCCAGTTTCTTCGCCGGATTATCGAGCTGAGCCAGAAGAAACGCCGGCGCGGGCTTGTCCGACGAGCGGCGACGGCACCTCATGCGGGTCGCGCGACGAGTCCCACCCAAAGGAAGCCGACCAGGACGACGAAGATCGCCAGCGGCAGGAGGAAGCGAAGCGCCTTCATGGTTCAGGCGGGCCGCACGGCGCCGGCCAGCGTGGCGAGTTTCTGCCTGACGGCGAACCGGTAGCGGCGATCGGACGATCGCGAACAAAGCCGCCCAGCGCCATCAGGAAGGCAGCCGCCCCAGATCCAGTCGACAAAGGGCTTCACGTAGACGCGCACGCTCCACGCACCGGCGTCGCCTTTGTCCGTAACCGGTTCGCCCAGCGAGACGTAGCGATCGCCCAGGAAGCCGGCGTCGATCGCGGCCTCGGTCATCGTCGAGCCGGACGCGTTGTAGATGCGCTTCTCCGGCCGCAGCGTTTCGCAGCAGCTTGCCGTTGCGGCGTACCTCGATCGTGCCCGCCACGCCGCGGTAGTTGGGACCCGTGACCGGCGCCGTGCCGCGGAACGTGTATTCCTCGCCACCGACGCGTGACGCTCTGGCCGATCATCGAGCGGCGTGTTTGCTCGATGCCGTAGCCCTTGACCAGCGTCACGCCGACGATGAACACCGCGACGCCCAGATGCGCCAGCGATCATCCCGTACCACGCCGCCGGATTGGCGGCGAGGCGCGCTCAAGTTCCACGCTGGCGGCGCGTGGCGCAAACGCTGCACGGCGCCCGCGATCGTCGCGGCGACGATCCACAGCGCGAGGAACAGGCCGAGCGCGACCAGCGGCGACCAGTCGCCCATCGTGAACGGCAGAAGTGCAGCAGTGACCACGCGCAACAACGAACGCCCATCTCAGCGCGTCGCACAGGTCGGGGCAATTCCGCCTTCGCGCCAGCTGGCGATCGGGCCGATACCCATGCAGGAATGCGGCGGGCGCCATGAGAATCGGGAAGACCAGATTGAAATAGGGCGGGCCGACCGAGGCCTTGGGAAGGTTCAGCGCATCGAGGAACATCGGGTACAACGTTCCGAGGAATACCGCTCGCCAGCGAAACCACCAGCAGGATATTGTTCGCGAGCAGCGCAGACTCGCGCGAGACCATGGCAAAGCCCGCGCCGCCGCCGACTGCGCCCGCGCGCAGCGCAGTACAGCGTGAGCGAACCGCCGATCGACCAGCGCCAGGAAACACGAGGATGAACACGCCGCGCGCCGGGTCGGTGGCAAACGCGTGCACCGAGGTGAGCACGCCGGAGCGCACGAGGAACGTGCCGAGCAGCGACAGCGAAAACGCGACGATCGCGAGCAGCACCGTCCAGCTCTTGAACGTGCCGCGCTTCTCGGTGACCGCCAGCGAATGCAGCAGCGCCGTGCCGACCAGCCACGGCATGAACGAGGCGTTTTCGACCGGGTCCCAGAACCACCAGCCGCCCCAGCCCAGCTCGTAGTAGGCCCACCAGCTTCCGAGCGCGATGCCGATGGTGAGAAACGCACCACGCCGCGCGTCGTCCACGGCCGCGACCAGCGCGCCCATGTCGCATCGAGCCTGCCGCCCAGCAGCGCCGCGATGGCGAACGAGAACGCAACCGAGAAGCCGACGTAACCCATGTAGAGCATCGGCGGATGGATCACCATGCCCGGATCCTGCAACAACGGATTCAGATCGCTGCCTTCGGGCGCGGCGGGCACCAGGCGCAGGAACGGGTTGGACGTGAACAGCAGGAACAGCAGGAAGCCGACCGCCACGAGCCCCATCACCGCGAGCACGCGGGCGAGCAGCACCGCCGGCAGGTTGCGCGAACGCAACGTCACCGCCGTGGCCCAGCCGGTGAGCATCAGCACCCACAGCAGCAGCGAGCCCTCGTGCGAGCCCCACGTCGCCGCGATCCGGTAGTGCAAGGGCAACTGCGTGTTCGAGTGCTCGCGCCACGTTGACCACCGTAAAGTCGCTGGTGGCGAAACTGTAGGCGAGGCAGCCGAATGCGAGTGCGACGAGGACGAATTGCGCGCGCGCGGCCGGCTTGGCGAGTCCCATCAGGACGGCGTCGCGCCGCTGCGCTCCGAGCAACGGCAGCGTGCTCTGCGATGAGCGCCACGAGGAGCGCGAGGATGAGGGCGAAGTGGCCGAGTTCGGGGATCATTTGCCGCTCCTCATTTGCCAATCATTTGGCTGTGTGCAGTGTGGAAGCGACATGCCTTTGTCCTTCTGCGCCTTCGCGATGGCATCGGCGGCGGCCGGCGGCATGTAGTTCTCGTCGTGCTTGGCGAGCACTTCGGCTGGCATGGAATACGCCGTCGGTGCCGATGGTGCCTTGCGCAACCACGCCCTTTCCCTCGCTGGAACAGGTCAGGAAGCATTCCGTTGTACACGACGGGCAGCCGTTGCGCCGTATCGGTGACGATGAATTTCACTTCGAGCGAGTTGGGGATGCGCTGAAGCGTTCCCGCCTCGACCATGCCGCCGATGCGAAACGGCCGGCCCTGCGGCGCTTCCTGCGCGACCACCTGCGATGGTGTGAAGAAGAACACGAGGTTGGATTGGAACGCGTTCAGCACCAGCACCGTCGCAAGGCCCAGCAGGGCCGCGCCGGCGGCAATCCACGCGAAACGGCGATGGCGCGCCTTCATTGCCCGGCCTTCGTCGCCGTGAGCAGCAGCGGCAGCGCTGGCACGCGCGGCGCCGTGCGCGCAACGCCAGGAGTTCGGCGATGATGGCGAGCGCCGCGACGCCGTACGCGCTCCACACGTAGAAGCCGTAACCGCCCATCGCGATGAATTGCGCTCATGCCTTCCCCGGTTCGGGCACCAGCCCTGTCCATGCCGCACCGCGCTCGCGCTCGAGGATGATGCAACGCACGCGGACGAGCGCGACGGCGATCGAGTAGAACCACGCGGCGAGCGCCATGACCAGCATGCCGGTGAGCATGATCGCCGCCATCTTCGGTGCCGCAGCCACGCTGACTGACGAGCCCTGGTGGAGCGTGTTCCACCATTGCACGGAGAAATAGATGATCGGCACGTTGACCGCACCGACCAGCGACGTAGCACGGCGCATGCGCGGTCCGCGCGCGCGGTCGTCGTCGATCGCGCTGCGCAACGCGATCACGCCGAAATAGAGGAATAGCAGGATCAACTCCGACGTCATCCGCGCGTCCCACGCCCAGTAGGTGCCCCAAGTCGGCCGGCCCCAGAACGCGCCAGTCCACAGCGCGATGAACGTCATCATCGCGCCGGTGGGAGCCAGCGCTTGCGCCATCATCGCCGACAGCCGCGTATTGAAGCCCAGCGACAATGCGCTCCAGAACGCCATCACGAGGTAGATGAACATCGACATCCATGCCGCGGGCACGTGGATGAAGATGATCCGGTACGCGTCGCCCTGCTGGAAGTCGGTCGGCGCCAGCCCGAAGCCGATCCACAGCCCGGCGATCGCGAGAAGCAGCGCGCCCCATCCGAACCAGGGCGCGAGCTTGCCTGCGAATCGGATAGAACGCGGCAGGCGAAGAGTAGCGATATAAGTTCATCAATCCAGCGCGATGCGTACGGCGGCGGAGGCGGCCAGCGGTGCGCCGACGATCGCCACCAACAATCCCGCGCCCAGCAAGGACAGATTCGCCGTGGCGCCCAACCCGGCGTGCACTGCGTCCACCGCGCCTGCACCGAATATCAGCACGGGTACGCACAGCGGCAGGACCAGCAACGCCAGCAGGCTGCCGCCGCCGCGCAGCCCCAACGTCAATGCGGCGCCGATCGCGCCTCAGCATCGACAGGATCGGCGTGCCCAGCAGCAGTGTCAGCGTCAATACGGTTAACGCCTCGCTGCCGAGCGCGTATTGCAGTCCGAGCACCGGCGCCATGACCACGACGGGCAGCCCGGTCGTCAGCCAGTGCGCCGCTATTTTACCGGACACGAGCGCCGGCAGCGGATAGGGCGACAGCGCGATCTGTTCGAGGGTCCCGTCGGTGTAATCGGCCGCGAAAAGGCGCGGCAGCGACAGCAGCGAAGCGAGGAGCGCAGCGACCACAACACGCCGGGTCCCATCGCGGCGAGCAGGTGTTTCTCGGGCGATGTCGCTAGCGGAAAGAGCGAAACCACGATCACGTAGAACAGCACCTGCACGCCCAGCTCGGCACGCGGAGCGTAACGCGAGGCGCAGGTCGCGCTGAAGCGCCCAGCGCACGCCGGACCACACGCCGGAATCAGGCGACGGTGCGAGGCGGTCGAGCGCGGCGGCGCCGGGTTCGGCCGTCATGACAGGGCGAGCGTGCGCACGCGCGCGGTTGGCAGGGCGAGGGCCTGGTGCGTCGCCGCCACGGCGAATCCACCGCGTTCCAGGTGATCCGTGATCAAACGCGTCAGCAGCGCAATTCCGTCAGCATCGAGCGCGGTCGCCGGTTCGTCGAGAAGCCACAACCACCGGCGCATGACGGTGAGGCGCGCGAGACCGAGACGACGGCGCTGTCCTTGCGACAGCACGCGCGCGGGAGGCTCGCCTGCCGGTCGAGGCGCGACGGTCGCGAGCGCATGACGCACGTGCGCCGGTTCCACCGGGGCGCCCGCCAGCGCGACCAGGGCGGCGAGATTCTCCTCCGCCGTGAGCTCGTCCTTCAACGCCGGAAGGTGGCCGCAAAATACGACGTCCTGGCGCATGCTCGGCGCAAACGGCATCGACGTCCTCGCCGCGCCAGCGGACACGGCCCGCGAAGGGTGCGGTGAGCCCGGCCAGAATTCGCAGCAGGGTCGTCTTGCCCGTGCCGTTGGCGCCAGTCACGACCAACGCACATCCCGGCTCGACGCGGAGGCCAAGGCCGGAAAAAGGTGCGAGTGGCCGCGCCGCGCAGCCAGGTCAATCGTTTCGAGCATTGGAATCTTGGACGGCCCGCGCATGGCGCCGACCGGTGTGCCGGAGGGGCATCGATACCACGGGCCATTATAGCGGAGGGCGCTCTTTGCCCCGACAACGGAGGAGGTGAATGGTCTGCCGTGATGTCGCAGGCAACGCGGCCGGGGTGATGCCGGTGCCGAATTCGGTGATGACGCCGACTGGGCCCTAACGATCCATGTCTTCACGCACCTTCTTCAGGGCGTCGATGAAACTGTTGAGTCCCGTCTTGTCGAGTCCCTCTTCCTCGGTATCGAACTCCAGCAGCAGGCGCTTGCCGCCGTGGACACGTGCAGCGTGACCTCACCGCATCGGCCGAGGTCGATTTTCTTTGGATAGGTCCCCTTCATGCACCACTCCCCAAATGACTTCAATCGCCGTGCGACGTTATACCTCATGTTGCGGAGCGCCGGTGTCACAATTCCCGGCCTTCCGTGGAAGTCTGTATCGGGCCGCAACGTATTGCTATGCCTGCACACCCGTCAGGCCCGCGGAGCGTCCGATACGGTCTGTTATAACACTGTTATAACATCTCCCAAGGTCGGGCAATCTACGGCACGACCTGATCGATGACGACGCGCACTTTGCCCGCGCCGGGCGGCACGGGCGCCGACACGCCGCGCAAATCGCCGGATTGCGGCGTTGCGCTGCCGGATTTCGACGTGCGCGCTTCGACGACGACCGTCCTGGCTCGCGAAATCGTGTTGTTCGGCGTCATCGCCATCGCATCGGTCAGCGCGAACGACTTGGGCAGTTCGGATGCGGATCCGCGCACCACCGCCAACGGCATGCGCGAGCCTTCGGGATCGCGCGCGAAGATGAACAGCGTGTCGCCCGGCGCGACCTTCGACGCGAGCTTGGCGTCGATCTCGACCCGGCCTTCTACGCCGGAGCTCGCGGCACTCGTGGGCGCCGGCGCCTTGGGCGGCGCAACGGTTGCCGGTTCGGCGGCGGCCGTGCGCGGCCGCGATGGCCGGCGCAGGCGCGCCCTTGCGCGCAGCGTCGAGTTCTGCGAGTACTTGATCGATCGCTTGCGAATCCTCGCTGTGTGGGCGGAACAGAGCGGTTTCAGCCGCTTGGTAGAGCTTGATCGCTCCATCGAAATCGTTGCGCTCGGCCGCGGCCTGCCGCGACGATGGCGAGCGCCTTCGGATAGTCGGGCTCCAGGACGAGCGCGCGGTTTAGCAATTCGGCCGGACGTCCGGCGAGACGCTGTCCCTGCGCGAAGGCGAGGGCCTCGGCCTGGTCCGTGAGCAAATCCCGCATTTTCGGGCATGTGCTTCCCGGCCTCCGCGAACGCCGCCACCGAGTCGTCGTAGTCGGCCGAGCTTGAGATAGGAGCGTCCCAGCAGCACCCAGCCTTTGCCGTCCTCGGGATTCGCCTTCATTTTCTCCGCGAGCCGGTCGACCATCGCGATGATCTGCGGATCGGTGATCGCCGCCCCCTCGGGGTGACCGGCGGGTGCGGTGGAGTTGAGTGGCTGGGGCGGGGGCGCTCACCGCCAGCGGATTGCCGAGGAAGGCGTAGAGCAGCGCTGCCGACGCGGGAACCAGCGCCACCAGCACCATCGCGGCGATCCAGCGCGAGCGCTCGAAGGCTGCGCGACCGGCGGGGAGCAACCGCCAGTTCGGTGCCGAAGCGCGCGACGAGTTCGGCCTCCGCGGCATCGCGTTCCGCCGCGCTCAGCGTTCCGGCCGCGTAATCGGCGTCCAACTGCCGCTTGTGGTCGCGAAACGACGGCGGTGGCGGCGGAGTTCGTCATCCGGCGCTTCGCTCCTGGATTGCCGCACCAGCGGCCAGACCAGGGCCGCAAGGACGCCGGACGCGAGGACAAACGCGATCGACCAGAAGAGTGGCAGGAGCTCATGCGTGGAGGCGCGTATTACAGCAACTTAGGGTGGTGTGCCGCCTCCTGCCGCAGCAAGTCATACGGGCGTCGTGAAGCCGTGCCGGGCAATCGTCTATGATGGTTGGCCCCGCGCCTTAGGCGCCCCTTTCCCGCGACGATCCCATGTCGGACAAAGAACATCCGCGAAGCATCCCTCGAGTACCACCGGCAGCATCCGCCGGGAAGATCGCGCTGCTGCCGACCAAGCAGCTCACCAACCAGCACGACCTGGCGCTTGGCCTATACGCCGGGCGTCGCCGGCCGCGTGCGACGAGATCGTCCGCGATCCGCGCGAGGTCTCGTCGCTGACCGCGCGCGGCAACCTGGTGGGCGTGGTCACCAACGGTACCGCGGTGCTCGGCCTGGACGCGATCGGACCGCTCGCCGCCAAGCCGGTGATGGAAGGCAAGGCGGTGCTGTTCAAGAAGTTCGCGGGCATCGACTGCTTCGACATCGAGATCAACGAGCTCGACCCGGACAAGCTGGTCGACATGATCGTCGCGCTCGAGCCGACGTTCGGCGGCATCAACCTCGAGGACATCAAGGCGCCGGAGTGCTTCTACATCGAGAAGAATGTGCCGCGAGCGGATGAAGATCCCGGTGTTCCACGACGACCAGCACGGCACGGCGATCATCGTCGGCGCGGCGGTGATGAACGGGCTGCGCGTGGTCGGCAAGGAACTGGGACGAGGTCAAGCTCGTGTGCTCGGGCGCGGGCGCCGCGGCGCTCGCGTGCCTCGACCTCCTCGTGGGGCTCGGCATCAAGCGTGAGAACATCTTCGTCGCCGACATCAAGGGCGTCGTCTACGAGGGCCGCAACGGAGGAGATGGACGAGCACAAGGCCATCTACGCGCAGCCGACGCAAGGCGCGCACGCTGGCCGAGATCCTGCCCGGCGCCGACATCTTCCTCGGCCTCTCCGCCGGGCCGCGTGCTGAAGCCGGAATGGCTGCCGCGCGATGGCGGACAAGCCGCTCATCCTGGCGCTCGCGAATCCGGAGCCGGAGATCATGCCGGACGTGGCGAAGGCCGCGCGGCCCGACGCCGTCATCGCCACCGGCCGCTCTGGATTTTCCGAACCAGGTCAACAACGTCCTGTGCTTCCCGTTCATCTTCCGCGGCGCGCTCGACGTCGGCGCGACGACGATCAACGAGGCGATGAAGCTCGCGTGCGTGCGCGCGATCGCCGATCTTGCGATGGCCGAGCAGTCGGACATCGTCGCCCACGCGTACAACATCGAGGACCTGCGCTTCGGCCCCGAATACCTGATCCCGAAGCCGTTCGATCCGCGCCTCATCATGATGATCGCGCCGGCGGTCGCCAAGGCGGCGATGGACTCCGGCGTGGCCACGCGGCCGATCGCCGATTTCGATGCGTACCGGGAACGCCTGACGCAGTTCGTGCTACTTCTCCGGCCTGCTGATGAAGCCGATCTTCACGGCCGCGAAGAAGGATCCGAAGCGGATCGTGTACGCGGAGGGCGAGGACGAGCGCGTGCTGCGCGCCGTGCAGGTCGTCGTGGACGAGGGCCTCGCGCAGCCGATCCTGGTCGGCCGGCCGCGCGGTGATCGACCGGCGCATCGAGCGCTATCGGCCTGCGGATCAAGCCCGGCAGGTCGACTTCGACGGTCATCAACCCGGAATTCGACGAGCGCTTCCGCGACTACTGGATGGAGTATTACCGGCTGACCGAGCGCCGCGGCGTTTCGCAGGCCTATGCGCAGATCGAGATGCGGCGGCGCCACACGCTGATCGGCGCGATGGCGATCCATCGCGGCGACGCCGACGGCATGCTGTGCGGCACCTTCGGCACGCACGACCTGCACCGCACGCTACATCGACCAGGTGATCGGCCTGCGCAGCGGCGTGCGCACTCTACGCCGCGATGAACGCGCTGATGCTGCCGTCGCGCACGATCTTCATCGCCGACACGCTACGTCAATCCGGATCCGACGGCCGAGCAGCTCGGCCGAGATCACGCTGCTGGCGGCCGAGGAGATGCGCCGCTTCGGCATCGTGCCCGAAGGTCGCGTTCCTGTCGCATTCGAGCTTCGGATCGTCGTCGTCATCCGACGGCGAAGAAGATGCAGGCCGCGCTGGCGATGGTCAACCGCGATGGATCCCGACCTCGAATGCGAAGGCGAGATGCACGGCGACGCCGCGCTCGACGAGGAGGTGCGCATCGCGGCGTTTCCCAATTCGCGGCTCAAGGGCGAGGCGAACCTGCTCATCATGCCGACGCTCGACGCCGCGAACATCTCGTTCAACCTGCTCAAGGTGTCGTCGGGCGCGGGCGTGACGCTGGGCCCGATCCTGCTCGGCGTGGCCAAGCCGGTGCACATCCTCACGCCAGTCGGCGACGGTGCGCCGCATCGTCAACATGACGGCGCTGACGTCCGTCGACTGCACGACGCAGCGGCAGGCGCAACTCATCTAGCCGCTCCCGCCCGCCGCCAGTTCAATGCGCAATGCCGCCGGATCAGTCGTCCTCTTCGTCGTCGTCGGGTACGTTACCCAGCGGACCGCGAATTTTCGCCCGCCGGGGCGCTGTGTCGTGTGGACGTTCCGCGCAGGCGGAGCGTTACGCAGCGCTTTGACCATCTCCGGCGAACCCGGCAGCGCCTCGCCTCGATGCCTTGAGCCTGCCACGGGGATTACGTCGGCGGCGGTCAGCGTTCCAGAAACCGTTCCCGACATGGCGGGACAGAGTGGCGTAGCGTCATGGGACGCGGTGAGGGCGCGACTGCCGCTCGTGTTGCATGGGAACAGCACCACGCCGCCGTTCAGTGCCGGCCTTCCGAAATGGATGTGCGCTTGGATGACCGTCGTCGGCAGACCCGTGTCAGGTCAGCGTGTACGAGATCGACGATTCGTCCTTGCTGATCTTGGCGACGAAACTCCCGCTACCCGGTGAGATTCAGGGTCAACGGTGTTTCGTTGTATCCCGACAAGGGTGGTCTCGAAGGTGGACTTGCCGTGCGCGAACACCGGCGTGGCGAACACGCTCGCGGCAATAACCACGAAAACAGTAGGGGGCCGCCATTTCTTGATCATCGTGCGCTCCTCTCTCAAGGGGTGTTGATGGGGCGATCGTGAGCGGTGGCGGGTCTCCTCCTCATGACTGCGACCCGCGCTCGCTGGCGCCGACCGCGGCACTCGTCAGGTCGACCTAAAGGCAAACAGGATCGCGTGTCGAATTATTTCGGACGGGCCCAATTGCGGTCCGCCATCGATGCGTACGTTCAAAGTCCGGAGTAGCGCACAGGCGAGCGTCGACGGCCTTGGCCACCAGGTGTGTCCATGCGCGGGCACCCGAGTCTGGCGGTCATGTGAGCACAACCGGCCCGCTTTGGAGGACGAGGCGCTACGGCCCGCTGTTGGCCGGAAGCAGACGGTACCAGCGCCGCAGCGCATCGCCCGTTACCTCGGTTATCCAGGCTTGTCAACTTCTGAGGTTGTGGAAGTGACAGAAGATTGCGGGCGCGCGCAAGCGCGAGACCCAGTTCGGAATCCGGTCCCGCCCCAACCTCAGCGGCAATGACGTCGGCTTTCTCCAGCGCGGCCTTCGCGTCATTGGGAACTCCGGCGAGGTGCTCCGTCTCGGCTCGGCCGCAGAGCAGGATACCAAGGCTCATCCGGTCGGACACAGCGCGCAACAGGGTTTCGCTCGAATCCAGGCAACGGCGCGCCTCGATCGAAATTCGGCTCGGCGGGCGTGCAGCAGACCGAGGTAGCTCAAGAACTGGCCTTCCGAGTGCCGTTCCCCCAGTTCGCGGGCGATGACCAGCGCCGCCTCGAAGTGATCCTGGGCCTCGTCGAAGCGGGCCGAAGCCGTCGTAAACCATTCCCAGATTGCACAGCACGATGCACTCAAGCGTGCATGCCCCGGTGTCTCGGGCCACGACCAGCGCCGCCTCGAGTTGTTCGAGAGCCTCGGCGAACCTTCCGCTGCACTTGGTGCAGCAGACCGAGGTTGCACAGTATGTTGCCTTCCAGCCGCCGGTTCCCGATCTCCCGTGCCACGGCCAGCGCTGCTTCGTCGTGCGATCGGGCCTCGTCCATGCTTCCCAGCGTTGACGTATGAGAATTCCCAGGTTGCCGAGTATGCGGCCCTCGCGCTCGCCGGTCGCCCGCCTCCCGGGCCAAAGCGAGCGCCTTCTCGAAATGCGCCCGAGCTGCTCGCCGGTCCGGCCGAGGAACGACTTCCATCGTGCCGAGACCGTTGTAGGCGTCGCTCTGCAAGCTCCGATCCTTCATTTCGCGTGCGATGACCAGCGCCTCTCGAATGTGCGCGCGGGCCGCATCCATCCGACCCGCGTGGATGTCGCAGCCGGCGAGGCCGATGAGCGCGCGGCACTCGCACGCGCGGTCCCCGACCTCGCGCGCTTGCGCCTAGCGATGACTCGAATTGCGCGTGTGCCTCAGCGTCCTTTCCGGAGGCCGCCAGCGCGCGACCCGCAACCCAATGCACCTTGGCGGCCGCGGCCGCTCCGAGCCCGCGAGTGGCCCGCACCAACGGACGCGAGTTCGATCCCGACCCTGAATGGTCCGCGCAAGCTCAACCCCGCCCACGCGCCCTCGAGCGCGCTCGCGGCCATATCCGCGTCGCCTCGCGCCGCGGCTCGGCGACAAGCCACGACAAGATTGTCGAGCTCGGCGCAGGCATCTGCGATCTGCGGCCTTCTCGTCCAAACCCGCAAAGTACGCGCCGTGTCGTGCTTCCGCTGCGAGCAACGCGGCCGGACCGCTCCCGCGTAGCGTGCCGCCGTGCGCAGGTGCTCCGACGCATACTCCTGCACACTCACGAGGAGATCGAAGCGATCGTCGCTCACCTGCCTGACAAGTGACTTGTGCACCAGTGATTGCAGCGCGTCCATGGGCCACGGCGCGTTCTCGTACGCGGAGAGGTCAAGGACAGCTTCCACCGACTCGAGCGTGAATCCACCCTCGAACACCGACAGTTGAGCCAGCGCGGCTTTCTCGGGCAACGACAGCAAATCCCAAGACCAATCAAACACCGCGCGCAGCGTCGCCTGCCGGTCCAGGCGCCCACCGGTCGGACGACAACAACTTGAACCGCTCGCTCATGCGCAAGAGCAGCATCCGCGGAGGCATCACGCGCACCCGCGCCGCCGCCAGCTCGATCGCCAGCGGCAGGCCCTCCAGCAGTTTCACGAGCGGGCCGATCGCCGACTGATCCTCGGCGTTCGGTTGGAAACCCGGCTTCGCCGCCTCTGCCCTGCGCATGAACAGTGCAACTGCGTCGGACGGCTGCCAATGGTGCCAGCGCGAGGATCTCTTCGCCGGGCAATCCGAGCACTTCGCGCGTCGTCACCAGGAATCGTGCAGCGCTTGCGCGGTCGAGCCATCGGCCCAGCGTTTCCTCCGCATGGCGCGCGACCTGCTCGAAGTTATCGAGTATCACGAGACACCTTCCGCGCCCCGCGATAGCCCGCCCAATCTGGGTGACCGGGTCGTCCTTGCTCAGCAGCACGGTCGAGCCCCTGCGCGACAGCATAGACGATGCCGTCCAGACTTCGTGCCTCTGACAGATCGCAGAACCAGACGCCGCCCGGGAAGTCCCTGAGCGAGCTCCACCCGAACCGGGTGACCAGCCGCGTCTTGCCGGTGCCGCCCAGGCCAAGGACCGAGACCAGCCGCGCCCCGGCGTCCAGGCGTCGTGCCAACTCGGCCAGGGGCTCGCGACGACCGACGAAGGCATCGCGCTCGGCCGGCAGGCTGTGCCCCGTCTGTGACGCCAACGGCGGGAAATCAGCAGCGCAAGTCGGGCGCGACGACCTGCAGCAGGCGTTCGGGATTGAGCAAGCCCTTCAATCGATGCTCGCCCATCTCGCGCAGGGTCACGCCCTCCGGCAATTGTCCGCGTACCAATTCCGCCGTGGCGGCGGAGAGCAGGACCTGCCCGCCGTGCGCGGCGGACATGATCCGCGCGGCGCGATTCAACGCCGCGCCGAAATAATCCCCGTCCCGAACTTCCGCCACGCCGGTGTGCAAGCCCATGCGTACCGCTATCGCAATTGGCGGTCGGGCATCAGACGCGGCCGGTTCAGGGTTCGAGCCACCGCCCTCGCGTGCCTGCAAGGCGCGTTGTGCCGCGAGGCACGCCGCGAGCGCATCTGCAGCAGCGGCGAAGACGGCATACACACCGTCTCCCGTGTTCTTGACGATGCATCCGTCGGATGATTCGATCGCGTGTCGCAACAGGCTATTGTGGTGCGCCAGCGCGTCCTGCATCGTGTCGGGAAATTGTTCCCACAGCGTTGTACTTCCCTCGATGTCTGTAAACAGGAAGGTGACGGTGCCCGTGGGCAACCTTGAGTGCGGAGGAGCTTTCGGGGACATAGCGAAGGAAGCGGCATTCACGCGTCGGAGAACGCATTCTGCGAGCGGCCCGCCGCTTGCGCAACGGGTGTGCCCTCCGGCAATGGCGAGTCGGCAGATCGCGTCGCGAGGCTCACTAGGTGGGCGGCACGAACGGCCGCTTGTGGCCGATAGCGGCCGATGACCGGCGTCCGCTATCGACTGCGGATTCAACCGGTCGAGACAAATTGATGAACTACGGCAGGCAGGCCGCGTCCATAGACTGAGTAAACTTTACACTGGCGATCCTGCCTTCCTCGAGAGACATGGCCATTTCAAGAGGTCCGCGATCACAGTTCAGCATGAACGTTGCCTTTGCAAGTCCGTCGCCTTCAATGGCGTCCTTGAGCCTGCACGATCCATAGACCAAGCGCGTGGATTCAAGTGTGGCCGACAAGTCGCCCCGATTCAGCTTGGCGGCCAGTCGGAGGTCCCGCGCACCAGTTGCGATGGCCCTGGCCACAGCTTCAGCGGATTGCTTGAGCGCATCGGACGGCGGCTTCCCACCGCTGACCTCAAGAAATTGAACGCGCGGCGGCTGCAAAGGCGCCAAGGTCAGGGTGACGTTGAGCCAACCATGTTCGCAGTCGACACGGAACTTGCCGCGTAGAGCGTTCTCCGGGTCCAACTGCCCAAACTTACAAACACCGAGGCCGGCGCGCAGTCCGGTGATCGAAGCCTTACGTTCGTCCATCGATTCGTCGAGAAAGAGGTTGTCGGCCGCGATGGCGCGCGCCTGATCCTCGCTCAATCGAGAATGAGGCCTGTCGTTGCCTGAGCCATACGTATCAGTGTGGGTGACGGCATGGCCTGGCGCGGCTTGAGGGCACCCGTGTTCTGCAGCAGTGTCATGGCCGCACGGGTCAAGCTTGAGGCGTCAGCGTAGGTCAAATTGGCCAGCACCAAGATGCCCACGCCATGATCAGGCAGCCAACGCATATGCGATCCAAATCCGGGTAGACCACCACCATGCTGGACCTCGCGGCCCCAGTTGCAGTCTCGGACCGAAAGCAGACCATATCCGTACGAGCTGCCGCGGCCGATCAGTGGACCGCCTGGTAGTTGGCGAATCACCAAGACCCCCGGCAATCCCATACCCGCCTCGCATCTCACGCAGCGTCCGCCGCAAAGCGGGCGCCCGCTCGAGTTCATCACGTGCGGGGTATGCGGAAAGCATCATGGCGACGTAGCGCGCAAGGTCGCGGGAGGAGGTCATCAAGCCACCCATTGCGGCGCCAGCGCCATCCTCAAGCATCGGTTCCGCGACCAATGATTCCTTATCCTTGCGGTAGCCATGCGCCAGGCGATCCTTGGGCACCGCGGCCAGGCTCCAATAAGTGGATCTCATACCGAGTGGTAACAGAATTTCCTCGGTGACATAGGTTTGAAAAGGTCGACCCGAGACGCGCGTGACCACGCTGCCAAGGATCATGAATCCAAGATTTGAATACTCGAACTCGCTGCCGGTCGCGCTGGCAAACGGGATACCGGCCTTCAGCCATGCAGAGAAACCCTCGGGCGTCATGTCGAGAACACGGTCGCCTTGTGGGTTGTCTTCGGGGAGTCCAGCGGTATGGCTCAGCAGATGCCGGATGGTAATCGGCCCCGAGTCATTCGTCGGCAACTGCCAGGTGCCCACCTCGGGAACATAGCGCCCGACTGGGTCATCCAGGCTCAGCTTGCCCGCGTCGCGCAGCTTCAGAATGGCCAGTGCAGTGAAGCTCTTGGTCATGGACGCGATGCGGAACACGGTATCCGCATCGACTGGCGCACCCGTAGTCACATCGCGCAGGCCCAAACCCTTCGCGAGCACGACTTCATCGTCGATGACGATGCCGTACGCAAGGCCGGGTATGCCCATCTCCTTAATCTGGTCCGACATAAGGGTCTCGATCCGAGGCAGCGCCTGTAGTAGCTTTTGCTTGCGCTCTGCATCGACGAACCGGGAGGGGGAACATCCAGCGCCGCTCGCGCGACAGATGTTGTCGCGGCCAGGCATGCGACGAGAAGGCCATGCAACATTGCGCGTGATGTTGCGGCAGTGCACTCGGGCTCGATGGCCTTCAGAAGACACATCCCATCCAGTTCTAACGGCGCACCTTCGCGCCCAAGGCCCTATCTTCTCGGCGCTCATCTTCTGCTCCTTCTTTCAAGGATAAGGGCTAACAATAACAATAGTGCGAGTCCCCGGACTCTGATGATCCAGCTGCAGTCGAATCCGGATGGCCCAGATTTCCTTCAGCCTAAGTGGGGGCTTCTGGCCGAGCAGCTTGCCTTTGTTCCACGGTGTTGAACGCCCTGCAAACTGTCGTAGCGGTATCCATGAATGGCTCCTCTGTTGACGGAAAGGAGCCTCATGTTGATTCCTGCCGACGGGCGCTTGTCGACCCACACCAGCCTGTGGCGATTTTCAGGCTGACTCATCGGTGTACTTTGTAAGCGCCGTTCGCTGAACTCGTCGAGAAAATCAGAAGTCGGTGAAGCGATCTCGGCGGATTTTCTGTCGATGGGCTTTGCAGCCTCGCCGATCACAAACCGAATTCGCCTGAAAATCGGCTACAACTCAGAAAGTTACCGAAATGGCTCGTTTCTTGCGTCGCACAAATGGCACCACCAACTAGTAACTCGACCCCGCGACTCGCTTCGGTCGAAAATCTATCAGACAACGGATAGGAAATGAAACAAATCATCAAGGGGCTTGTGCGCGCTTTCGCGTGCAGTCGGAATCGTGTTCGCGTGCTCCGCTCACGCCATCCCGATCCCGATTGGCACCACTGTCGCCGATGACCTCATAATCAATTTCAACTTCACGGGTCAATCGCCCGCGCCACCGTATACGTTCATACAAGGGGATTTGAACTACGCTGGACAGGACGCAGCGGAGACTATCTTTGCCGACGTCTTTACCGAGCTCAATGGTGTCGGTCTCTTTTTCAGTATAACGATCGACGGTCCAAATTCAGTCGGTTTCACCTTTGTTAACCCCTTCCCCGCAGATTCGTCGACGGACAATTTTCCATGGGTATCCGCATTGCCACCGGTGCGGTCAGAATTGACATCGACCTCGGCAATTGGAACGATCGTCGGCGATGGGTCGGCTACTATCGCGGGGGTCGTGGTGGGCGTCCTGAGCCAGCTACGATGGCCCTCCTGGGCTCGGTCTCGTCGGACTCGAGCATCGCGTCGGCGCAATTCAAGCTGATGGTACCGTGCTTCCGGGGATGGGGTTCGGCATGCGGTGGTCACGGTACATCCGCAACACGTGATTCCAGGTCGGTCGACCGCTGAGGCTCGCTTCGAGGTCCGCAAGCTCCGGCGGCATTGCCGGCCACTTCACTCGATGCTCCGGCACGCGACACACGGGTGCCAACAGCGCAGCCAACGTGATGTCCGAGCGATTCGGTGTGTCGCCGCCGAGGTACGGCTGCTTCGCAAGCACCGCATCGAGTTCGTCGAATGTCGTCACGAAGCGTTGTTTGGCCTTGGCCACACCTTCAACGTCGGTGGTCTTGTACATGCGCTTCACCGCCGACGCGATCGCCGGATAAGCGACGGCATAGAATCCGCGTGCCCAGAACGGACCGCCGAACGACCACAGATCGATCACTGTCCGCCGATCCTTCAAGAGCGCCGAATATAGAACTTGTTGCACACCGCGACCGAACACCTGGTCGAGTGTCTTCTCGCGTTCGAGCGTCTTGGCCCGCTCTGTCGGATCGATCGCCGTCAGCTTGGTGCCGCCGAGTGCGAGCAGCAACGTAGTCAATGATCGCACTCGACCCCTGCACGTACTGACCATCGTGTTCAAGCACCGGCACATGGGTGCGCCGAGCGATACGGCGCGTAACCAGCTGATGCGGACCCGGCAGCAGCACCCGCTCCTCGTAGGCGATGCCCTCGTAGTCGAGCGTCCAGCGCGCCTTCTCGGAGAAGTGCGAAATGTTGAACGTGTAGAGCTGAGGCATGTCCGCTAAGGGTGATCATCCAAGCATGGAAGCGCGTGCCGGATCAGGTTATCACGGGTCGGCGCGGCGCATCACGCTGGCGGGTGGGGTCAGGGCCGTACTCGCGAAACACCCGCACCCGAGGCTACCGTGGCACCGCGACGACCCCCGTTCACCCAGTTTCTCGTCGGTCTGGGGCAAGTTGAGACATCGCTGCGCTGCGCCTGATGGCGCGTCGGGAACGTCGAATCTAATGCCATTGGACTCCATGGATTCTGCATCGAAGACTTTCGACGAACGTCTCTATGCGTTGTTCGAGCAATTGCGGAATGCAGCGGGGCGCTCCCAGCCGCCGCGCAAGAAGGTTGCCATCATCTCGACGCCCCGCTGCGGATCGAAGTTCTTCTGTGAATCGCTAGCCAGCACGGGAAGATCTGGCTACCCCGCGGAGTGGATGAATCCGAGCTATGTGAACGCCTACGCCCGTGTTCTCAAGCCGACGAATCTGAAACTATCCGAATACGTCAACTTCATCATTGGCAGAACGACATCGCCGGACGCAGGTCTTCTCGCTCAACTTCCATGTTGATCAGTTCATGTAACTGGCAAAGAGGGGGGTCGATCTATTGTCCATGTATTTCGACAGAATCTATCGCCCTGCAGAGAAGGAACAAAAGTTCGCGCAAGCTCTTTCCTATGCCAAGGCAAACATGACGGGCCAATGGCGTGTGACCGACAAGCCGACGCGACATGTTCCGACGGACGAAATCACGAACTCGATTGTCATCGGGGCACTGCATCAACTCAGTTTGTGGGATGAGTTTTACGAATCGCACCTGGCGAAGATTCGTTCATCGGAGTTACTGCTACGAAGACTATTTGTCGGACCCCTTCGCTATTTCTATGATGTTCTCGACGATTGTGGCATCGAGCGCCAGGGCATCGTCGATTTCAACTGTGCCGTCGGGATCCAGCGTGTTGACAGCGATAGAACGGTATTGAGCAGATTGGAAAACTACCTGGGTTGCAGGATTGCCGACGAATGAGTCAGGCTGGGCGGCTCGAGAGCCACCTCTTCGCCTCGCGCCATCGGCAACGTCCGGTCTTGAAGATTCCCTCGGTTGGCTCGTAGAGCCAGACTGTATGTCCGCTCCTGGCCGAACTCGGACATCTGCGAATGGCCGCAAGTGTGGCAGCTACGGCACTCGCCGCCATACGCCACCCGGTCGACGAACTATCCGGAATTTTCCGGGCGAAACCGCCAGGACGTTGTATGCGGGAACCGGGCGGTTGAAGCCCTTCAGCGTAAGCTCGCCAACAGGTTCCACGTCGATGTGACTCTCCGCCTTCGAGAAGATTCGCGGCGAGATGAGAATCTGGCTATCGCCGGCCTCGCCGCAGAGGCGCGCGGCGAGGTTGACGACCGTGCCGATCGCGCTGTATTCGAGGCGACCCTCGAACCCGATCGCGCCCATCGTCGCGTAACCGCCGGCGATGCCCACCCCGAAGCCGAGCGCATAGCCGTGCTTTTTCCAACCCTGGGCAAGCACCGCCATCGATTCGCGCATGCTGAGCGCCATGCGGATTGCCTGCAGCTCGTGATTGTCGACCGGCACCGGCGCGTTGAACAGGATCATGGCGCCGTCGCCGGCGAAGTGCTCGATGGTTCCGTCGTGCGCCATGATCTCGCGGCCGAGCTCGGCGTGATACTCGCGGAGGACGCTCATCACCTCCTCCGGCTCCGCCGTCTCGGTGAAGCCCGTGAAGCCGCGCAAATCGACGAACACGACCGTGATCTCCGTTCGACGCGCCTTCAGCGAGTCGTCCGCGTCGCCCGACATGATCAAGTCGCTGATCTTGGGCGAGAGAAACCGTGTGAGCTTGGACATCTGCCCGATCTTCGCCACCTGCTCGGTGACGCGCGTTTCCAGCCGCGCGTTCCATTCGGCGATCTGCGCGGCCTGCTCCTCCACCTGGCGGTTCTTGTCCTGGATTTCGCGTGTACAGGGCCTTCGAGCGATCCGGTTCTTTTCCGTGATGAGCTTGTTCGCTTCCTCCGTTCGCCGCGTTGCATCGAGAAGATCGCGCTCGGCCTGCTTTTGCTCGGTGATGTCCGTCATCACCGTGACCGCGCCACCTCCCGTCCACCCGGCGGCGCAGAATGCGATACCAACGGCCGTCAGGGCGTGTGATCCTCGAAGCTCTTCCCCGTAGGATTGCGCAGACTCTCCACGCGCTTGGCGACCATGCGCATCGACGTCGCCTTCGCCGTAGTAGCCGTTTTCGGCCAGATAGCGCAGCAAATCGGCATAGGGGCGGCCGGGTTGCAGCAACTCCTCCGGGACGATGTACATCTCTTTGAAGCGGTTGTTGCAGACGACGATTCTTAGATCGCTATCCGTGTAGGCGAGCGCGCCCGGCATGTTGTCGAGCGCGACATGGAGTCTGCGCTTCCTGTCCGCCAAATCCTGTTCAGCCTGCTTCTGATCGGTGATGTCCGTCATCACCGTGACCGCGCCACCTCCGCCACCGCGGCGACGCAGTATGCGATACCACCGGCCGTCGGGCGTGCGGTCCTCGAAGCTCTGCCCCGAGGGATTGCGCAGACTCTCGACGCGCTTCGCGACCAGGGCATCGACGTCACCCTCGCCGTAGTAACCGTTCTCGGCCAGATGGCGCAGTAAATCGGCATAGGGACGGCCGGGTTGCAGCAATTCCTGCGGGACCGTGTACATCTCTTTGAAGCGATCGTTGCAGACGACGATTCGCAGATCGTCATCCGTGTAGACGAGCGCGCCCGGCATGTTGTCGAGCACGAGATGGAGTTGGCCGTCTACATCCGCCAGACGATCATCGGCCATGTCAGTGGTTTCCCTTTTCCACGCGGCGGAACCGTGCTGCAGATAGGCCCATACGGCCTTGAGTTCCGTGTCCGTCATCTGCCCGTACGCTTGCCACGGCATCATCTTGCTGATCGCCGTGCCGTCCTTGCGCTTGCCTTCGCGGAGCGCGCGGATGAAGTCGCGCCTCGCTCCAGGACTTGAGGCCGGTTTCGTGCGGCGTGAGGTTCGCGACGATCGGCATGTCGGGATCGCCCGCCAGCTTGCCGCCGGACAGCTGCTGGCCGTGGCATCCGCGGCAGACCTGCACGATGTGCTGTCCAAACTCCGCGCTGGGCGCCGCGACCGGCGGCTCCACGGCGTGCGGCTTGTCGTGATCGATCGTCGAACGCGACCAGCGCCTTGGGATCGGTGGCGATCAGGAAGGCGAACACCGGTCCGAACTTCACGGCGCCCATGTCGCTGATTCACGGGAGGCAGCGAGCGAATGTAGGCCACGATGTCCGACAGCTCGTGGTCGGTGAGATTGACGAAGTCCGCCGACGGCATCGACGACGTTTGTCCGTTGTGGCGCACGCCGTGCCGGCACGGCGCGGTCCCAGTCGTTCGCGGTGAAGCCCTTGGTCACGCTTCCCTCGCCGGAGGTCAGGTTAGGCGCGACCCAGTGTCCGACGAACGCCGATATCGATGATGGCCGCTCCGCCGAAGTCGTTGCCGTGGCAGCCGTTGCACCCGGTGCGACTGTCGCACGATGTGCCGGCCCCTGCCGGATCGCGCGCTCCAGCGCCACCGCCTGGAGGTCCACGCCCGCCAGCGGGTCGCCTCGCGGAGGCGCCCGCCAGGATCCGCTCGGCCCGCAGCGCCGCCACCTCGTCGTCTCTCAGCGGAAACGGAATCGGGAAGTCCGCCTTGTGCACGGTCCACTGCTTCTCGTACCGGCCGGTCGCCACCTGGTACGCCCAGAAATAGGCAATAAGCGGCGAGGACCACGATCGCCGCCAGCCCCCACGCTCCGTACTTCAGCACTTTTTTCATTGTGAGCCTTCCGCTACGCCTCAGAAGGGAACATTCCTACCGGAACGCCGACCAGGACGTTGGCGGCGCATAGGGTAACTGAATTCACTGCAAGAAGAACGAAGTGAGTTGCCCGCACCGACGCCCACGTCGCTCGACGTCTCGCAGAGTCTTCATCCGGCCAGCGCATTGCCAAGCCGCCTCAATGTCGTTCCGAAGCCGCGGAAACAAACGAAACGAAAATGGCCCGTCTCTGAAATCTACCTGTTACGGGTGCTGACTAGACTTCGTGTGCCATCGCTAAGGACTGCAAGGTAGATCAATGTTTCTACTCCCGTTCGTGATCCTGCTTCGCCTCCAGCGCTGCATGGGCGTTGCCAGGCGCAACTCAGACGCAGGCCCTTACCGCCAATCAGGCGCGCTCCATAATCGTCCCGTTCTACAAGGCGCTCAACACCGGCAATGACGCGATCGCGCTAATCAACCAAGCCACGTCGTCGGACTGGACGTCCTGCGGAGGCAACGACGCTTGCAAGCGGCGGGATCAGGTTGGCGCAGCGATTGCGGCTCTTCAGAAGGCGGTCCCGGACCTGAAGTGGGAAATCAAAGAGACTGCTGGTATCGGGCGACCGCGTGATCGTGCGTGGCGAAGCCTCCGGCACCCCACCGGAACGTTCATGGGATTGCCGCCTGAGGCATGAGCTTCCGGGTCATGTCCATCGACCTCCATACCATCAAGGATGGGAAGATCATTCGAACTTATCACCTTGAGGACTGGATGGGTGCGGTGCGACAGCTATCTGCGCAGTGAGTCGAAGGTAGACATGAAGGGCTAGGTGAAGCTGAATGAAGCGCGGGTTGCAGTTCATTTGGGTGGCCATGCTCGCGGTCGTGGCGGCGTGGGCCCATGCCCAGACGACGGATGCAAAGGCGGTCGCCGCGGAATTGAAGAAAGGGTGGTTACGTCATCGTGATGCGCCACGGCGCGACGAACCGTGATCAGGCCGACACCGATCCGTCTGCATCCTGACAATGTCGCCAAGCAGCGCTTGCTCAGCGAGAAGGGGCGGGAGCAGGCGAAGCAGGTCGGCGAAGCATTCAAGAAGCTCGGCATTCCGCTCGGGACTGTCTACACGAGCAAGTTCAATCGTGCCGTCGAAACGGGGAAGTTGATCGGCGCAGGCGCAGTGACTCCGACTTTCGACGTGACCGAAGGCGGGCTGGTGGTCACGCCAATCGAGAACGACCGTCGAACCGAAGCGCTGAAGAAGATGATCGCTCACAGCGCCCCCAGTCGGCAAGAACACACCTCATCGTCACCCACAAGCCGAATATCCTGGACGCGCTTGGCAAGAGACTGGTTCGAGGTCAAGGAAGGCGAAGCGTCGGTCTTCCGCGTCGATGCGTCCGGCAAGCTCGAGCTAATCGCCCGCCTGCAGGCCGTCGACTGGATCAAGGCGGCGGCCGAGTGATCGGCGCCCGCCTCATTGGGGCAGGCGGCGGCCTGAGGTCAAGTCCGGCACCGGCTTACAAATGCAACGATTCGGGATGGTCCGCGTGCGGTTGGGCTGGCGTACGACTGCCCTGGCCGAACGCAGACATCACTGGCGCGTTGCTCACGACAACGCCGCGCCGAGCCGCCGTCACTTCGCCGCGAAGCAGTAGAACAGGCCGGCTCCGCCGGTGCTGACCAGCGATTCCTGATCGCAGCCGCGCGTCGGGTGCGACGAGTTCCACGACGTGGCCCACGAGCTGTCGTTCGGGCCGGCGCGGTCGAAATGGCCGACCATCGCAGTGCCGTCCTTGCCGCCCTTGGTCCAGTTGCCGCAGGTCATATCGAAGAACGGCGTGCCGGGGAACGCCGTGCCGTCGGGCCGCGACCCGGTCAGCATGTCGTGCTCGTTCGGCTTGTCGGCGCGGCTTTTCACCGGCTGACCCTTCTCGTCGAGTGCCGAATCCTTGGTGATGTTCGCGCTCGTCGAGTGCAGATCGTCGACGCTGCGCGCGACGACAACGCCCTTGGCGTTTTGCCACGGCCCGTGCCGATGCGATCACGCGCATTGACGTAGTTCGGGTCGTTGAGCGCCGGTGCCTGCGTGCTGAGATAGGCGCGCCACGTCCGGTCGCCGGCGCCCGCGGCCTTCGCAAGCGCCTGACAGTGCTGATCCGCGCCGTCGAGGCCGCCGAGGTTGGCGCCCTTCCCGGACCCGGCGCTTGTCACGAAAAACGTCATGTCCTTCGGCGTGGGCTGCATGCTCGCACAGCCCGTCATCGTGATCAGGCCAGCCATGCCGAGCCACGTTCCTCGCGTCGCTGTCTGCATTATTTACTCCTTAAGGTGTGAGGCCTGCGCAGTGTTTCCGCGCCTGTTACACGCTCCCGCCGAGCGATCTTGCGACGGTGCGCGGGGTTCGGGCCATTCTTGCTGCAACGACCCGGTTCGTCCAACGGCGCGGGGCCGGCGGCCATTGGCCCGCTGGGCTGGAGTCCATTCTCTGATCGCCCGGCGGCGGATTCGGATCACCGGGGCGCCGGCCGCCCCTCGTCAGCGGCGGCTTCCCGGCAGATTGAGATGCCAGGGCGACTGCGTCTGGAACTGGCCGGCAGCCAGTGGTCATCGACCGCTTTCGACCAATGCAGCCAGTCATGCTCCACAAAGCAGTCGCGATTCACCACACGCGTCGTAGGCCCCGACGAACTTGAGCGTCAGTAGATGCACCACCCCGAAGCCCCCGGCCTCAGGCGGGCGCTTCGTTGGCGCGTCCGAAGAGCGGTGAGCCGTCGAGCCGGGCGCGGATGTTGGCCAGCTCGACGGCATGCTTGTCGAGGCGATGATCTTCGGCAGTTTCCGGCAGCCAGGGGCGAACCGCGGTAGGACGGCCATCGTTGTCGAGGGGAGTGACGACCGCGAGGCAGTGCGTGGTCAGCTGCTTTTCAGAGGTTCGTGAGGTCGCCGGAGCTGACGTGAATCGATATGTGCATGGTGTGCTCGCCGGTATGCAGCAGTCGTGCCTCGAGCTCGACGAGGTCCCCAATCTGCATGGGCCGGTAGAAGCGGACCCCGCCGGCGTAGACCGAGATGCACTCGGTGGCAGTCCACTTGGTGCCGCACAGTGTTGCGGCTTCATCGATCCAGTGCATCACGTTGCCGCCGTGCACCTTGCCGCCCCAGTTGACATCGGTAGGGGGCGGCGAGGAAGCGGGTGACCGGAGCGGGTGCGCGGCGATTCGTCGTCGTACGTTTGCGCGCTTCATCATGGATTCGACTTCCGATCGCAGTCCCATGGCGCGTCTGGCCTCATCGGTCTGAGCCCGGTCAACAGATTCGGTCGGTGTCCATGCCGGGACAGGGCGGGGCCTGCCGTTCTCGTCGATGGCGACGAATATCAGGAGGCAACTGCACGCTCTCGAAGAGCGACCCGTCGCGGGGATCCGCGGCCTCGCACATTGCAAAGCACATGCATGCTGGTTCGCCCGGTGTAGATGATCTTGGCGGTGACCTCGACGATGTGTCCCGGCTCGATCGGGCGGGAGAAACGGATGCTGCCGACATAGGCGGTCACGCAGTAGCACCGGCACCAGCCGACGGCGCAGGCGTAGCCGGCCTTGTCGATCCATTCGAGGATCTTGCCATGGTGAACCTTCCCATTGATGCGGGCCACGTCGAACGGCGCAGCCAGGAATCGAAGGGTGATCGTCACGGGTCGGGGTACTCATGGCCGTCGCTGTTTCTCAGTCGTGTCCGGAAGCAAACGCCACTGGGGTCAGCGCTCGCGCGGTAAGACAGCCAGGGCTCGGGCGAGGTGGTCGTCAGTGGCCGAAGCGGCCGTTGACTATGCTGGATTGTTGCAGTGGCAAGGCCTCGCCAGCGTCTCTTCCAGGACCGTGGCGCCAGCCGCCAGCATCGTAGTTCTAGCAGCAGCGCGGCCCGCTCTTGCCGTACTTGCGCTCGATCGCCTGCGCGCAAAAATCGCGCCGCGACAGAACGGGCGCACCCGGATGGCGCGCCGCCGCGTGCGCGAGGTAACGCTCGTAATCCGGAATGCCGAACATCTGCCGGCAAATCTGGCCAATGCCGCGCACCCTGTCGACCACGGTCCCGCTTCGGTACGCCAACGTCGACCGACGTGCCGGCAGCGCCGCTCGAGCCGCCGACAGTCCGTCCAACTCCACGGCGTTCATGCCAGCGCTCCTTGCGCAGGCGCGAGCGGCGGTATTTCGTGCGCCGTCGGGTTCGCCTGCTTCAACGCCTGCAGGCAGATCTTCGCCGCGAAAACGCACATCGCGAGCGACCAGCAGGACGAAGAAGCCGCAGACGACCGCGTCCAGGTAGTTGTTGAACGCGACGCGCTGCATCTCCTCGATCGACTTGGCGGGCGCGAGCACCTTGCCTTCCGCGGCGGCCGTCGCTGAACTTCCGCGCGAGCGCCAGGAAGCCGATGCGCGGATCGCTGTGGAAGATCTTCTCGCACGCCGGCGGTCAGCGTCGTGATCAACAGCCACGCCGTGGGCACGAGCGTGACCCAGACGTACCGCTCGCGTTTCATCTTCACGAGCACGCTGGTGCACAACAGCAGCGCGATGCCGGCGAGCATCTGGTTGCCCACGCCGAATAGTTGCCATAGCGTGTTGATGCCGCCGAGCGGATCGATGACGCCCTGGTAGAGGAAGTAACCCCACAACGCGACGCACAGACCGGTTCCGACGAGGTTCGCGGGCAGGAACTCGGTGTTGCCCATGCGGCTTGTACACGTGACCGAGCATGTCCTGGATCATGAAGCGGCCGACTCGCGTGCCGGCATCCACGGCGGTCAGGATGAACAGCGCCTCGAACAGGATGGCAAAGTGATACCAGAACGCCTCCATCGACTTGCCGCCCAGCGGCCTGCGCCAGGATCTTCGCCATGCCCACCGCCGAGCGTCGGCGCGCCGCCCGCGCGCGACAGGATGGAGTTCTCGCCGATGTCCACGGCCGTCTGGTTGATCATGTCCGGCGTGATCGTGAATCCCCAGCTGGAAATGACCTGGGCCGCGTTCGCCGCCGTCGTGCCGATGACGGCGGACGGGCGAATTCATCGCGAAGTAGATGCCCGGGTCGAGCACGCAGGCTGCCGTCAGCGCCATGATCGCCACGAACGATTCCATCAGCATGCCGCCGAACCCGATCAGCCGCATGTGCGATTCCTTTTCGACCATCTTGGGTGTCGTGCCCGAGGAGATCAGCGAATGAAAGCCCGACACCGAGCCGCAGGCAATGGTGATGAACAGGAACGGGAATAGCGCTCCGGAAAATACCGGCCCGGTGCCGTCGATGAAGCGCGTCGTCGCCGGCATCGCCAGCGGCGGCGCGACGTAATAGATGCCGATCGCCAGCGCGACGATCGGTGCCGATCTTGAGGAACGTGCTGAGGTAGTCGCGCGGCGCCAGCATCAGCCACACCGGCAGACTGGACGCGACCGCGCCGTAGAGGATGAGCGCCCACGCCAGCTGTGGCCCGTCCAGCGTGAACATCGGCCCCCAGGTCGGGGTCGTTCGCCACCGCTCGCCCGTAGATGAGCGCGGTCATCAACAGCGCGACGCCGATTACCGACGCTTCTCCGACGCGTCCCGGGCGGATGATCCGCATGTAGACGCCCATGATCAGCGCGATCGGGATCGTCGCGGCGATGGTGAAGAGTCCCCATGGACTGCCCGTGAGCGCCTTGACCACGACGAGGCTCAGGACGGCGAGAATGATGATCATGATGGCGAGCACGCCGACCAGCGCGATGCGAGCCCGGCCATCGGGCCAAGCTCCATCTTGATCATTTCGCCGAGCGACTTGCCGTCGCGGCGGACCGACGCGAACAACACGATGAAGTCCTGCACCGCGCCCGCGACCACCACGCCGGCGAGAATCCACAGCGTGCCGGGCAGGAAGCCCATCTGCGCCGCCAGCACCGGGCCGACCAGCGGGCCGGCGCCGGCGATCGCCGCGAAGTGGTGTCCGAACAGCACCCACCGGTTGGTGGGAACGTAGTCCATGCCGTCGTTGTGGCGCTCGGCGGGCGTCATGCCGCGTGTCGTCCAGTCGCAGGACCTTGTCGGCGATGAACTTGCTGTAGAACCGGTACGCGATGAAATAGACGCAGACCGCGGCGGTCACCAGCCAGACCGCACTGACGTTTTCGCCACGGCCCAACGCGAGCGCGGCGAAAGAAAACGCGCCGACGATGGCGATTCCGGCCAGGCAGCATGGACACGATCTTGTTCATCGACACCTCCTGGGGATTGGTCCAAGGCGGAAAAATGCATTTCCACGAAGCACCGCGAATGGCGTGGCGCACCCCATCGTGGTTATCGTTTGGAGGTCGCCGCCGAGTCGTTCTCGAACTCGGAAATCAGGGTTATACCCGCACCTCCGGGACACGCAAGGCGCGCCGGCGTAACGCCGGCTGCGACATATGTATTCAGGTAGCGGGCAGCTCTATTGGGTCAAACGCCAGCGGCCGCTCATACTGCGAGCGGGTCGATTGCCGACGGTCTCAGTTCGACCCGAAGCGGACGGTCTAAGTCGATGGACGCGGACGGACGCGCGGTGTTGGGTCGCGCGCGCGCATCTGTTCGCGAATCCCCGTTAGCAATGGCTCAGCTCTCCTATTCTCACATTCCTCCTGGGATTGCGTCCGGGTCGACACGAGGAGGTGCGCCCAATCCTAAGCCTTGCGTGGCTTGGCCGCGGTCGACGAATGACCGGGCCGTTGCCGGTGAGGGGCCGCTTTGGATGACGGGCGCTACGACTGGTTGTGGCCGAACTGAGTAACCGTCTCTCCTGTCAAGCGTGAAGGTGATCCGCTCCAGGGCATCGGCGGTGTGCCGGATAGTGCGGTGTGGCAAAATTGACCATGGCCACACCATACGAGCCCGATGGCTGCAGTCGCTGCGTTCCGCTTCGACAATTCGTTCGCTCGCGAACTCCAAGGGTTCTACGTTCCTCAGCGACCTGCGGTCGTGCGCGCACCACGGCTGCTGTTTCTCAACGATTCGTTGGCGGAAGAGTTGGGCCTTGACCTCACCTCGCTCGATGCCCGCTGCGAGGGCAGCGGTATTCGCCGGAAACACGCTGCCCGACGGCGCGGAACCGCTGGCTCAGGCCTACGCAGGCCACCAGTTCGGCGGATTCTCACCTCAACTCGGAGACGGCCGCGCGCTTCTTCTCGGCGAGGTGATCGACCGCCAGGGACGCCGTCGCGACATCGCCTTCAAGGGCTCGGGCCGCACGCCGTTCGCCCGCGGTGGCGACGGCAAGGCCGCCGTTGGTCCTATGCTTCGAGAGGTGCTGGTTAGCGAGGCAATGCACGCGCTGGGCATTCCCACAACGCGCGCGCTCGCCGGTTGCGGCGACAGGCGAGCAGGTGTACCGCGAACGCGTTCTGCCCGGCGCAGTACTGACACGCGTGGCGGCGAGCCACATCCGCGTCGGGACCTTTGAGTTCTATGCCTCGCGCGGCGACGTGGAACGCGTGCGCAAACTGGCCGAGTACACGATCGCGCGGCACGATCCCGCACTCGTGACCACACCGCAGCCCTTCCTGGCGCTGCTGCGGAGCGTGGCCGAGCGTCAGGCTGCTCTGATCGCGCAGTGGATGAACGTGGGTTTCATCCATGGCGTGATGAACACCGACAACATGACGTTATCGGGCGAGACGATCGACTACGGGCCGTGCGCCTTTATGGAGGCCTACAACCCCGCCACGGTGTTCAGCTCCATCGACCACCAAGGACGCTACGCCTTCGGCAACCAGCCCAACATCGCGTGCTGGAACCTTGCACGCCTGGCCGAAACGCTGGTGCCCCTGCTGTCCGACGATCCCGAGCAGGCGGTCGCGATGGCCACTGAGGTCATCGTCGCGTTCCCGGCGCAATACCGCAGGCACCTGCTGCGCGGACAGCGCACCAAGCTTCGGGCTGCGTCGAGACGAACCTGACGACGACAGCGCCGATACCGCGCTGGTCGAAGACTGGTTGACTCTGCTTCATGCCGAGCGGGTGGATTTCACCTTCGGGTGGCGGCGGCTCGCCGACGCCGCTGCCGGCGACGACGCGCCTCTGCGCGCGCTGTTTGCCGATGCGCGCGCGCCTGATGCATGGCTGGCCCGCTGGCGAGCCCGCTGCGCCAGCGAAAGCGTCAGCGCACAGCATGGCGCGGCAATTGCAGGTCTCGAGCGCGCCAAGGCGATGCGCAGCGTCAATCCCAACGTCATCGCCCGCAACCATCGTGTGGAAGAGGCACTGGCCGCCGCGTCCGACCAAGGCGATCTCGCGCCCTTTCAACGATTGCTCGATGCCCTCAGGCAGCCGTACGACGAGACGCACGAGTTGGCGCCTTACGCCGAGCCGGCGCCAGCCGCGGTGACCGCGTGCTATCGCACGTTCTGCGGCACCTGATCACTTTGATGGCGGCGCCGATTGACCGCTTTGCCGGGATCGTCGAACTTCCGCTTCTGGCCGATAGCAGAGGTTCGGACGAACGCAAATCCGGCGCCAGCTGCGCCTAAGGAGGGACTGCTTACCCGGGGCGGCGAAGCAGGCACCACCTCGCCAAGGCGCACCCACAAGCACCCTCAGAGCTAAAGGTACCCCGACCACGACGTCGTATTTCGTACGCGGCACGTTGTACCGAGCACGAAGTACTGAGCGCTTGGAACTCAGAGCGAGGGGTGAAGTACCGCGAACGGAATAGGAGCGACGTGCGTTTTTGAACGACCGCTCCCGACCCGTTGCTGCCTGTCGTGCGGTTGAGAACTGGTCGTTCGCGGACTTCGCTTGACGGCTCAGAAGCGGACGCTCCGCCTAATCGTTCCGGTTCAGCGGCCCGCGGAAGCGAGAAGCCCTCGTAGCGTGTCCGCTGCAACCGACTGCGGCGGACGCTTCCAGTCGGGCCGAGAGGTTGGGTTATGCGCCAGGCTTAACGGTCCTAATCGCGTGGCGGCCGTCCGAATCTGTTAAGCGCGCGTAGCCTTGAACCTTTGGTTGCGTTCGCCGCGATGGCCGTACCGACCAGCCGCGTTTGCCTGCCAGATCTCCATCACCGCGCAGGGACAGGTTTGCCGGTGCGCGTAAGCACACGCCCGCCAAAGGCCAACCCGACACCGCCCATTGAGTCCTCCCGCCACACGTGATACGGTTCCATTTTCCCTATCCGTATCCGTCGAGGCCCGCAGCACGCGTAAGAACGAGAGCTACAGCGGCGTATACCGTGCGACGGGCAGCGCGGTCGAGCATGAAACCTCGAAAAGCATGAGGCGCGGGCGCTTGAAATACGTTGGTCGGCCGCCCGGCGCGATTTGAGAGACGGCGCAATTAGAGAGCGCGCCTTACGAGTTCGTGACAGCCCCGGCTGGATGGATCCCACGGCCACGACAGAGCATCTCAAACGACACAGGAGCGCCGAGTGGCCATTGTCTCCCGGGCATCGCAGAACTGGTGCCGGCCGACCCGCCGTTACCCGCCAAGCCATTGCACCTGCCTCAAGCCGGACGAGCCGCCGAAGCGGCCCGATCCAGCGATTTACAGCCAGGCGGAGCAACTTTCGCTGGGTCTCGCACCCACGTGGAACCGGACGACATCACCACGAACCAGCAGCAGCCTTGGACGCTGCTGCCGGAAAGCTTACGGCGATCGTGCGCAACCTGTCGACGGAAGTGAGCGCGGTCAACACGCTCGTCCACTTCTTTTACGTCGCCTTTCGGGATCGGAACGCGCGCACCCTGCTCTCGCTCGCAACCGGTCAGCCTCGCGCCGGGCGCCCAGGCCACCTCGTCTTCCCAATGAGCGCAGGCCCTGCTCGCCGGCGATCCGCGCATCGGCGCACACGCCGTCATCGAACATCCGCACGATTCCAAGGCGATCAACAACCGCGGCTCGCAGACGGTCTTCGGCGTGTTCACCACCGATGTGGGTCGCAACCTCCAGTTCGACTTCCCGGTCGTGAACAACTCCGGCTTGGCGCGGCAAATCACCACTCTCGCTGGTGCCAAACAATCTCGGTGCTGTCGTGACGCCCGCGGTCCACAACTTCGCACCCTGGGAACAGATGCTGGCGCGCGTGACCGCGCACGTTCCCGGCACGGTGCACGGCACGCCGGCTTCGCCGGTTCGCAACGACATCACGGTGATTGGATGGGCGGCAGGCGGAGTATTGATCGACGGTGTCAGCTTTGTCGTGAGGGCCGACGACTGATGGGCGCTATGGTGAACCTCGCGTGGGTTGCTGTTCGGCAAGCTCAGCTTCTGCGCGGTCAACGGCGCGCTGGTCGGAGCGCTGGCGGGATTCGCTGTTCCGGCGCACATCTGCTGGAGGCATCCCAGCCACACGCTGACGCCAGCGGAGATCTTGCAGGTCGCGCTAATCCTCACGATCGTCTGCTGGCTCGTCGTTCTCGTCATCGTCGGTTTGTGGCTGCATTGCGGAGCGAGCGCCATCGCGTGCGGACGCTCTTGCTCAACGCGCTGCTCACGGTGGCTGCCTCACCGTGTGGCTGCAACAACATGATTCGGATCCCGGAGATCGCGACGTTGATCGGACTGCTGGTCGGTACGCTCGTCGGCACGGTGCTGTGCCGATTCTGCCGACGCTTTGCCGGAAAGGACCGCTCCCCAATGGCTAACGGCAAGCCGCCCTGCGGCCAGCAAAAATGCGACGGTGGACTCCGGACCTGACGACGATTCTCTTGCTCGTCGGCTTGCTCGGTGTCGTGGTCACGATCGCGACGAAGGCGCCGGCCATCGCCAACTGGCTCATCGCACAAGGCGTCGGTCTCGGCGTCCCCTCGCCGCGATCGGCGGCGCGCTGATCGCCTTCGACCGTTTTCATCATCGCCTATAACCGGTGCAGGCTGCTCAGGCGTCCGGCCTGCTCGGCTGGTGTGGCTCAACGAGATCGTGCCGAGCTTCGACAACGGCGTGGATCGACGTTCTTCGCGTTCACGGCGATGCACGACGCATCGACGTGGTCGTGAAGTCCATCTACTGGTATCTCGTTCAGAACAACGTGTTCGTGCGCTGTTCGGGCGACGCTGAAGGCTCGCCGATGATCGCGGGTTACTACTACTCGAGAGATGCCTGCGCCGCCGGGACCGGCGCTGCGATCATCGGCGGTGCGGTGGGCATCATCCCGGGAGTGTCTCGCCGGAGTAGCACTGGGTGTCCTGATCGGCTGCGCCACGATCATCCTCTCGCCTGCTCGCGCTCATCGTTGCAGCGCCGTGGCGGCCGCGCGATCGTCATCGCCGCCGCGGTCCATCGGCGGTCAGATCGGACGCGCGGTGAGCGACGCGAGCACGCCATCCGCCGGCGATGTGCCCGCTGCGGGTCGGCGACTACGTCACCACGAGCGGCAACCTAATGAACATCGAGTTTCTCGAAGGCGCGCGGGCTTACTGGTGGGTGGAGAGTTCCGCACTTCACGGCCATTCGAGCGCCAGCGCGCCGTACAGTTATCTCGACCCCGATACGAACCTGACCACGGACGCCTGCCCGCCCTCGGGCCTGTCATCACCTGACCCGGTCGTCGCGGCCGCGACGGCTCCTAGCTCGCTTACCTGAACGACCGGGACGCCTTGTACGGATCCCGGTATCTTCCGCTTCCTCGGCGCAACAGGGCACCCGAGTAGCCACCTACCAATCCGGTTCCGGAGCCTCTTCCCGCGCCCGCACCCGCGCCGCGGCTCGGATCGAGAACGCTGCCATCGTGAGCCTCATGGTGGAAAGCGGTGGCGTCTACGGCTACCACAAAGGTCTACGATGACTTGCAAGGAACTGGGCGAGCGCCGCTGCGGCAAGCATCGCATCGCCACGTCTGGTGCGCCGCGAGGGCCCGCGGGCCTGGATCGGCTACTTCTTGGCGCAGGCCGGGCGCTGCGGTGCGGACGGCCAGCGGTTGTCGCTCCTAACCATCTTCAGCGGCAATTTGACGAGTCACCGAACCAGAATCGTGCGTGGGTGACCAGGCATCACCTATCTTCGGACCCATGAGGGGCTGGCTGTACCTGGCGGTGGTGCTGGATCTGTTCTCACGCCAGGTGATCTGAGCTGGTCGATGCAATCCTTCGGATCGACCGCGAACTGGTGCTGAACGCGCTCGCTGATGGCGGCTTGCGACTGCGTGCGGCAGCCTGGTGAAGGAACGCACCAGCTTCCATGCACCGGATCAGGGGCAGTCAATTCAGCAGCCACGATTGGCGGGACTACCTGCGCAGAGCTGCAATCTGGTGTGCAGCATGAGCCGGCGCGGGAACTGTCACGACAACGCGGTGGCGGAAAGCTTCTTCCAGTTGCTCAAGCGGGAACGAGTTCGGGACGGGACTCTACGCAAGCCGGGAGGAAGCGAGGCGGGACGTGTTTTCCGCTACATCGAAATGTTCTACAACCCCAAGCGCCGGCATGGAAACAACGATCGGCAGTCTCCGGCAAACCACGAGCAGCGGTATCTTGAGAGGCTCGAAAGTGTCTAGAGAACCCGGAGCGATTCAAAGTGACCGTCTGCAACGGGTTGATAAGCACCATCGAATGACCGCAATCAGCGGCTTCACTGTACGGCTGCTGCTGGCCGATAGCAGACGTTTGGATGGGTGCAAGCTGGCGTTGGCAGCTGCTCTAAGAAGGACCGCCTAACCGGGGCGACGAAGCAGGCACCACCTCGGCAGGGCGCACCCACAAGCGCCCTGAGAGCTAAGGGTACCCCGACCACGACGTCGTATTTCGTACGCAGCGACGTTGTACCGAGCACAAAGTACTGAGAGCTTGGAACTCAGAGCGAGGGTGAACTACCGGGTGCGGAAGTACGAGGATGCGTCTTTGAACGACCGCTTCCGACCCTGAGCAGCCATACGCTAAGCCCGCAAGCGGACCTTTACACGTTGCTGGTCGGCAACCTGCGTAACCGCCTCTCAGGTCAATACCACGTCGCGTCAACCAGCAACCTCCCGAAAGAGGTAATGCGAGGCGTTACGCGTCATGGCCCGGCAACGCATGGTCGCTTGGCGTGACGATGTTCGTTCGGCGTTGCTTTCCCGCTGGCACATGGCAGCCGCACTCGCTGCCAGCAGAATGGTCGACCGATCCCGCGAGGCCCGCGTGGAGAGCGACTGCGTGGCGTCCGCGAGCCATCCGGACAGGACCGGACCGATCGCCTGGCCGATCGCAGAACACTACGGTGAAGACGGCGACCGCGGGCCCCCACGCTGTCTTGGGCAGCGACGTCTTGACCAGATCCGTGACGGCCGTGGGAGCCGTGAACATCGCGGCGCCGAAAAGTAACGCGGAAAGGATCATGGCAGGCAGCGAGGTGCTGACGAGCGGTATGGCCGCGCCGACACTGAGGATTACGCCCACGGCGGCGAGCGTCTTGGCGGCGTACCACCGGGAGCGCGGCGCACGCCACCCGATCGGAGCGAGCATCGTCGCTATCCCGAGTGTCCCCCACGTCAACGCGCACATCGAGTGCCGATGCCCCGTGCGACACCATCCACGCGACGACGAACGTCATGTAGGCGATGTAGCCGACGCCGAACAGAAAATAGCTCCCGAGCGCTGCATGAAACTCCGCTGATTGGCCACGGACTTCTTCGCGCGCCGCTCGACGGTTCCTCGATCCGGCGCGCTGCCCAGATGCCCAAGACGGCAAACAGTGCGGAAATGCCGCCGATGGCGAGCCAGGCGCCGCGCCACGCGTCGTCGCCTGCGACCGCGAGCAGCCAGGGTATGCCCGCACCCGATAGCAGGATTCCCGCTCCGGCCCCGCCGAAGTAAATGGCGATGGCGCTCGACGATAGGTCGGGCCGATCGGGAAAAAGATTGCTCGCGAGGACGGCGCCGCAGATGAAGACCATCGCGCCGCTCACGCCCGCGACCGCGCGCAAGCACAACTGCGCGATGAACTCCCCGGCAAGCCCCGAGCCGACGAGAGCCAGCACGGTCACCACCATTCCGATGCAGAAGAGCCGTCGATTGCCCAATCGCGAAACGTAGCGCACGGCAGAAGAGCGCGCCCGCGAGATAGCCGAGCGCGTTGGCCGTGTTGAGCGAGCCTGCCTGCGAGTAGTTGAGGCCGAGCTCGGAGCGCATCGCCGGCAGAAGCAGCGCGTAGGCGAATCGCGCAAACGAATTGGCAACGGCGGGGCCGAGCGACAGCGCCACGATCACCGCAGAACCGGGACCCGAAATCCATCATCGCAGATGGCGTCATGACATGACCCCGCTACAGCGCGAACTGAAACGATCGAGGCGTGGCGCGGTCGCAGACAAGCGGGCTTGCCGGAACCTGGCTTGCGACTCCGCGATATGCCGCTCGATCGCCGCGCTTTCGACCTCCGGACGCATGCGTCAGCCGGGCCCATATGAAGACTGGCGCCTGCCATCACCACGTGAGACGGGCGGCGGCGGGCATGAGCGTCGGCAGCGTTTCTGCGATCAGGCGCGTCGGCGCGGGCGCATGCTCGCCGCTGCATGATCAGCGCGGTTTATCGGCGAGCAATACGTAACTGAACGAAGTACAAC
>ERZ1370068.1939-contig-11898_pt1 | contig 51520 bp, 91 predicted proteins | sample MGYA00561227_ERZ1370068 | MGnify/ENA primary metagenome ERZ1370068 (study PRJEB38410, sample SAMEA6850437) | metagenome | study: Metagenomic assessment of the ecological functions of the soil: analysis of the soil microbiota associated with the... | reverse complement strand
TTTACGTGCCGCTGAATTCGTCGGGCGCTGGCGTAGGGCTCGCGCGTCATCACCTTCTCGGCCCCAGCGCGCAAGGGTTCGATGCCGGCGGTGGGGGCGCAGTGGCCGGATCACGTGGCGTGGTGATTTACGGGGTAAAGAGAGCGATCATGCCCTTTGTTGTCGCGCACCCCAAGGACGCGCACACTGACGCCACGCCGATGGCCACCCCAGGCGTTTGAGCCAGGATGGAAGCCGTGGCCAAGATCCCGACCTCGACCCAGACCTCGCTGTGGCAGCGGCTGACCTCCCACGCGCAGCAGCGGTGGCCCCAGATCAGCCAGATCCACACCCGCTACCGGGCGAACTTCGCCTACATTGACGCCGTCCTCGCCGATGGTGAGGAGCTGAGGCTGTGCCGACTCCGCTACGGCGGATCGGCCCACCAGTGGGGATTCGCCATCTACCGCGCCAGCCACGACGACTACGAGGATTCCTACCTACCCACCGGCTACCCGGTCGGCACCGCCGAGGAAGCGCTCGACACTGCCTGCGGCCTCTACCTCGGCGATCCCACGGCATGGATCTGACCCCGACGAACTAACGGGCGCGACCACTAGGATCTGTGCACAACCGCTGGTCGCTCGTATGGCGCCTGAAAAGTGCCAGGTGGTGGCTGCGAGCATGATTCCACATGACGGGGATGATCACGGCGAGATGGCGGCTCGGGATGCGGCGCGGAGCAACGCTGCGAGGTTGCGTCAGTTGGCACACGCCGAGACGGCGGTAGCCGCCGATTGCCGGATCGCCGAGGCATGGTCGCCGTGGCAGGGATCTGACCGGGCCGGCGCAGTCGGCTAGGCCAGGTGAATTCGTCGCCGACGAGCTGGCGCTGCCGCCCATGCGACCAGCCCTACTGCGGTGCCGCCTACTCGTCGCAGCCGCCGCCTCGCCAACGACCTGCCCGCCGTGGGAAGCCCGACGCGCGAACTCGACGACGACCAGATCCGGGTGATCGACCGGTGGCCGCAGTCGTCAAAGCCGCACCTAACTGCCCCTCGACGACCACGCCGTCCAGGCAGCCCAAATTCGCTCCCGAAACAACTCCAGGTTTGCAGTTTGCTGCGCCTGGTGGTGCAACTCGAACCGCTCGCCTTCGCACAACGGCATCGCCGCGCCTTGGCCGAACGCCGCGTCACCATCGGTAGGGAGCGCCGACGGCAAATGGCTGTCACTGGGGAAAGTTCCCCGCCGCCGACGCCGCCGCGATTGATGTGCCAGCTCGCCGCCACCGCTAGAGTCTCGGCGCCGACGATCCACGCACCGAACAACAACGCCGCCCGACCTGTTCACCGACCTACCTCGGCCGCGACTCGCTCTACGACCACGACACCAGAACGAGGTGTGAAGGAAAAAGCGATCCATCGCCGTTGAGGAAGACGGCCTTCCGTGGACTCGGGGCCTGAATTGAGTAGCGGGAGGCTGAGGCAGATCACCGATACCGGCGAACTGCTCGGCACCCAACTGCAACGGAACTCCAGACGGAGAACCCTATTGGGTCCCACGTTCGGCGATACTCCTGGCTCGCCCGCGACATTGATCAATCGGAACGCGACCGCCCGATCGGGATCGTGGTGCTGTGCGCGCCAGCCTGCTCGGCGCCACCGCGCAGCTCCTGCCGAACTCGCCGATCGGTCCGGATCTGACCCTGCGCATGCTGCGTGACCTCACTGCGGAGAGTTTGGATACTGACAGCCGGACCGAGGTGCTGTTTACCCGGCTGCCTCACTGACAAGTCGCAGTGCGGTCGCCCGCGATATCACTCTGAACTCGGCTGCTATCCCTCCTGCATCGACTCGCCGAAGGATCAAGACCCGCGCCGGCACCTGCCGCTACCCCCACCTGCACCGTTCCCGCCGACCGCTGCGATCTAGATCACCGCCAACCCGTCCCCGAGAGGCGCCACGTCGGCAACGAACATGGACCCGTTCTTGCCGCCGACACCGCCGCGCCAGAGACCTTTCGCCACTGGCATGCCGCGCCGGACCACGACGGCAGATCGACTGGACCACATGCCCACCCGCCGACCACTACCGAGTGCCTCGACGAACCGCCGCCTACCGGACAGCGAGCTGCGCGAGCGGTTCCTCGAGCGATCCAGGACGGGAGATGAACGCCTTTACGGCGCGCGACCGACAGCTGCTGTTGCCCCGGACTTGCGCGGGACGCCCCTGCGCAAGCCGCGCCGTCCCGGGATTACATAGAAAGGGCTTCGCTACCTCGACACTGCGGCTTTTGCCACGTCACGAGTCGGCACCGGACGGCCGTCCGCCTCTGCGGCTGCTTCCGCAAGGGACTCGGCGTTGATGATCGAGTAGCCGCCAAGCTGGGAGGCACCGCCGCTGCTGATGCCGCCGCGTTCTTGACTGTCGTGCCCGCACCGAACGGATTGCCGATGTCGACCACTGAGTCGCCGAGGGTGCCAAACCAGGCACCCCACTCCTGCATGGCCTTCTCTTGAGCCTCCGGTGTCTCGGCCACCTGGGCCGCCGGCGTACAGGTACAGGAATCTTCGCCATCATGTCCTCCTCTGTTGGGTATCGGCACAGCCGGTTGCCGGCCGACATCGAAAGGTGGCTTCACCGATACCACGCGTGCGGGCCTGGCGCAAAATCGACAGGTTTCTTGGCACGCTCGCGCAACCGACGCTCGCAGTGCATGTCGGATGCAGGACAATCGAGCCGTGCCGACCAAGCTCCGGGCTTCCGACGTCTTCGTGGCAATCAAAGCGGAGTACCGGCGGATCCTCACCGAGCGGCGCGACGACTTGATTGCGGTGAGCTTCAACGCCGTACTGGTCGCGATCTGCTGGTACTTGCTGCCAGACAAGATCACGAACTGGCTGTTCACGCTGCACGGCGCATTGGCATTCCCGCTGATCATGGAGATGTGATGCTGGTGACACGCCGGCGACGAACGTCGGCAGCCGTGACGCTGGTCCGGGCCGTTGCGCAGTTGCATGACCCGGCCGCCATGCGCCTGTGGCTACGCGTCAAGCACCTTGTCTTGGCATCCTTTGTTGGCCCGACTGCCGCACTCATCGCTCTGGTGATCGGGGCCGTGCAGCACCGACTCCACCGACGCCGCCGCCATGGCCATTGTGTTGCTGTTTCTGCCGCTCGGAGTCTTGAGCGTCGCAGCGTGGGTCGGGCTTTGGCTGCCTTATCACCCGCAGAAGCTGGTCTGGCGATGGCGGCACCGTACGGACTGGCGGGCAGCCTTGCTCCGCTGGGGTCTGCTTGTCTTCCTTCCCTTCATGAGTCGTGCCGGTGATCGCGATCGCTGCTGCTCACGCCGAGCTCTGATCATCTGGATCAGTTGCACATCAGGGCTACCCGCCGCAGCAGCTCAACACTGCCGGCCTCTGGATCGGCACGGTGGTATCAGTGGCGGAGTTAGCTTGATCACCTTTGCACGTTGGCGCCGCGGGTTGCGCCACCGAGCATCGCCGGCGGTCGCTACGCACCGGCTCCACGGGTACCTCAGCAATCCCGACCACGGCTGATTCCCGGCAGAATCACCCTGGAAGTAGACGGCTGGCGAGTGATCCATATGCTTTCCGGTGGATCGCATCCATCAGATCAGCCGGCGATCCAGCAAACAGAGAGGGAAGTACTCCGTATGGCGACACTGACCGCATGGGCTTTTGACACGGTCGACGGTGCCGAGCAGGCATCTCAGAGATTGCAGTCGCTGCAGGCCCAGGAGTTGATCAGGATCCGAGGATGCCGCTGTGGTCTCCGTGGGAACCGGAAAGAAGAAGCCAAAGACCCGTCAGTTGAGCAACATGACGGCAGCCGGGGCACTCGGTGGGACGTTCTGGGGCATGCTGTTTGGCTTGATCTTTTTCGTTCCGCTGCTCGGAGCCGCTATCGGCGCCGGCATCGGTGCCCTGGCCGGCTCGATGACTGACGTCGGAATCAGTGATGACTTCATCAACAGTGTGAAGCAGCGTGTCACACCAGGCACCTCAGCGCTGTTCGTGCTGAGCTCGGATGCCGTCACGGATCGCATCAAGGACACGTTCAAGGACACGAATCCTGAGCTGATCGCGAGCAACCTCTCTGCTGAGCAGGAGGCGAAGCTACGCGAGGTCTTCACCGAAGAGTGATCTCGCGCGCCAGCACGGTCTCATGAAGAAAGCAGCGGCGGCGGCGCCGGTAAGAGCGACGAAGGCGAGGCATCGCCCTTCCAGCCTGCCGCCCGCCGGCCGCTGCTGCAGCGCCTAATCCCCGTAAGCGAGCACGTACCCGGCTATCGAGGTGGGACCCTGCGGCGAGACCTGCTGGCTGGTGCCACGGTAGCCGCCCTGGCACTGCCGGCTGCGCTGGCCTACTCAGAGATCGCAGGCCTGTCACCCGTCGTCGGGCTCTATTCACTGCTGTTGCCGGCAGTTGCCTACACCCTGTTCGGTTCCTCGCGTCAGTTGATCGTCGGGCCAGAGGGCGCTCTTTCGGCCTCTCGTCGGGGCAGCGGTGATTCCGTTGGTCGCTGATCCGGAGCAGCGTGCATCCCTGGCTGCACTACTGGCCCCACTCGTTGGGGCCGCGTTCTTGGGGGCGTGGCTGGCACGGTTGGGCTGGATCGCGGACTACTTCTCGCGACCCGTGCTCATCGGCTACCTCCACGGTGTCGCGGTGGTACTTGTCGTCGGTCAGCTCGGAAAGATGTTGGGCCTGAGCATCGAGCGCCGAGACTCCCCTGGTCAGCTCATCGAAGTCATTCGCGAGATCCCGGACCTCAGCTGGCCCACTCTCGCGGTGGGGTTGGTATCCCTGGCCGCCTTGCTGGTGGCCCGCCGGTTGTCTCGGAAGATCCCGGGTGCACTCATCGTCGTGGTCATTGCCATCGCTGTGTCGGCCATCGTCGGTTTGGCCGACAAGGGAGTGGCGGTGGTCGGCCACATTCCATCCGGTCTCCCGCGCCTCGAATTGCCGGATCTGCGGCCGAGTGAACATTCTCACCCTCCTGCCAGCAGCACTCGGCATCTTTTTCGTCGGTTACTCCAGCCATATCCTCGCTGCCCGGTCCTTCGCCGGCCGCCATGGCCAGCACGTTCATGCAAATACGGAATTGGTTGCCATGAGCGCGGCCAATTTGGTCGCGAGCATCAGCCAGGGCATGCCGGTAGGCGCGAGCGATTCCCGCACAGCCGTCAACGATCAGATGGGTGCCCGGACCCAGATCTCCGGACTCCTCGCCGCGTCCCTGATAGCACTGGTCCTGCTGTTCCTTACCGGACCCATCCAGTACCTTCGCAGCAACCCTTGGCGCGGTCATCGTAGCCGCCGCCCTCGGGCTTGTGGAGCCAGACGCGTGGCGAGGAATCGCCCGCGTCAGTCGGGTGGAAGTCGCGATCGCCGCTATCACCATGGCAGGCGTCGTCATCGTGGGCGTCCTGCAGGCGTTGCTGCTGGCCGTCGCTCTGTCGGTCGTGGACGCGGTCCGCCGCAGCGCTGATCCGCACGATGCCGTACCTGGGCTAGCGTTGAGCGCTGGACCGCTATGCCGACGTGCGCGTCCATCCCTCGGCGCGGATCGTGCCGGGAGTGTTGGTCTATCGGCTTGATGATCGGCTGTTCTTCGCCAACGCCAACTATGTCAGGGGACGCATCCGTGAGGCCGTTGCCGGGCGCGGCCCCCGTACGGTGGCTGGTTTTCGACGCAGAAGCGTTAAGCCACGTCGATGCAACCGGTGTAAGTATGCTCACCGAACTGATCGAGTCGCTGCGCGAGGAATCGATCACCTTCGTTTTGCCCGCCTCCACAGCCCGATAAGCGATAGCGCTCAAGAGGCCGGCGTACTCGATCTTGTCGGCGAAGATCGCATTTATCCGACCGTGCACGCCGTTTGCAGGCTGCACCGGTCGAGGCCTAAGCGGTGCCTGATCAATTGGCGATTCGGTGGAACGGATGATGACCGGCGTGATAGTGCCGTAGCCATGATCAGGTCTGCCACAGGAACTCCCTTTAAGTTGAGCGCAGATCTCGGTCATCCAGGCGATATTCGGCGATCTCACCCCGTACCGGGTGATGCATTTTGTCGCGGCGGAGCGACCTTACTGCTGAACTGCTGGCCGGCTTTCGAGGACAGTAACCCAGCCCATGATCAAGAAGGAGATGAGATGGCGGTCGACACGTTCGTGGTGTACGTCGGGGTGTACCCCAGCGTTGAGGACGCGGAGTCGGATTACCAATTGGTCAAAGACCTGCACACCAAGGCCGACATGCTTGACGCCGCACGACGCTGCGGTGATCGAAAAGCGGGAGAACGGAAAGGTACACATCACCAAGAAGCATGAGACACCTACCTCGGGCTTGGCGGAGTGCTCGGCGGTGCGTGTTGGGCTGGCGACCGGGCTTGTTGTCGCGCTGCTTCCCATTCTGCCGCATTAGGCGGTGGCCTGCTGGCGGCAACGGCAGCTGGCGGTGCGCGCTCCTCGGCGCGGTTGCTGGACACTGCGGCGGCTGGCATGAGTCGCAGCGACCTCGAGCGACCTTGGTGAGATATCTCGATGAAGGCCAGGCAGGGCTCGTGGTCGTTGGCGTGTCGGAGATGGAGGACGACATCAAGGGCTCCATGGGCAAGGCCGAGAAGGTGGAGACCCGTGAGATCCAGGCCGATAACGCCGAGATCGAACAAGACGCCAAGCGCCGCCGGGCGCTGGTCAGACCGCCGCAGCTGCCGGAGCCGCACCGGCCGCTGACGACGCAGACACCGAGGACTATCACCAGATCCGCGCGACGCCTTTAGATTACGACCAAAGGCCGTTGTCCCGATTGGTTACAGTAGGGCGTCCGGACGATTGAGGCTCAGGTGGCCTTAGAGATCCGGCTGGTTGGATTGCGGCGCGCCTGCGATGATGCGCTGTCTGTACTTGGAAGTAATCGATCGTGCGCAGCAAGCCCCTTCTCGCAGCTGCACGTTGGGCTGCCAGCCGAGGACCTGCTTGGCCAAAGTGATGTCCGGCTGACGGCGGATCGGGGTCATCGGCCGGCAGCGGCAACCACTCAACGGGGAACTAGTTCCAGTCAGCTCGACGACGAGATCGGCCAGCTCCGCGATCGTGAACTCGCCCGGGTTGCCGAGGTTCACTCGGACCCGTGACCAGCGTGCGGCGCAGCCATCATCCGCAGCAGACCCTCCACGAGGTCGTCGACGTAGCAGAATGACCGACGTCTGCGTGCCGTCTCCATAGATCGTGAGGGGCTCTGCCGCGCAATGCGGACATCACGAAGTTTGATACCACCCGGCCATCTCGAGGATGCATTCGCGGACCGTAGGTATTGAACAGACGGACGACTTTGATGCCAGGTCATGCTGGCGCCAGTAGTCGAAGAAGAGCAGTCTCTGCGGCTCGCTTGCCCTCGTCGTAGCAGCGCGCTCGCGGACCGATCAGGTTGACGTGACCCCAATAGTCCCTCTCGTTGCGGGTGGACCTCTGGATCACCGTATATCTCGGAAGTGGAGGTCAGCAGGATCCGTGCGCTTGGTCCGCTTGGCCAGGCCAAGCATATTGATCGACCCATGAACGGCAGTCTTCGTCGTCTGGACTGGATCGCGCTGGTAGTGCACTGGCGACGCGGGGCAGGCCAGGTGGTAGATCTCATCGACCTCCGACGTAAAGCGGAAATGTCACGTCGTGCCGGATCAACTCGAAGTCGAGGATGCTCGAGTAGGTGCTCAACGTTGGACCTCGTTGAGGAATAGAAGTTATCGACGCACAGTACTTCGTGCCCAGACTGCAATAGTCGGTCGCAGAGATGCGACCCAATGAAGCCCGCTCCTCCCGTCACGAGCACGCGTTGAGCGTCAAACATTCCAAATCCCCCGATCAGAATCCGACAGCGATATCGGCTTAGCGGATCGCCGCTCTCCCAGTCATCCGGATAGTACGTGCGGCTGATACGCAAGCGTGAAACGTGCGTCACCCGACGCGGCTTTTTGGCGAGTGGCCTTTTCGAAGGTGCCGCCGGCCCGGTCGCCCTGCGACAGATAGTCCAGCGCGTCGGGCACCTTGTCGACGACCGCCTCGAGATAGTTGATGCAGGCCATTCGCATGGTGCCATCCGCAAGCTGCTTCAGCCGCGCTTCAAGGGCGTCCGGGCTCGCCGTCAGGCAGTAGCGCACCGAGAAATGCGCCGAGTCGCGGTGCTTCACCACCCGTGCTCGGCCCGACTTGAGCAGCAGGTGATCGTGGGCCGAGATCGGCCAGAACTGTCGACGATTGCGGAAGCGGTACTCGGCATTAGTGAGGAAGGCGGGCTTGAAACTCCTCGAAGAGCTGTTCCATCACCGGTCGCAGCACCGGATAGATCATGTGGGCGGAAGAAAGAAACGCTCGGGCGTGTAGCCCAGCATCTCGGCGCCCAGCAATTTGCTGCTGCCGTGGAAGCTATTTCCCTTTCGAGCTGCTCGTCCCAGTTGCTCCAGCGGCCACGCAGATTGACTTTGCCGTCGTTGGAAAAGAAGTCCGTGGCCTCGGCCGGGCCGACGAGCATCATGTCGTCGTTGAAGTACAGAAGCGATCGGCCAGACCCTCGATGCGCCACAGCATGGTTTCGATGGCGTACGAGTTGAAGGTGGGCAGGAACTGCTCATAGCCGCGGAAGATCTCGCGGTGATCGACAATGCGAATGTTCTCCTGCTCCGCCCTCTGCGCGATCGATCGCAGCCGGAACCTGGTCGTCGGTCACCAACCAAATCGTGCGGACCCATGGCGCGTAGTTACGGATCGAGCGCAGGCAGAAGCGGATCTCCTCATTGTCCAGAAAAGCGACGCTCTTCGTGGGCACGCGCTCGGGCTCGGCGTCCCCGCCCGGATCCGTAAGGTACCGCTTGCGCTTGGCGCGGTGCTTCGGATCGCCTCCATCGACCCAGGCGACGACAACATCGGTCGCACCCTCGGCACTCATCGCGTCGGCCGGCGATGGCGTAGGTAATTCGTCGGGGCTGGAGAGTTCGGGCAGCATGGTTCAGCTTTGGGACGGGGGCGCGAGTCATCCGGATGCCACTTGCCAGCTACATCAGGTTTTCGTGGAAGATCTCGGCGATTACTGGAACTACCGCCTAACAGCAACCTCGATTCAGCCATAAGCCAATCGTCAGACCGTCGTCGGCAAAGGGGACGCCTTCTACAACTCACCCACGAAGGGTGATGACCACCGTCGTCGTTTCGGGGATGGTGCCATCGTGACCGCGGAGCAGGACGGCACCGCTGTGCCGGATGATGCTGCACCGCATGACGCTGTGCCGGACACGACGATGCCCAGCGATGCTGTGCCAGAGCCTGCTGTGCCGGACGCGGCTTTGCCCAACGATGCTGTGCCGGAATCTGCCGTGCCAGAATCTGCCGAGCCGAATCTGCTGTGCCGGAGCCCGCTGTGGCGGAGGCAGCTACGCCCGGTGATGCCGTGCCGGATACTGCTGACCTGGGGGCAGACGAGCGGGCCGAGCTCGAGCGGCTACGTGCCGAGGTAGCGGACCTGCGTTCGCAAGTCGCAGCTGCACCTGGCGTGGCCGAAACACCTCCTGTTGTGCCACCTACCCGACCGCGGCGACAACGGTGGCGTTCAGTGGTGGCGACTTTGCTCATTGTGATCGGCTGCATATTGGCGCCGCTCTCGGTGGCGGCCGTCTGGGCTAAGAACCAAGTCACCAACACCGACCGTTACGTCGAGACCATCACTCCGCTCGCCAGCGATCCGGCGATCCAGAATGCAGTCGCTAACAAGATCACCACCGAGATCTTCGCGCGCCTCGACGTACAAGGAATTACCAATGAGGCGGTGGACGCCCTCGCCGAGCGCGGGTTGCCTCCGCGTGTTGCGACCTCACTGCATGCGCTCTCTGAGCCGCTGGCCAGCGGGAGTTCAGAGCTTTGTTCGCGACGAGGTCGGGAAATTCGTCGCCAGCGATTCGTTCGAGGACGCGTGGGTGACGGCCAATCGGGCAGCCCATCAGGCGCTCGTCGCCGCATTGACGGGCCAGACTGGCGAGGAATCACGGTTGCAAACGACACCGTGAGTATCAACCTCGGCCCCTTCATTCAGGTCGTCAAACAACGACTGGTCGACAGGGGGTTCGATCTTGCGAGTCGCATTCCCGACATCAACCCCTCGTTCACGATCTTGCAATCCGATCTCATCACCAAAGCGCAGGGTGCCTTCAACTTGCTCAATGCGCTCGGGAACTGGCTGCCAGTAGTGGCTCTGATCCCGCTAGCACTCGGTGTCTACGTGGCCAAAGGGCATCGCCGGGCGCTCCTGGGCGCCGGCCTCGGGCTGGCGGGCGGCATGATCGTGCTGGCGCTCGGGATTTTCGCCGTTCGGACGATCTACCTCAAGCGCTTCCGCTCGGCGTGTTGGACCACGATGCCGCAGCCTCCTTCTACGACACACTCGTCCGGTTCCTGCGGCTCGGGCTGCGCACGGTTTTGGTCTTCGGCCTGGTCGTCGCACTGGGCGCATTCCTCACCGGCACCTCGGTGACCGCGGTTCGAGACCCGTACGGCGCTGAGCCGAGGTATCGCCGGGCTGCGAGGCGGTGCCGAGAAAGCGGGCTTCCGCACCGGCCCAGTTGGCGCGTGGGTCTACAGGTACAAGCGCGTACTGCAGTTCGCGGTGCTTGGGATCGCAGCAGCTGGTGCTGGTGTTCTGGGATCGGCCGACTGGAAAGGTGATCATCGTGCTGGCACTTTGCGTGTTGGTTGTGCTAGCGATCATCGAGTTCTTGGGACGGCCGCCGACGCCAACTCCGCCGGAGCCGGTGGAGGCAGAAGCCCGGCCGCAACTGTCCCCTAGCTGTTCCTCAAAGGCCTCTGAGACACCGAAACCAATGTGGTCGTCGAGGTGTCCACACGACTGAGGGAATCGGGCCACCGTACTCCCACTTGGCCTCGCTCGGCAGAGCCGAACAGCCCAGGTCTGCCGCCGAGAGGGTGTGCTCATGCACACGCAGCTGCGTCGCTCAAAGATCACCCCTAAAGAGTGATGCCTGTTGCGACCAATCGAGAGCACTGTGCCTGTATCCGATGATCGCGTCTCGAGTCAATGTGGGGAGGCGGCATGTCCCAAAGGAGCTCCAGAGCGGAGAGCCCGTGGGCGCTCGGCATAACGGTGTTCGTGGCCGCGTTGTTGCTCATGGCGGGAGGCGCCCAATTCTTCATCGGCCTCGCAGGCGTGATCAACGACGACGGTATTCGCGAAGGTCAGCGGCTACATATTCCGCTTCGATGCAACAGTCTGGGGATGGATACACATGATTCTCGGAGTGTTGTTCATTCTCGTCGGCTGGTTCGTGCTGAGAGCTGCCTCCTGGGCGATCTGGACGGCCATCGGCCTGGCTGTTGTCAATGGCGTGTTGAACTTCATGTGGCTTCCGTCGCAGCCGTTCTGGGCCATCGTGCTCATTGCAATCGACGTAGCTTGTCATTTGGGCGTTGACCACCACCGGCCAAACGACAGCGGCACGATCATGACTCGTGGCGCTGAGCGCCTGACGTATGAGATCCGGGTACGCGGAGAGCTCACGGATGCGCTCGTTGCAGCGCTGAAACCTCTGGGGCTGCAGGTTGAGCCGACGCCCAACGGCCCGATTTTGGTGGGAGTTTTCGCGATCAAGCTGAGCTCACGGCGCCCTGCAGGCAATGCAAGATCTCGGTATTGAGCTGCTGGAAATGCGGCAGAGGGCAGGAGTAGACGTGAAATAGCCGCGCCTTTAGCATGGAACACGGTGCGTTTTCGGGGGAGACGAGCCAACCATCGCCGTAGCCTAGTCAGGGGTCGGGCCCGAGAAATCCCTGACGGCCACGCGAATGGCCTTCCAGCGGAAGGATGGCGATCTTTCAAAGCGGTGTAATCACTCGGCGGAGGCTCCTCCCGTTCGGTCGGAGTGCTTCGCAACCAATCACGCTCGTTTCTGCCCCTGCCGGCTACGGAAAGACGACGCTGCTGCGGCAATGGTGTCCGGAGGCGGGGCCGGTGATACGTCTGGACCCGCGGAGATCACTGATCAGTGGCAGCTGTGGCATCAGGTCAGCGATGCGCTGAGGCCTCTCCGTTGTGACGTTGATCATCGATGACCTGCACCTTCTCGAGCGTGACCACGGCACCGGGCCGCTCAGGGATGCGCTGCGGCGGGCCAGCGGAAGCCGACGCCTGGTCATCGCTACCCGCAGCGATCCCATCCTCGCGCTGCACGAGGCCCGGCTGGCCGGCAAGGTGATGGAAATCCGAGCCGATGAGCTCACGTTCGATGAAGATGAAACCCGGCTCTTCCTGGCGGCGAACCATGTTTCCGTTACCCTGAACAGGAGCACGCGCTCTGGTGCTACACCGAGGGGTGGCCCGCAGGACTCCGGCTCTCAACGACGCCGTTGTCACATGGCGCCCATTCGGAGGAAGCTTTCGCCGATCTGCTGCAGGGCGACACTGCTGTCGGCAGCTACTTGATGGGGCAGGCTCTCGCCTACACCGCAGATGATCTTCGCGAGTTCCTGCTTCAGACGTCGGTGAGCGAATTCCTCGACGCAGAATTGGCTGATCAGCTCACCGGCCGCTCCGATAGCGCGCGCTCCTGCTCGAGCGGGCACATGTTCAGCCGGGATTCCTTCATCGATATTCCGAACAACGCTGGCCCTATCGCTATCACCCGATGTTTCGTGCACTGCTGCGTGCCGAACTGATGCGATCTTCACCCGGGAAGTCCGGCGGCTCTCCGCGCTGGCGGCGAAGTGGTTTGCCAGACATGGCGAGCATGTTCGCGCCGCGCCATTGGCGGTTCAAGGCCAGTCATGGGATGCCCTCGCCGACTCAGTTCTGGCCGGCGCCTGTGTCGCGCTGGCGTCGGGCGACTGGAGTTGGGTTCGGAATACCTTCGGGCGATTGCCGGAGGGTCAATTCAACGCCTACCTGAGCGTGCCTTTGGCCTCGATCTTGCTCAAGATCGGAACTGGCGCTCGCAAGGAGGCTATGGGATCGATCGCTGCGATCTCCAATGGTCTCCCTGCTGCCAATTCAAAGCTCGGAAGCCGAGGTGCTCAGTTTCCTCGAGGCCTGGCTGCGGGCTGAGCGGGGTGAACCGGGTGAGGCGATCCACATTTTGGGGATTGATTCCAGTCCTCGACTCGACGCCTGCCTCTGCGGCCGCGTCGGACGCGCTGCGCGCTGCGTCGCATCAGTTGCACGCGGCTTGCCTTTTCGTTGAAGGTCCAGCCAACACAGTTGACGCGGTACTCAACGAGATCGGGAGATGGCAACGCGGAGTCATACCCCGAGCTGCGGCTTGGTGATCTTGAAATCCGAGCCTGGACCGCATTAGTCGCAGGTGATCTTCGATTGGCTCGGCACTATCTCAATCGCGCCTCAGCTCTGCTCGACCGTGAGGGGGCACAAGGCGTCCCTGAGTACCGCGGCAACCACGTGGTCGGCATGGCAATGGCTTGAGATGGAAACCGGGGAGCACGGTCCGACGCAACCTGATCATGCTGGCGACAGCAAAGCCCGATCGGCATTTCCGCAACCGATCCGGAAGGCGCTGGAAACGATCACTGATGCCCGCCGGCGCCTGATCCGCGACGAGGACTGGCGCGGTTGCGCGCTCGTGCTTGATGACACGATCGCGGCACACCCGCGTCTTCGGCAGTGGCCGACGACTGGATCCCTGTGGACGATTACTCGCGTCGAAGCCCACCTGGCAGGAGCCGAATTCTCACAGGCGCTCGCCCTGGCATTGAATTCACCAAGCGGCTTCGATGCGGCGACGCGCAACCAGTCCTATCTCTGGGCGTGGGCGATGCAACGTACCGCCCTGGATCCTCGCGCCGGTGTCCTTGGCATGGATCCGAGGTTGTTGATCAGCAACTTGCCACTTGAGTCCGCGCTGCTTCCGGGCAGGTCGAAGCCCTACGGGTACGAGTGTTGCTAGGCGCGGCCAGCTTGGCGTTTCGGGCCGCGATGCCTGATCGAGCCTCGCACTATCTTCGGCTCGCCCTGCAGACCAGCGAGGCACACGGATGGCGCCGCCCGTACGCTGAAACTGCTGCGGCAATCACGCCGGTGCTGGAAGCCGAACGACGTCGTATCTCTTCACGCGGTGAACACGTGATCGAGCTCCTTGCGTATTTGCGGCGACAGCCGGTTTACCGGGCTGAATTGCCCGATCCGCTCTCCGTACGGGAGTTGGAGATCCTGCAATATTTGCCAACTCCGCTGGATCAGCGCGAGCTTTGCTCGGCATTGTTCATTTCGCGGAACACGCTCAAGACACTTGCGATCGACGTATCGGAAGTTGGGCGTACAGACGCGCCGAGAGCAGTGCTGCGCGCCGAGCGACTCGGGATCCTTTAAGGCCCCGAGCCTTCGGCCTCGGGGTCGCTTGTCGGGCTCGGCTGCGGTAGAGCCCTTCGGTCGGCGCTGACCTCGGCCACCTTCTTTGCCGTTGCCGTTCTTGCGTTGCCGTTCTTGCCGTTCCCGCTGGACAAAGAGCGGTACGACCCAGTCATGCTCCGGATCTACATCGATGAACAACGACTTGACGAACAAGCTCAGCGGAATGGCAAGAAATGCGCCACTGGCGCCGAGAATTGTCGCCCAGATGATCAAGGACAGGAAACTCAGAGTTGCCGAGAGGCCAACCGTTACACCGACGACCCGTGGCTGGATGATCGTCTGGATGACGAAGTTCAACGACGCAGTAGACAATGACGACGATGATCGCGGTCACTACGTCGTGATCAAGCAGAGCGATGATCGTCGGCGGCAGCAACCCGATAATGAAACCAATATTGGGAATGTAATTGGTGATAAATGCCAATAGCCCCCAAAGCCAGGCATAGCGGATATCGAGAATCCAGAGTGCGATGACGTCGCAGGTTGCGACAATCGCCCCGAAAATCGTAGCCACGGCCAGATATTGGCGAGATCCATGAGCGAATTGCCGAAACGCATCGGCGAGGCGCCGTCCGCGCTGGCGTAATGCCTTCAAGCTTTGAGGCGAAGTCGCCTGCATCAGCTACTGTGAAAACAGCAACACGATAAGGAAGAAGATATCGCTGAGCACGCCTGCCAGCCCGCCAAGCAGGCTGCCCGCGACGCCCACCAGCCTGCTTGGGCTGAGCTCGTTCGCTAGGTCCTGCAGCTTCTGCTGGCTTACCCCGACCGACTCCAGCAGTTGAGCGGCCTGCTGTAAGAAGGCCTGGAATTGCGGTGCGTAGTCCTGAAGCAGAGTTGCGAACTGGATGCCAGCGACGACCAGAATCGCAAAAAGCCCAGCAACGATCCCGTAGACGGCGAGCAGGCTGAGGATGATACCGACGCCAAGCCGGCCACCTGCGGCGGTCGGCGAAGCGCCGTACTGGGTGAACGGCAATCGAGAGCACCAATGCCAAGAACACCGGTCCGAGGATTTTAGAGAATTCCCGCATGCCAAGAGCTGCGACCAGCGCGGCGGCAAGTCCAAGAAGGATGATTAGCCCTCGAGGCAGCGACCATGGGTAGCGGTCGTCCTCGATCCTCTCCGAGCTCATGTGATGAGGGTAGGGGACCTGGACCCTCCGCGGGTCATCTTTCAGGAGCTAGTGCGACCTGTCGGAGTTTCGGTCGGAGTCTTCGTCGGCTGTTCTGCTCTGCGGCCGCGTGCGTCGCGCGGCAATCCACACCGCCGCCAGCGCCAAGGCTGCGAAGAACACATTGCTGATCCGCACGGTGACGATCGAGGCGGAGTCGAACGCGGGCCAGGAGATGAAGGCATGCCAGGCGTACGCGAAGAGGGCGCCGGCTGCCAGCGCCAAGATCTGCCTGTCGCCCCAGCCCTGCCTGCGCGACCACACCGAAATGGTGATCACTGCCGCCGCTTCGATCACCAAGAAGGTCAGCGTGCTTCCGAGCGCCGGTCGGAATCTGCGGGGCCAGCACCAAGATGCTGGCGGCAGCGGCTGCCAGAACGCCGACGAGCCACGCAGATGGCGCAGGTCGTGACCTTCAACGGAGGTTGTGAGGAACCTCGGCATCGCTCCTGGCTGCTCGGAGCAGAAGGCAACGCCGTGTCTGCTGAGTCAACGTGAAGCGTCAGTCGGTGTGTTCACATCGCCCAGGTGGCGCGGCACGTGGCCTGTTCCAATGAGTTGGGTAACCTCGACCTCACGTTCCGGTAGCAGCCCGGGCGACCCTGCACCTCCTGAGCGCTGGAAGCCCAGCCGCCGCAGGACCCGCTCCGCCCGCGACTTTCACCGCGGCGCAGGCGCGACGCGTAGGTCCTAGTGGGCCACCCGACCCTAACGTCTCAAGGGCTATAGCACGCTCTCGGGGCCGACACGTCGTAATGTGTGGATCGGTGTGCCGGGAAGTCTGGTCGGCAATCGCCCTGCTAGCTGCTCAAATTTCCGATCACTGCGGAGTTTTCGACACCGGATGTGGTGACTGATGGTCGAATCTCCGACCGTTGCGGACTTTCGAGCTCGACTTCTTCGCCGAGGAGCTGCCCGTGTCGAGACGGCCCGCTTCGCCCTGATCGTTGCATTGACCGGCGCCGTCGCCCTTGCGGCGGTGTTGATCAACCGATTGTCGGCGCGACTGAGGCTACCAGCGCCGGTGTTGATGCTGGCTGCCGCGGCAATCGCTGTATTTGTCATTCCGGGCGTACCGGAGCCCCGCGACGAGATGGTCCAGCAGGTGGTCTCAGTAGCGCTCGTCTTGATCTTGTTCAACGGCGGCCGGCATATCGGGTGGTCGCGGCTCCGGCCGGCCCTTGGCTTGATCATCATCGTCGGCCTACTCGGGCACCTTCCTCACCGCGGCCGCTGGCGGCGTCTTGCTGCACGCGGCTTTCGGGCTGGCTTGGTACGTCGCCCTGCTGGTGGCGACCGCGGTTTCGCCGACCGATCCGGCGGTGGTGTTCTCGGTCCTCGGGCAGCAAGAAATCGCTGGGCGCAGCGGCGCAATCCTGGAGGGCGAATCCGGGGCGAACGACCCCGTCGGGATCGCATTGATGGTCGAGGCTGCTCGCAGCCGGCGGCGTGACTGGAGTCGCCTTTGGGCAAATTGCCGCGGACTTCCTGCTTCAAATGACGATAGGTCTGCTTGCCGGTGTTGCGGGCGGACTCGCTCTTGCTCTGGTTCATGCGCCACGTGTCCCTGCCCAGCGAAGCCCTGTATCCGCTGCGGACCCTGGCGAGCGTGTTGCTGCTTTACGGCGTGACGACGCTGCTGCATGGATCGGGGTTCTTGGCCGTATTCGTGGCCGGCATCGTCATCGGCGGGCGCCGCGCGCCCTACCAGCGCGAGATCGAGCGCTTTCACGCAGCGCTGGCCGGGTTAGGCCGAGATCGTGGCCTTCCTGATCTTGGGACTCACGATCGACCTGAGGGTCTTGGCACGGATGGACGTCTGGGTGCCGGGGCTCATCCTCGGCGTTGCCCTCGCGGTCGTCATCCGACCGCTGCTGAGTAGGGCTGTGTTTGCTTCCCGCAAAGCTTGATCGTGGTGAGCGCGCCTTCGTGTTGTTTGCCGGGCTGAAGGGAGCAGTGCCGATCTTGCTCGGAGATCTGCTCCTCACCGCCAACCTGCCGGATGCTGAGCGGCTCTACGGGATCGTCGTCGTTGTGGTGATCTTCTCCGTCGTCGTTCAGGGCAGCCTTGTGCCCACCGTCGCCAGGCGGTTAGGGGTGCCAATGCAGCCCGTGAGGCCGGAGCCGTGGGCGCTCAACGCGTACGCCTGCAAGCTGAACCCGAGACAGCGCACCAGGTCAACGTCGCCGCCGGATCCGTCGTTGACGGCCGAACCGTCGAAGAAGTCGCCGAACTGGCCAGCAACATCTGGATCGGCATCCTCGTACGAGATGGGGCGCTGTTGCCCGTGCACGGAGACACCCGGCTACGCGCAGGTGACGCGATAACCCTGCTAATCGACGGGCGACCTGGCCGATGGGATCACCGATCTGTTCATTGAGCGCTGACATAACCCGCCGACCTAGGGCTTCAGGCGTCACCGAAGCGCGTGATCGGGTCGGTGGCCTCGGCCCACAACTCGGCATCAGCCTCGGCTCGGCGGGACTTACTGGCGTACGTACCAGAACGCGCCGCCGGCAACAGCCCCGATGGCGAGCACCACCTTCCATTTCACGCGTCCAACCTTGGCGATCGAGTTCGTAGGCCGGTCGGACATGGGCCGAGCTCGGTTGCGCCGGGGTACGGTGTCGGTCTATGAGGCGACTCCCGGGGGCATTCGCCGGCGTACTCCTTGCTTTGGCCGCGTGTGGCGTGCCGCCAACAAACCAACCACGGCCCAGCCCATCCGCAACCAGCTCGCCGCAAGCACCACCGGTTGAGTCGGCAGACAGTCCGAGCCCTACCGCAACGGGCGCCACCGCCTGCGGAAGTGCCGAATGCGCAGCAGTTCAAGCTGGATGACGCCGCCGAGATTCGACGATGGCCTATTGATCGACATTGCAGGGCACAACGTCGCGAAGAAGGCGACCAAGACCGACCGCGGCGCCGAGGCTACGAACGGGCAGATCGTGATCGCGTCGGTGCGCATTGACAAACAAGACCAGAACGTCACATGACGCGAAGGGCGTCTTGATCGGCGCCAAGTACGGCGAGTGACAGGGATGCGCAGATCATCATCGACAAAGACCGACGAGCTGCAGAGCGGCTTCACACACAAGATCAAACCCAAGGACGAAGGGATCGCCACCGTGGGCTTTGCCATCCCGTGGAAGGAACTGAAGAAGGTGACCTTCGTCGTGGATCCCAACGACGACGTTACCGAGGCGATCAGTTTCACCGGCAAAGTGCACCGCGACTGAGATCAGCCAAGTTTGCGGCCTCGTCCAGTATGAAGAAACGGCGGCCAAACCCTCTGCAACCTGCCGCCGCTAGTAACCAAGCTCGGGAAGCCGTCAAGCCAATCCGATGAGCAGCACCAGCGGCAGCCTCGCCCGGCTACTGACGCCGAGCTTGGCCAAGATGTTGGAGACGTGCACGCTCGCCGTCTTGGTGCTGATGAACAATGCCGAACCGATCTCCCCATTGGAACGCCCAGCTGCCACCAGCTGCTAGTACTTCGATCTCGCGTGGCGTCAGCCCTGCCACCGGATTCTGCTGGGGCGGCGCAGCGACGGCAAAACCCGCCCGCTGGGACAGGGCACCAATCCGGTCGGCCAACAGGGGTCGAGCCAAGGCTGACAGCTCTCTGCTGACGCGGTTGCCAGCACCTGCTTGGCCTCGTTCCGCTCTCGTCCCGCGACCAAATGCTGGCCAAGCCTGAGCCCGGCAGTACGGACGCAAATGTGCGGGTGCCTGCAACGCCCCAAGCTCCTCCAGAGCGGCCCGCCAGGCCTGCGCCCGTGTCCCTCCAGCTCCTGCCGTGATCACCGGCTCCCAGGATGCCGGATGCGTACCGGTACGGCCTGATCAACGAATTTCCGAATCAGCCGCCAACCGCTGTCCTCCACCGTCGCGCTGGTCGAGCACCCGTGCCGCCGCCCCCACCAACCGCGAGAACTGGATAACACTGGGTCCGTTCGTAGAGCTCCCAATGATCAAGAAATACCTTGACGTCGGCCCACGCGCGTCGATGATCACCCACAGCAAGTGCGTGCTCGGCGTCGGCGCGGATCGCCTGGCTGTTGCGTATTGCGGGAGAGCTGCTCATTGGTGATCAACGGACGGAATTCCAGTCAGCACCGCGTCAGCCTCATCCAGCTGGCCGCGCCACACGTACAACCAGGCCTGAAGCAGCCGGAGGTGTGCATGGTGGTGGGCGGGTGGATCCAGCTCGAGCGCCCCTTTCGATCATGGCCGACGCTCGCCCCCACTGTCCAAGTGCGAGCAGCGGCTCGGCGGCGTTTCCAGCAAAGCATTGCGCCGAGGGAGCGTTGGAGACCAAGCTCACTCGCCATCTCGACACCACTCAGGGCCTGGCTTGCCGCATCCTCGTACCGTCCGACGTGGTTGAGAGCATCGGAATAGTTGATGTAGAAGCGCAGTAACGTCCGGGCACTGCTGCGGGCGACATGACTAACCACGCTCGAAGGCACGCAAGTCCTTCGGTCTCTTGTCCGGCAGGCGGCCAAGCTCGTGCCTAATGTGATCCACGCGTTCGCCGTGACGGAGTCGAGTCGGCCGCTACAGCGGCATCGACGGCCTGCTGTGCGAACTCGAGGGCTTGCTCGCGATCGCCCATCAGCATGTTGCGGCGAGCGAGCATTCTCGAGCACACGAGCCCGCAGCTTCGGCTCAGCGTCTTCCGGGAGCAAGCGAAGGCCTCTCGGAGCGGCTCCACACCTCCCGCGGTCATCTGGCTGGCCTTCGTTCGCGACTTCACCAGCAGCGCCTCGATGCGCTCTCGCGGATCCTCATCGGGACCCATCTCATCCAGGGGCAGCGTTCACCAGGGCCAGGGATCGTTCGATCTCGCCGGCATCCTCGGCGGCGTACGCCGGCCCGCATGAGCAAACTCGCGTGCGAGCCGGCCAGCGACTCCGGATCATCCACCTGGTCCCAGAGCTCGAGCGCACGCTCATACAACTGAAGTGCCTCGTGAAACGCGGCCGCACCCGAGCCGGCGGCGGTCAATGCCCAGCGGAAGGCCTTGTTGACCTCCATGCGCAGCATTCCAGTGGTGGGCGATCTCCATCGGAGCGGCCTCCGCGCTCATCAGCCCGGGATGTTCCTCCAAGATCGATGCAAAGCGAGCATGCAACCGTGCATGCTGACCGGGCAGCAGATCGTCGTGGATCACCTCGCGTAACAGGGCGTGCCGGAAGCAGTATCCGGTCTCGTCCGTGGTCAGCACAGCGGCGTCTCATCGCCTCGCGGAGCTGGCTTCCGAGATCGCCATCCGAGGCACCCGCCACGGCCTCGAGCAGACCATGATCAACACGATTGCCCGCGACGGCGGCCACCTGCAGGGTCTGCTGGGTCCGGTCCGAAAGGCTCAGGACGCGTACGTTGAGGGCGTCCCGGAGCGTGTCAGGCATATCAATGCAGCCGCGGGCAGCCGACCGGGTGAGCTCTTCCACGAAGTACGGGATGCCCTCGCTGCGTTTGTAAACAAGATCGATGACCACATTGCTGGGTCGCCGCTCCATCAGCTGGGTCAACAGCTCAGCGACCTCGGCGCGATCAAGGCCGGGTATCTCGATGCGTACCGTGCCAGGGAAGCGCCCTACCTCGGCGAGGAAGGGCCGCAGCGGATGGCGGCGGGTCAGCTCATCGCTGCGATAGGTCGTAACGATCATCACCGGCGCGTCGGTCAGAGCGCGCGCCAAGAAGCGCAGCAGATGGCGAGTGGACTCATCAGCCCAGTGGATGTCCTCGATGATCACCACCAGCGGGCCATTTTCACTGGCCCGCTCCAACAGCATGGTGACGGCCTCGAAGAGCTGCAGCCGGATGGTGTCGTCAGCCTCGCGCGGCGCCGTGCCCAGGTCGGGCAGCAACGCACCAAGGGCCCGCCTCCCGACGCCGGCCCACTCGAGGATTTGCTCGCGGCCGTGCTGAGTCACCAGATCCCGCAACGCACCGACAATTGGCGCGTACGGCAGCCCCTCACCACCCATCGGCACGCATTGTCCACGGATCAACTGCGCCTTGCGATCGGCCAGTGGGCCGAACAACTCCGGCCGACAAACGCTTCAACGACGGTGGTCTTACCGGCGCCTGCGTCGCCACCAATGATCACAAATCGGCTGCCGTCGTCGATGACATCGTCCAGTGTGCGGCTGAGCTGGGCACGCTGCTCCGTACGCCCGACAATCTCGTCGGTGCGCGCGGTGTTGGCGGATCTCTGCCGCTCGAACCATAAGCACTATCGTGCCACCTGGTTCTGACGCCTGACCGGGTCGCGCTTAGTGCGCGACCCGGTGCTGGGGCGTCGCCATTCCACGCTCTGCCGGACGCTGGGCCGCGATGCTAATGCGCCGCTCGCGACGTGCCAGCACCCTGTGCCACCAGCTCTCGCGACCGCTCAGAGCGGCCCGAAGATTCCAGTTGCGCTCGACCAGTCGAGCCAGATCGCGTTCCCGCTGATCCGTCATGGCCTGGTAGGTGTAATCGTTGATCAAGCTCATTTCAGCCTCCTCGTTGTTCCTGGTATCCATACTGTTTCTAAGGCGGGGAGGCGCACATGGTGCAGATTGCCGATCTTTTTGATGGCCAAGCGTCTGAGGTACCTAAGGTGCCTTAGTCCGGACTTGTCGCTCCGGTGGTCGCCGGAGTAACCACTTACGCTGACTGAGTCGGCAAACGGGGTAGTACTGAGGACGTGCCGAGGCTCAGGAGGGTCTCACCACGAGACCCGGGATGGACGCGACGGCGTGCCGGCAAGGGGATTCATCTATCTCGATGAGTTCGGCAACCGCCTCGCCACCGAAGACAGTGCAGCGTTGCAAGCTCCTGGTCATTCCCCCAGCCTGGGAACAGGTATGGATCTGTCCGGCACCCAACGGACACCTACAGGCGGTCGGCACGGACGATGCGGGCCGACGGCAGTACCTCTACCACGAGCAGTGGCGACTGCTGCGTGATCGACTGAAGCACGACAGGGTGCTGGAGGTCGCTGGCCAGCTCCCGGCCGCTCGGCGGGCGGTCGCACGTGATCTCCAGTTGCCAGGCATGCCGTACGAGCGTGCACTGGGCACCGCGTTCCGGCTTCTTGATCTTGGATTCTTCCGGATCGGCGGCGAGGCGTACGCCGAGAGCAACAACAGCTACGGTCTCGCAACGATCCACAAAGAACATGTCTCCATCGAGGACGGCTCGGTGATCTTCAACTACCTGGCGAAATCCGGTCAAGAACGCTACGTAGCACTTGCTGATGATCTTGTGCGGCGAGCCGTACGCGACCTGCTGGCACGGCGTAGCGGCGGGCCGGAACTCCTTGCGTACAAGGACGGACGGCGGTGGCGCGACATCAGCTCCACTGACATCAACAACTACATCAAGGCCCAGGTCGGCGACGAGATGTCTGCCAAGGACTTCCGTACCTGGCACTGGCACGGTGATCGCCGCCGTCGTATTGGCCGAGGCCAATGAGAGCGCCACGACGATCACCGCCCGCAAGCGCGCCGTCTCGGCGGCGATGAAGGAGGTGGCAGGCTATCTGGGCAACACGCCGGCGGTGGCCCGCGCCTTCCTATGTCGACCCGCGGGTGATCGACCTGTTCAACGACGGTGCCACCATCTCACCAGCGCTGGCCGCAACAGATGATGATCTTTCCGACGGCACGACCCACGGCAAGATCGAAAGGGCCGTGCTGAATCTGCTGGAGGCCGCGTGATGACAGCACCGAGCGCCGCCCAGCTCGATTCACGCGGGACAGTGAGCCACCTGCACCATGTCGGCCACGTCGTTCGCGATATCGATGCCGCGATCGCGCTCTATCGACGGATGGGCTTTGTGGTGCCGCCGCCGTCGTTTCCCGCGCTCGCGTCCCGCCCAGGAGAATCGCTGCGCGCCTTCGGGGCCGGAAACACCCACGTCACTTTCCGCCACAGCTTCGTCGAGCTCGTCACCGTCGTCGGTGACCATGAAGGCGACGTTGTCGGCGCAGACGCCACCCTCGTTCCGCTCCAGGCGCCGGCAGAGACCCTCGATCGGCTGATGGCCAGCATCAGACAGACCGCGACTCGGATGTCCGATGCGTTGGCGCGATTCGAGGGCCTGCACATCCTGGTTTTCGGCGCGGCGGACGTCGACGCCACGGTAGCCCGCCTCGCAGCCGCGGGAGTCGTGCACGGCCCTATCAACCACATCCAGCGGCCGGGATCCGGAGCGGACACCAAGCCGGTCTCCATCGACTTCGTAGAGATCGACGACGAACCCGGCCTCTCCCGGAAGGCAGATTGGCATTAGTCGAGGACTGGCCCGAGGATTCGCCCTTATTGATGAAGGATCAGAGGCATCCCAACGGGGCAGTGGAGATCATCGAGTCGGTGCTCTGCGTACCCGACGCGGATCTGGACGACTACGAACGCCGCTACGCGCGCTATCTGCAACGTCCAGCCCGCCGCAGTGGGCCACTGCGCGTCTTCGAACTCGACGATTCCAGCGTCACGATCGTTCCGCAATCTGAGCTAGACGCGCTGCTGCCTGGCGAAGTCCCTTCGGATCTTCCGGCTTTCGTGGGTTACGGGGTGGCCGTGGCGAACCTTTCTGTCACTCGGGATCTGCTGGAGCGGGCGGAACTCCCAGTGCGGCCAGCACCATCAGGCGGCTGCTTCGTGCCGGCCGCGGCCGCCCTTGGCGCAGCCGTCATCTTCCGCTCTGATCACGAGGTAGCGGGGCGGTGCTGAGCTGGATGTTCGGCGGTGGCCGTCGGCGCGTTGCCGGATTACGGTGGTTACTAAGGCCGCTGCCAAGATCGTTCGGCGTCGACGACCGTCCGGGAGAGCACCGCAGACAATAGGCTGGCGATGCACAAGCCGATCACCATGTTGATCAACGCTGCGCAGATCTTGCCTTCGACACTTCCTCCAAGGCGAACGGCAACACCATCGTGGCGACCGTGACGAGACCAACGATCCAGCCAAAGAACACTCGAGGTCGCGGTGTGACCACCGAAAGCAGGTGAGCGAGGCCGGTCGCCGCCAAAGCCGCCACGAACGCTGTTACGGCATAGTTCAGGGCGAACGAATCTGAGACAGGAAGCAGCGGAGGCTCGACGAGCTTCACCTGCAACAGGTCTCGGCAGACCAATACACCAACGACGGCAACCAGGGCGGCCACGACCGCTGTCGCCAATCCGCCACCCCAGAGGCGTGGAGCGTTGATCGCGACCCTCTTGACCGCAACCGGTTCGGGAGTGTGGGCGGTTGACATTTGATCCTCCTCGGTCGTGGGCGCGTAGGCGGCCCATGGCACTTGTCACTGATCTTGGCGTGCGTTCAAGCTTTCAAGCAATTCGACGTCCTGCCGCGCCAGCCAGGTCTCCTCCAACAAGGTGCCCCCTGCCCGCTGTATGGCCGCGCTCAAGGGAGCGGCCCAGACGTGCTCTATGAGTGCAACGGCCGCCGTACCGCCAATTGGTATGGCCTCTGCCAGAGACCACATGGAAGCGGCATCGACGTCAGCTGCGTCTAATTCCCCGTCGACAACACCCTCCGGCCGAGCCAGCACCTCGGCAGCCAGCCCACCGAGATTCGCCCCAACCGCATCTGAGATCTCCACGGTCTCGAGCGCGCCATCCTCGGTGCGAGATACGTACAAGCACGTCGACGAGTCGCACGATGCCGGCGTCCCGCAACCGTGCAAATTCTGCTAGCACTTCACCGGAGAACGTCGGCTGATCGAACCCCACAACCAGCACCTGAACCGGCCCGGTCATGTGGTCACCCGCGCCCTGAGCTGCTGAAACTCGGCTTGCGTTATCACGCCTGCATCCAGGAGCTGCTGCAGCGCCAGCTGCGCATCGGGCTTTGGCTGTGCGGGAAAGTCGGTTCCCTGCGCCGGGACGGGCGCGCGGACGAACGCGCCCCCAGTCGTCATGGGATCCGGGAAAGTCGGCGGCGGCGCTGACGGATGGGACGCCGCGTAAGCCTGGGCAGGCGTGAGCCGGCCGCCGTAATAAGCGACACTGCCCGTCATCCCGACGCGCTTCAGCTGCCTGGGCACCAATAGCATGCTGGCCTCCTCGCTCGGTGAATCTACTGTAGGGATCGGGCACCTGTGCAAAGGCGGTGCGGGCCAGCGTCGTACGACCTTGCTACGGTGACCCCAAAACGCCGCCTCGTCGAGGAGCACACATTGGCCATTCGCAGCACGGTGGGCTCAATGCTTGAGTCGGCCATCGGCCGCGACCGTACGAACACGATTCGCCGAGCGGAACGGCGAGCGCGCAACGCGCTAGCGAAGGGGCTGGCAGTGGACGAGCCCCAGAAGCCCAACAAGAAACCCAGCACCCAACCTGCGGCAACCTCATCGGTACGCAAGCCCGCAGCCAGCGCCGAGGCCTTCGCGTTGGCAGCCGCCCGACCCGTTCGTAACGCACCCCGAGCCGACGATGACACGGCACGAGTTGCTGGAGGTGCTGCACGAGAGGACGCAGCCTCGGACGTATCTGGAAATCGGGATCAGAACGGGCAACAGCCTGGCGATCTCGCGTGCTCGCTCCATCGGTGTGGATCCGTTCTTCAAGATCGACAAGCCGATTCATTGTGACGTGCAGCTGATCAAGTCGACGAGCGACGAGTTCTTTTGCCCGCCAGGATCCGCTGTGGCCACTCCGCGGAGTCCCAGTTGATCTTGCTTTCATCGACGGAATGCACCTGTCGGAGTTCGCGCTGCGCGACTTCATCAATGTTGAACCGTTCATGGCCGGGACCGGCGTCCTAGTGATCGACGATGTGCTGCCGCGCAACGGGCTTGAGGCAGCGCGGAATCGCAAGACCGAGCCTTGGACGGGTGACGTCTACAAGGTGATCGACATCTTGCGCCGGAGGCGCCCTGATCTGGTTGTCCCGCTGGTCAATACCGCCCCGACCGGCACCGCAGTGGTGGTCGGCTCGACCCGGGCTCCACCATCCTGAAGGATGCCTACGCAGCGGAAGAGGAGTACCTGCTGTGGCCGGACCCTCAGACGCCGCCGCAGGAGTTCATGGATCGCTCTATTGCGGTTGAGCCGGATGTGCTGCTCGCCTCATCGGCGTGGGAGCAGCTTGTCGCTGTCCGTGAGTCAGGCGCCTTCGCTGGCCTCACCCAGCGTCTGGAGCGAGTTGCAAAGGCTAGAGGCTGCCGGCAAACAGGGCGATGTCAAACATGAAGCGCGAGAATGCCGACGATCGCTGAAACGGTCGCTGATCTTGGCCGACCCGCCCACGTCCCAACGCATTCGATCGCGCCAGTTAATACTCCACCAGAGCACGCTACTTCAGAACAATTGGTTGCAGCTCGCAAAAACCGCTCAGAAGTATCAGCGGAGCCAGATACCCGCCATCCACCGGGTGTAGTAAGCGCCAGTGACAAACGAGGAGGCATCACTGGCCAGCCACGCAACGAGCTCTGCCACCTCTCGGGTCTGGCCAAGCCTTTGCAGAGCATGCTGGCTGGCCAGAAAGTCCAGCGCCTGGCTGATCAAGGTTCGCTTCCAAGAGTGGGAGTGATGATGAAGCCGGGTCCAACGGTGTTGACTCGACGCCATCGGCTGCATGCTCCCAGGCCGCCGCTTTTGTCATGCTAACCACGTGCGTGCTGTGAGCCGCAACGACGCGCTCGACATGGTGCGAATCCGACACTGGCCCAAGATCGAGCCGGATGTTGATCACCGATGCCGCCGTCACTGCGCGGCATCGCCTGGATGCTCGGCACGTTGGGTGGTAGAAGACGCCGTCGAGGTTCACCCCGATCACCCGGTGCCACGAGGCGTCGGCCGGGACTCGGCCGATCGACTTGCCTCGACCGAGATGCCGGGCATGGCCAACAGACAGATGTCGACGCGGGCCGAGTGCGTCGGCGACCTCCTCCATGGCCCCATTGACCTGATCCGAGTCGCGAGACGTTCCGCCATGGTCCGTAGCGAACGTGGGGTTGCTGTGACTGCTCTGCTCCGCTACCGCCGCCTGAGCGGCTCGGCCTTCAGGTCCCACAGGCACACGCCAGCGCTTGAGCGAGCCAAAGCGCGTGGGTGGCGGCTCGATGCCTGAGGCGCTTCCGGTGATGACGGCGACCTTGCCGTCGAGCTCGTAGTTGATCATCCCGTCCTCCTGGTGCGTCCTGGCGGTCATCACCAATCCTGCTGGCCGTGCTTGAACGCTGGGCGGATGGGTGGGACCTACTGCGCGAGAAATCCCCGTCGACTGGGAGCACGGCTCCCGTAATGAAGGATGCTTGATCAGAGGCAAGGAACAAGATCGCCTCCGCCACCTCGCTCGGCTCGCCCAGCCTTTTCATGGGATGGGCGGCTCTTGATCGTCTCCAAATACTCCGGCCCACCCGGCTCTCCGGCAAGCGCTTGACGCGCTCGGTGTTGATCGTTCCTGGGGCCACCGCATTGACCCGGATGCCACGGCTGGCCCATTCGACGGCCAGATGCTTTGTCAGGCCAGTGGCGACGAACTTCGCCGGGCCGTACGTCGATTGTCGGGCCTGACCGGCCATACCTGAGATCGAGGACAGACACACGATGGACCCGCCGCCGTTGATCAACATCTGCTCGATCGCGTACTTGCATGTCAAGAACATGCCGCGGCCGTCGATGGACATGACCTCGTCCCAATCCGCCGGCGTGGCCTCGCACCACAGATGCCAGCGGAATGATGCCCGCATTGGCGACGGCGATGTCCAGCCGCCCGTACCGCTCAACCGCAGCTTCGATGATCCGGTGGGCATCCTCCGGCTTCGACACGTCCGCAGTCACGCTGGCGACGTCATCTGTCACTGTTCGCAAGCGATTCGCGCAACGTCGACAGACCGTCGACGTTGATGTCCGCGAGGACAAGACGCGCCCCTTCGCGGGCAAAAAGCTCCGCTGTCGCACGACGCCTATCCCGGCCGCCGCCCCCGTTATGACGGCGCTCTTGCCGAGCAAACGACCAGAACCCGCTTCCAGTGGACGACGCCATCGCTGCCCTCCTACACCTGGTGAGCCTTCAGGACTTTTGTGCTGATCAGAAGGTGTCATGAACGCTACTCAGATCTCACCGGCTCGGCTCCAGGTCTGCGTTGGGCGACCACGATTCCCATGAAAAGCATTGCCAGAGCAATACCCACTCCAACGATGAGCTGGATGGCCGCCTCGCCTCCGTTGAGATTCAGATCATGACTGAATATCGGTGCCGCCAGATCCGGCCGAGTGTGGTACATCTCTGAAAGAGAAACCAGCAATGGATTGCCGTCGCCCGCATAGGAGCAGACAAAGTCCATGCGCGTGTTGTAAACCCCAATGGCAGCTCCGGCAATTATGGGCAAGGCCATCAGGCAGCGGAAAACCATCGCACCTGCGCGTACAGAAATGCGCACGACGGGTAGCGCGCAGAAGACATAGGGCATCATGTAACGCCCGCCCGCCGGAGAGCATCCTCCAGCCCAATCAGCGAAAGTGGATTGTAAAACCAGCGAGGGTATAGACGACCGCCAGCGTCGCTAAAGCCGAGTTGCGATCGCGCTTCCACCAGATCGGTAGGCCGACGAGGATCAGTAGGTAAGCCGGATTGTTGGGCAGAATGCCACGGAAGTGTCGAGAAGATTTGCAAGAATCGATGGTCCTGGTGGGAAGTGGAAGAGCAGGCCGTTGCTGAACGGCGCAGTGATCACCCACGTGTGATACCAAGCATGAATGGTCACGGCATAAATCGCGATCAAGGCACCAGCGGGCAACAGCAGGCAGGCGAGCATTTTCCCTGACCTGCCATTTCTCCACCAGTGCAGCAACCCCAACGCCAACAGGGTGAGTGACATGAGGCAGGTCTTCACGTGTAGATAAGGGCCAAAGCCAATCAGTGTACTGAGTACTGCTATGGGCAGCAGGCTTTGGGGATTGTGTCGTAATCGGAGGAGGCAGAGGAGGCTGCCGACCAGAACTGTCGCAGAAAGCAGATCGGGATAGAGATGGCCAACAAGGCTTAGATATGACATTGAGCCCAGCAGGGCGAATGCCGCAACCAAAGCAGCCATATTGTGACGAACGAGTTCGAGAGCGTAGAGGTAAACGACCACGACCCCGAGTGCTTGTGAAAAGCACCATCGCGAGTTGCAAGGCGTACAGCGCTGAAATATGGAGGTGCTGCCCCGCAAGCAAGAAAGGCGCTAGAAGCAAAGGCACTCCGAAGCTGTGGTAGGAGTACCAGGCTGGACTATCCATTGAGAAGTATTGCGGATTGATATGAAAATCAAGCGGCTCATAAGAGAAGACGCCGATGTAATCGCCCGAGATGTAGCTGGGCTTGACATCAAAACTGCCACGGTTTACGAGGCTGCTGGCCATGATCGCGTAGTGCGGCCCGTCACCTCTCGGCCAGCGATGAGTTTGGTGCAGCACCCAAAGGCCCACGGCGCAGCTGACCACGAACAAGGAGAGTGCGCTGGTCAGGGTGCGCAGATGAAGACGCATTTGCCGAAAACGCTAGCAGCTTGGTTCACCCAGCTCTGTTGCCATGATGTGGAGGTGACCACGTCCCCAACCCGTACGCCCGGTCAGATCCGCCGCTGGCGGCAGTATCTAGCCGACGAGCGCTCCGAGGCCGCCGGCTACCGCGAGCTGGCGGAGCGCCGCACTGGTGAGGAGCGAGACATTCTCCTGGAATTGGCCGACGCGGAGAAGCGCCACGAATCGCACTGGTTGGAACTCCTCGGCGACGACGTCGGACCGCCGCGGCGCAGCAGCCTGCGTACGCGACTACTCGTCTTCCTTGCGGCGCACTTCGGTAGCGTCTTCGTGCTCGCCCTGATGCAACGCGCCGAGGGTCGCTCCTCGTACGAGACCGACGTCGATGCCACCGACAGGATGGCAGCCGACGAGCGGATCCATGGCGAGGTGCTGCGGAGCCTTGCCGCGCGAGGTCGTCAAAGGTTGTCCGGGACGTTCCGGGCCGCTGTCTTCGGCGCCAACGACGGACTGGTCAGCAACCTTGCCCTGGTGCTTGGGATCGGCGCGACCGGCGTCGATGCGAAGACGATCTTGTTCACCGGTCTTGCCGGGCTGCTGGCTGGAGCGCTGTCGATGGGCGCCGGGGAATATGTGTCCGTACGGTCCCAGCGCGAACTGCTCCAGTCGACCCAGCCCGATCCCGAGTCGCAGTCCGCACTCCCCCATCTGGACGTGGACGCCAACGAGCTCGCGCTGGTCTACCGGGCTCGAGGAATGCAGCCGCCGGAGGCAGAGCAGCACGCGCGGACGGTGCTAGCCACCTTGCACCTGGATGCGTGTCGCGCCGGAGACGGCCGGAGTCGACCCGCACGAAGCAGTCGGCTCGGCCTGGAACGCGGCGGTGTCCAGCTTCTGCTTCTTCGCGTCGGGCGCTCTGATACCGGTGTTGCCCTATCTGTTCGGGGCGTCGGGGCTGATCGCGGTGGTGATCGCCTCCGCGCTGGTCGGGCTCGCCCTGCTCGGCACCGGTGCAGTGGTCGGCATCTTGTCCGGCGCTTCGCCCCTCAAGCGAGCGTTGCGCCAGCTCGCGATCGGCCACGGCGCCGCCGCCGCAACGTACTTGTTGGGCCGCGCGTTCGGTGCCACCCTCGGCTGATCGAAATCCCATAGCTCATGCTGGGAAGGTTCCTTGGCACAGTGTCATGGAGGAGGAACGTATGGATGACCCAAACCCGTCGGTCGGGATCTACCTCGAACGAGTTACCCCGGAGAAGCGACAAAGAGATGCGGAGAGGCTGCTCGAGCTGATGACTCGGGTGACGGGCGAGACCCCGCGATTGTGGGGCAGCGTGATCGGCTTCGGCCAATACCACTACAAGTACGCGAGCGGTCGCGAAGGAGACGCTCCGGCAGCCGGCTTCGCGCCGCGCAAGTCCGCCACGGTCATCTATCTAGCCGACGGCATCGGGCGACACGAGAAGCAGCTCCGGCAGTTGGGGCCGCATACCACCGGCGTTGGTTGCCTTTACATCAAGGATCTCGACAAGATCGACGTCTCAGTACTCGAAAGCATTGTTGTTGAGTCGTACGGCACCGTAACGGCCGACACCTACACTCTTCGCGCTCGCGAGGGAGCCGCGGAATGATCTTGCAAGACTGACCTTACGTTGTCGAGACCGGTTGGGCCAGGTGGGACCGACAGCGCAGGATGTGGATCCAGTCCGGAGCGTCCGCATCGGCTGCCGACACGAGTGATCCGCCCAGTTGCTCGCGGATCGATATCCACAGCGCTTGGCGCAGAGCGCCGGATGGTCCACAGATTTCCGGCGAGCCACACGATCTACGGTTGGCTCAGCAAACTCACCACGTGCGGCCGCGACACGAGGTCTCCGATCGATCTGCTGCGGCTCACGGACCTGCAAGCTCATGTGGTAACGAGTGACTCAGGCACTCGGCCACGGTTTGAGCCGCCACAGTCTGAGCCGTCTCGTGGCGTCTGGAGCAGTGGCGCCGGCTCGGGCCCGGACTATTTCTAACGGTTCCGCTGGAGCCGTCATGGGACTCGCTCTGCTTGGGCCGGCGTGCTGCTTGGCGGTCAGTTCGCCAGGCTCGGCCCAGAATCGTCTGGCTTCCTGCACCACCTGTTGGCGAATGCGCCGGAGCCCCTCGACGTCTTAGTACCTCGTGGACGGCGCGCGGACATCGCAGGCCCTTGGCGCTTCATCCGTGAGACGGCAGGAGTACGCGCGCGCTCGGTGGGCGATCCTCCTCGGCTTCCCGTTGAGAGCACGGTCCTCGATCTGGCTGATGCCCGCGACGCCGGCGAAGTGGTGGGATTGGTCACAACTGCGGTGCAGCGACGCCTCACGACCGTGAAGCGGCTTCGACAAGAGCTGGGCCAGCGAGCTCGGCACCGTCATCGGGCACTGTTAGGAGACCTGCTCGCCGACGTGTGAGGCTGGGGCGGACTCGCCGATCGAGCTGCGATATCTGCGCGATGTCGAGCGGCCACACGGCTTGCCGAAGGGAAAACGACAGCAGTCTCGGTCAGGTCTCCCGTATCGACACAGACGTCGACTACGACGAGTACGGACTCATCGTGGAGCTCGACGGCCGTGCTGGTCATGAGGGTGTTGGCCACTTCCGTGACATGGATCGGGATAATCGCCACGTTTTGGTCAACGCACGCACGCTTCGGTATGGCTCGTACGACCTCGTGGCCAGACCATGTGGCGTCGCCTTCCAGGTCTACCGAGTATTGGTGGAGCAGGGCTACCTCGAGGCATTCCTCCGTTGTCGGCGCTGCAACGCTGCGACGGAGGCTGATCTGTTCCTCGCCTGAGGGGCGAGGCGAAATAGATGGGCGGATTCTGCCGCGTACTCGCGGCAAAACCCGCCCAGATATCTCAGCGGACGCCCAGAAGGTGTTCCAGCGCAAGCCGCTGCAGGTGCGCGAAGCCGTAGCCCTGGGCACGAGCCGGCTCGAGGTCGTAGTCCTCGAACGCGGTCCGGTCGGCGAGCAGCTCCTGGTATGTCTCTCCGTCCGAGAGCGTAGGGCTGCTCAACTCCTCGACCCGCGCAGCCTGGAGCGCCTCCTGCACTTCCGGATCAGCCCGGAAGGCACGTGCCCGATCGCGCAAGATCAGATACAGCTCCATGTTCGCTCTGGCCGACTCCCAGACACCGTCCATGTTCTCGGTGCGCAACGGTTTGTAGTCGAAGTGCCGGTCGGCGTCATACGCGGGGCCACCTCCGGGCGCCCCGTTCTCGAGCAGATCGACGGTGGAGAACGCTTGCAGCAGATCGCCGTGACCGAAGACCAGATCCTGGTCGTAGCGCGGGCCCTTCTGCCCGTTGAGGTCGATGTGGAACAGCTTCCCGGCCCACAGCGCCTGCGCAATGCCGTGGGTGTAGTTGAGGCTCGCCATGTGCTCGTGCCCAACCTCGGGGTTGATGCCCACCATGTCGGCGTGTTCCAGCTCATTGATGAACGCCAGCGCGTGGCCGATCGAGGGCAACAAGATGTCACCTCGTGGCTCGTTCGGCTTGGGCTCGATCGCGAACCGCAGCCCGTAGTCGCGGTCGATCGAGTACTCGGCCAGCGTGTCCAACGCTTCCCGATAGCGGTCAAGAGCAGCCCGGACATCTTTGCCGAAGTCGACCTCCGAGCCCTCGCGGCCGCCCCAGAAGACATAGATTTGTGCGCCGAGCTCGGCGGCCAGGTCCATGTTGCGCATCACCTTGCGCATGGCGTACCGCCGCACACTCCGGTCATTGCTGGTGAAGCCGCCGTCCTTGAAGACCGGGTCGTAGAACAGGTTGGTGGTGACCATCGGCACCACCATTCCGGTCTCATCCAGGGCAGCGGTGAACTCGTCGATGATCCGCTGCCGCTCGGTGTTGCTACTGCCAGGTGGGATCAGGTCGTCGTCGTGAAAGGTAAGGCCGTACGCGCCAAGTTCGGCGAGCTTGTGGAGCGCTTCGACGGCGGCCAGCACAGGGGCGCGTCGCCTCCCCGAACATGTCTCGTGCCTGCCAGCCGACCGTCCACAAGCCGAAGCTGAACTTGTCCTCTTTGGTGGGCTGCGGTGCCATGAGACTCCTCCTATGCAGTTGACGCGTGCCTGACGACAGCCGGGGTGTCCATCACCCTTTCGCCGCGGATCGTACGGGTTTCTCCGGTGAGCTGGACCGCGACGGGCCCCACGAACGTGCTGCCCAGCCGTCCCTACCCGGAACCTAACCTCCCCAGGCTCAACGATCCGTTCCAGGGTCCGCCCGGTAAACGACAAACGGTCGGAGTGCACAGTGAAGCGACACCTCGGCCGACTCGCCGGCATCCAGCCGCACGCGGGCGAACCCGATCAGCTGGGTCACCGGACGCGTCACGGTCGCGACCGGATCCGAGGCGTACAGCTGCACAACCTCGTCTCCGCCTCGCGCTCCGGTGTTGCAGACGATGACTGTCAACTCAACGCTTCCCGCGGTGTCGATCTCCACCGCGCTGGTGCGGAGATTCTCATAGCCGAACGAGGTGTATGACAGGCCATGTCCGAACGGGAACGCCGGCGTGGGGTCGAGGTTGCTCGACACTCGTGGCTGTCCTGCCCCAGCGGCGGCGCCAGGTACGTGTGGGGCTGGGCACCCGCATGGCGGGGAACCTCCACCGGCAGCTTGCCCGAGGGATTGACCCGACCAGATAGCACACCCGGCCAGCGCGCTGCCGCCCTCCTCGCCAGGAAAGAAGGCTTGCATGATCGCCGACCGCGCGGCCCTGATACTGCCCGAGTGCGTACGGCCTTCCCGACACCACCACGCAGCACGGTCGGTCGCCCGGTCTCGCAGAATCGCCTCGACCAACTCCGGCTGGTGACCCGGCAGATTGAGGTCCTCGGCGTCGCAACCCTCGCCGGATGTCCCGGCGCCGAATATTCCGGCCCGATCCCCACGGCCGAGGACCACCACGTCCGCCGCGGCTGCCGCGTCGACCGCGGCGTCCAGGCCTGATAGGTCGCCACCGCTGACCGGGCAGCCCGGGGCGTAATCCACCTCGGCCGATCCGAACTCCAACCGCATCGCGCTCAGCAACGAGTCGGCCACGATCCCGATGCCGCCGTCGAAGTCGGGATACATCGGGATGACGTGATTGGGGAAGGCGTAGCAGCCGAAGAACGTCTGCGCGTCGTCAGCGCATGGCCCGACGATCGCGATCCGTTGCGGTGTTTGCAGCGGCAGCAGGCCGGTCGAGTTTTCCAGCAGCACGATGCTGGACTCGGCCATTCTGCGGGCGATGTCGCGGTTTCGGGCGGAATCGAAGTCGATGCCCTCATCCAAGGGTTCAGGCGACCAGCCGGCGTCGAGCAGGCCGAGTTCGAGCTTCTGCGCAGAGGACGCGCCGCAGCGCGCGATCAACGAGCGCACTCTTCAACCCGCCCCTGCCTCGATCTCGGCCAGCAGCGGTTGGCCGTAGCACAACGTGCTTGGTAGCTCAAGATCAATGCCAGCGGCCAGGGCGAGGGCGGCGGCCTCACCCTCGGTTCCGGCGACGCGGTGCATCAGCTGCAAGAAGGCCACAGCGCCGTAGTCCGAGACCACGGTCCCGGTGAAGCCCCACGCATCTCTGAGCAGGTCGGTCAGCAGCGCCGGATCCGAGGCGACGGGAACGCCGTCGACGTCGGTGTAGGAGTTCATCGACGCTACGCACGTCGACCCACCCGGACCGCGTACTCGAACGGCGGCAGGATGTAGTCAGCAAGCTCCCGCGGACCAATGCTCACCGGCGCGTGGTTTCGAGCCGCCTTCGATGCCGAGTAGCCGGCGAAGTGCTTCAAGGTCGCGATGATGCCGTTGTCTTCAAGTCCACGGACGTACGCGGTGCCGAGCTGCGAGACCAGGTATGGATCCTCGCCCATGCGTTTCCTCGACCCGTCCCCAGCGGTAGTCACGAACCACGTCCAGCACCGGCGACAAGCCCGTGATGTACGCCGACCGCGGCCATATCGCGACCAATCGCCGAAGCCATCTCATTGACCAGTCCGGGATCGAACGTGGCGGCCCACGCGAGAGCCGTCGGATAGACGGTCGCGCCGAAGGTGGTGAACCCGGTAAGGCATTCCTCATGAACGATGGCCGGGATGCCAAGTCGCGTCGAGGACACCAGCGTCCCCTGCAGCTCGCGAACCCGCTGCACGCCTTCGGCCGCGGTCACGGGTCCGGTCCCGAATACCCGCGTGAGATGGCCGATTCCCTCCTGCACCGACTCCGGCCACGAGACGTGCCGACTGAACACGTTCTGCATCGGCGCCACCTCGCCGGTCTGAACATCAAATCCCAGCCATACGCTTCCCAGCTGCGCCAGCTTCTCCGGCAGGCTCATGTCGGCGATCAAGGCGTCAAGTCGGTCGGAGGCCTTCACATCGGGGTCTTGCCAGATAGTCGTCGGCTTGTTCGGTGAGGTAGTCATAAGGCAACGGCCCACTAACCGGATGCTGCCGGTCCGCGCAGGTCGCGGAAAGCGCGTACGAGCTCTGCCTGGGCCGTCTCGCTCAGCGTGGCAACCGGCACTCTGCCGAGCGCACGAATGATGGTTCGCATCTGTTCGACGTAGATGTTGCAACCGTCGCAGAGTTCCAGATGCGCCTCGACTTCCGCGGTCATGTCCGCGTCGAGTGCGCCCTTCGATGTAGTCCGTGACCAGCTCGACGATCTCCTGACAGTGGACCGTCAGACCCGGCGTACGCGGCTCCCTCGTTCATGATCCCGTCACCCGCGCATCCGCCGCATAGCGCAATTCCAGAACGGCTCGTAACCGGGAGCGGCCGCGATGCAGCAACACCCGCTGATTGCCGGCACTGAGGCCGAGCAGGAGCAAACCTCGTCAGAAGACAGGCCGTGGACGTCGCGCAACGTCACGATGGTCACGCTGCCGCTCCGGCAGCTCAGCCAAGCCATCCTCCAGTTGGCGGCGAGTTTCCGCAGCCATTGTTTCCTCTTCGGGTGAGCGCGGCCACGACCGCGGCTTGCCGAGCGGCGTCCAGTTGCGCGGCCACTTGTCGTCTGGACCGCGGAAGCGATCGGGATCCACGGCTGGGCTGTCGTTCTCGGCCGGGTTGAGCGAGGACCACGGCACGGTCCGTGCCTCTCGTACGCCCCGACTGCGGCTGAGATTGCCGATGATCGCCAATACCCAGGTGCGAAGCGAAGATCGGCCTTCGAACTTGTCGAGTCCGCGGATCATCGCCAGCCAAGCGTCCTGGACAACTTCTTGAGCAGAGGCGTCTGTCGAGACGTGGGCGCGGGCCACCTGCAACATCATCGGGGACCACGCTCGTACGACCTCGGCGAACGCATCGGCGTCGCCGGAGCGCAGCCGGTCGACCAGTGGGGCCTCGGCACCTTCGTTGGACTCGATAACGGCGAGCCTATCGGCGGGCTCGCCTGCGCATGGAGTGCTCCCCGTCGATGATCAACGACTGTGAGCATGATCAGGACCGAGCCCGCTGCTCGGCTTCCGAGATCGCCCAGGCGGCATTCACCAAACCGATGTGGCTGAACGCTTGCGGGAAGTTTCCAAGCAGCTCACCCGTATCCGGATCGACCTCCTCCGCCAGCAGACCAAGATCATTGGCAAATCCGGCAGCCCGCTCGAAAACGGCGCGTGCTCGATCAGCCTGATCGGCCAGCGCGAGCGCCTGAGCGAGCCAGAACGTACAGAGCAGGAACGTGCCCTCCTCCCCCGCGAGGCCGTCCACACCCTCCTCGGTGCGATAGCGATACGACCAGCCCGCGATCATCGGTGAGACGCTCCTCGATCGCATTGATCGTGGCCAGCATCCGCGGATCGCCGGCAGGCAGAAAACCGACGATCGCCATCATCAGGTTGGAGGCATCCAACGCGGTTGACCCGATGTACTGGGTGAAGGCGCCCGCCTCCTCGCTCCAGGCATCGCGGACGATCGGTGTCCCAGATCTCCTCCCGCTGCTGCTTCCAGCGGTCTGACCCGGTCGGACGCGTGCAGCAGATCGGCCAGAGCGATTGCGCGATCCAGCGCCACCCAGCACATGACCTTGGAGTAGACGAAATGCTGGGGTCGCCGCGGACCTCCCAGATGCCCTGATCTTTCTGAGTCCATTCAGTCGCGGCGGTTTCGGCGCAGGCGATCAGGAAGTGCCTGGTGTCCTCGTCGATCGTGTCGATCTGTTCAGACAGCTGGGCGGCAGCGCCGAGGAGTTCGCCGTACACGTCGATCTGCCGTTGGCTCCATGCGCCCGTTGCCGATCCGGACCGGCCGGCTGTCCTTCCAGCCGGCGAGATGATCCAGCTCACGCTCAGTCAGATCGTGCTCGCCGCCGACGCCGAACATGATCTGCAGACCCGATGTCGGGTCCGATCGACGACGCCGCGGCCGTCGTCATGAACGCGAAGAAGTCACTGGCCTCGTCGGGGCATGCGGCGACCCAGAGCGCCTGCATGGTGAAGCTGGCATCGCGGACCCAGGAATAGCGGTAGTCCCAGTTGCGCTCGCCGCCGCACGCCTTCGGGCAGAGACGTGGTCGCGGCGGCCACGATGGCACCGCTGGGTTGGAACGACAGACCTTGCAACACCCGGCCGCTGGTCTGTACAAGATCACGCCACGGCCCGTCGTACGCCTGGTGCAGATCCGACCACGATCGCCAGTCGGCCACGGTGGCGTCGACCGTTGCTGCAAGCTCAGACTCTGACCAAATGTGTGCCGGAGTCTGCTCCAAGGTCGAGCGATGCAGAGGCCAGATGGACCGTCTCCCCGGCCTGCAGCGTGACGGTGCCGCGGGCTGTGCCGTGATCCAGATTCAGTCTCAGAGGCGATGTCAGCACCAGCCATTCCGCTCCACCACGCGCGGTAACGCCGCCGTCGACGTACGCGAGTAGCGGCACGACCAGGCCGTACTCAGGCCGCGGCGCGTACGAAATCTCGACCTCGACCTGGCCCGAGCGTGCAGGCGAGCCGACGTACGAACAGGTGCGGCACGCCAATACCCAGCCGATGCCCACCATTGTCAGGCCCGAGTGCGAGCAGGTCGGTGAGCACCAGAACACCAGTAGGCGTGGTGAAGGTCGTCTCCAGCACCAGCGTCCGGTCGACGTAGCGGCGGGTGCTCGTCCACTCACCGGTCGGAGCGATGCGCCAGTGACCCGCGTCGGGACCCAACAGCCGGCCGAACACCGAGGGCGAGTCGAAACGCGGAAAGCTCAGCCACTCGACAGATCCTTCAGCGTCGACCAGGGCGCATGAGTGCCGGTCGGAGAGAAGAAGCGTGGTCGGCAATGGCGGTATTGGACATGAAGGCTCCTGGGTACGGAATGGTCTTAGGGGTGCAGTCGCCGCGCACCTCCGGGCGTTACACGAGCCCACAGCAGAGGAGATCCACGCGCGGATCGGCGTAACGCTCTGTGGCGGTGCGGTGACAAGCTCTCGTAGAGCAACCTTTCGTTGGGCTGCTTTTCATCGGGTTTGGGCAGGCCCGGATGCCGAGGAGGGTGTGATGGAGGAATTCGATGTCATCGTGGTGGGCGCGGGTCCGGCCGGTGAGGTGATCGCAGGACGCTGCGCAGACGGTGGATTGCGCGTGGCGTTGGTTGAGCGGGAACTGGTTGGCGGCGAATGCTCCTATTGGGCCTGCGTTCCCAGCAAGACGCTGATCCGCCCCGGTGATGTGATCGCCGCTACTCGGCGGGTGCCGGGTGCCAGCGAGGCAGTCACCGGCCCGATCGATGTCGACGCCGCCTTGGCGCAGCGTGACTACATGACGAGTAACTGGCATGACGAAGGCCAGCTGCCCTGGCTCAACGAGCACAAGATCACTTTGGTACGCGGGCGCGGGCGGCTCGACGGCGAGCGAACTGTCGTCGTCGAGCGGGAAGGCGAGGAGACGCGCAGGCTCGCGGGCCGCGCAAGCCGTCGTCTTGGCGACCGGGACCAGCGCTGCACTGCCACCAATCGACGGTTTGGCCGAAGCGCGGCCGTGGACCAATCGCGACATCACCGCTGCCAAGGAACTCCCGAGACGGCTCGTCGTACTGGGCGGCGGCGCGGTCAGGGGTCGAGATGGCGCAAGGATTCCGCCGTCTCGGCTGCGAAGAGGTGACGGTACTGGAGGGCTTGTCACGCCTGCTGGGCAGGGAGGAGTCATTCGCCAGCGACGAAGTGCGCGAAGCTCTCGAGGCCGAGGACATCACCGTGGTCACGGGCGCCGTGGTGCAAGCGAGTTCGGCGGGACGGCACAGACGGTCCAGTCACGGTGGAAGCGGCCGGCGGCACGTATGTGGGTGATGAGTTGCTCGTCGCGGCAGGTCGGCATCCGGCCACGGCAGAGCTAGGTCTCGACACGATCGGCCTGACGCCGGGAAAGCCCGTCACGGTCGACGACCAGCTGAGGGCGACCGGCGTGGAAGGCGAATGGCTGTATGCGGTGGGCGATTGCAATGGCCGGGCGCTGCTCACTCATATGGGCAAGTACCAGGCCCGCATTGCCGCGGACGTCATCCTCGGCAAGGAAATCGTGGACAAGGCCAGCTCAGATGTGGTGCCGCGGGTCACGTTCACCGATCCCCAGGTGTGCGCGGTGGGACTGACCGAGGACCAGGCCAGGGAGCGCGGCATCGACGTACGCGCAGTGACCTATGGCACCGGGGACGTGGCCGGCGCGTACGTGCAGGGCAACGGCATCTCCGGCACGAGCAAGCTGGTCATCGACGAAGCCCGCGGCGTGATTGTGGGCGCAACCTTCACCGGACCGGGCGTACAGGAGCTGCTGCACTCGGCGACTATCGCCATCGCCGGGGCCGTCCCGCTCGAGATGCTGCGGCACGCGGTGCCATCGTTCCCCACTGTTAGCGAAGTGTGGTTGCACCTGCTGGAGGAGTACGGGCTGTAACTGCGACGGACGCGGATGCCGCCCCGCTAGGCCTGTTTGCGCCGCTCGAGATCGGGGTAGCAATCACTGTATCCATGGGTGCCAAGAAGGGTCGATGATCGCACCAGATCACGACGTTCGTCGTCGGCGCCTACTGGAACCGCACCATGATCAACCTCAGCTACCTCGTTGTCGTCGCCACACTTGCGGGCACGGCGGGCTTAGGTCCCACTTCGCCGGCCGCTGCGCACAGCACCTGCACCGCGTATGGCGCGAACGTGGCTTGCGTCGGCGGAACCATCACATGATCTTTGGTGTGATCGCGAAGCGGATCGGTCACCGGGTGTTCGCGCAGTACTACATCGACAGGTCCACGGTCGTCACGACCGGCGTCGACGCCAACGGCAGTCGCAGGGGCTGCGGATCACCAGAATGACGTCAGGGGATCGTCAGACTTCAGGGTCTGCGAAATTGGTTCCGGCTGTAGTGCGTGGAAGCGGGCCTGACGCGAGCAAGTTTGATCAGTTTAGGCCAGCGGCTGCATGCGCTCACCAGCGGTGACAACGGCACTGATGGTGTTGCCGGGCGGTGCCAAGGGACACAACCAGCGACTGTCGTATCGGCACGAGGGGTGATAGAGGAAGTTCAGATCGACGACGAGGTGGTCGAGACCTCCACCAAGATCGGCACCCTTCGACGTATCGAGCGCATATCGGCCGCCGCCGTAGCTCTCAGTCCCCGCCGAACCGTCGCGAAGTGGCAGAAAGATCCCGCCCGCGTACTGCTCGAGCCACCACACGTCGACGACCGCATCGACCGGCGACGGGAGTTCGACGCATCCGATCAGCACCATGGCGGTGCTGTCCTCATCACTCCCGGGTACGGCCAGCCGCCGGCCCGCCTCGGGTGCGGGCCGCAGCTCCAGCTCGAACCGCAGTGCGGGGTCGTAGGGCCAGTAAGGCAAGCCCGTACGACGTAGTGGATCCCCGGCGGGCAACGGGCTCTGCGGGTGCGTACGAAACAGGTGATCTCGCCCAACCCTCCACAGGGCATGACCACGAGACGGATCCGATTCTGCTCGGACGGCTGAGTAGAGCTCGGCGACGTGTCGGCGCCAATCGAGCAACTCCAGCTCGCCAGCCACAAGCCTCCTGTCGTCAGGTGCACCCTGCCGTCCCGACGGACGGAGATCGCACGCCGATGTTCGGCTGGGATCCAGCCTTCCAGACGTTTGCCAACTGGCACGAAGATTCCTCGAGTGGCCGCCATCGGTCCTGCGGCAGAGATGCTGACGTCTTTCATCACAAGCGTCAAGACGTACGCCAAGGCACGAGATCGTTTGCCATCAGAACCGTCAAAACGCACCCACGATGGTCGATGATCGACTTCCTTGCCAGACACCGTTTCCGAGCGCGAGACAGGAACGCAGGCTCAGGCCGGCTGACGCTACTCAGCACCGACGGAGGCAAGCCGGCGGCGAGCCGACGTCGAATCGATTGATATGACCGGCGTTCGGCCAATGGATATTAGTGCGGAAGGGATTCTGATGCCGGCACCTTCCGTAGGCTGGCACCATGGCTAAGACTGTCCTGCTCGCTGCGCGCGGCGCCGAGTCCAGGACAGCGGTGCGATCTTCTCGCCGAGCGGTGCTGGTTGTTCTCGTAGCGCTCGGTCTGAGCATTGTGGTCGCCGTCGGACTACTGGCCTTCTCTGGCCAACTGCGAGGAGGCGGGCCATTCGACTCGAGCCGGCTCGTCCGCTACGGCTTGCCGCGTAGCGCGAGCAGTGCACGACCTGGCTGCCGCGCTTACGGTGGGACTGCTTGTCGTCGGTACGTGGTGTCTCGCTCCTGATCGCCAGGCGCGCGATGGCGAGTTGACCGGCCTCAGGCTGAGCGTCATTCGCCGCGCGTCGATCGCGGCCACGGTGTGGCTCGTGGCTGCGCTCACTTATCTCAGTGCTCACGGCAGCAGATCTTTCAGACATCCCTGTCGGTGCGCCCGGCTTCGGCGGGATGCTCGTGTCATTCGTAGGTCAGATCGATCTAGGTCGGTCGCTCGGCGTCAGCGCGCTGATCATCTTGGTAGTGATCACTCTCGCGATTTCGGCGACTCGCATCGCGACAGCGGCCTGGGCCGCGACGCTGTCGTTGCTGGCGGTGCTGCTCATTGCGCTCGTCGGTCACTCGGCGACGGGCGCCGATCACATGAACGGCGTCGACAGCCTGGCGATCCACCTGGTGGGTGTCTGCCTGTGGGTCGGCGGATTGGCTGCGCTGTTGCTGATTGCCGGCCGCCTCGGTGACCAGCTGCAGATCGTGGTGCCGCGTTACTCCCGGCTCGCCGGATGGTGCTTCGCGGCCGTCGCCGCGTCCGGAGTGATCAACGCGTTGCTGCGGCTGGGTTCGCTGCGCGATCTGGCCAGCGCGTACGGGCTGCTGGTCATCGGCAAGACCGCAGCGTTGGAGCTCTGGGCCTAGCCGGACTGGCTCACCGGACACGGACCATCCGCCAGCTGCCTGATCGGCCGCGACTCTTCCTCAGGCTGGCCGCCGCCGAGGTGATCTTGATGGGAGCAACCATCGGCCTCGCCGTCGCCCTTTCCCGATCGGCTCCGCCGGCGAGCGGGACCCAGGTCGACTCCGCCACTCTGCTGCTGGGCTTTCCGGCGCCACCGCCACTGACGCTCGAGCGCTACGTGTTCTCGTTCTATCCCGACATCCTGTGGCTGACCGTCGCCGGCGCAGCCGCGGGACTGTACGCGGCCGGCGTGTTCCGGCTGCGACGGCGCGGGATCGCTGGCCGGCGTCGCGGATCGTCTCTTGGCTGAGTGGGTGCCTGCTGCTGGTGCTGATGACCAGCGGTGGGCCGGCAATCTACGGCAAGATCCATTTCTCGACGCACATGTTGCAGCACATGATCTTGATGATGGGTGTGCCGCTGCTGTGGGTGCTGGGTGCGCCGGTCACGCTGGCGCTGCGGGCGTTGCGTCCTCGAACCGACGGCAGCCTGGGAGCGCGGGAGACCCTGCTCCAGATGCTGCACCCAGGCCGGCGCGGTTCCTGGGCAATCCGATCACTGCCGAGGTGCTCTTCATCGCAAGCCTGGTGATCTTCTACTACACGTCGATCTTCGATCTGGCCATGTACACCCACGTGGGACATGTCCTGATGACCGCTCACTTCTTGTTCGTCGGCTATCTCTTCATCTGGTGCATGATCGGCATCGATCCGGGCCCCGCACAGCCGGCGTACCCCTTCCGGGTGCTGATGCTCTTCGTCATGCTCGGTGTGCACGCCTTCTTCGGCGTCTCCTCGATGTCATCCGGAACCCTGCTGGCTCCGAACTACTGGCATGCGATCGGCCAGACCGACAACGCCGCGTTACTCGCGGATCAACAGCTTGGTGGTGCGATCGCCTGGGGCTCCGGTGACATCCCTTCGTTGCTGCTAGCGGTGGCGCTGGTCTTCGCCTGGATGCGCGACGACCAGCGCCGGGCTCGCCAGCTGGACCGTGCAGGCCGAGCGCGACAACGACGCGGAGCTGCGCCGGTACAACGAGCGGCTCGCCGCACTGACGAGACGGGACACGTCGCCGTGAGCGCTCCGAATGCGCCGGGAACTATCGCCATAAGATCCGTGGCGCCTGCGCTCCGGCCGCACTGGCGCGCTCGTACGCGTTGCGGTGCTCGGCACCGCCTCGTTGGTGCTGGCCACCACCGCACACGTCATCGGTGGCGGCGCGCTGCCTTCGCTCGGCGTACTCGCCCTGACCGCACCTCGTGCTCGGCCTCGTCGCCGTGCCCCTGACGGGACGTCGCTGCAGAACCGCTGTACTTGTCGCCGTCCTCGGAGTGCAGCAATCGTTTGCTGCACCTGGTGTTCACAGCGGTCGCAGAGCAGCGAGGCTGCGAGCCGAGCGGTCTTGTTGCCACCGCGCACCAGCTCGGTGCGGCCTGCGCGATGAGCATGGCAACGATATGCCGATGGACATGCCGATGACCGCGGCTGGAGCCAGCTGGCCGATGATCTTGGCTCACGCGGCGGCGACCGCAGCCACTGCGCTTGGCTGCTGGCCCGCGGCGAGGCCTGGCTGTGGCGCACCGCAGAGCAGGTCGTCCGCGTCGCCGGGACGACCTTGACACGACGTGTGGCCAGCCACCGTGATCAGTTGGTCATATCCCGTCAGATCGTGGTGTGGACAGCTCCCGCGTACGCCGTCGCGGCGCCACGCGGGCCGCCGGCGAGCCGCTGAATCACCTCAGTCAGTCCACGCATTCCTGCGTCTTCACGTCCACCCACGTCCGACGGTCGCATCAAGCGACCGCCGCGCATGTGAGCTGCTGTGCTCACACCAACTTCAGGAGAACTTTCATGACTATCACTCTGCCTAGCCCGCCGAGTCAGCTGGCTTCGCCGGGGCGCTCTGGCCGCCGCTCTCGGCGCTGCCACGCTCGTCCTGCTGCCTGCGGCGGCTGGCGCCCACGTAACGGTGCGCACCGATAGCACCGCTTCCGGTTCGTTCAGCGCGCTGACTTTCCGGGTACCCAACGAGTCCGACACTGCCAGCACCGTCAAGCTCGAAGTCCAGCTTCCGACGGACACTCCATTCCTCTACGTAAGTACAAAGCCGCTCCCGGGCTGGACCGTCAAGACCACGGAGGCTCCCTTGCCTGAACCCGTGGAAGCCGAGGGGACCAAGATCACCAAAGGCGGTCAGCACCGTTGTCTGGACCGCCAGCCCTGCGGCCGGTGTCAAGCCAGGCGAGTACCAGGACTTCTCGATCTCGGTTGGGCCGCTTGCCGAAGCCGGGCGCGATCGAGATTCCGGCCGTGCAGACCTACTCCGACGGCAAGGTCGTCAGAGTGGAACGAGCCCACCCCGGCGTCGGGCGAGGAGCCGGAGTATCCCGTTCCGACGTTCGTGATCACCGCTGCCGAAACAGGTAGTGCCGAGGGTGGTAGCCGCCCCCGCGCCTAACACCGGCGAGGCGGCTGCGAGCCCGAATGACGCCACCGACCCACTAGCGCGAGGCGCTCGGCATCGGCGGCCTGCTCGTCGGGGTAGCTGGGGTTGCGACTGCTGTGGTTGCGGTGCGCCGCTCGAGCGGGACACACTCGGCGTAACACTCATGTCCCGTCTCGCTCTGATGGCCCGGATGGGGTGGCGGCTGCTGACCGCCACCCTGGCGGCAGCTCGTTCTCGCTACGGTCGGTCTCGCGATCGGCGCGAGCCCCGCGTGGGCGCACAACGTGCTGAAGTCGACCAGCCCGGAGGACAAGGCGACAGTGGCCCATACGCCGTCGAGCGTGGTCCTCACATTCGACGAGCCCGCCATTGCGATCGGTACGAAGCTGGTGGTCACCGGCCCGACGGGTCCGGTTCAGGCAGGCGCGCCACAGCTGGTCGATAACACCGTCACGCAGAATCTGCAGCTCCGGTGCGCCTGCCGGGCGCCTACACCGTGGAATGGCGTATCACCTCAGCTGACGGTCACCCGATCTCTGGAGTCTTCACCTTCACCGCGAAGGCCGCCGGCGATGGGTCTGGCGGAGCTTCTTCCACTGGGACGTCATCGACAGCACTCCGCAAGGAGGAGGGCTCGCGCTCTTGCTGATTGCGGTCGCCTTTGTCGTTCCTCGCAGCCGGGCTCGTCGTGTTCACCCGCCGCCGGATGCGGGATCGCCAGCTGCAGAAATGACTGGTCCTGAGGTGCGGCCCTTACCCGCTGAGGTTGAACATCTCGGCGTACCGGCCGACGAACATGTCTTGGCCCTTGATCTGCGCGGTCATCTCCGGCCCCGCGAAGTCGTCCTGGCCGGGTAGCTGCGACACCCCGCCGGTCGGGCCGAGCGGGAGCAGAATGAGCGGCGGCGCGGGCTGGTATGCAACCAGCTCGTCGCCGTGCTCGATGAGGGCCCGAATGTTGCTGGCGACGACCTCGGCGTGCCGGCCCGCGGCACCGCCTCGCTTCGCCTCTGGGATGGCAGTGAGGTCTCCGATAGCGAAGACGGTCTCTTGGCCGGCCAGGCGCAGCTCCGGAGTCACCTCCAGGTGGCCGTTGGCAAGCCGGGCTTCCGCTAACTCCTCGCTCAGATAGTCCGAGTTCGGCACGATGCCGTAGCAGCGGAACCAGATGTCCGCGGTGATCTCCTCACCGGATGTCGTGATGGCGGTGAAGGTGGAGGCCACTCCCGGTGGCGTGCGGGGTTCCGCGGTGAGGCTGGTGCCAAGGAGGAGATTGACGCCCAGTTCCTCGAGTTGCCGGCCGGATCTCCTTGCGCATCGCATCGCTGTACTGCCCGGAAGGACGTCGTCAATCGGATCGACGACGGTCACCGCCTTGTTCGGCCACGCCGCCTTGATCTCGCCGCTCAGCTCGAGCCCGACTGGCCCCGCGCCGAGTAGCAAGACCCGGTTCGGCCTCGATCAACTCGGCGCGGATCGTAGCGATCTTGACTTGGCGGTGGCTGAGTCGTTCACGTCCATCTTGGCTGGGAACGGGTACGTCGATCCCGAGGCAAGACACGACGTAGTCGGCCTGGCGATGCGCTCGCCTGAGCCGATGGTGACCGCATCGGCCTCCACTTGTACTGCACGGTCGTGAATGACCCTGCCGCGGCTGAGCAAGTGTCGATAGGGGTAGAAGATGCGGTCCGTCCATTCCGGATCGACGAGCGCGCGCAGCGCGGCGATGTTGTGTACGAACGCATCCTTCGGCTCGATGAGAACGACGTCGGCTATATCGTCAAGCGCTTTGGCGGTGGCTGCGCCTCCGTAACCGCCGCCGACGACTATCACTGTTGCCACTCGATCACAGCTCCTTAGTTCGTGGCACGTACGGTAGGTGCCACGAACAAATTAGTTGGCGCCACGAACTGTGTCAAGCTACGCTCCCATCATGCAAGCGGAGAGTGGCGAGTCGGCCGGCTTGGCCACCGCTCTGATACGACTCTGCTTTGTGGTGCAGCGGAGCGTTTGGCGACAGCCAGCCGCCGCCATGGCCTGACTCCGCAGCACGCCCAGCTGCTCGGTGTCCTTGCGCGCGGCCCGGTCGGGATGGCCGAGCTGGGCGAGGCGCTCAACTTGGAGAAGTCCAGCCTCACAGGGGCTGATCGACCGCGCCGAAGCCCGTGCGCTCGTTGCTCGGGTGCGCGATGACAGCGATCGGCGGACCTGCCGGGTCGCGCTGACCGGATCCGGGGCTGAGCTGGTCGTACGCTTTCGCGACGACGTTTCCCGCGAGCTCAATGCCTTGGCCGCGGATCTGCCGGAAAGCACTCGAGACGAGCTGACCGCGGCTATCTGGGAGATCATCAGTAGCCAAGATGTTTCGGCAATCTTCGGCGTGCGCGAGTCTGCAGACTGCCGAGTCTGCATCGGGTCAAAAATCGGCGGCCGAAGCCCGAACTCTGACCTGGGACTGACGGTCACGACGGCCGGCGAGTTGCTGCAGAAACTGCTGGAAGATTGCAACCTGGAGCCAAAATCAATGCAATCTGCCAGCAGTTACGCGTACGGTGATGCGCTCAGTCCCCGATGAAGCCGTGTTGTTCATTCAGGGCGTCGGTGTAGACGCCCGTAACCGCGTCCGCCGTTCTTGATGCGTGTCAGTTGGGTGCCGCGGGCGCCTGCAACGTCCACGGTGCTGAAGGCCCCGTCGGCGTAGACGAAACCGTGGCTGGTGCCGGCGGCGTCGCTGTAGAAGCCAGCGATCTCCCCGGTGTCGTTGATGCCGAACGCGGTCGTGCTGGTCGCGAGCGGAAAGTTGATGGCGGTGAACACGCCAGCCTGAAGCAGGAAGCCGTGGGATCCCGTTGCATCCAGACCACTGTCCGACGATGTCGCCGGCGGCGTTGATCCCGGCGGCCGACGGTCGCGTGTGGCTCCGGAAAGTCGATTGCCGCGAAGGCGCCGCCTCTCGTCCGAAACGGGCCCGAGCGGCGGTGCTGCTCGGAGTTGGGGCTCAGCGCCGGGCGGTGCGTACGTCTATCAAGGTGACGAGTCTGTTCGCAGGAGGTCGAGGACCTGCCCCTGAAGTTTGCAGGACCCGACCTGGAAGCGGTCTGGCCACACCGTGCGCGGGCGGGACGGCTGCCGGGTGCCGATTCCGTGGTCGGGCACGGAGCCGCCGGATTCCGGTCGGTCGAGCGTCCGCCATGGCTGCCGCAGCCTGCGCACTGGGCAGAGCTGACCGTCGCAGCACAGGACGCCAACCCAGCCCTACTCACTTCACTCGACAAACTGGTCGCGCCGGTCCTCGTCCGGCGTCTCGGGGATCCGGCGCAGGTACCGGCGGATCAGCGGCCCGGCCATGGCCGAGGTCACCAGGGCGACCAGCACGAGGATCGTGAATCCTTCTCTGGTGATGAGTTCCGAGACGCAACCCGGCGGCCGCGACCACGAGCTGAACCGTTCCCCGAGCGTTGAGGGCCGAGGACACCGCCATCGCCGCGTCGTGCTCGAGTCCGGCCAGCCGGCTGCCGCCGCCGTACGCACCGACGGTCTTGCTCAGTACGGCCAGGGACGACCGCGCCCGCGGCCAGCAAGGCCAACCGCGGATCCCGGAGTGCCGTGAGGTCGGCTGCCAGGCCGTTTACGGCGAGGAACAGCGGCGCGAGGACGCCGAGCACCACGGTCCGCAGCGGCCTCAGCCCGACCACCGAGACTATCCGTCCGGTGGCGACGATCGCGCCGCAAAGGAACGCGCCGAGGGTCGAGTCCAGCCCGATCCCGTCGGTGATCACCGCACCAAGGGTGATGAAGGCCGCCGCCACCAGGCAGGAGGCGCCGACCCCAGGTTCGCGCCGGGCACCCGGAGGGGTCATGACGCCGGTACGCCGGGCGACCACCGTCAGCAGGGCGAGCGCGACGACGGCGGCGAGCGTGAGCGTGACATTGCCGGCCGGATCGTCGACATGCTGCAGGCGTACGGTCGCTGCGATGATCGAGAGCCCGATCCACACGATTGCGTCGTCGATCACGGCCACGCTGAGCGACAGCTGGCTCAGGTTACGGTGCAGACACACCCAGATCGGCGAAGATCTTGACGATCACCGGCACCGCGCTCACCGACAGGGCGAGGCCCGCGTACGCCGCGAAAGTCCACATGTCCGCCTCGGGTCCTTGCAGCCGAGGGTAGGCGGCGAGCGCGAGGACCACGGCCGAGACCAGCGGCAGGCCCAGCGCGCCAAGGCTGATCAGCCCCACGGTGCGGGTCCGCGCCCGGATGAACCCGACGTCGACCGTGGCGCCGGCCACCCCGACCAGCAGCACACCGCAGAAGGCGGCGATGCCGAGCAGGAACTCGTTACGACCGGAGGCGGCGCGAAGAGCCAGTCGCTCCCGTTCGCAGTCGCGACGGCACCCAGCACCGACGGACCGAGCAGCAGACCCGTCGCGAGCTCGCCGGTCGTCGCCGGCAAACCGATCCGCTCTGCGAGGCGCCCTGAGCAGGAAGGCCAGGGCGAGCAGGATCCCGAGCTGCAGCAGCAGGGTCGCGGGATCGAAGATCGGCATGGGACCGGCCTAGGTCCGCTCGTCGGCGCACCTGAGATGGCCGTCCGCGCACCGGCGCCGGCCGACCGTCATGGCGGTCACCCTACCGATGGTCGGCTCTCTCCGGGTCCGGCGGCGCCGGCTGCGGGTCCGCGCCATTGCCCCTCGGCCGGACCGGGAGAGGAGAATGGCAGGCCTGGAGCGTCGGTGACTGAAGGGGGCCTGCTGGATGACCCCGGATGATCAACAGCCGGGCATGATGGACAGCGGCCGCCTGCGTGATCACGAGGTCGCCGAGCAGCTGGCGGCGGCCGATGCGGTCCTGATCGCTCTCGGCCGGTCTTCCTCAGATGCGGGCGCCGTGCTGGCTACGGTGGCGGATAGTGCGCAGCGGCTCTGCCGGTGTCAGGGGTCCAGATCTACATTCGCCGCACGGCGACGAGTTCGAGCACGCCGCGGCGGTAGGCCTGTCGCCCGAGTACGAGCACTACATCACCCAGCACCCGATCCGACGGGACCGCGACAGCATGGCGGGCCGCGTCGCCCTGACCGGCGGATCCACCAGGTCACTGATGTACTCACCGACCCCGGGTACGGCCGACGCGACCTCCAAGAGATCGCGCTGGTTACCGGACCATGATCCCAGCGCCGCTCATCATCGACGACGAGGTGGTGGGCGCGATCAGCCTGTGGCGGACCAAAGTGGAACCGTTTGACGAACGGACCACAACGATGCTCCGGGCGTTTCGCCGCCCAGGCCGCCGCGGCCGTCCGGAACGTCCACCTCGTAAGGGCACTGAAGGCTCGGCGGCTCGAGCTCGCCCGCAAGGTGCGAGCAGCTGCAGGCTCTGAGCGAGGTTGGCGGAGACCGTGAGCTCGACCCTGGTGCTCGACGACGTGTTGTTCAAGATCATCCTCAACGCCGTCCGGTTCGCGGAGTGCGACGGCGGTTCGATCATGGAATACGTGGAAGCGGACCGCTGCTTCGTGACAGGACGACCTACCCCGCCAGCCCGACCCTGCTAGCTGCGCCGCCTCCAGCAATACGTAACTGAACGAAGTACAAC
>ERZ1370068.8888-contig-7706_pt1 | contig 51525 bp, 95 predicted proteins | sample MGYA00561227_ERZ1370068 | MGnify/ENA primary metagenome ERZ1370068 (study PRJEB38410, sample SAMEA6850437) | metagenome | study: Metagenomic assessment of the ecological functions of the soil: analysis of the soil microbiota associated with the... | reverse complement strand
TCATTACGTATTGCTTCATCTCTGCAATCAGCGCCCACTTGCCGTCAGGGATGGATAAGACCGGTGAGCCATCGCCCTCGGCATCGGCACATACAGATCGCGCGTGTCAGCACGGCTCTCCTCTGCCGTGACGACTTTCATACGTTCTCGCTGCCGCGAATTTTTTCGGAGAACAACTTCTGTTTCGCAACCCACACCAGGCCCGAAGCGCGTTCGGCAGCCACCGCCTCGGCTCTCCCAAGACCGGAACTACCCAGGTATCCCATTCGTTCTGCGCGTCCATGGTGGTAAAGCGCATCCGCGACCCGTCCGGAGAAAACACCGGGCTCATTTTCGCCAGGGCTATCCCGCGTGAGCTGCTTGGGCTCGCCGTCGGCAGGGATCTGACGTAGATCTGCCGGGCGTGGTGAACGAGCGAGGCCCCGAATGAAGGTCACCATGCGCCCGTCCGGGGAGAGAAGGCTCACTGAATCGGGGAAGTTCTGTCAACTGCATCCATTCGGCGCGCGCGCGACTGGATTGTTGCCGGACCGCAGCCACAACAGGCTGGCGAACGCTGCGACCAGCACTGGCCGCGATCGGCCCCATACGCCCACGCCGCGGCGGCGAGGCAGCCGCAACGGCAGCCAACGCCGCCGTGGCCGGCCGTCCCGAGTCGATCTGGCGCTGCAAAACGCTTCAGGTCCGCGCGCAGCTCGGAAGTCCAGCGCAGTCTGGCACCGCGGCTCCGCGGTCCTTCTCCAGCGCCTTCGAGATGATTCGGCGCTTCCAGTCCCCACCGGCAACTGCGGATTCAAGCTGCAAGCGGCGGTCGTCGGCGGCTCGATGCAGAGATCGCGTCGAACACCATCGCGCTCGAATTTCGCCTTGAAGGGCAGCGCGCCCGTCGCCATCTCGCGCGAGCACCACGCCGAACGAGAACAGGTCGGTCCGCGCGTCCGAGCGCCTCTCCCCGCGCCTGCTCCGGCGACATGTAGGCGACCGGTCCCGAGAGTCGGCGCCGGGCTCGTGATCAGCTCTTCGGAGACGCGTCGCTGCTTCCGGGCGAGTCCCGCGGCGCTCCGCCACCAGCTTCGCCAGACCGAAGTCCAGGATCTTCGCCTGGCCCCGCTCCGTGACGAAGATGTTCGCCGGCTTGATGTCCCGATGGACGATCCCTTTTCGAGTGCGTAGCCGCCTCCAGCGCGTCGGCGATCTGAATCCCTTAACCCGATCAGTTCTCGCGCTTTCAGCGATTTGCCACCGATGTGATCTTTGAGCGTCTGGCCCTCCAGCAACCTTACGACGAGATAGGGCCGGCTGTCGTCCTGCCGACGTCGTGAATCGTGCAGATGTTTGATGGTTCAGGGCGGATGCTGCGCGCGCCTCACGCTGAAATCGCTCCAGCGCCCGGCGATCTTTGAGCTTACTCGTCTGGCAGGAATTTGATGGCCACGTTGCGGCCGAGCCTGGTGTCTTCCTGCCTTGTAGATCACGCCCATTCCGCCGCTGCCGAGTTGTTCGACGATGGGTAGTTGACGAGGACCTTGTCGATCATGGCGCGCTTATTTCGTCAGGCCGTCTTTAGGCCCGCCATGTCCGCGTATTCCAACGTCGTCATGTTATGTCGAGTGAAATCGGCACAGTATATAGCGCCGTTCAGGGCGTCTTACTCGCCTTTCCAATCGAATCGCGCGAAGTGCCCGTTGTTTCGGCCGCCGTCGTCGTCCCAGTTGATGCCGAACAGATGCAGATGGCTGCGCACCGCTTTCGCCAGTGCGAGGCGGGCATTGGCAGGATGGAGGGTGTTGTCGATGCAGGAGCGGCTCGTCCGGATTGGCGACGCTGGCGACGCCCTCGGATAGCTTCGTCGAGCACGCCCGGAACGGCGACCGAACGTGCGCATCCCCCTTTTTCTCGAAACGGATCGGCTTCGCCTCGACGCCGAGGAAGGTGCCGATGAGAGGCGCCAGGCCTGCCATCGGGCCGCCCGCCTGACCGCTCCCAATCGCGACGAGCGCCTCTCGTTGCTGGGGTGTCGCGCGCTCGTCGGTGATGAGGGCGACCGTTCCAGTTGCCTGTTGTCCATCCTCTCCGGGGCGTGTCCCACGATGACGAAACTGAGATCGTCGAGGGACAACGTGCCATGCCGGCCGCGATCCACGCTGGAAGACGAGGGCGAAGTCGCAGTGACCTTTGGTGCCGGGAACGGTCAGTTGCTCGTCACGCACGGACACGAAGATAGTCGCAGCTGCACGATTCGAAGTAATCACCGGTAACTTGCCAGGTGGTGTTCGCCATTGGTCCTCTCTGCGGGTGCGTATTTGATCTGCGCAGAGTGTGATTAGAGGATTTCACGCGCGCTGATTATCGCCGAAGGCGAGCGCGGGGATATATAGTAACGTTCCCTCTGGAACATCCACCGGGGATCCGACCCGCTTTGTGGAGGACAGATGCGAACAACGCTCTCCATTGTGACTGACCTGGATGTTTTCGCCGCCTTTCCGGGTGCTTTGCCCACGCCGCTCGCCTTCAGCGCCGGTGCGACTTCGCAAAGCCGATCACGCTTCAGGGCACGGTGGTGAAGTGGGAACTCATCAACCCGCATGGATGGATCACGTGTTGGACGTGAAAGACGCCAACGGCAAAGTGGTTCGCTGGGCGGTCGAAACGGGCAACCCGAACGCGCTGCTCAGAGCCGGTTGGCGAAAGGATTCGCTCAAGCCCGGCGATGAGGTCACGATCGAGGGCTACCTGGCGAAGGACGGCACGCCGACGGTCAACGGCGATGCAGGTGACGCTGGCGGATGGGCGAAAAGGTGCTGGCCGCCTCCTCTGGCGACCAATGGCCCGCTGAGCAACCTCTGGGGCAGGAGCGCCACATGAGCCCTGGAAATCGTTCGCGTCATCTCCGCGTGTGTTCTGGCCGTTGTGTCGTGCGTCGTCACGCCGGTTGCCGCCCAGGCTCCCTGCCGAGAAAGCCGCCGGTCTTCGAGCCTCCGCGCCTTCCCGACGGGCACCCAGACCTGCAGGGCCTCTGGGTCAAGAAGGATTCCTCCGGCTTCGATCCGCTGCGTGTCGGAACACTGGATGGTGGAGCAGTCGGGCGAGGAGGTGGAGGCCGGGGACGAGCTGGTGGCCCTCCGGCGGCGGCGGTAACCCGGAATTCCTACGGCCCGGTGTCCCGATCCTGCCTTACCTACAGATGCGGCCGCCGCCGAAAAGAAGAACCGCTTCGAAAATCATCTCTATGACGATCCCGAAGCGCACTGTCACGTGCCGGGAGTACCGCGCGGCACCGAGCAGCCGCCGTATCCCTTCCATGATCATTCAGGACGAGAAATACGCGACGATTCTCTGCACGAATACGTGCACGACGTCCGGATCATTCCCAACCGACAGCAGCCCGCATCCGAAGAACTACTGGGCCTGGGACGGAGACTCGCGCGGCCGTTGGGACGGCGACACGCTTCGTCGTCGACGTGAGCAACTTCAACGGCACGGACCTGGCTCGACATGGCAGGGAATTTCGTCGACGAGAACGAGCACGTGGTCGAGCGCTTCACGCTCGTCGATCCCGACACGATCGCTGTACGAGGCCACCGTCGACCGACCCGACGGTGTTCACGAAGCCGTGGACCATGAAGCTGACGCTGAAACGCCTTCCGGAGGCTGAGCAGCTCCTCGAATACGGCTGCATCGAAGGAGAGCGGACCTGCAGCACTACACGGACGCAGGTGGGCGGCGAAGGCCAAGTGACTCGCGATCCACGTCGCTCGATTGCCATCGTGAGCGTCGTCGCCGTGCTCTCGTTGGCCGTCCAGGCGCTGCTCAGACCTCCAAAGCGGGCGGGCAGCCTTACGACCCGCCTCGCCTATGGAATGGCGAGCCGGATTTCAGAGGCATCTGGCAGGTCCGGACGACGGTGGATTGGGAAGTCGAGAGGTCATCCCGCCGAGAAGGAGTGGCGGCCTCGAAGAGCATCATCGTCGACCCGCCAAGCGGACGAATTCCGTACCCAACCCTCGGCGCTCGCCAGCAGCCAGGAGAATTTCAAGAGCCGGAAGACCGAGGATCCGCAAACGAAGTGCTATCAGGCCGGCGTGCCGCGCGCGACGTATCTGCCGTCGCCGCTGCAGATTCGTGCAGAGTCCCGGCCGTCTGGCGATCGTCTACCAGGACGCGCACACTTATCGTGTGATCTACATGGACGGGCGGCCTCACTACGATCGCGTCGACTGGTGGATGGGCGACTCGCGCGGCCGATGGGAGGGGAACACGCTCGTCGTCAGCGTCAAGGACCTGAACGACCAGACCTGGTCTCGACAAGGCCGGAAACTTTCACAGCGAGGAGATGCACGTCCTCGAGCGCTATACGCTCACCGGGCCGGACACTCTCCAATACGAAGCCACGATGCGAGGATCCGAAGGTCTTCACGAGGCCGTGGACGCTGCGGGTGAACCTGATTCCGTCACCAGGAGCCGGGCTTTCGCATCGTCGAGGACGAGTGTGAAGAGGATGCTCGGGGCGTGAGGCGCCACGTGCGGAGCGCCGGCGCCGCGTTGAGCGGACGCCTCATCGTTCCTTCCTCAGTCAATTCACGTTTCAGTCGACGACTTGAGTACACGCGTTCGTCGAGGGGACTGCCGGTCATCGGCTGCAACTCGTCGCGATACTGCTTTGTGCGTGCGAGGCACCGACGTGCGCATCGAAGGCCTTCTGATCGCGCCAGGCTTCGATCACCGTGAAATGATTCGCCCGCATCGTGTGCTGAAGGACGTCGAATCGAAGATTGCCCTGTTCCGACCGGCTCGCGCTCGGCCAGCCGCTTGAGCATGATCGGTAGCTTGAGGATTCCGGCGTAGACGTCGACGTGCGATACCACCACGATAGCCCGGCTTCCCCGGACGTGGCGGCGCCGGACCAACGGTCAGTGTTTTGTAAGGTCTCTGGTCATGCCCGCTGATCCGGATGCCCCTTGAGCGCGTCAAGCAACTGGGCCTGAATGCCCTGGTCGCGGGCGTCGAACGACTTCTGATCGGGCCACGTCTCGATCAGCGCAAAGTGTCCGGGTCGGCCGATCTGCTCGAAGGTATCGAGGCGAACGAAACCTGCGGCGCCCGTCAGCCGCTGATTGGCGTTGCGGTATTGCTTGAAGGCAGCGAGTGCGGCCGACCGGGACGAAGCATTCTACCTCGACGTAAGAAACGGCACGTAAAAGGCCGTGTCGGCTGGCGTGTCAACTGCCTGCGTTGCGGCGTTGGACAACGCCAGAGCCAGGCCGACGACAAGAGAACGATAGTCATGATGCTCACTCGCGTGCTCTGACTGGCGACGCATTGACCACTTGCCCGCCCGGAAGACGAACACATCGATGTTACTGGAACGACAGCTCGAGGCGCTTCCCTTGCTGAGGCCGGCCACCTGCCGGGTGAACCAGACGACGGCAGTGTCGCCGTAGATTTTCACGGTGAATTCCTTCAGCACGGACGACTCGATGTTCTGGTTGAATTCCGCCGCCAGGCTCAGCTCCTTTCGCCCGATCGCCCCGGCTCCCATCGTCGTAAGTGGCGATGGATTCCTCAGCCAGAATGTTATCGATGACGCGAACGTCCCGTGTCAGGAACGCGGCATCCCAGTCCCGCTCGAGCTGCATCAGGATCTCCTGATCTGACCGCACGTTGATCCTGAGCGCCGGCCGAGGAGGCCGCGCAGACCACGACGGCAGCGGCGAGCAGGAGTTGGGCGCGCACACGACGGATCCAGGTCATTCCACGTCTTCATGCCGACATCCTACTTCCAGGTATCCGGTCGGACGCTGGCAGTGCAACGTGGCGCATGCCGCTTTGGCGGTCTGCGACGAAGGCGCGATGTCCCGCCAGGCTGCAGCGCCTGCGCGCAGGCCTGCGCTACGGGAAGGCGAATGACTCACCGTTACGGAGCTGGGGCGTGGAAGTGCTACCTCGCCGTCGGACGCACGGTGCCGTTCGCGCTCGCGTCCGGTCTGAACGCCTACGCGACGGTTGCACTCCTGGGGATTGTGTTCCTGTGCATGATCTCGTGGCGCTGCCGTCGCAGTTTCGCGGTTTCGAGCACCCTGCAGTCATCACCGTAGCGCTGGTGCTCTACGCCGTCGAATTCGTTGCGGACAAGATCCCCTGGGTGATTCCGCCTGGGACGCGATTCACACCATCATCCGGCCGCTGGGTGGGGCGTTCGTCGCCGTGACCGCTCTCGGTCAGGCGCCGGCGCCGGTGGAAGCACTCGCCGCGCTCGTGGGTGGCTCGGTTTGCCATGACCGGACACCTGGGCAAGGCAGGAACTCGTGCCGTTGCCAACGCGAGTCCCGAGCCGTTCAGTAATTGGGTGCTCAGTTTCGCCGGAGATCTGCTGGCAGTGGGGGTGACGTGCACTGGCGATGCGTCATCCAGTCGCCGCATTTGTCATCGCCGCCGTCGTTCTGCGCCATCATCCTCGCGTTTGCGTCGGTCCTCGTGCGCGCGATCAGAAAACGCCTGCGCCGACCCAGAATGGCGTGATGCTCCGGCGGCTCACGCGGCCGGCACTGATGTTGGAAACTGGTTCGACTGTGAGTCAGCCGTGCTACGCGTGGGCTCGAGCGGTACGCGCACGCCGATGCGTGTGCCGCTTCCCGGCGCCGAGTGGATGACGAGCTTGCCCCCAGATGGTGGACGCGCTCTCGCATGCTGACGAGACCGAGTCCGGTTCCGGTCGTGCTCCTCCGGCGCAAATCCCGCCCCGGGGTCGGCGATATGGAGCACCAGGGAATCGCGATCGCGCGTCAACTGCACCGACGCCTTGTCGGCTCCGCTGTGCTTGACCACGTTGTGCAGCGCCTCCTGGACGATCCGGTAGAGGCACAGCGCCAGATCGGGCGCGATCGACGTGGTGACGCCGCTGCTCTGGAACTCGACGGCGACGTCGTGCTGATTCCGAATATCCCGGCAATGGCTCTCGATCGCGGCGACGAGCCCGAGCGCTTCGAGCTTCGAGGGATGCAGTTCGTGAGACAGCAGATGGACGCTGGAGGCGATCTCACCGGCGCGGTCGGAGAGATCGCGGATGCGGGCGGACATCTCGCCAGGTGAAGTTCCGGATGCGCGGCTCGAGCAGCTCGATGTCGATGTTCAAAAGCGCGAGCTTCTGGCTGAGGTCGTCGTGCAACTCGCGCGCGATGCGGCGCCGCTCGGCTTCCTGAGCCGCAATCAGCCTGCCGGCGAGAGATCCTGAATCTCTAGATAGCTGGCACGTAAGGCGGCTCTCGTTTCGACGCAAGTGCGTCTTCCGCTTTGCTTCCGCTCGGTGACGTCCCGTCCAATGCCCTTGTATTTCGACAACCCGGCCGTGTCCATCGACGAGGACGTGATCCACCCACTGCTGCCATCCGATTCGTCCATCGGGCAAGAGGACTTCGTGCTCGTAGACGTCGATTCTGGGGTCCTCCAGCAGGGGATTCCACATGGCGCCGAACCGCGGGACGAGGAGCGCTCAGGGACCAGGCTGAGGGAATTGCGTGCCGATCAACGCTTCACGCGTCCTCTTCGAAGAATCGGCAGTTACGCGTCGTTGACGAACGTGAGCGTCGTGTCGGGCAGGTAGCGGCAGATGAGCTCGGTCTGCGTCTCGACGACGTTCCGATAACGTTCCTCGCTCTCGCGCAAGCCTTTCTCGGCACGCCGACGTCGCGCTCGCTGCACGAGAAGCATGCCGATGAGCGCAGCCTGCGCCGCAATCAGCGACACCGCTGCGATCACGTAACCCGGATGACGCTCCCAGAGTTCTACTCGCGCAACGGAAAGACATTGCCCGCGTTCGAAGCTTGCGACTGCGCGCCCGGAACCTGCGACTGATTGAGCGACGGCTGGATCGGAGTCGAGCCGTGGAATTCCGTGAGATTCGACCGGCCGAGAAGAGATCGCCAGCGCAGACGACGGCGCCGCTAACGAGGTAAGCCACAGCGCAAAACACTATTCGAGTCATTTCGAACCTGATTGAACGACGAAGCGGGCCGAGTACAACACGCCCGGCGAGCAAAAAAGCCACTCTGCCGTCACGTCAGGCATCTAGCAACTGGCAATTTTGACAGAGTTGTCGTCGAACTGCGGGCTGGTGGCGTTCGAGATGTCCGAGAAGCAAACAAAAGCGTAACTGTTGTGTTGCTATGACCAGCCTGTGTCCACCCTACTCGTGCCGCAGAGCGACGAGCGGGTCGACCCTGGTCGCGCGTCGAGCCGGGATGTAGCACGCGCTGACGGCGACGGCGGCGAGGACCACCGCGACTGACGACATTGTCATCAGGTCGCGCGCTCCGACGCCGCATCAGAAGGCGCTCCATCACCCGAGTCAGGCCCAGAGCGCCACCCACGCCGATGACGAGGCCGATCAGGGCGAGGACCAATCCCCGGCTTACGATCAGGCGAAGCAGGCTTCCAGCCGACGCGCCAAGCGCCGCCCGAATTCCGATCTCGTGTGTACGCTGAGCGACTGAGTACGAAATCACTCCATAGATCCCGATGCCCGAGAGAAGCAGCGCGACCGTTCCGAAAATGCCCATCAAGGTGGACTGCACGCGATTGGGAGCGAGCGCCTGCTCCTTGATCTGATCCACGGTGCGCACGTCGCTCAAGGCCTGATCCTTGTTGACGCTGTGAATCGCGTCGCGAATCGACTTCTGCAGCGTCATCGGATCGACGCGCCGCGCGAACGCTGAGCGTCATCGCAGTAGAAGGGACTCTGTTCGTTCGAGACATAGACGCCGACGCCTTGATCGTCCCGAACTCCGAGCTTCTCGTTCTGGATGATTCCGACAACCTCCCAAGCAATCTCCGGCCCGAGCTCGGTCTTTCCCGGAATGATTTCCTGGATCAGAATGCGCTGGCCGATCGGATCGTCTTTGTCGAAGCTACCGCTTGGCGAAGCGCTCGTTGATGACCAGAACCGGCGGCGAATTCTTGACGTCGCGATCCGAGAGCGCGCGGCCGCGAATCAGCTTGAGCTTGAGCGCCGAAAAATACGACGGGTGAAACGATTTTGTAGAATCCGCCCTGACGATTCGCGCGATCGACCACCGGCCGGCTGGCAAGCTGCATGGGCATCCCGTAGCAGGTGCCCTGCATGGGCGGGGCACAGCTCAATGCGGTTTCGCGCACGCCAGGAACCGCCTCGACGGCCGCATGCGGACTTCGCGTAGATACTGGTTGAGCTGCGCGGTGTCCGGGAAACGGCGTGTCGAGATCGGCATGCCGACGGTCAGGACGTTGGTGGCATCGAAGCCGGTGTCGACGTTCATCAGTTGAAAGAAGCTGCGGATCATCAGGCCGGATCCCACCAGCAGGATGAACGCCAACGCCACTTCCGCGACGATCAGAATGTCCTTCGTTCGCTTTCTGGACGAGCCCCCGATTGACCCGCGTCCACCGTCCTTCAGCGTTCCCGACAGTCGGGCGCCGTCGCCTGAGCGCCGGCGCCAAGCCGAACAGCAAGCCGGTGAAGACCGAAATCGCGAGGGCAGAACAGCAACACCCGGACGTTCATCGTGATGTCCGACTTCGCGCAAACGAATACGGCGGCAGCAGCAGCTTCAGCCACTTCATCATGCCGTAGCCGACGGCGATGCCGAGGACGCCGCCGCACGCCGAGCAGCAGCACGTTCTCGGTGAGAACTGGCGGACGAGGCGCCAACGTCCGGCGCCGAGCGACGCTCTGCAGCGTCACCTCGCGCTCGCGCGACGATGCCGCGGGCGAGTGAAATGTTCGCCAGGTTCGCGCAGCCGATCAGCAGGACCATACCGGTGGCGCCAATCAGCACGAGCAAGGCAGTTCGCAGATCCGGATCAATCGAGCGTCTCGGCGTAGCGCTCGGCGATGACGCCCCAGCCTTTGTTCGAATCGGGGTAGTCGCTTCTCGATTCGCTTGCCAATCGCGTCCATGTTGGCCTTCGCCTGCTCGAGCGATACACCATCCTTCAGGCGCGCGAACGACGTCAGCCAGTGAAAGTTGCGCGTCATGTTGGAGGGCTCGAAGGCGAGCGGCCGCCACAGCTGGTTGAAGGCGCGATCGAACGCGCTGCCCGCTGGCAGGACGCCGACCACCGTGTGCGGCAGGTTATCGAGCAGAATCGTGCGGTTGACGATCGACGGGTCGGCGCCGAACTGGTTCACCCACAGGACATGGCTGAGGACGACGACCTGCTCCTTGCCGGGCTGGTCTTCGTCGGCGAAGAAACGTCCGGCCGAGCGCCGGGCTGGATGTTGAAGATGTCGAAGAAGTGCGGCCGAGACCGCGCGCGCCGCGGCAGCTGGACCGGTCGCTCGACGCCGGTGAGCGTAACGCCGACCCGCCGGTCTGGGCGGCCATGATGTCGAAGACCGCGTTGTCTTTCTGCCAGTCCAGGAAGTTCAGCGTCGAGATGCCGTTGCGTTCGCACATGCGGCGAGGCTTTTCGAGCACGCGAACGATGCGATCGGCGTCCGGTGTAGGGCAGCGGCTTGAGCAGGATGCCCGTCGACGAACGCTGAAGATCGCGGTGTTGGCGCCGATTCCGAGCGCCGAGCGTCAGCAAGTGCGACGGCTGCAAATCCGGGGTTTTGACGAGGCTCCGCCAGCCGTATCGCAGGATCTTGGAGAAGCGTCACCAGCAACCACCTTTGTCAGAGCCCCTTAGGGCAGAGCCGGGCGCTTGGTTTGACGGATCCGGACTGAAATAGTTGTCCGGCGGGCTACGGTTGGTGTCCCTTCAGGGGCCAGATAGAAAGTCCACCGCCTGTCGTTCGACAGAACGGCGGAGGCGGTCATCGGTTCGTACCCGTCCGCATGAACGTCGATGGTCGTTTCCCGACCGGCCGGGCACGCTGAGAGTTGCCTCACCGGTAGTGTCCGTGCGGTGGAATGATCCCATCGTGCAGCACCTGGGCACGAGCGATCGGAAGCGCGGTGTTGCGTGCCTGGACACGCATGGTGAGCGCCACGGCCTGATCGGCGTGAACGACGGGCGTAGCATGGCGAAGGTACCGTCGGCGAGCTGGAGCAGGCCTGCGCCGTGATACCGAGAGTCAAAATGAGAAGGGCGGTTCCCCTGCGCATTGGTCCGTGGGACATCCTACTTGAGGCCTTGCAACGGCCCTACCATACCAAAAAACCTCAGCCACTCAGCCCGAGCCTGGGGGCACCCGGCAGACTCTTTGTCGTGCGCTCGACGGCTAATCTGGTGAGAGTGCCAAGGCAATGAAGGGGCGCCAATCCGCTCACGCAAAATCCAGGCGTCGCTATGATGCGAAGGCCCGCCCTCGGGAGGCGTTCAGCGATGGTGTGATGGCCATTCCTTACGCTACGATCGGCGGTGCTCGAGCTCGAGGTCCCCACGGCGACAATTGGACGCCAGATCTGCACCTTGAGCGATCGTCCCCGCCGACGCATCTCCTCAGCTTCGTCTACCTGGGAATTGATTGGACCAATCACCACCACCTGTTCCACACGACGTGATCGTATCAACGGGTCCACTCCTGTGGGCGAACCTTCATCTGCCAGTTCTGGCTGTCGCCGCAACTGTATTCGCCACCGGTTGATGGGGAGAGAACCATTTCGCGCTCCGCATCGACAGCCAGTCTGCTGGCGCCGTCCTGATGCTGGCGGGGAACGGCGCATTCGACACTCCTACGAGAGGACGATCAACAGGCAACCAGGGGCGCAGGATCGAGGCTGGCGGCGGCGTGTAGGAAAGGACGCCGAAGCCGAAGGCCTCGGCACCGATACGCCTTGGCGATTCCTCCCATCGCCTTCGTGCATCGCGGGTTCGCCGAAGCTGATCTGGCTACCGTGGTCGCCTCTCCTGTGGCTCGTTCAACAGATCCTGGCCGAGTCGGCTCTGAAGCGCTAACGCCTCTCACGCCGGCCGATCCGATGCGCAATACGATTATCTGGAGGTAAATCGAGCGGCTTCTTACAGAACGTCCACTCCACAACCCCCACGCGGGTTCTCGCTGTCGAAGACGAGCAGAAGGTCGCCGCAAAGCGCCCCACAGGAAGGCTTCTCGGAGGGCGAACGCATGCGGCGAGGTGGTCGAGCGCACCGGCGAGGGCGCGTTTTTCCGGCTCAATACCGAGGCGTTCGACGTGATCCTCCTGGACCTGATGCTCCCCGGGCGCGATGGCCTTCACACTTCAAGACGGCTTCGTGCCCGTGGCGACGTGGGTGACACCGGTGCTGATTCTGACGGCTCGCGATACGCGCCTCGGCGATCGGGTCACGGGTCTCGACAGCGGCGCCGATGATTATCTGGTCGCTCGTTCGCTTTCTCGCAGAGGTCCTGGCGCGCATCTTCGGGCGTTGCTGCGCCGCGCGCCATAGCGACTCGAGCCTCTGTGCGTCTTCGCGCGGGCGATCTGGAGCTCGACCTCGTCACTCGAAAGGTGATGCGCGGCGGCAAGCCGGTCGAGCTCACCGTCCGTGAATTGAGCTGGTCGAGTATTTGATGCGTCACCAGGGGACGAACAGCGGTCCGCGAGGCACGCTCGCGCGAGATGTCTGGAAAGAAACGGCCCGCACGACGTCGCTCGATAACGTCATCGACGTGCGCATGCCCGCCTCCGGCGCAAAGTCGACCTTCGATCAGGGAGTGAAGCTGATTCATACGGTGCGGGGGTGTGGGCTTCTCGCTGCGGGAAGGGAGCCCGGGGAACAATGACGCGCTGGTGGCGCTCGCACAGCCTGCGCGTCCAATTGACCCTTCTGGGCGTGTGCGCCATGGTCGTCATGCATTGGTCGGTAGTGCCGCGGCGGTCTACATGTTCGTGAGCCGCAGTGTCGCCAATCTATTCGACCAGCGCCTGCGCGGTGATTTCCAGGTGGCCGCCGCGATGGTCGATCGTGCGCCCGACGGCCAGATCACCTGGGGTGGCGACGATGGCTGGACGGTTGATGAGGACACCCTTGGCTGCAGGTTTGGAGCCCTGGGGCGAGCTCGTATCGCAACTCGTCGCCGAGCAGCTGCCGCTTCCCGCAAGCCGCTCCATTGCTTCACAGCCCCAGGACCGTATCGTCTCGGTGCAATGACCGGAAAACATGCCGTATCGGATTCTCAGCCGGCACTGGCAAGGTGTCGGGACAACCCGTCGTGATCACAGGTTGCCAGGTCCGAAGCCCCGATGGAGAAGGAACGCTCGGAGCTCGTCCTCGTCCTGATGTTGGGACTTCCGGTCGGCGTCGCGCTGGCCGGCCTGGGCGGGTACTGACTTGCCCAAACGCGCGCTGGCGCCTATCGAACGCATGACCGAACGCAGCACGGACCATTACCGCCGAACGATTGAGCGACCGTCTGCCCGTTCACCATCCGGACGACGAAATGGGCCGGCTCGCGACCGTCTTCACACGAGACGCTCCGGCGTCTCGAAGCCTCGTTCGAGCCAGATGCGCCGATTCACCGCTGACGTTTCGCCACGAGCTGCGCACGCCGTTGACGGCAATCCGCAGCGTTGGAGAAGTGGGCCTGCGCGAACACCGGGACGAAAACGCATACCGAGACGATCATCGGCAGCATGCTGGAAGAGGCGGATCGGCTGTCCGGACTCGTCGACCGGCTGTTGACGCTCGCGGCGCGAGCGAGACGATGCTTCGGGCTTTCCGTCGATGTCGTCGACCTCCGCGAGTTGACCGACGACGTCGTGAGTTACCTGGGCGTTCTTGCCGAAGAGAAAGGTCAGACGCTGACCGCTCGAATTGTGGGCGCTCCCGAAGGGCATGGGCGACCGCATGGTGCTCCGGCAGTCTTTGATCAATCTTGTCGACAATGCAATCAAGCTACACGCCGGCAGGTGGGCGAATCCATCTTCGCTTCGACCGACACGCCGGCAGGTCCGTCGGTGGACGTCAGCGACACCGGGCCAGGAATTGCTCCCGAGGTCCAGTCACGTATCTTCGACCGGTGCATAGAGCGGGGAAGACGCAGTCGACCGACATCGGCGGATCCGGGCTCGGCCTGGCGATTGCCAAATGGGCGGTTGAAGCCAGCGGCGGCCGTCTCAGCCTCGAGAAGACCACTGGCGCCGGAAGCACGTTTCGCATCACGCTGCCTCGGGTTGGGTTGACGCGAGCTTAGGAGCACTCGCGACGCGATACCAATACCGAAACAGCATCAGGCTATCTTGAACTGATCCAGCGACATACGGCGGCCTCTTCTCGATACCAATCCAGTATAAGCTTTGCCCATGCATGGAATTGCACCACCTGCGGGCATTTACCATCATTGCGGAGTCGCGCAGCTTCTTCGAAGGCCGCCCGACAGTTGCACGTCTCCCAGCCGCCGCTCAGCCGCCACATTCATCAGCTAGAGGAAGAGCTTCGGCGTGAAGCTGTTCGTGCGCGCACGAGCGGTGTCGAGCTGACGAGAGAGAGGCCTCATGCTGCTCGAGAAAGCTCGAACGGTGCTGGCCGAAGCCGACGGGTTCGTCGAACTGGCCGGCCGGGCAAAGACCGGCGTGACGAACCGGTTGAGAGTCGGCATGGCTCGAGGGCTCTGTGAGGTCGTCAATCGAATTCGGCTTCATCTCATGAGTCGCGTTCCCGAAATCACGATCGAGGGGTCGGACATCGCCTCGTCGGAGCCAGTATCGTGCGTTGGCGGGAACGGACGATCGACATCGGCGTGTCGCGCCACGTGGAGGAAGATCCGGGCCGTTCGGTGCGAGGCGCTGTTTGCGAACGATTCGTGGTCGTGGTCAGCGAGAACAATCCGCTGTCGAAGCGGAAGTCGCTCCGAGCTGACGCAACTGGCCGACGAACCTCTGTTGCTGCACAAACGCGAATGGGCGGCTCTCTCGCACGACAAGATTCTTCAGCTGTACGCCAGCGCCGACGTGACGCCGAACATCGTGACGTTGCAGGCTGAACCTGGCGATCAGGCGTCGATGCTGGCGGTGGCGTCGGGAAAGGGAATTTCGCTGGCCTCTCAAAGCCCGGTCAGCCGAAGCTACCTGCGCCGGTGAAGGGCGTCGCAGCAGTTCCGCTCGAAGATCCTGACGCTCAACTTCAAGACAGGCTGTCGTCTGGCGAAACGGCGAGACCTCACGAGCAGTTCACCAGTTTCTAGAGGCGGCCCGAGAAGTGTTTCCGTCGAACCAGGTCGAAACGCACGCAGAGTACGTTTAGATCGGAACTCACTTGACTTGACGTGGTAACTGACCGTTTCACTCTCTTTGAGTACTACTCCTACCACGTCAAGTCGAGTGAGTTCCAGGACTATGCGCGCCAAGCGCAGGGGGGACGCGGCAATGTCAGGCCTCGAGCAGCCTTGGCTCGGGATCGCCGCAACGGCGTTGATCATCGCGATTTCGTTGGGTTTCGTTGTCTCTCTTCAGCTTCGCCACGTTCACCGGTTGGATTCGCATTCTTCCTTCTCTGCCTGATCCCCATGCAAATCGTCACCGTCGTGACGTGGGGGCCAATCCGGCGTTCGCGGCGCGGCAGACAGCAGGCGATGAAGGGGCTGGTGCTGATGGTGTCGACATTCATCATCGGAACGGTCGTGGCCGGACTCACCCACGCCACCATTGAGGCGGTATCGATCCGCCTACACCGATGCTGGCGATGTGCGCGTATCGTCTCGGTCGTCATCACGTTCTTGGCTCGCGATCATGTGGAGGCGGCTGGCCGTTCACGGTGATGTTCAAGAACCCTCGTTGTCGCCGGACTGACGCTGCTCGTCGCCTGCTACGTGATCAACTACGCGCTGTTCCGGCTGTTCTTCGACTACGGCTTCATGCAGGGCGCCCCGAGTCTATGTGGCGGCGCAGGATCCGCACGGATTGTTCGATGGCCTGGAATGCCCTGGTTTTCTATCTCTCGTGCCCGTCGGCGATGTTCCTGGTGTTGAACTTCGATTTGTGGCCGCTCACCACCTTCCCCGGCGTGATGCGCCAGCCGGTCCTCGGGATCGTATGGACCGATCGTGGTCCTCGTGATGCGGCGGCATCGGCATTCTGGATTGGGGTCGTCGCGATGCGGCATGGATCCGGTGGCGTTCATGGTCCGTGTGCCGGTGCCCTTCATCTTCGGCACGATCGTGGTTTTGAACATGCTGAAGGGATCGCTATTCGCGGCGCAGGCAGCAGCCGATCAAAGGCGTGCTGAACGTCGTGGCCGTGGTCGTGATCGGTCAGGTGCTCGCGCAATTGTATGGACGCCCTGGCGCCGAGCGTGCACCGGACGGCTGGCGCCAGGGCCGCCGCCATACGAGTTCGAGATCTGCGCTGGCGTCGGCGCTGCTCAGCGTCAGCGTTCCCGTTTCTGATTTTCTATGCCGAGTATTTTCAGTTCTGGCCGCTTCAGAGAGTGGCAGAAGTGCAGCCGAAGCAGGCCAAAGCCGTCTAGAGGCTTAGCCTTCCAAGTGAACCTCGGCTGGCTGCCAAGCGTGGTGTATCGGCCGGCGCTGAAAACGAGCGGCGGAGCGGCCGGGTCGCTTCGATAGAGCGTCAGGACTCGCCCGATGACGATCCAGTGGTCGCCTCCCTCGTGAATCGTCTCGAGGGCACATCCGATCGCAGCCGCGCATCCGTCGAGCCGGGGCCCGCCCTCCCAGGTTTGAAATGAAAACGGCGGAGGCGCTGCCTGCTTCCATGCTCCTGCAGAAGTAACGTCGAAGCTCCTGCTGCGCGTGTCCAAGAATGTTGACCGAGAATCCCTGCGCCGTGAATATCAACCGGCCCAGGTGGGCGTTCTTACCCACACAGAAGAGCACGAGCGGGGGTCCAGCGAGAGCGAGGTGAACGCGTTTGCCGTCATCGCTCTGATCGTGCCCTCTATTTCAGTGGCGATGACCGTGACGCCCGGTCACGAAGTGACCGACGGTCTGTCGAAACGCACGAGGGTCAACCGGACATATCCGTCAGCTGACTCCGGCTTCTTCATGATGAGCGCTGATGTCGATCGGCTTGATGAGGTCGGGAGCCGTCCAGCCGTCCAGATCGTATTCGGCCATGCACTGCTCGGCGAAGCCCTTGTAGCGCTTGGATGCGCCGGTCACGTCGGCGACGAGCAGCGTCTCGAAGCGGATGCTCTCGTGGTTGCCGAAGTAGTTGCGCTCGTACAGCTCGTGGCGGCCGCCGAACTCGCTGCCGATCGCATCCCACATCAGCTTCATCAGCTTCACGCGCTGCTCGGCGCGTGTAGCCGTTGGAGCCGCGCACGAACTGATCGAGTACGGCCGCAGCTCTGGCACCTTGAAGTCGAGGGCGCTCGACGGCAGATAGATGAGCGCGCTGGCGAGCGTGTTCTCGATGATCTCCTTGATCTTCGGGTACGCCAGGCTCGCCATCACGCGGTAGGCGAGGCCATAGTCCAGATTCGGCAGCACGTAGCCCGGCGTCCACGGGGTCGTCGTCCGCGCCATCGCGTCGGTGAGCCCCAGAACAGATTGCGCCAGGCGAGCACTTCGCCGACCTGTGCCTGCACGCCGCGGAAATTCCTTCGCGCCGGTCGCCTCGACCGCTTTCAGCAACAGCCCGGCAATGAAGTCGAGCTTGACGGCCAGGCGCGTGCATCCCTGGAACATGAAGCGCGGCAGGAACCCTGACCGCGGGAAGAAGTTGTTCACCTTCTCGATGTCGCCGTACGCAAACACGTTCTCCCACGGAACAAAGCACGTTGTCGAAGACCAGGATCGAGTCGTTCTCGTCCATCCGGCTCGAGAGCGGATAGTCGAACGGCGTCCCCATCGCCGCCGCCGTCATCTCATGCGACGGCCGGCAGAACAGCTTCACGCCCGGCGCGTCGGTCGGCACGATGCACACGAACGCGAACGGCTTCGTCTTGATCGGCAGCGCGCCGTTGTTGGCGATGAAGTTCAGATGCGTGAGGCTCGAGGTCGTGGCCACGACCTTGGCGCCGCTGACGATCGAGGCCGGCGTCGGTCTCCTTCTCGACGTGCATGTAGACGTCTTTCACCTCGTCGAGCGGCTTGTCGCGATCGACCGGCGGATTGACGATGGCGTGATTGACGAACGCGACTTCCTCCTGAACCTTCTTATGCCAGCGCCTTCGCGTTCGCTTCGAACGGCTCGTAGAAACCCGAGTTGGCGCCGAGCGTCGCCATGGAACGCGGCCTTGTAGTCCGGGCTCCGGCCGATCCAGCCATAGGTGATTCGTGCCCATTCGGCGATGGCATCACGGGCCGCCGACCATCTCCTCGGCGTTTCTCGACGGGCGGATAGAACTTGTGGGTGATAGCCGCCGCTGCCGGTGTCGGTTTCCGTCGTCAGCGATCGCCTTGCGCGCGGGATCGTGCAAGCGCGTCGTAGAGGCGCGCAATCATCCGCACCGTGTTGCGGAATGCCGGATGCGTCGTGACGTCCTTGACGCGCTCGCCGTAGATCCAGATCTCGCGGCCGTCCCGCAGGCTTCGAGTACTCGGCTCCAGTGAACGGACGGGTCCGGGGCGCAGTGCTCGACGTATCGGGTGGCGCGGTGCTTCCGGGGGTCATCAGCGCTTCCTCCGTCGCGCATTCTACCTTTAGCGGGAGCCCAGAGTCGGGCTATCGTTTCCGTCTCGGTATAAGGTCTTGCCGCCCTGGTATCGCGAGCGTGGTTATGGGGTCAGGACTGTGAGAACAGCTGGCGCGCCGCCTTCAGGAACTCGTGAACCGCGCGGGAAGCTTCGCTCTTTCGCCAGGCGAGCTGGACTCTTGAACTCCGCATCCGGCTCGTCGAGTGGGATGACGGCGACGCCGTTGACAGGCAGGTAACTGCGACTGATCGGCCCCTCGCAGTCCGAGACAGAACGCTTTGCCCGGAGGCCACGACCAGCATCGACGCCTGGTTGCCTGGCGAAGCCTCGAAGGTCGCGATGTCCGGACGGACGCCCGCGGCTGCGTAGAGGGACAGAATCTTTTCTTCGGTCAGCGAAGCCCAGTCGCGATCCTGAAGCAGCAGTCGTTCTCCAGTCAGTTGCTCGAGGCGGACGGAACGAAGCTGCGCGAGCCGACTCGTTTCGCTGATCATGACGACGAACCGTTCGCAGAACAACGGTTCGGACATGATGTCGGGATCGTCAGGCACATGCCGGAGCAGCCCGATGTCGGCGGTGCGTTGCCGAAGCGCCGCGTGCTGGCCCGATGATGACGTATCGATGCCCTCGATCGAGACGTGGGGCGCTTGGTGAACCATATACTCGCGAATCCGGTTGACCACTTCGCACAATCCCGGCGCCATCGCGATGCGCAGCGTGTTCGCGAGACCGTCCTTGGCGCGCCGGGCCATGTCGATGAACGCCGCCGTGTCGGCCAGAACGAGTCGGGCCTGATCGAGGAGCGCATGGCCCGCAGCAGTCAATTCCACGCCGCTGGCGGTGCACGCTCGAAAAGCTTCACACCCAGTTCGTCTTCGAGTTGGCGGATATGGCGGCTGAGGGGCGGTTGGGAGAGGTGAAGCTGCCTGGCCGCCCGGGAAAAGCTCCGTGACTCAGCGATCGTCGCAAACTCACGCAGCTGATGAAGGTCCATGAGACGCGGTCCAATTCAGTCTACAACGGCTGATAGGGATCGTGGAATGATTGGGTGGAGGAAGTTCAAAGTGGAAAGTGGAAAGTGGAAGAAGTAGAGTGGAAAGCATGTGGCGCTTGCCGGCCTTGCGGCGCGGACGCTTCGTAGGCGCGTCTGCGATTGGGACTCGGCTGGGTGCGCAGTCGCTGGTCAGCCCGTCGTTTACGACGGCGCAGGCCGAAAGCGGCAAAGCTGCGTACGCGCAAAGCTGCGAGTCCTGCCATGGCGCCAATCTCGATGACGGCCCGTTTGCGCCGCCCCTCAAGGGCGTCGAATTTCGACAGGCGTGGTTCGGTCAGTCTGCGCAGCCGCTTTTCGATTACATGAGCGAGAAGATGCCGCCGGCCGGACCCGGGTTCGCTCGGTGACGAGAAGTACCTGCGAGATCCTGGCCTACCTGCTGCGGCAGAACGGCCATCATCGCCGCATGACGCACCGCTTCCCTCCGATCCTGCGTGCTCTGAAGACGATGTTGCTCCCGGGATTCACCGGCGGTCCGAGTGGCGGCCTCGTCGGCGGCGTGGCAGTGCCACCGGCGCCACGACATCAACACCGTTGGCTCGATACACACCGGTGACGGACGCGATGCTGGCGAACCCGCCCGCCAGCGAGTGGCTGACGTGGCGCCGCACGTGGGACTCGCAGGGATTCAGCCCACTCAAGCAGATTACGAAGGCCAACGTCGGCGATCTGCGGGTGGCATGGTCGTGGTCGCTGCCGAATGGACCGAACGAAGGCACGCCGGTTTTTCACGACGGCGTATTGTTCGTGCACGCGTATGGCGACAAAGTGCAAGCGCTCGATGCAGTCACCGGCGATCTCTCTGTGGCAGTACTCTCGACGGCTTGGGAAGGACGTGCCTCCAAGCGTCAAGCGCACGATCGCGCTCTATGGCGACAAGGTCTACGTTCCGACGTCCGATGTCCATGTCGTTGCGCTCGACGCCAAGACGGGACGCGTGGTTTGGGATCGCGAAGTAGCGAGCCGCGCATCCGGATATGGCATGACCGGAGGGCCGCTTGTCGCCAAAGGAAAGGTGATGGTCGGCACGACCGGCCGAGCCGCTGGCGGCAATCTGATCGTGGCTCTCGACGCGGAGACGGGCCAGGAAGCCTGGCGCTTCAACGCGATCGCTCAGCCGAACACGCCATTCGGCAACAGTTGGAACGGGGTTCCCGTCGAGAAACGTCACGGCGCGTCGGTCTGGGTGGCTGGCAGCTTCGATCCGGCGACTGGCCTGGCACTCTTCGGCGTGGCGCAGACCTACGACACAGGTCCTTATCGCGATCTGGTCAAGGACGGCGATGTCACCAACGATCTGCTCTACACGGATTCAACGGTTGCGATCAATCCCGACACAGGCAAGTTGGCATGGCACTACCAGCATCAACCAAACGACCAGTGGGATCTCGACTGGGCCTTCGAGCAGGTGTTGTTGAAGTTGCCCAGCTCCTCGAAGATGCTCGTCGCCACGTCGGGCAAGCAAGCCATCTACGACGTTGTCGAAGCGGACACCGGCAGCTACGTGTTCTCGATCGATCTTGGCCTGCAGGACATCGTGACCAGCATCGATCCGAAAACCGGTGCGAAGAACGTGAACCCGCGACTGATTCCGGGAAAGGCGACACCATCACGGTCTGTCCACACGCTGGCGGCGCCAAATCATGGCTTCCCGAGTCGCATCAACGCCGAGACCCGAACGATGTTCGTCCCGCTCGTGGAGTCGTGCATGGACCTCACGCCCGTGGCGCCGGGCGGACGGGGAGCCTATCGACCGGCGTGCGCTGGTCGCTGCGTCCACGAGCGGATAGCGACGGCAAATACGGCCGCGTGCAGGCCGTCAACCTGGAAACCAGAAGAGTGGTCTGGACGAATCGTCAGCGCGCGCCGCAATCGACCGGCGTCCTCGCCACGGCCGGCGGCGTCGTCTTCGCCGGCGCGCTCGACCGCCTGTTCGCGGCACGACGACGAGACGGGCAAGGAGTTGTGGAAGGTTCGGCTGAACGACGTGCCGAACTCGGCCCCGATCAGCTACATGGTGAACGGCAAGCAGTACGTCGCCGTGACGGTCGGCAACGGCGGGGCGCAGGCGGCAACGTTTCCGGCGCTTGTGCCAGAGATCAAGAACCCGCCGGATCGGGGTGCGGCGATTTGGGTGTTCGAGTTGAAGTAGGGGCCGGCGCGCGGCTCATCCTTTGCCTCACGCTGGTAGCGAGTCGATTGCTTGCCGCCCAGACCGGGCAGCCGAGTAACCGCTCTTCAGGGGACTTGCGGCGTCTTCAGGCCGTGCACGCAGCCGGCAAGATTACGCTCGACGGCACGCTCGACGAGCCTGCCTGGGCTGACGCATCGCTCGCCAATCACTTCCATTCAGAACGAACCGCGGGAAGGCGAGCCGGCTACCTTTGATACAGAAGTCCGGATCCTCGATGACAACGACGCGCTCTACTTCGGTGTCTTCGCAAGGATGACGAACCGGCGCGCATTATCGTCAACGACCTGAAGAAGGACTTCAACACGGGAAGCGGGGATGGCTTCCTGATCATCCTCGACACTTTTCACGACCAGAGGAACGGCTACCAATTTGCGATCAACCCGGCGGGTGCCAAGTGGGATGCGCAGATGGTGAACGAAGGCCGCGAAAACAACGCGAACTGGGACGGAATCTGGGACGTCGTGACGCGGATTGCCGAAACAGGATGGCTACGCGAAATCAGGATTCCGTTCAGGACCCTGCGATTCAGCGGCGGCGAAGCAGAAGCGTGGGGCGTGAATTTCGAGCGGAAGCTGCGGCGGCTCAACGAGGACAGCTATTGGGCGCCCGTGCCTCGCATCTACGATATCCAACAGGTCTCGCTGGCCGGAACCTTGGAGCAGATGCGCGGATTGCGCCCGGGCAAGGATCTGCGCGTGAAGCCGTACGCGCTGACGCAGCGCCAACAGGACCACTCCTGCGATACCGCAGGCGATTTTGATGCGGGTGTCGACGTCAAATACGGCATCACCAGCGGACTCACCTGGGATTTCACGGTCAACACCGACTTTTCGCAGGTAGAAGCGGACGAGCAACAGATCAACCTGTCGCGTTTCAACTTGTTCTTTCCCGAAAAGCGCGATTTCTTCCTCGAGAACTCGGGCATTTTCCAGTTCGGTGGCGGCTTCGGCGGGTTTCGGCAATCCCGGCGCTGCCGCAACCGGCACGGGCGGCACGTCAACACGTCAAAACGCATCTCAGGAAATGCGGCTGTTCTTCAGTCGACGCATTGGTCTGTCCGAGAACGGCCAGGTCTCGATTCCGATTCTGGCCGGGACCCGATTGACTGGCCGCGAGGGCCGCTACTCGGTCGGTGCGTTGAACATTCAGCAGCGAGAAGCGGGTCCGTTTCCCGCCACCAACTTCACGGCGGTGCGGCTCCGTCGAGACATCCTGGCGAACTCGGACGTCGGCGTCATCCTGCTCGACAAAGAGGAGAGCGGCGCGCATTACAACCGAGCCGCATGGTTCGACGCGAATTTCCGATTCGGTGCCTCAATCTCAACGGCTATCGTGGCGAAGAGCTTCTCCCCGCAGTCGGCTGAACGCCCGGAAGCGGACGCGACTACGCGACCCGAGCCGCGGCCAGCTACCAAGATCGAAAGTGGACGTTCCGTACCCGATTTGATGGGATCGGCGACCGGTTCAACGATGAAATGGGCTTCGTTCCACGTCAGGGCGTCGATAATGCATTCGCGTTTGCCGCTCGAGCATTTCGGCCGACGTGGCTGCCCAAGTGGATTCGCGAGACGCGGCCGCATTGGCAGTTCGACATGTTCACGCGTCAGAACGGGGACGGACTCGAATCGCGGTACCAGGACTTCCACTGGCCGCTGACGTTTCAGGACAGCTCGAGCATGGAGGTCGGAGTCAATACGAATCAGGAGGAAGTCCGCGCCCCGTTTACGATCAACAGCGCTCGCGGCGTCCGCGTGAACCCAGGCCACTACGAGTTCAACGAATATTTTGTCTTCTGGAACACCAATAGCGCCGCCCCGGTCTCACTCAACAGCCGGTATTCGATCGGCACGTTCTACGACGGCTATCGTCGAGCCTATACGCGCTTGGCCCCGCGCTGCGTCTGAACGAGAACTTCAACGTCGCCTTCAACGTGCAGATTAACGACATCACGCTGTCGACCGGCGACTTCGTCTCGACGCTGGTCGCCGGCCGCGTGAACTACAACTTCAATACGAAAATGTTCTTCAATGCGCTGCTGCAATACAACACCGATTCGCAGCAGTGGAGCTCGAACCTTCGCTTCAACATCATCCATCGGCCGCTCAGCGATTTCTTTCTCGTCTACAACGAGCGTCGAGACGAGCGAACCAGCGCGCTGATCGACCGTGCGCTGATTGCGAAGGTGACCTATCTCGTGGCGTTCTGACGGCGCGAGTCCTATAATCGCCACCACACGACGACGCCTGATGGGACGGTAATCGTTCTGGACTTCGGGCTGGCGAGGGAGTTCACCGAAGGATCTGGGTCTGATCCGGCGCGGTCTCGCGTCACTCGGGAGTTCAGGATGTTGAACAAACTCATGGGACTCGCGCTCGTTCTGACCAGTCTTGCCGGGTTGACCGGAGGAGGTGGTCCACTCGCAAACGGCCGAACCAAACTCGCAGCCCAACCCATACCGGCTGGTGCTCAACTGGGCGCAGCTACCGTCTGAAATTAGATGGGGTCAGGTGATTGCTTTCGACTTCGACCGAGATGGCGACGTCTACGTCTTTCACCGTAACGATCCCGGCATTCTGAAGTTCAGTCCCGTCTGGCAAGCTGCTCAAGAGCTGGGGCACGGGAATGTTCGTGATGCCTCACAGCGTCACCGTTGATCGCTTCGGGAACATCTGGGCGAGTGATGCCGACGTCAAGGACAGGAAGGGCGGGCAGGTCTTCAAGTTCGATAAAAATGGGAACGTGTTGCTTACATTGGGCAAGGCGGGCGTTCGAGCTGAGGGCCGCGATACGTTCGTTGCGCTCGACGTGGGTCGTGGCGCCGGGAACGGCGATGTCTTCGTGTCGGACGGTCACGGTCAACCCAAAGACGGCTTGAACCATCGCATCGTCAAGTTTTCGAAGGATGGCACGTTCATCAAGGCATGGGGAAAGACGGGCGCTGGTCCGGGCGAGCTGAACCGATCCCACACGGCCTGGCGCTGGATTCGCAGGGCCGGATTTTCGTCGCGGATCGCGGGAACAAGCGCGTGCAGATCTTCGATCAGGATGTGGAAAGTCACTGGCCGAATGGAAACAGTTCAGCACTCCGGAGAACATCTACATCACGAGACGACGACGCTCTACGTCAGCGATTCGAACTCGAGCGCCACCAACAACCCCCGCTACAAGCGAGGCATTCTGAGTTGGCAGCGCAAAGGACGGCACGGTTCGCTACTTCATTCCAGAAGAATCACTACGATCCGGCCCAAGCTGCGACGAGCGGCCCTGTCGGGATCGGCGTGGACGCCAATGGGAATATCTACGCCGCTGATGTCGGAACGACGGTTGGATTCGACAAGATGGTGAAGAAATACCTCCTGAAGTGGAAAGTGGAAAGTGGAAAGTGGAGCGGTAAGTAGGAAAGTAGACGCTCAAACACGCTGAGTAGAACTTAGACACGCTTCGATCGGCGCGCGGAGTTGCGACGTGGCCTCCTGCGCTTCTTTCGTCGCCGGTAGCATCCGGCAGAACCTGGCAATATCCAACGAGAACTGACGCGTGCGTTCAAGCAGATCTCGGGGAGCCACCTCCGGGATACGTCGCACAGTCAATGCCGCGACGAGAACTGCTGTTTGGCCGAGGAATTCAACCGCCGTCATGTCTTGACGCTTCACTTTTTTCACTTACTTTCCACTTTCCACTTTCCAGTTTTTACTTTGCTATAGAATCCCCTCGATGATCATCAAGGCTCCCGCGTCGATCGCGTTCGCTGCGGTTGTTGTCCGTCGCCCCGTCGATGCTGGACGCTCAGGGAAGACGCGGGGCTCCGTCTCCTGCGGTCGCGAGCGCCGGGACGGTCGAACACGTTGTCGTGCACTGGGAAGGCACTCGAGGGGAATCTCGAGGGGATTCGCCCGATCGCGAGGTGACCGTCTACCTGCCTCCGAGCTATGCCGGCAACCCGACCCGCCGTTATCCAGTCGTGCTATTTGCTGCATGGATACGGCGGCCGCGACAACACCTTTAGCCGAACGTCTCGCCAAGCTCGCCGAAAGCGCCGACCGGCTTGCCGCCGCCCAGGGCTTCAGCGAGTTGATCGTCGTCACACCCAATGCCTTTACCCTGCACAAAGGCAGCATGTATTCGAAGTCGGTAACTGTGGGTGACTGGGAGAGCTTCGTCGCGCAGGATCTCGTCGCCTTCATCGACGAGCACTACCCGCACGATCGCCGACCGCATGAGTCGCGGTCTGGCGGGCCACTCCGCTGGGCGGGTACGGCACGCTTCGAATCGGCATGAAGCGGCCCGATGTGTTCTCGAGCCTCTACATCATGAGTGCGTGCTGCCTGACGGCCAATTCCAACCCGAGACCGGAGGCGATGGCCGCGGCGGAAGCGATCAAGAACGCGCGAGCAGAGCGGAGGAAGCGGCCAGCGGCCGGCGGTTCGGACCGTCCACGAGCTTGGCGTCAGCCGCGGCATGGTCGCCGAACCCGTCCAACCCGCCGCTCTACCTCGATCTCCCGTTCAAGGGCCGGCAAGCCGCGGCCCGACGTCGCCGCCAAGTGGGCAGCCAATGCACCGCTGACGATGGTCGATCAGTACGTGCGGCGAGTCTGGCCAAGCTATTATTCGATTGGCATCGAGATCGGCACCATGGACCCATCTGCTGGCGTCGAATCGGCAGCTGCACGACGGCGATGACGCCGGCTGCGGATTCCGCACAGTTACGAGGAATACGAGGGCGACCACACCAACAAAGTTGGTGAGCGAATCGAGCGGAACGTGCTGGTCTTCTTTCGAAGAACCTCGCGTCGCCGTCGAATCCGACATCGCCGGGCGTGCACTGAACGCCGCTTTCAGCTACTGCTGACAACGAACGGCTCGGACGGCCGTCTCGATCAGCGTCGTCGCGGCACAGGCGGGACGACAGCAGTCGCCACGTCTGTAGGCTGACGAAGAGGTCGAGCACGGCGAGGAGGCGACGCTTTAGCGGCTCGGCGTGCAGCGAAGCCCGTCGGCCGAGCACATCGTCGGATGTTCGTCAGCTGTGGCGTGACCCTCAGATTCAGCAGCTGGCGAACCAGCGCATCCTCTTCCGAATCCCGCAGGATCGGCGCGAGCCGAGCCGCGTTGGCCTCGAAATACGCATAGAGCTCTGCGGCGAGTCCACGGCGCAGCCGCTGCTCGCCGTCGGCAATCCGAAGCCACCGCGTGGGGTCGGGCAGCGGATACTGCTCCACGAACAGTCCCGAGCAGGCGAGGCCGAGCGATCGCTCGTCCGGGAAGTGGTTTGTAGACGGTGTGACGTTGAACGCCGGCACGTTCGGCGATCGCGCTCACTGTCGTCCGAACCGGCCCGATCGTCGTGTGGAGCGCCACCGCCGCCTGGACGATCCGCTGCCGCGTACGCGCCTGGCTTGTCGCCCGCCGTTTGAGTTCGTATTTCCGTCCCATAAAGTTATTGTTGCACACAGAGTGTGTAATGAATGTAGGATTACTTTATTGCACTCATCTGTGCAGTCAAATAGGAGGACGCCATGGAGGAAACACGCATCGACCACATCGCTGGGGGCATCTACCGGATTTCCACCTGGACGCCGCAGTACCCGCCTCACCTTCAACCAGTTTCTGATCGACGACGAGCGGCCGGCGTTGATCCACACGGGCGACTACGGGTTGTACGAGCAGATTCACCGTGCGATCGGCAAAGTGCTGGACCCGGCTCGCCTGGCCTACATCGCCTTGCTCCATTGGGAGGGCGACGAGAATGGCGGAATGGATCGTTTCATGCGCGAGGCGCCGGGCGCCGAGCTGCTCGGATCGTTCCTGTCGATCCAACTCAACGCGCGCCCGTTTGGCATCACCGAGCGGGTCCGCGGATTCAAGGACGGCGAGACACTTTCACTCGGCAAGCACGCCCTCAGATTTCTCGAGACGCCCCACGTCCATCACTGGGACTCGATGATGGTGGTGGACGAGACAACCAAGAGCCTGTTCCCATCCGACTCTGTTCCTGCAGCCCGGCGATCAGCCGCCGGTCGTCACCGAGAACCTGTCGGACCCGATGTGCGAGGTCTATCGTCGGACCGGTATCTTCGCGCACGAGGGGCCGGTGCGGCAGGTCGTCGACCGCATCGCCGGAATCGATCTCGAGTGGATTCACGCCATGCACGGCGGGACGTTGACGCGAGACGCGTTACCCGCCTACGTCCAGGCTCTTCGACGCCAGGAGTTCGCGTATCGAGGCATCCTGCTGGGGCGCGAGGTCGCCCAGACGGCCGTTAAGTGAGGAGGCACGTCAAGTGGAAAGTGGAGCGTCACCTTCCGCTTTTTAGCTTTGAGAGCGGTCAGCCGCCACGAGACGGACAGCAAGTCGCGCAGGGCGTCTCGATCGACACGCGACAGACGCACCAGCACGACGGGATGGTTTCGATAGTAGTCGGTCAGGTAGTAGGTTTCGGGGGCGTCCTCGAGGAGCCACTCGCGCTCCTCGAAACCGACCCTGACCACGAGCGTGTCCGGTTCCGCTGAGTGAGTGCGTCGCCAGGCCTGCCATGAAGCAGCCGCCCAGCTTCAGCACGGGCGAGCCGTCGTATCTCGTCGTGGCTTCGACGTCTGGAAGCGTCAGCCCAACGACGCGGACTCTGTCGAACGCCGTCCGAGGAATGCACTTTTCCACTTACTTTCCACTTTCCACTTTCCACTTTCAACTTTGACTTGAGTCATCGCGCGAGTCCGGCAATCTCCGTCCGTACCTTGAACACTGTCTTCCCGGATGTGACATAAAGCGTCTTCATGTCCGGTCCCCCCGAAGGCGGTGCTGCTGATGATGTCTTCCGGGATTGGAATCACCTTGAGCAGCTTGCCCGCCGGCTGAAATCACGTAGACGCCGGTTTTGGTCTTGCGCGCCTCGACCGGCCAGGCACGCGCGCCTGCCAGCGCGCCAGGTGGCGGCTGGTAGTTGAGCCCGGCCGCGACGTATAGGTTTCCCTGGACGTCGACGCTCGCGCCGTCGCCGCCTCGCCCGGCGAAGTCGAAAAATGTCCGTCCTTTGCTTGCCGTTCCATCGGGTGCCAGATCGAAGGCGCGGATCATTCGCGGACTCGACGGCGGGTCGCCGGACTCGATCACATACAAGACCTTGTCGTCTGGCGAGATCTGAAGGCCGTTCGGGCGCTGGATGTCGGGCGCGGTGAGTATGCGCGCCACCTGTCCTGGACCCGTCGATCCGGTAGACCGCGGGCCCCGCCGGCTCGGTGAAGTACACCGGCCCCTCGTTGTCGATCGTCACGTCGTTCGTGCCCTTGAGCGGCGCGCCCTGATAGTTGTCGACGAGCACTTCGATCGCGCCGGTGCGCAAGTCGGTTCGCGTGATTCGCGGCGGCTGACCGTCCGCGGCGCCTTCGCACGCAATCAGACGGTTCTCCAAATCGATCACGAGACCGTTCGCACCGTGGCTGTTCTCGCGGAAGACCGTCAGCTCGCCTTTGGTGTCCACTTTGAAGATTCGCCGGAACCGCAGGTTCCGTGAAGAGCAGGTTGCCCTCGCGATCGACGGTCGGACCCTCGGTCAGGGTCGGTACTTCGGCGGCGCGTTCCACGGTCTGGGCGGCCGTCCCAGACGAGATCGCGAGAATCAGCGACGACGCCCCTGCAAGAGCACGACAGACGTGCGCGACTCTTCGGGCCATGCGAGCCTCCTGATCAAAGAAAGCCATTACCTTCCACACTTGGCATGTCCGGGACGTGACGCTATGTTTCGACCAGCAGGCCCAGGATCGTCTGTGCGTACAGCGATGACCGAAGTCGTTCGGGTGGTTGATGCCGTTGCCTGACAGGTCGTGCTGGCTCTTGCGCGCGAGGAGCGCCGACCACAAGCTCGTGACATCGGCAATGACGACGCCGTCGTCACAAAGGCGCGCGAGGCCGTCACGATATTCCAGAATCCCTCCCTCGATCACGTAGTCCCATTCTGGATGCGGCAGCATCGGTGCAACCAGCACGAACTCTGCGGCAGGCGCACCGCCTCGTATCTGGCTCATGATCTTCTGGATCCGTCCGGTAAAGTCGGCGGCGCTCGCGTAGCCCGCGTCGTTCATCCCGTAGGCGATCAGGACGAGATCCGGTTGGACCTTGCTGACAGAGCGCCGTTTCCCATACGCCATTGTCGGCTGTCGATCCCGCGACGCCAAAGTTGTGGAACGACACGCTCGCGCCGTGCGCTCGCTCGATGCCTTCCGCCACAAGTCGTCCAAACGGCGGTTGAAGCGGCGCCACGCCAATGAATCCAGACGCATTGTATCCCCTCGGAAATGCTGTCGCCCACGAGGCACATCGTCAGCCGCTTGGATCCGGTCAGACGGTCGAACGTTTTCGACAGCGCGCGGCCCGCGAATCTCGGGATCGGTCCACGCCCACAGATGCGGCCGGTGGGCGTAGGTGGCGGTGACCTGCCGTCGATGAAAGACGTCGCCGTCGGCGGCCATTAGTCCGGACCGCTGAGTTGTCCCGCCGGCGCATCGGTGACGACCGAGGCCCCGTCAGCGGCGGGTACAGTTCGGCGTGAGACGTGAACGGTATACGAGAACCGGCGAGCCGAGTGATGCAGCCCGACGTGTAGTCCACTGCGTAATCACGCCCGTCGATCGAACTCGATCTCCCCGGTCGCGCTCGTGACCGACACGATGCGTTCAGGCGGAAAGAGCAGCGTGGCCGTCGCCCTCTCGTCATCGCCGACGAAGAAAAGGCTTTCGCCGCTCATCGTCGACGACTTCCAGAATGGTTTAATCGCCGATGAAGAACGCATCACTTCTCAACTTACTTTCCACTTTCCACTTTCCACTTTTACTTTAGCATCGGCTCACTATGGCAAGACGCGTCCGCATTCCTCTTGTTCGTTCTGGCGATGCTATGGCTCACATGCCGTGCCGTCGGCGCAGGTTCTTCTGTCGGGGAACTGGATTCCATACCGGACCCACGAGGACGAGCAGGACCGTGGCCCTGGTCCCGATCTCGGGATTACCTCGGGCTCCCGATCAACGACGCCGCACGGCTGTTTGCCGACAGCTGGGATGCTTCACGCCTCACACTCCAGGAGCACCAGTGCCGGGTGCACGTGGCGCCCTACATCTACCACGGGCCACTTGAACCTCGGATCTGGGAGGAGAAGGATCCGGAAACGCAGCAACTCATCGCGATCAAGAACTACATCAGTACCTACGAACAGACGCGCACTATCTGGATGGACGGCCGCCCGCACCCATCCGCCTACGCGCCGCATACGTTCATGGGGTTCTCGACCGGCCGTTGGAGAGCCGCGAAGGCCTCACCGTGACGACGACGCACCTGAAGCAGGGCTGGTTGCGGCGCAACGGCGTTCCGGAGAGCGATCAGACGACGATGATCGAGCATTTCGTCCGGCACGACCGGATCCTGACGCACGTCGCCATCATTTCCGATCCGGTCTACCTGGCCGAGCCGCTTGATCCGGTCCACGGATTTCGCGATCGCGAGCGAAGACAACGCGACCTGGCTGTGGCCGTGCGAATACGTCGACGAGATCTCCGGCCGGCGCCAAGGGTGAGGTGCCGCACTACCTGCCGGGCGAGAACCACTTCGTTCAGGAGTTCCTGGATCGCACCGGGTGCACCTGCTGCAGCCGCGAGAGGTGGACCGGAGACCATCTATCCCGGTACCAGTCCACCCTGAAGAGCGAGTCCGGCATCCGCCGTCAGCACGGTTGAGGCTCCGAGGGTCAGTCAGGCGAAGAATCCAGACGATGGGACGCTCCAGGTTCTGCCCGTGCAGGGAAGGTTTACTTGCTCGCAGGTGGCGGCGGCAATGTAGTGGCGCAGGTCGGGCCGTCGGGCGCACTTCTGGTGGACAGCAAGTCCGGAACCCTGACCGACAAGATTCTTTCTGAGAGTGAAGAGGCTCTCAGTCGCGAACAAGCCGGTTCGATACGTGCTGAATACGAGCGTTGACGCCAGACCATATCGGCGGCAACGAAAGCCTGGCCAAGGCGTTGGGCTCTGCAACGAGCTGGGAGATCATCAACACGCCGGGCGCGACGCAGACCGCCGTGCAGATCGTCGCACACGACAAGGTGCTCAGCCGGATGACCAAGCTTCCCGAGCACCGCGTGGCCGACCGAGACCTTCATCGGCCGCGAGAAGGAGTTCTTCTTCAACGGCGAGCCGGTCATCGATGTACCACGTCCCTGCCGCCCACACCGACGGCGACAGCATCGTCATGTTCCGCCGCTCGGATGTCGTCGCAACCGGCGACATTTTCAGAACGGATAGCTATCCGGTCATCAACCTGGAAATGGGCGGAAGCATCAAGGCGTGATCGACGGTCTGAATCTCGTTCTCGACCTCGCCGTTCCCGAGCATCACGAGGAAGGCGGCACCTACATCGTTCCAGGCCACGGCCGCATCTGCGACGAGTTCGACGTGCTCGAATATCGCGACATGGTCACGATCATCCGCGATCGCGTTCAGGCGATGGTCAAGAAGGGGATGACGCTCGACCAGGTCAAGGCCGCGCGCCCGACGCGCGACTACGACTCCCGCTACGGCGCCACGAGTGGGCCGTGGACGACAGACATGTTTGTCGAGGCTGTATGCGAGGTGGCAGGCGAATAAGCGCGCAGAGCGATAGTGAGTTTTCTCGTGTGGCTTCCGCCTTCAGGCCGAAGAGAGCCGCCGGCATGGAACTTCCGGCTGAAGCCGGAAGCCACAAGCTCTGAAGGGCTGCGACTCATCAGTTCGCACTTCGCGACGGACGTCTTCGTTCTCGCCTCCACCAGTCGCTGGAACTCCGGCATCGTCCAGGTACACGACGTTGATCCAGACCTGCAGCATGTCGTCGACGCTGCGCTCGCCGAAGCCCACCCACATCTTTGGATCGGGATTGCGCCGATTGGCCGCGGTGTTGTCGTGGATCCCGATCATGTGCAACTACGGTTCCCGCCGGCAACAGCGGTGCCGCATCGTCTGCGTAGACGTAGTTGATGTGCCAGTTGAAGTCGAAGTGATCGACCGAACTCAGGATCCGGGTCCGGTTGGTGGCAGGATCGATCGCCTCGAGCGTCATGCCACGCCCGCGCATGTGCATATGCGGTTGAAAGGCGTCGATGCGGGCGTTTCTCGGCAGGCGGTAATACCCGTCGGTTCGCACCACGGTGTTGGGCGGAATCTCGAGCTCATCGTTGGGAGCATTGCGGATCGCGAGCGACAGGACGCGATATTTCGGCGTCACGCCTTTGGGATAGAACTTGAACGCAATGGTCGTCTTGTTGTGCTGTTCCGAGCCGACAGCGAAGTAGTGCATGTCGAACCGCAGGCGCGTGCCCGCCTTCAGCAGCCGCCCGGTGTTCTCGCCGAAGATGTCGCCGTAGCTTCCCGACCGCGTAGCTCAGTGGAGCGAGAACGCCGGTTTCCGGCGTGCCTTCCGGTGCGTCGGGCTCGATGGCATAAACGACCGCGTGATGCACGATCTTCGGGTTGCTCGGCGATCTCCATCGCCTTGATCCAGCGATCCTCGGTCAGCGTCACCTCGCCGAACTGATCGATCCACCAGTCGGGTCCCTTGGGGTACATGACGAAATCGTTGGTCGTCGTGACCGTGAGGTCGGGCTCGCCGATGAACCATTCGGCCTCCGGGCGGAAGGTCAGCGGTTTTGGCATCTCCCCGGATCGCCCAGGGGCGCGCCACCTTCCACCCAACGAACGACCGTCGAGATCTCGGCGTCGGTCAGTGACCGGTCATTCTTGTATCGACGGATGCCGACCGTCTTATCGAGGTGCCACGGCGGCATGTCGCGGCTTGCCACGCGCTGCTGAATCGCGCGTGCCCACGGCCGCACGTCCTCGTAGGTGACGAGCGACATCGGGGCGGACGTGCCCTGGATGATGGCAGGTCTGACACTTGGCCTGAAAGATCGGTGCGACGTCTCTGGCGAATGTAACCGGCGTCGCCGATGGCGCGGCAGCGTCCGCGCGTGCCGGGCCTTTGACCGTGATTGGTAGCTCGAACGTTCGTCCAGCAGCAGTGATAGCCGAAATTGCCGGACGCGCGACCCGATCCATCATCGACCACCGCCTGTAGTGCGTATTCACCTGGCTCGCTGAAGGTGACGACGGTGGACGATTTCCCCGCGGCAAGTGCCGACTGGGGATCCCTGAATGTGACGGCACCCGGTCCACGGTAAGCTTCTGCCACATGACCGTCATCCCGATTGGCTCGCCGCGTCGTTTAGGCAATCCGTCATCGGTCGCAGAAGTCGTCAGGGTCAGCAAACCTGAGGCATCGAGAGTCTTGGTGGAAGGTTGAACGTCGACCACCGGCGGAAGATTCGAGCTGATTCTCTCGCTGTTCCCACCTCGTGTGGTCCGGCGCCGGTCGATCTGCCAGACCGGCTTCAGGCGTTGCGGCGACACTCTGAGATTGCCCGTTGGTCGAGAGCGTCCACACGAGCGTGCGCTCGCCAAAGTCTTTTGGCACTGTCACGCTGAAGACGTCTTTGTGACGGCGGGGCGTGAAATGCGTAGGCTGCCCGCGGTCGGCCCCTGGTTCGAAGGTGTTGGCCGGCCCGATTGGCAGGTCGACCTCTTCTTCGTAGTTCCGGTTCATGTAACCGAACCACATGTTGAAGGAGCCGTCTTCGTTGACGTCGAAGCCTTCGTAAACCGGCGCAACGCTTTGGCCCGACGCATGCCGGACTGTGACGAGCTGCGACGATCCGGACTGCGCGAGCAGCGGAATCGTTGCCACGGTTGCGAAGATCGCGGGGAGCCACACGGAGGTTCTTGCCATTTCAGGCCTCCACATGTTTGGCTGATCGGCCAATTATAGAGCCCTCGAGTCTGCGATGGATCACTTCCAACACGGAGACCAGGCAGACCTGAGCGACGAAGAGGTTCTGCGATCCTTCGACCCAAAAATCGGCATAAAATCCCGCCAGAGGAATCCCCATGACCGCAGCAGTTGTACAGTCCGCCAGCCGGGCGCTGGCGGCGTTTGCCATTGTGTGGAGCGTCAGTTCTCCTGCCTGGGCACAGTGGGAGCCATATCCCTGGAAGAACATGCCGCGAACACCCGACGGCAAGATCGACATGAATGCGCCGGCCAAGCGGACGGCCGACGGCAAGCCGGATTTGTCGGGCTTCTGGGTCCCGACGGTTGCGGTGAAGCACCTGCTCAACCTGGCGGCCGACCTGAAGCCCGAAGATGTGCCGCTGAAGCCTTCGGCGGCCGAGGTCTACAAGGAGCGCATCGAAACGAACGGCAAGGATCACCCGGGCGTGCGTTGCTGGCCGTCCGGCATTCCCGAGAAGAACAATATTCCTGACGGGCTCAAGGTCGTGCAGACGCCGGACCTGACGTTGTTCCTCCACGAGTCGCGCACCATCTATCGGCAGATCTTTACCGACGGCCGGCCGCTTCCGAAGGATGCCCAGCCAACGTGGATGGGCTATTCAATCGGTCGATGGGAAGGAGATACGTTTGTCGTCGAGACCATCGGCCAGAACGGCAAGACGTGGCTCGACATGCGTGGACTGCCGGCGACCGAAGCGTTGCGTGTCACCGAGCGTTTTACCAGGCCCAACATCGGGCACATCGACATCGACGTGACGATCGACGATCCGATGGCCTACACGAGACCGTGGTCCGTCAAGCTGAGTTGGACCCTGCTTCCCGATGCCGAACTGATCGAGAGCATCTGCGAAGAGAACAACAAGGACCTGCCGCACATGGTGGGAAAGTGAAGGAGGCATCGATGATCCGAAGTGCCATTGCGTCGGTCACGTTCGCCGCAGTCCTTTTTGCCGCAGCACCGGCACGGTCGCACCACAGCAATGTTGCGTTCGAGGTGACGAAGATCATCACGATCACCGGTGTGGTCAAGGAATTCCAGTGGGTCAACCCGCATACCTTCGTGTATGTGATGGCAGACGATGGCAAAGGCGGAAGGGTGGAGTGGGTCGCCGAGGTCGCGCTCCTGGCGTGCTGCGCCGCGCTGGCTGGTCGCCCAGTTCTATTAAAGAGGGCGAGACCATCACGATTGATATGAGCCCGGCGAAGGACGGTGCGCGAACCGGTCTCGATCGCTCGAGTGACGAAATCAGATGGCACCATCCTCGGCAATCAGCCGGCGCCGCAATAGACGAAAGGAGCTGTTCGCATGCGCAACGTAATCGTTTTGCTGATGGGTGCGGCGATCCTTTCGGGTTTCGACCATGTTCACGTCTGCCAGCCTTGATGCTCAAAGTCAGTCGGCAAGTCCGGTGACCAGCACCGGGACGCCGGATTTTTCGGGCGTCTACTATCCGGTCCAACAAGGCCGCGGCGGCGGCGCGCCGGTCCGGGCGGGCGCGCCTCCGCTAACGCGCAGCGGGGAGGTCCGCCGCCTCGCCCCACTCAGTCCGCGCCGCTATCGGACGGATCGCAGGGCCGCGCGCCGGAAGCGCCGTCGCTCACGCCGGAGTACATGGCGAAGTGGGAAATGATGCGTAAGACCCGGATAGAGGGCTCATACGAGTTCGACAACACGGCAAAGTGCCTTCCGCCCGGCATGCCGGCGATGATGAACATGGCCTATGGCATGGAAGTCATGCAGGGCAAGGACAGGATCACGTTTTTCAGCGAGCTGAACGACGCGATCCGGCGTGTGTACCATCGATGGGCGCAAGCCAACCGCGACGGTTCTGGAAGATCCAACCTACGCCGGATACTCGACCGGACACTGGGAAGGCGACACGCTGGTCGTCGAGACCGTCGCCCTGCGCTCGAACACCGTTCATCGAGGGCTTCACACCGCACAGTGACGCGATGACAGTGAAAGAGCGCATACGATTCGTCGGCCCCGGGCTGCTCGAGGATCGAATCACGGTCACCGATCCGAAGGCGCTGACGATGCCGTGGGAGACCGTCCGAACCTATCGAAAGGCTATGCCTGGAAACGACGAGCTCAGAGAATTCGCTTGTGCGGAAGGGCTCGATCGCGCGAAGTAGGTCGTCCGTCCATTACGTCGACAGGAGGAGACGATGAGACACCGAACCGTGGTATACATCGGTCTGTCGCTGGCCGCGTTCGTTGGAGCCCTTGTCACCCGTGCGCTCCCTGAAGCGCCGCCACTTCTCGCACCAGGACTCTCTCCAGAGTCTTCCGTCGCCGCCCAAAGCCGCGCCGCGGCTCAAGCGCCTATCTTCGAGGTGGATCCGCTGTGGCCCAAGCCGCTGCCGAACCACTGGGTGCTCGGCTCGACGATCGGCCTGGCCACCGACGAGAACGATCATGTGTGGATCATTCATCGGCCCCAGACCGTGGACGACAACTTCAAGGCTGCCACGTTCACTCCACCGGTCGGCACGTGCTGTACGCCGGCGCCGCCGGTCCTGGAATTCGATCAGGCAGGGAACCTCGTCGGCCATTGGGGCGGTCCGGGCCAGGGGCTACGAATGGCCCCAGAGCAACCATGGAATCACAATCGATCACAAAGGCAACGTCTGGATTGGCGGCAACGGCGACAAGGATACGCAGGTCCTGAAATTCACCAAGACCGGTAAGTTCCTTCTCCAAATCGGTCGCCAGGGACAGCACAACGGAAGCAATGACACGGAAAACCTGCTGGAGAGCCGCCAAGATCTTCATCGATCCGTCGGCGAACGAAGCGTATATCGCGGACGGCTACGGCAACCGCCGGGTGATCGTCTTCGATGCGGACACAGGGAAGTACAAGCGGCACTGGGGCGCGTACGGCAGCAAGCCAGACGATGCGCCGGTTGGCGCGTACGATCCTGCCGTGCCGCCATCGAAGCACTTCAACACGGTCCACTGCGCGAACGTCTCCAAGGACGGCTTCGTGTACGTCTGCGATCGCGTGAACGATCGAGTGCAGGTGTTCCGCAAGGACGGCACGTTCGTGAAGGAAGCATTCTTCGACACCAAGACGCTGCGGTCCGGATCGGTATGGGACATGACCCTTTCGCGCGACCCGCAGGAGACCTACATCTATATCGTCGACGGCGTGAACGAGAAGGTGCGCATCGTGCTTCGGAGCACGCTCGAGGTCCTGACCAGTTTCGGGGACGGTGGGCGACAGCCCGGACAATTCTTCGGCGTTCACAACATCACCACGGATTCCAAAGGCAACATCTATACAACCGAAACGTACACTGGGCGCACGCGTTCAACGGTTCCTCTACAAGGGTGTCGGGCCGGTGACGAAGACCGAACAAGGCGTGCCCTGGCCACGAACCCCGTAACTCGAGTTCTACTGGAGGCGACTTATGAAAAAGACCTTCATCCGATTCACCGTGTTGACGTTCTCGGTGGCGCGCGCTCATGGGGCAGGTAGTCTCACCGACCCGCGGCCCACGTGCAACATGTGCCCTGGAACCTACATTCCCGTCGGACGAACTGCAGGCCTACACCAAGAAAGCGATCGCCGAGAAGCTGACCGACCAGCAGGTCCGCGACATCGACATCAGGAAGGCTCATATCGGGATCGGGATGGTCTATCGCGGCAAACTCGATGCTCCCGCGCCCGAATCGGTCGCCGAGCACGATCTGGTGAGCGAGGTCTACCACATCATCGACGGGTCGGCGACACTGGTTCTCGGTCCTGACCTCGTTGACACGAAGCGCCGGCCGGCGGACCTCGAGACGGTTCGTCTGTTCAATGGCCCGGGCAACAATTCCGCGTCGATTCGCAACGGCGTGAGCTATCAGATCAAAGCCGGCGACGTGGTCGTCATACCTGCGGGAACCGGCCATTGGTTCACGAAGATCGACGATCACATCAGCTACCTGATGGTTCGTATCGACCCCGATAAAGTCACTCCCGCTGCGCGATGAGGCGGCGTCGAGGCGTACCCTGCAGAGGCCAGCGAGGCCCGCTCGATAAGCACAGAGGTCATACCCATCACGCATCGCCCTATTCGCAAAGTGTGACCTTCGCGCCGACGGCAGAGTGCTAGGATTCGCGCGAGGGGAGACTGGTCCGGATGAACAGGCTCACGTCGTGCAGGATACTGCTGCTGGTTGGCGCGCTGCTTTGCAGCAGGCCGGCCTTCGCGCAATTCGATTTCGCCGGACAGTGGGTCCCGTTGTTCCACGAGGACTACCCCGATCGCCTTCCGGGTCCTGAGCTCGGGGACTATACCGGGCTGCCGATTAACGACGCCGCACGCCTCCGGGCCGACAGCTGGGACGCGGATCGAATCTCGATCGTGTCGGAATACCAATGCCGGCCTCATGGGGCGGACTACTCCATGCGCGGCCTGTCGAACATGCGGATCGAGGCGGTCATCGATCCGGCCACGCAACAACAGCTCGCCTGGCGCACGAGAATGAACTTTCAGGAAATGGAGCGGACCATCTGGCTGGATGGGCGTGCGCATCCTGGCCCCAACGCGCCCCACCCTGGCAGGGCTTCTCGACGGCGACGTGGGACGCCAACATGATGAACGTCTACACGACGCACCTGAAAGAGAACTACATGAAGCGAAACGGCCTGGCCCGGAGCGACCAGGCGACGTTCCGCGAGCATTGGGTCCGACACGGGAACTATCTGACCGTGGTCACGGTGATTACCGATCCGGTCTTTCTCACGGAATCGCTCGTGCGAAGTCAGACCTGGGTGTTCGATCCCGGCCAGCGGATGGGCCGCGATGCCTGCGAGTATCGCCGGGAGGTGCCCAAGAAGTCCGCCGATCAGGTTCCCAACCATCTGCCTGGAACGAGATCCGTTCCTCCACGAATTTGCCGATGGCTACGGACTTCCGTACGAGCCGGTCCGAGGGGTGCGGAAACGCTGTATCCGGAGTACCGGTTGAGAATGCCCAAGCCCGATAAGGTGAAGCTCGTGTGCGAACACTATTGCACGTGTCTCAACGAGCGAGCCCTTGCGACTACATCCAGCCACGCAGGTGGAGAAACATCCCGCATGAGAACCTGGCCGTCCGCGTGCCGTCGTGCTGTCAGTCCTGTGTAGTGGCGGAGGTGTGTGGCTGCGCCCAGACGCAGAATTCCGCCAACGCTCAGATCGAGGTGATGCCGGTTCAGGGCAACGTCTACATGGTGACCAGCGCCGGCGGCAACGTCACCTTGCAGGTGGGAAAAGAAGGCGCGGTGCTGGTTGACACGACGCTCGCGCCACTCGCGCCCGCCATCCTCGCGGAGATCAAGGCTCACGAACGGGCCGCTGCTCTACATCATCAACACCCACGTCCATCCGGATCATGTCGGCGGCAACGAGGCGTTGGCGACCACGTCACCGGAGCGCACGATCGATCAGTTGGGAGGACGGGCGGCCGGTGATGCGGCCGTTCGAATTGTCGCGCACGAGAACGTGCTCAATCGCATGTCATCGGCGGCGGGGAAGAACGCGCCAAAGGGTTTGCCGGTGGATGAATTCTTCACGCCGTTCAAAGACCTGAGAGCAAACGGCGAAGCGATTGTCGTTTACCACGAGCCGAAAGCGCACACCGACGGCGACAGCATCGTGTTTTTCCGAAGCTCCGATGTCGTCAGTACCGGCGACATCTTCACGCCGGGCCGCTATCCCTTGATCGACATCGAACGGGGCGGAAGCGTCAGGGATTGATTGACGGGCTGAATCACGTTCTCGAACTCACCGTGCCCGGACATACCCAGGAGGGTGGAACGTATGTGATCCCTGGCCACGGGCGGCTCTGCGACGAAGCCGACGTGGTCGAATTTCGGGACATGGTCGTAATCGTTCGCGACCGCGTGCGCGACATGATTGCGAAGGGGATGACACTCGAACAGGTGAAGGCGGCCAGGCCTTCGCGTGATTACGATCCCGCGCACGTGTCCGCCAACAGCTTCGTCACGACCGAGCGGTTCGTCGAATCGATCTATCAAAGCCTCACGGCAAAGAAGTAGAGCGCGACATGGCAGGCTACGCGAGCGCGATTGGAATCTTGACGTCGGCGGTGATCCTGACGGCCCCTTTGGGGGCACAGGCGCCGGCCCCGACCCCGCGTCGCCACGATCTGCGAGGCAGGCAGCTCAATCGATCTGACTGGCAGCCTGGGTATCTGTCGTCACGGAGGATTGGCGCTGGCGGATGGTGACGCCGCTCAAAGGCGATGCCGCGAAGTGTCCCGATCAACGCCGAGGCGCGGAAGATAGTGGACGCCTGGGATCCGGTGAAAGACGAAGCCGCTGGGTTGCAATGCAAGGCGTACGGCGCTCCAGCCGTCATGCGCGTGCCTGGACGTCTGCGAATCTCGTGGCAAGACGAAGCGACCCTGAAGATCGAAACCGACGCCGGAACGCAGACACGGCTCCTGCATTTTGACGCGCACCCACCCAGGGACGGTGAGCCGAGCTGGCAAGGATTTTCGGCGGCCAAGTGGGAGTCCGGCCAGTCAAATCCAGGAGGCCTGGGCTTCGGACTGAGTCCGCGCGTCGGCACGCGGTCACGATCGTTGGAGGTCGTGACGACACAGCTGCGCTCGGGTGCTCTGCGGAAGAACGGCGTTCCGATACAGCGACCGCACAACGGTGACGGAATACTTCGACCGGTTCACGGAATCGAACGGTGAGGAATGGTTCACCGTCGATGACGATCGTGAACGATCCCGTGTACACCTCTACATTCCTTTTGTGACGACGACTGACTTCAAGAAGGAACCGGACGGCTCGCGCTGGGCGCCGTCTCCGTGTTCGGCGAGATAGGTGAGTCATGAGATCGCATCTGTCCTCGGTCCTCCCGGTCGTGATCCTGCTTGCGGCTGGTCCGGTATGGGCCCAACAGCAAGTCGACATCTCGGGCGAGTGGGCCTCGCGAATCATGGAGGATCAGCCGCATCGCGGTCAGGGAGCCGAGTTAGGCGACTACACGGGTCTGCCGATCAACGAGGCGGCCCGTCAGAAGGCGTCGAGCTGGGACGCCGTCGATTCTCTCTCTGCCCGAACACATGGCCAAGCCGCACGCCGCGCAGTAGCTCATGCGTGGTCCGGGCCCGAACATGCGGATCACGAAGGTCACGGACCCAGTGACGCAGACCGTGATGGCCTCACGATTGAAGGCGTCTTCGGCCGGAACGACCGCATCATCTGGATGGACGGCCGGCCCCGACCTTCCGAGAACGCCGAGCATACCTGGGACGGTTTCTCGACCGGCAAGCTGGAAGGCAATCAACTGACGGTCACGACGACACACATGAAGTGCGGCGTCATTCAACGCAACGGCGTTCCGAGCAGCCCGGACGCTGTCATGACCGAACATTTCATCCGCCACGGCAACTATCTGACGCTGGTGTCGCTCATCGACGATCCGGTCTACCTGGAAGAGCCGTTCATCCGCACTTCGCAGTGGGTGCAAACCTCCAATGTGGTGCCGGATCAGCGTTGGGCGTTCGAAGTCGTAGACGAAGTCGCGGGCCATCCGCGCGGATACGTTCCGCACTACCCGTTGGCGCGAAACAGGAGGACTGGTCGAAGAAGTCCGGGTTGCCGTTCGAAGCGACCCAGGGTGGAAAGGAGACCATCTATCCAGATACGAGCTCAAGCTTCGTAAACTTCTGACTGGTACGGACTCCGAAATCGGGGCGCGGTAAGGACGCCATGGACGAGCGATCGTGCCTGGTGCTTCGTGCCTGGTTCCTGGTGGTTCTCGTTCTACGTGCCTGGGGCGAAACACCGGAGGTGCCATCGCACGAAACGCCGCTGCGTTGCAACGCCGCAGGCATGCTACGCGGCACTATGGGCACCTACCAGGCACCAGGAGCCGTGCACCGAGGCACCTCATGAAGTTTCTCTCTAGCTATCGTTTGGATGTTGGCTGCGTCAGCCGTCGTAGGGGTGCGCGCCCAGCAGTCGGCTGGGCCTGCCGCACTTCGCGCCGAGTGGTCGGAACGTGGAAGGTCGAGGGCATCGGAGATCCTTCAGGTCCAGAAGAACATCTACATGCTGGCCGGCGCTGGCGGCAGCGTCACGATTCAAGTCGGAGACGAAGGCGTGGCGATGGTGGACTCGGGCTCGCCAGGCATGGCGGAAAGATTCTGGCCGCGGTCGGTCAGGTCACCCGGAAGCCGGTTCGGTTCTTGATCAACACGAATGCCGATGCCGACCACGTGGCTGGAAACGGGCCGATCGTGACGGCGTCAGGCGGGACGCGCGAGGCCCGACTGCCGACGCCGCTCCCGCTGGTGCTGGCGGGCGTCCGCAAAACGTCGGCGTTCTCACGATCGCGCACGAGAATGCGTTCAATCGGCTGACGGCCGGCATCAAAGGACTGCCACCGATCACCGGCGACGCATTGCCGGAGTCGACGTTTTTCACGCCGCAGAAGGACTTCTATTCGAACGGCGAAGGCGTGCAGCTGTTCTTTCAACCCAAAAGCCCATAGCGACGGCGACGTCATGGTGTTTTTTCGCGGCTCCGACGTCGTCAGCACCGGCGATGTATTCAGGACCGACGGCTATCCAGTGATCGACTCGGCGCAGGGGTGGAACCATCCAGGGCGAGCTCGATGCTCTGAACAGCATCCTCGACATCACGATCCCGGAGCGCAACCAGATGGGTGGTCACCCCGCGTCGTCCCGGGTCACGGTCACATCTGTAACGAGGCCGACGTCGTCGAGTACGCGATATGGTCACCGTCATTCGCGACCGGGTGCGCGACCTGATGAAGAAGGGCATGACGCTGCAGCAGGTGAAGGCGGCGCGTCCCACGCTCGAGTGCGACGGCTTATGCTGGCAGGCGAAAAGAATGGACCGGCGACATGTTCATCGGAGCCATCTATAAGGATCTGAGCGCGCAGGAAGTGAGAACAGTCAGATGACGAGCTGCCGCGCGCGTTTGCTGGCGATTGGAAGCGTGACGCTTCTCGTTGCGGGGATTCCCCTGCCGACTGCTGCGCAACAGGACGGGGCGCCAATGCGGGGCAGCCGGCCCGAACTCCTCGTGCGTCTGCCCCCTGTCGATCTCACCGGGGCTGGGTTGCCGCGATTACCGAGGACTGGCGTTATCGGATGGCCACGCCGCCGAGAGGGCGACTTCCCGGGGTGCCGCTCAACGCAGAGGGTGCGAAGGTCGCCAGCTCCTGGGACTTTGCAAAGGACGCTTGCCGCAGGCGAGACAAGTGCAAAGTCTTTGGCGCGGCCCGGCATCATGCGGATGCTTGCATCCGTCTTCACGTCAGTTGGCAGGATGACGCGACGCTGAAATTCAAAATCGACAACGGCAATCAGGTGCGGCTCTTTCGGTTTTCAAGCAGGAGCCGCCGGCGCAGCCAGACGCTACAAGGCTTCTCGGTTGCTGAATGGGAAACGGTTCAGCAAGGGACAGGCCATTGTGACGAGCGACCGCGTCGATCGCCAAGCGATGCCTCAATTGGGTGGATCGCTGAAGGTGCAGACGTCAGTGATGAAGACCGGGTTACCTGCGCCGCAATGGCGTGCCCGACAGTGCGAACGCCGCTGACCGCGAGTTCTTCGATCGCACGATGGAGCCGAATGGCGATTCGTGGCTGATTCCGGCGTCCATCGTCGAGCGATCCGTCTACCTGTTCACGCCGTTCATCGTCACGACTCACTGCAACGCGCCGAACCGACGGCACGAAGTTCAAGCCCCGGCCACCCTGCGAAGCGACCCCGCCGGTGTCGGGCTTGGTTCAGTAAAGTCTCTAAAGCTGCCAGCGGCGGAACCGATTACCGCCGGCGAGCGCGCGCGCCTGAGTCGTCTGACTCAGGCTGCGCCCCAGCCTCGAAGCAATTGCGCCACCACGGCGGCGTGGTAAGTAGCTCGGGTTGCCGTGAAGCGAGCCATGGCTGCACCAGCCAAGGGGTGTGCCACCGTGGTGTGCATCTCGGATTGAGAGGAACTCGCGCGCGTCAGGATGCCGCAGCAGTGCCTCGACACTGTCCACGGACCCTTCCCGCGCTGCGAGATGGAGGGCGTACCCCGAGTCGTGACCGGGCGTGCGGGATTGAGGCCCAGGTCGAGCATCAACCCGAGCGGCCGCGCCTGCCAGTTCAGGCGGCGTCGGCGAAATGCCCCGATGCTCTCGACGCCCATGGACTCGATGATGCGAGGCTGCTCGCGCATGGTACGTCGCGCCCGACTCTTCGTCGCGCCTCGCCGGCACGCAGAACGCCAATCGTTGAATGGGCGATCGCAAACGCCAGCATGCTCTCGGCGTTTCGGACTGCTCGAACTGGGCCGCGACGTCCAGCGGTGAGCGCGTCCCCGATGGTCAGAAATAGATGTGATAGCTGCTCGGGTCGCTGCGGGCCGTAATCCCCCCGCCCAGTCCGCAGCCTGAGAAGATCGCCGTTTGCCTGCAACATGGCCGGGCCTCTCTCACGCTCAACCCGAGCGCCGCCGCGAAGATGTCAGTGGCCGCGCCGCTCTCCACGGTGCCGCGAGTTGGTACCCGGCCCGCGCCGGGTTGTCGATCGAGCATCCATTCCGCCGGCGTCCACGCGATTGGTCACGTCTCGTGCGCTCGATACCCGCCCCCGCGCCAGAAGAAGATCCACGACCGTGCGTGACTTTGCGAAATGGAGAGGAGTCTGTCCGTCGCCGCCACGCTCGTGGATGCGCGTCGGATCGTCAGCGATCAAGCTGGCCCCAGCAGGTCGGCGCGATCGAGATGCGCAGCCGCGCAGGCGTCGGCAACGGCGCCGCGCAGTGAGTCGATTCGGCTGCCAGTTCCGTCGCCATGCAAAGGCGTGGAATCCGCCGGCCCACCAGTCGCTGCGCCGGTTGGGATCGGCGCCGAACTCCAGCAACACGTCCACCATCGCCGGGTCGTTGGCGTAATGGACGATTGCTGGTGCGTCAAGCTGAAGACCGGTCGTCAGCCGCCGAGCCAGATCGGGATGTTGATGCAAAGGTCGCGCACGGCGCCGGCGTCGTGCCAGCGAAAGGCATCATGCGGGCGTTCCTCGGCCACAAGCATTTGAAACTCGCTCAGACGTTTCACGAACTTTCTTGCATCCATCCGAAGTCGGCGTATGTATGCCTTGCACAATCGACCGTAACGCCTTCGGCAAAACTCGAGCCGCCGGCATACCCGGATGAGAGGCACGGATCGGGGACGAAAAACTTGACCGAGCCGTCTTTCGCACTGCCAATCCGAATACCGCGCCTGGCGCCAAGGTTGTAGCGTATCCAGTTCCTGGAAGCCCGAACTGTCCCGTGTTCGTCCGCCCATCCCTCGATTCAGAGTCAGCTACGTAGAGCGTGTCGGTCCGCTTGTCGATATAAAGGCCGCTCGGGCCGGCCGAACTGGAACCACTGAGCGATGAACTTGCCGTCCTGGTCGAAGATCTGGATGCGGTTGTTCTGCCGATCGCCGACGAACAGGCCGTCCGCGCGAATCGAACGCCAGGGTGTGGACGACGTCGAACTCGCTCGGGCCCATGCCCTTCTTTCCCCACGTCTTGAGGAACTTGCCGGTCTTGTCGAACTTCACTGATGCGCGCGTTGCCGATGGCCGCGCCGCCGCCCGTAGTGGCCGTCGCCGACGAAGATGTCGCCGTTCGGCGCAATCGCCGACTTCGGTTGGGGCGTCGAACTCGTCGAGGCCGGATCCGGCGACGCCCTTCTTGCCGAGCGTCAGCAGCACCTTGCCGTCCTGACTGAGCTTGAAGACCTGATGGCCGCCGTTATCCGCCAGCCAAGGGTTGCCGTCTTTGTCGACGGTCAGCTTGTGCGGGCTGACGAACATGCCGGCCCCGAACGTCTTCAGCATCTTGCCCGACGTGATCGAACTGGAAAATCGGATTGACGCTCGGCGCTGGCGCCGCCGCATGTCGTGCCACCGGCTCCGGAGTTGCCGCATCGATCGGTCGACCCAGATCGGTGCCGTCCGGCGCTGTCGTCACGCTCGCCGTCGATCCCCACTTCGGCCCTCGCGGCAGCTGGCCGAAATCAGCGCCGGGTCCGTACGGGTTGGGCGAGATCGTTTCGAGCGCCGAGCAAAGTGCCATCGGCAGCTTCGCTGGATACTGATCCGATGGAAAGGTTGGCTGCTGACCGCGTCGCCTTCCGGTTGAGTCGCCGGCCACTGCACGGTGAGGCAGTCAGGCCGGCAGGTGAGCCGCTCGGCGGCGCCGGAGTCCCGACCGGACTGTGCACGGGGTATCGCCGCCGCCAGAGAACGGCTGAGCCACAGCGGTAGCGCGAACGTGTTGAGCAGGGACTCGATTCGCCAGAGCGAGGCATCGTCGACTCCTCGCGGGGATTCTATCGCGTCCCCGCTTGACGGTTCAATCGTGCAGGCATATCAGTGATCGAATCATCGCGCCGACAAACGTCTTTTGCTGCTCCGAGCAGGAGACAGGACAAACAGGACGTGAAACGATGACAAAAGCAGTGATCCGCGCGTGTTGGCTGCTCCCGATGTTGATCGTCTGAGCTGCCTGCTCTTCGCGCGCACCATTCGTTCGGCGCCGGGCACGATGCCAACAAGCCGGTGACGGTAACCGGCGTGATCCACCCAGGTTGAATGGATGAATCCGCTGTTACATCCATCTCGATGTGAAGAGACGACAAGGGCCAGGTCGCAAACTGGAGTTCGAGGCTATCCACCGAATGCCCTCTATCGGACCGGGTGGAAGAAGGACGTCACGATCAAGCCCGGCGATAGCGTGACGATCTTCGGCTGGCGAGGCACGAGACGGCACGGGTGGGGCCATGCACGCGGGGTCCTACCGCCTTCGCTTTGACGGCAAGAGAGATTGTTCTTCGGGCCGCCGGCGGGAGCCGGCGAGCGGCGGCAGCGCGCCAGCCCGATCCGGTGCCCGTGAGTCATGCGCGTCGGATTCTCCTGGCAAGTCAGTCGTGCTGATGAGCGTATCGTCTGCCGAATCGCGATCAGCCCGGGATGCGGCTTGAGAGGCCCCGCGGGCGTCTACGGCCGCGTTCCCGCATGTCGGATGGGAGGCCGGATCTGACTGGGCGTGTGGCGGGGCGCCGAGACAACCGGCGCGGACCCGTGGGAGGAGGCGAACTCCCGGCAGCGCCAGGCGTCGGAGGCGCCGGGCGCGACCCCACGGCGCCCGCCAATCCAGCCGTCAGCAACCAGGTCATCGCCGAGCCGGCCCCATATCGGCTGCCTGGCGCCGCGGCGCGAAAGGTGCTCTCGAGTCCAACACCGGGCGGCGGCGCATCGACGATCCCAAGCGGCTCTCTGCTTGCCATCGGGAGTCCGCGGCGCGCCTGCGCTCGACGGCCTGTTTCCAAGGTCAGATCACCAAACGCCGCCAGCAGGTCGGGAGGTTCCTTGCAGTACTTCGCGAGCTTTTGGACGTTTCCCATTGTGGAGTAATTCCCTTTGTCCTGGACGCGAGAGCATCCACGACTGATGTCGTTCCCGACTTCTACATGGGCGATTCGGTCGCTCGCTGGGAGGGGCGACACTGTCTGGTGGTGGATGCCGTCGGCTGCAACGACAGAAGACCTGGTTGACCGGCACGGGGACGTTTCGCTCGAGGTCTGTTCGCACGTCACCGAAAGGCGCTACACACGCGTGGACGAGAGAGATCAGAGATCAGCTTTACGAAGCGACGATGGACGATCCGAAGGTGCTGACCAGGCCGTGGACGATTCGGACGACCATGATGCTGCGCGAGGGGGCACGCGCGTAGCGGTATGCCGTGCGTCGAACAACCTCGATCCCGGGCGCTGCGAAAAGATGCTGAAAGAGGGGAGTGGAGTTCAGGTGGTGATCACCGCATGAAAGTCATGCCAGAGATCGAAGGTGGCCACGAGTCGGCTGCATGCCTGGCAGTGCTCGCTGGCAATCGATGCCGGATCGCGTGCGCCGGCCATCGGCCCAGTGGACGCGAAGGTGCCCGCGTGGCCCAGGATTCCCGCGCACGGCCGACGGCAAGCCAGATCGCGCCTGTCCGCCACCGCCGCGCCGCGATTGCCTGACGGCACGCCGGACCTGACCGGCGTGTGGTACCGCACTGAAGGACGCAAATCGCGCACCAAGCTGATATCACGGCCGACTCAAGCCGGAGGACGGCGCGCGTTCCAGCCCTGAGGCGAGAGGCGTCTCTTCGACGAAACGCCAGGACGAGCCCAGTTCACTCTACGCGAGGATCCCGGACGCCAGCTGCCTACGCAAGGTGTGCCGAAGATTCACTCGGTCGCCTACCCCCAGAAGTTCATCCGGACTCAGAGTCGCATCGTCGTGATCTTCGAAGCCTTCAATCTCTGGCGTCAGATCTTTACCGACGGCCGGCGAGCTGATGGCTGATCCGAATCCCATGGCTTGGCTATTCGAGCGGGAAGTGGGACGGTGAAACCTTCGTCGTCCGAAACCAAGGGTTTCAATGCGGAAGGCCCTGGCTGGATCAGTCAGGGAAGCCGACGACGGATGCGCTTCGCGTGTCATCGGAACGATTCCGCCGCAAGGACTTCGGACACATGGAAGTTCAGATCACGATCGACGACAGCAAGGCTTTCACGAGGCCGTGGACGGTCACCAACAGCTCTACTGCTGCCAGACACCGAGCCGTGATCGAATTCATCTTGCAACGAGAACAATCGCGATCCGGCGCACCTGCCGGTGCAAGCCTGCGCGGCTAGAGCGGCGCAGGAGTTTACTTCTTCAAACCCGCCGTCCAGTTCAACACTACGCTGATTCGGCGTGGGGTCGAGTCGTTCGCGTTCACGATCATCAGAAACCGGCCGTCGGGCATGACGTCACTCGCGCTCTGACCAAATCCGCAGGGAAGCGCCGCCGCTCGGGAATCGTGTGGCGAAGAGCGCGGCTGGGTACGCCGGGGATTGCGGCCCTTGGCGAGGCAGGTTGACCTGGACGGCCATCATCTCGACCGTCCGCTGCAATCGTAGAACAACTCGTGACTGTCTCGTCGCCACCGCGGTGAGTTTCCTCCACTCACTGAGACCTGCTGTCTTCCCCCAGGTCCGGGAAAAGGCCGAATCGTAGACCTCGTAGCGCTCGGCCTCGTTCGAGGGCATAGGGCCACCCACCGGCCGTCGGGAGAAAGCTTTCCTGATTTCGTCAAAGGTTGTCTGCGCTATCGCAACGGGCTTCTGCGACCCTGCTCGAAATTGGGCTGGCTGGAGAAGGGTCGAGGCAATGCCCAGAGATCGGAGTCGTCTTCGATCTTGCGAGGCGTAGAGCAACACTCGGCCATCCGGCGACCAGTCCTGTGGTGCCTTATCCTGTTCGCTGGCTGAGAAGCAACTGTTCGTCGGTGGCGGCGTCGGTTGGCTTACACAAGAGAGTCGGCCGTGTGCCCGTTGCGAGACGACGCAAAAGCAAGGCGGGTCCCATCGGGCGACCACACGGCGTCGTTGTCGAATGCCGGGTGGGCGGTGAATCGACTTTCGCCGCCACCGCGCGCCAGATCGATCAACCAGACGTCGAAGTTGCCCTGCACGACACGAGTTCACGGCGATGAGGCCACGTGGTCCGATTTCAGGAAAGAGCCGGTAGGCTTCATCTGGCGGCAGGGCTGGGAGCGCCTGCCGGCGCGATCCGCCAGATGAGCTGTCGTCGTTCGTCGACACTTGCGATACGCCAACACACCGGTCTCTGATACGGCGAACGCACCATGAGGGTCCGTCATTCCCAACCGGCTGCGCCACGGGCATCCGCTCGCCGCTGACGATGCCCCGCGCTGCATCGAAGGGGTAGGCGACCGAGTTCCTTGAGCGACGACAAGCTAAGTAGCCCAGGCGACGCATACGCCGCCTTGACCCCGGTGTCGAGAGCACGCGTCGGCAGTTGGAGTCGAGCGATCCGACGAACAGACCGTCGGTTTCCGGCCGCCCCAATACGCTGACGAACAGGAACCGGCGCCCGTCAGAGGAGAAGGACGGAAACCGATGACCGCCCTGGTCGGCCGACAGCGTTGCGTCACTGGGGCGACTGGAGCCACCCCCGCGGCAGCTCGCATCAGCCCGCCCAGGCCGAACGGCGCAAACAGAATGACGCCGTCGCGGTTCCAGGGTGCCGCCTGCGCCGCCCGGCGCATCGGCGAGCACCCGGGGCATCCTCCTGCGAGGTCGATCACCTTGAGCTTGGCATCGGCGAAGAACCCGATTGCACGGCCACCATCAGGCGACCAGAATGGAACACGTCCGCCCTCGGCACCGGCAAGCGGTCGCGCGGCCGTCTCACGAAGGAACGGACCCAGAGTTCGTGATCGGCCGCCCGAGGCCACGGCAAACACCAGTTGACGGCCATCTGGCGAGAGCGCCAGCGCATACGGGTCGGGCGAGGGCGGCGTGACGACATCGAGCCGGGTCACGACCGGCTCAGTTGCGCCACGGCGCAGCATAGCGGCGCTGGCCGAGAGCCCAATTGCCGCAAGAGCGGCAGTCCCGGGCCAGCAGCTTCCATGCGCGGGCTCGCGCGGATTGCGTCGGCTGCTCGCTGCCGCCGCCGCGGCGCCGATGATGTGCCGAGCGTCTCGGGAGCGCCAAACGCCAGATCCCGGTGGACTGGAACCGCGCGTCAGCGCTCTTCTGCCAAGGCATCGGTCGACGATGCGGGCGAGGCTGACGGAATCTCGCGGTCGGCGAGTGGCGGAGGCGATCCTCATCGCGGGATGGCGCTGACGACGTCGGCTGCCGTCGCGCCTGGAAGAACGCCCCGCATCCCGGACAGCATTCATCGAAGAATCGCGCCTGAACGTCCGAGGCACGTCAGCGCGACCGTCGACGAGTCTGCCTCACCGCCACCTCCCTCCGGGGGCCATGTAGCCCAGCGTCCCCAGGACGCTCCGTGCAGCGTGCCAGCTACCTCAGGCAAAGCAATACGTAACCT